>Ga0308169_10003889_pt1 | contig 14264 bp, 10 predicted proteins | sample PhyBR1_2_FD_202139 | JGI IMG/M metagenome (GOLD analysis project Ga0308169, IMG submission 202139) | Phyllosphere microbial communities from UC Gill Tract Community Farm, Albany, California, United States - DLSLSB.R1 | ecosystem: Host-associated > Plants > Phyllosphere > Unclassified | place...
GATCGGCATGCCGCTGCCGGCGATCATGATGCCGGTCTGGCCGGTGGCGCGAAAGGTCACGTCCAGGCCGCGCGCGGCGAGGCCGCGACCCAGTGCGAGCGCGGTGTACTTCTTGCCCAGTGCGCAGTCGGTGCCGACCGTGAGGATGCGCCGGCCCGCGCGTGGCCGCCCGCTGGCGATGGGGATATCGGCGGGCGGCGTGCGCACGTCGATCAGGCGCCGGCCGTGGCGCGCCGCGGCGTCCTTCAGCACGGCGAACTGGTCGAGGCGCACGTGCATGCCCGAGACGATGTCCAGGCCCGCCGCCAGCGCATCGGCCAGCGCCGGCACCCAGCTTGCGGGGATCGTGCCGCCCGGCGCGGCCACGCCGATGACGATGGCGGTTGCTCCTTTCGCCGCGGCCTGCCTGGCGGTCAGCGCGGGCAGGCCGGTGGTCACCGTGGCACCTGGCAGGCGCAGCTCGCCCACGCAGCGCTCGCCGGCCCAGTCGCGCAGGCCAAAGGCGGTCTTGGCGAAACCGGGTTCGGTCACGTCGCCGAGAAACAGCAGGCAGCGGCCAACGGCATGTGTGTCGTTCGGTGCGGGTGCCATCAATACTCCTTCGTCAGCGTGAAGCCGAGCGTGCGCGGCGCGATCACGCCGGTGCCGAGCGCGCCATTCGGATGGACGAAGCCGCCGTTGGCCAGCAACGATGCAGTGGACGTCCTGCCGTCGCTGTTGCCCAGGTTCTTGCCGTACAGTTCAACCGTCCAGGTGCCCAGTTCGACACCGGCATGGGCATCGAACACGTTGTACGACGGGATCTCGCGCTGGCGGCGATTGGCCGTGCGGTAGTCGAAGTCGAACGACGCGAACTGGCCCGCCATGCGGCGCACCGAGACGCCGGCGTAGGCGGGCGTGGTGTCGCGGATCGTCCAGCGATAGTCGGCCAGCAGCGCGGCCGTGTACTTCGGCGAGAAGGGCAGGCGATCGCCCTTGAAGCCGCCCACCAGCGGATCGGTCGCGCCATCGAGACGCGCCTTGTTCCAGGCGCCGTTGGCCGACAGGCGCAGCCCCCGCACCGGCCGAAAGCCCGCGCTGATCTCGACGCCGTCGGCGGTGGCGCCGGCGCCGTTGGTGTTCACGCCAAACCCGTTGACCACCGCCAGCAGCTGGATGTCCTTCCATTTGATGTGAAAGGCCGACAGGTCGAGGGACCACATGCCGTCCACCGTCTGGGTCTTGATGCCTGCTTCGTAGCTCATCACGCTGTCCGAATCATAGGTGGCGGGCGTGCCCGGTCCGGGGTTGGGCGGCAGCACGTTCGGCCCGCCCGGCCGGAAACCCTTGGCCGCGCGTGCATACACGGCGCTGCGTTCGCTGAACTTGCGCTTGAGCGCCACGGCATAGGTAAACACGCCTTCGGACGAATCGGCGCTGTCGTCGGCCGGGCCGCCGGCCAGGGCGCCGTCGCCGGTCTGGCGGGCATCCTGCTTGTTGTGGCTATAACGCCCGCCGACATCGAGGTCGTACACGGGCGTGAGGTGAATGGTCGTGTTGGCAAACGCCGCCACCTCGCGGTAGTTCGAGCGCAGGCGGATGTCGGCCAGCAGCGGCAGACCGGTTGCCGGTGTCATCGAGCCTGGCACGACGGCGTGGTAGCGCTGCGCGATCGCGCCTTGTTCATCGGTGTAGTACAGGCCGGCCAGCCAGTCGAACCGCTTGCCGGCGTTGGAACTCAGGCGCAGCTCCTGCGTGAATTTTTTCAGTTCGGTTTCCTGGCCCAGATAGAGCTCATTGGGTACGCCGAACACACCTTCGACCAGCTCACTCAGGTTGAAGCTGACGTCTTCGCGCGCGAACTGCTTTTGCGTGCTGTAGCTGGTCGACGAGGTCAGGCTGGCTGCGCCCAGGTTCCAGTTGGCGGTGCCATTGAAAACGCGGTAGTGGATGTCGCGCCTGTGCGGAACGAACTGCGATTGCGTCGGGCGGCCATACAGCGTCTCGAGCGTGTCCGGGTCGCTCTCCACGGTGCCAGGCGCATCGGTGGCGATGTTCTGCGCCACGGCGCTCAGGCGCAGGTCGAATGTGGTACTCGGCTTGTACAGGAGCGACGCGCGGCCCCCGTAGTTGCGCGCGCCGTTGATATTGCGTTCGATGTCCGAGCCGGCGGTGCCGATCGAATCGATGAAGCCCGGCTCTTTCTGGTACGAGCCGGACATGCGCAGCGCCACCGTGTCGCTGAGCGGCGTGTTGACCACCAGGTTCGAGCGGTACGCCACCTTGCCGCCGTCGACCGTCGCCGCGCCCAGCCGCGCGCGCATGGCGAAGCGGCCCAGCTCCGGCGCATTGGTCACGAACTTGACCAGGCCACCGAGCGAGCTGGCGCCGTACAGCGCGCCCTGCGGCCCGCGCAAGACCTCGATGCGGGCCAGGTCGAACGTGTCGAAGTCGCCCGCCAGGATCGCGCCATTGGCCAGGCCACTGCTCGAACCGAACGGTGTTTCGTCGAGATAGACCGCCACGGTGGACGCTACACCGCCCGTGTCCAGCCCGCGCAGCACCAGCCGGCCTTCGCCCGGCGTGCTTTGCACCAGCTGCAGGCTGGGCACGAGTTTCAGGTAATCGGCAAAGCCGGTGGCCTGGTGCTTGTCGAGCGTGTCGCCGCCCACCACCGACATCGACTGCGGCACGTCGACCATCGTCTGCGCGCGTTTTTGCGCGGTCACGACGACTTGCTGGACGTCGTCCTGCGGCGCGGCCTGGTCTGCTGCGAAAGCGTCCGACAAGGCACTCGATATGGCCAGCGCCATGGAAGTCACTGCGATGCGGCCTGCTACTGTTGCCATGAATTTCTCCCGGTAGTCGTTGTGATTAGGGTGCGGATGGTGCGGGCGTCATTGCGTGCAGGCGGTCCGCTGCCTGCATCGGCCGGTGCAGACGCCACAGCAGGCCGGCGGCGATCGCCGACAGCAGCGCGAGCAGGGCGAAGAACGTGCCCGGGGCGAAGCGGCTCCACAGGCTGCCCACCAGGCCGGCCGCCAGGCTGCCGGAGAAGGTGACGAGAAACCACGCCGCCACCGTCGTGCTGCCCAGATGGCGCGGCGCCAGGCGGGCAAACAGGCCCAGGCCCGTCGGCAGGATGAACAGCTCGCCGATCGTCAGCACCAGAAAGAACAGCACGAGCCAGATCCAGCCCGTGACCTGGCCATTCGCGGTCCAGCCGACCGCCGCCAGCAGCAGATAGGCCAGCGCCACGATCAGCGCGCCGCACGCCATGCGCCGCAGCGGCGCCTGGTCGATGCCGGCCGCCGCCCGGCGGTGCCAGTAGGCCAGCAGGGGTGGCGTGAGCAGCATCACGAACAGCGGATTGAGCGACTGGAACCAGGTCATCGGAATCAGAAAGCCGCCGGCCGCACGATCGACACCGCTGTCGGCCCACAGCGCGACCGTGTTGCCGACCTGCTCGTAGGCGGCGCGAAACACGGTGACGGCCAGGCCGATCCCGATCAGCCCCAGGATCGTTTCGCGGCCCAGGCCACGCGGCGCGTCGGTCGTCACGGTGGACCTGGCGGGCAGGGTCTCGGGCGGCAGGTAGCGCGCCCCGCCGACGTAGATGGCAAGGCCGAGCAGCATGCCGATGCCGGCCAGACCGAAGCCGTAATGCCAGCCATACAGCTCGCCCACCGTGCCGCAGATCAGGGGCGCGAGGAACCCGCCGATATTGATCCCGACGTAATACACGTTGAAGGCCCAGCCACGGCGCGCATCGCCGCGCGCATACAGGTCGCCGACCTGGCTTGGCAGCGTGGGCAAAAACAGCCCGTTGCCGAGCGCGATGGTGGCCAGCGCCAGGTAGAACAGGGCGTCGAAGGTCATCATGAAGTGACCGGCCGCCATGACCGAGGCGCCAATGATGATGGCGCGCCGCTTGCCGAGAACACGGTCCGCCAGCATGCCGCCGAGGATCGGCGTGAAATAGGCGGCGGCCGTGTAGGCGCCGTAGATGAACGAGGCGTGGGCCTGGCCGAACAGCAGTTCCTTGGTCATGAAATAGACCAGCAGCGCGCGCATGCCGTAGTACGAGAACTGTTCCCACATATTCGTCAGGAACAGCACCGTCAGGCCGCGCGGATGGCCGAACCACGTGGGCTGGATCTGCATCGTGCCGGTCATGCCGTGGCCTTCGCTGCGCCGCCCCAGACAGCGGGGCCCGACCAGACATTGCCCGCGACGTACTCGACGCCCGGACGGCGATCGGCGGCCAGGAAGATCGGGCCGTCCAGGTCGACGATGTCGCATTCCTGGCCCAGCACGAAGCTCGGGGCCATGGCCAGGCTCGAGCCGCCCATATTGCCGACCATGACCTGCAGGCCCAGGCGCCGCGCTTCCTGCGCCATCAGCAGGCCCTCGGTCAGGCCGCCGCATTTGTCGAGCTTGATGTTGACGATGTCGTAGCGCCCGACGCTGGCGGCGATATCGTCCAGTGACTGGATGCTTTCATCCCCCGCGAGCGGAATCGGCGAACGCAGGCCTTCCAGGCTGGCTTCGTCACCGCGCGCCAGTGGCTGTTCGAGCAGCGCCACGTCCTGTTCCACGAGGCCGGCAATCAGCGCATCGAGCTGGCCCGCCGTAAAACCCTGGTTGCCGTCGACGCCCAGCCACACCTCGGGCCGCGCGGCGCGGATCGCCGCGACGCGCGCCAGGTCGAGTGCCAAATCGCCCGTCAGCTTGATCTTGATCGAGCGCGCCTGCGCGTGGCGCTGCGCGGTGGTGGCCATCGCCGACGGCGTGTCGGCGCCCAGCGTGAAGGTCGTGCGCAGCGGCCGTGGCGCGGTCTTGCCGGCCAGCTGCCAGACCGGCATGCCGGCGCGCGCCGCCTCCAGTTCCCACAGCGCACAATCGACGGCATTGCGCGCGCCGCCGGGCGGCAGGATCGCGCGCAGTTCATCCCGCGTCGGGCCGGCAGCGATCGCGGCGCTGGCGCCGTCGAGCTGTGCCAGCATGTGCGGCACGTCGTCGCTCAGGTAGTACACGCCGCCACCTTCGCCGCGCCCGCTGTGGCGGCCATCGCCCAGCGTCACGACGACGACGTTGAACGCGTCGAACAGGTAACCCGAGATGCGAAACGGCGTGGTCAAACGCAGCTTCTCCACGGCGACCGCCACGGTGAGGCGGGCCATCAGTAGGCCACCGTCATGGACAGCAGGCCAAAGCGCAGGCAGACATACGCGATCAGCAGCGCCGAGGCCAGGAACAGCACACTCCACACGCGGCGCAGGCGACCCTGGCCAGGCGCGAACGCCAGTTGCAGATTGCGCGCGCCGGCCAGCAGCGCCGCCACGAAGGCCAGCAAGCCGCCGATCTGCAGGAGCCACAGCCACGGGTCGAGCGAGGCGGTAGCGTATTTGAGGCTGATATCGAACACCGACACGATACCCACCCAGCCGGCCAGCACCGCCAGGCAGGCTGCAGCCGCAATGCACGTGGCCAGCGCCGCCTTGCGCGCCGGGCCGGTCAACACATGCTTCACCTTGAAGCGGCGGCGCACGATCCAGCCGGCCGGCATGGCCAACACCGCGAACACGAACACCGCAAGCGCCACGCACAGCGCCGGAAGCAGCCAGGCGCCGTTCTTCCCGGCCGGGACGCGTTCCATGATCATGAACGGCGACATGAAGTCCATGCTCCAGCGGATTACGCGATCGTTGACGACGTGCGCCGCGAGGCGGTCTTCGCCATTGCGGTCGCGCCAGACGAACGGCGCGATCTCGACCCATTCGCGGGGCCGGCCATTGGTCCCCACCATGGCCGGGATGACGAGCGCGCCCTTGTCGTCAACGGTCACCTTGACCTGGCCGAGCAGGTCGAAGATGGCGAAGAAGTTGGTCTCGGCGCGGCGGCTGCTTTCCCACGAGCCGGTCATCATCTGCGCGTGCTGCGCGGCGAGCTTGGCGTCGACGCGGCCATCGGGTGGCAGGATGGAGGGGAGGTAGCGGTCAGAGAAATCCTGGAACAGGGCGCTGCGCAGCGGGTTGGAGCCGCCTTCGCGCCCGCCGCTGTTGACCGACAGGTACAGGCCGACGCCATCGTCCATGTAAAGGTGCAGCGAGGTGTGGAACGCTTCGGTGTCGCCCAGGTGGGCGATCACGTTGCGGCCATTGACGTTGGTTTCAAAGAAGCCCAGTTCCATGCGGTTCAGCGGTGGCAGCAGGGACGCGGGGTTGACCTTGTCCAGCGAGCTGCTGTGCATCGCGTTGGCGGTGGCCTCGGACAGAACGCGCGCGCCGTTGAACTGGCCTTTCTGCAGGTGCGCGATCATGAAGTTGGCCATGTCCGTGCCGCTGGCCGACAAACCCCCGGCGGGCGCCGAGTTGACGACCTCGAAGCCCAGCGACGGTTCGCCTGGCTTGCTGTAGCCGGTGGCTACCAGCGGCGCCAGTGCAGGCGGCAGCGGCTGGCGGAAGCTCGCGGTGCGCATGTTGAGCGGTGCGAAGATGCGCTGCTCCACATAATCGTCGAACGACATGCCGGCAATGCGCCCGACGATGTAGCCGGCCAGCGAGGTGGCGTAGTTGGAGTAGGCGGGCGTTGTGCCGGCGTCAAAGATGCGCGCCGGGACGCGCTCCTTGAGCAGTTCTCCGAGCGGGCGGATATCCGCCTTGTCGTAGACGATCAGGTATTTCACCGACTCTTCGAAGCCGGCCGTGTGGGTCATGATCTGGCGCATCGTGACGGGTTTGCCGGCGCGCGGGGCGATCTTGAAATCGAGGTACCCGTTGATGTCGGCATCCAGATCGAGCTTGCTCTGTTCGACCAGTTGCATGACGGCGGTCCAGGTCACGAGCTTGGACACCGAGCCGGGACGAAACAGCGTGCGCTTCGGGTCGACCGGCGTGCGCTTTTCGACGTCGGCGTAACCGAAGCCGCGCGCGGTGAGGACCTGGCCGTCCTTGACCACGACGACAATAGCGCCGGGGATGTCGCTCTTGTTCAGCGCGAATGGCATGTAGCCATCGAGCCAGGCGTCGACGTCCGTCTTGTCGAGCGCATGCCCGTTGCCGGCGCGCGGCGCCGCAACCAGCGTGGGCGGCGGCCCCGATGGCGCCGTCGCCGCCGGTTTTGTGCCGGCAGGCGAGGGCGGCACGGCCGGGGCCTGGGGCGCCTGCTGCGCGGCGGTGCCGGCACTCCAGCAGACAACGCTCATCAAGACCATCTTCAGAAATCTCATCAAGGCTCCCTATCCATACGGTTGATTGCGGTCGATCGGGCCAGCCTATAAAATAGAGCTTGATCCGAGTATTTTTCTCTGATTAGAGAAATATCTACCCAATCGGAAACCATGTCAACACTTTATGATTGCTGTCCATGACCTCTGAATCCCCGACACTTGGCGCGTTGATCCGCGGCCTGCGCAGCCGCAAGGGGTGGACGCTGAAGGAAATGAGCGCAAACAGCGGCATCCCGGTTTCGACGCTGTCGAAGGTGGAGCACGGCCAACTGACGCTTAGTTATGACAAGCTGTATCAGCTGAGCCAAAAGCTCGGCATGCGCATGTCGGAGCTATTTGCCGAAGAAGACAAAGGCGCTGAGACACCGGTGACGGCGCGGCGCAGCATCGGCGACCTGGCCAGCGCGGTGCGGGTGGAAACGCCCAACTACGACTACCACTATTTGTGCGCGGAGCTGCGCCGCAAGCGCATGATTCCCGTGATCGCGCGCATCCGCGCCAAGTCGGTCAAACAGTTCGGGCAGCTGGTGCATCACTCGGGCGAAGAATTCACGTACGTGCTCAAGGGCGCGGTCGTGCTGCACAGCGAGTTCTACGATCCGGTGGTGCTCAGGGAAGGGCAGTCGATCTACTTCGATTCGAGCATGGGGCACGCGTACCTGGCGCCGGAAGGGTGTGACGAGGCCGAAGTGCTGACCGTGATGTCGAGTGAGGATGAGGAGCAGATGCAGGCGATCATGTCGTCGCATGCACCGAATGTAAAACCTTATTAGTTTGAAGATTGAAGAGGCTGGATTTTTGCGTGTAAGACGAAAGAAATATTATTAAAGAATAGATAATATATCGGGAAATTATCTGCAGCGTGCTAAAACGTCTTAAATTCTAAACTCCAGCTTTTTGGCAAAATTTTACCTAACTTTTTTTTGAAATAATTTCTTCCGCTTCGGGAGTTTCCTAATTTCTGTCATCGGTACGTCAGAAATACGCTTTGCCACACTGGTTTTTATAAGTCCTGGCTCTTTTTTTTGAGAATTTTCAATTAGCCTCCGTATTTCAGCTTCATCTGAAAACAGAGATCGAATTGTTACGACTTCAAGATAATTTTTTCCTCCGCCACCGCGCACGGTTGCTTCCTGAAGTAAATTATTTAGTGCAATGATTGCATCATGCTGATTATAAACTCGATCGTTTTTAAATTTTTTTAAAATTACAGATTTGAATCTTTTAATTGCTCCTGCGGAACGACTAGCTATATTTAACCTTTTTAAGTGAAATTCTAGCAGTGTTTTTTGCTTAGCAGAGCAATTTTTTACAGTAAAACCTTCTATTTGTCCGGTGTCAAATATAAATGGAGTAAGAAAAAGAATAGGATTTTTTACAAATGAGTCATAGTAAGGATGAATAATTCTCTGAGTCAACATAGAAAATTGTTTTTGTGAATATTCGGATTTTTCAAGCCTTAAAAGCTTTAATTTTTTGGTTCTGGATTGGTGGAAGCGCGGACTTTGACTCCTACGCAAAGTTAATCTTGTTTTGCAATCAATTTTTGGTGCGAAGTTGCTTTTTGCTATTTGACAGCCATAGCAAGCAGGAACTAAATTCTTATCAAAAATAGAGTAATGTGGAAAACGTTTAGTATCGCGAGGTAGATAATGATCTAGAGTCAAATTTCCTGGAAGTCCACAGTAAGGGCAGCATCCCAGTGTTTGTTTAGCGCGCTCTCTCTTATTTTTTATGAACTTGAAAGCTTTCCGTTCATTTTCGTAAAGATTATATAAAAACTTCCCAGTTTGCGAATCCGATTTGATTTTTGGAAAGTAGTTTTTATTTGAAAGAAGATTTGGATAGTTGTCAAAATAGTGAACTAACAATGGCATTACGCTCTTAAGTCGATTCCATCCTTTTCCTTTGGTTTTAATTAAATCTTGAAGTGCGAAAATATCTGAGGATTTGTTGTCATTAAAAGAGGCAATATAGTTAGGCATCGAAGCGTCCTTTATAGCGTCGATTAATATAGTTGATCGCGTCGCTGCCGAATGTTCGCCTTAATAGGTCTAGTTGATTGCTTGATCCTGTAATGTCGGGTGACTCCACAAACTCATCAATTTTTTCTTCATAACCTTTCCGGATATCTATGTCTTCAAAGACATAGTCAGAAATTAAGGATATATCGGCTCCTAATGTTTGTAATGAAGGTCGATATATCTCTTGAAGCCCATCTGCGCTTTTTTTCAAGACAGAGACTGAAGTTTTTTCTGACTCTCTCACTATGTATGGTGAGTGTGTGACAACTATAGCCTTCGCTTCCTTTGCTATTAGTGTTGATGCCAAAGTCTGCATAAGTAAAGTAATGAACTGAGGATGCAAATGATTTTCAGGCTCATCAATAAGAAGTAAGCTACCTCGACTGGTTTTTTGAAATAGGGCAGCACTGAAGCAGAACAGGCTCTTCTGACCTGAGCTTAAGTGGTAGAAGCCTTTATATTCGCTGTACATTACCGGCGGATGCCTGATATCAATAAGCGAAATAAGTTCTGCACTGCAGTTTTCGATCAATTCTGATAAGGGTATTGTATCGTACCGCTCGATTGGTGTAGTGCTGCCGCTATTTGGATGAGCAGGAAGATAAACATCTTCTATATCTATTATCTTTGAAAGTATTTGTGATAAAGCTTTAAGATCAAATCCATTTTCGGAAGATGTTCTAGCGATTTTTAAAATAACGTCGGTCAAATTCTTCCAGTTGCTGTTTGATATCTCTAGAGAGCTTACACTGATTCCTTTTCGACTTATAGATCTCCAAATTGATTTTTCATATGTGTAGACTTGCATTGGGACTGAATTGGGTGATTTTTCACCACTGTTATGATTCGATGGTGTCAATTTTAATTTATGGGTCAGAGAATTTCTAGCTATTGCCAATATTAGGCGAGTTTTTCCAGCCCCATTTGGACCAATGATTATATTTATTGGGCTTTGCTGCCCCAGTGTTTTAGTGAAATCAAAAGCAACATCAATGTAAGTTTCGTTTTCTAAAATTAATCTTGTTTCTAATTTGGAAATATCGACTCCAGAGTGTTTTTGATTTTCTGTGAGTAAACTATGTAAAGAGATGAATGTGAAGCGTTGCTCGTCAGTTCGGAGCATGCCTCTATCAAATAGATCATGTGAGCGAGCCGCTAAATAATCTTTATTATTAGGTTTGAAAGCGAATAGGGCCGCAATATCATTCGCAGCTAGAAGTAGCTTTTTTGCGAGATTTTTATTAACATTCGACAAAAGCTTACGGTATGATCCACGCCCCCCTATAGAAAGTACTATGGGAGATATTTTCGATGAGAAATCTGAGACGGTTAAGGGAAGGGTCGAATGGAGTTGAGTAGTGTTCTTGTCCGCCTCCCCTATAAAAATAAACATTAGTCTTGCTTCATTAGATATTTCAAACGGGAATCCTTGGCTGCTTATCCAGAATACAGATACGGAAACAAAGGTATCATTTTCGAGTCTGCTCCAGTCTGTCTTGTCTGAAAATAAAGGTGACGTGATCAGGAGACAGTCACTAATTTTTTGCAGATATTGTGGCGTAATATTTGCAGCTATTAGCGCTTGTCTATGAAATTTCTGAATACTCATAATTTATTATATTTCTCTCTGGTAAATAAATTCGACCTGAATAAAAAAAATTACTCGTATCGTAGGCAATCAACTGGTAAAAGTCGTGATGCTCTACGGGCCGGATAAAAGCCGAAGAACACGCCCACCGCCGTGGCAAACCCGCACGCCACCATCACCGCGCTGATGGTGAGATAGACCTCGAAATCGGCGAACTTCGTGATCAGCGCCGCGCCGCCGGCTGCGATCGCGATGCCGACCAGGCCACCGGCCAGGCAGATCACCACCGCCTCGGCCAGGAACTGCATCAGCACGTCGTTGGGCCGCGCGCCGATGGCCATGCGGATGCCGATCTCGCGCGTGCGCTCGGTCACCGACACCAGCATGATGTTCATGATGCCGATGCCGCCGACCAGCAGCGAGATCGCGCCGATCAGGCCAAGCAGCAGCGCCACGCCGGCCGTGATCTTGTTGGCCGTCTCGGCGATCGTGTTCAGGTTCTGCACCCGGAAGTCGTCGGGATCGTCGACGCGGATCCGGTGCCGGCTGCGGATGACTTCCTTGATGTCCTCAATGGCGTCCGTCATTGCCACCCCAGGCCGCCCCTGGGCATTGATGTAATGGACGTTCTGCGGAAACGGCGACTTGACCAGGTTGGCGCTGGCCGCCGTGATCGGCACCAGGATCTGCTCGGCCAGGTCGGTGCCGTCGGTCTGGCGGCCTTCGCCGGCCAGCACGCCCACCACCTGGAACGCGACGTTCTCGATGCGCAGGAGCTTTCCGAGCGGGTCGGCGCGGTAAAAGAACTGGTCCGCCACCTTCTGGCCGATCACCACCAAGCGCGCGCTGGCGCGCACGTCGCTTTCGCTAAACAGCGTGCCCTGGTCGACCTTCCAGTTACGGATCGTGAACATCGCCGGCGTCACGCCAATGACCATGCTGCTGGCGTTCTCGTTGCCGGCGGTGACCTTGAAGCTGCCCTGCAGTGCCGGCGCGGCGCCGGTCAGGCTGGGCAGCGCGTTGAGTGCTTCGGCATCGTCCAGCGTGAGCACCGCGACCTTGCCTTCGCGGGCGCGCTGGGCGGCCGTGCGGTCGCCCCCCGGCATCACGTAGACCATGTTCGTGCCCAGCATCTGCAATTGCTTGCCGATGAAGCGCTGCATGCTGTCGCCCAGTGCCAGCAGCAGCACGACCGACGCGATGCCGATCACGATGCCCAGCATCGTCAGGGCGGTGCGCAGCCGGTTGGCCGCCATCGAACGGAACGACTCGATCAGGACCTGGACCAGATTCATCGCGCCACTCCCGCGTGGCTGTTCGCCAGTTGCAGGCCTTCGGCCGCCGGGCCGTCGTACAGCACGCGGCCATCCTTCAGGCGCACCAGGCGCCGGCTGTAGGCGGCGACATCGGGTTCGTGCGTCACCAGCACGATCGTGATGCCGCGCTCGCGGTTCAGTGTGCCGAAGCTGGTCATGATGTCGTCGCTCGTGTGCGTGTCGAGGTTGCCGGTGGGTTCATCCGCCAGCAGCAGCGGCGGATCGGTCACGAGGGCGCGTGCGATTGCCACGCGCTGCTGCTGGCCGCCCGACAGCTGGCTCGGGGTGCGTCTGGCAAACTCGCCCAGGCCCACGCGCTCGAGCTCCTGCACCGCGCGCGCCTGCGCCTTCGCGCGGCCCATGCCGCCATAGATCAGGGGCAGGGCGACGTTCTCGGCCACGCTCATGCGCTTGATGAGATTAAAGCTCTGGAACACGAAGCCGATCGTGCGGTTGCGGATGTCGGCCAGTTCGGCGCGCCCGAGCGTGCGCGTGTCGACGCCATTGAGCAGGTAGGTGCCGCCGGTCGCCTGGTCGAGGCACCCCAGGATATTCATCAGCGTCGATTTGCCGGAACCCGACTGGCCCATGACCGAGACGAAGTCGCCGTGCTCCACGCACAGGTCGACACCGTGCAGCACGGGGGTTTCGACCGTGCCGCTCAGGTAAGTCTTGACCACGCCGCGGATGTCGATCAGCGGCCCGGTCATGGATTTTCTGGCGTGGCCAGCGAGCGGGTGACGACGCGGTCGCCCGGCTTGATGTCGCCCGAGACCACTTCGGTATAGCGGAAGTTCGACAGACCGGCGCGGATGTCGACCGGTTGCGGCCGGTTCATCGCGTCGAGCTTGTAAATCTTGAACATGCGCGTGGTGTCGCTCGCATTGCGGAATGCGATGTCATCGTCCTTGACCGGCGCTGGGGGCGCAGCGGCGGCGGCCGGCTTGGCATCCTTGTTGCGCTTGCGCTCGGCCTCCTGTTCTTCTTCCGACAGCCGGAAGCGCAGTGCCGTTGTCGGGATGCGCAGCACGTCCGGGCGGTTTGCCACCACCAGCCGCACCTGCGCCGTCATGCCGGGCTTGAGCAGTTCGTCGACGTTGTCGACGTCGAGCACCACGTTGTACGTGACGACGTTCTGCACGACGTTCGGCGCGAGGCGGAACTGGCGCATAGTGGCGGCAAATTCGCGGTCGGGGTAGGCATCGACGACAAAGCGCGCCGGCAGGCCATCCTTGAGCTGGCCGACGTCGGCTTCCGACACGCTGGTATCGATCTGCATCTTGGTCAGGTCCTGCGCGATCTGGAAGAGGTTCGGCGTGTTGAACGACGCCGCCACGGTCTGGCCCAGGTCGATCGTGCGCTTGATCACGACGCCATCGATCGGCGAACGGATCACGCTGTTGTTCAGGTCAGCCCTGGCGCGGTCGTGCTGCGCCTGCGCCAGCGTCAGGTTCGCCTGCGCGACCTGCATCTCGCGCTTGGACTGGTCGAGCGCGAGGCCGGACAGGAAGTTCTGCGCCACCAGCTGCTCGTTACGCTCGAACGTGGCCTGGGCCAGGCGCAGGCTGGCGCGCGCCGACGCGATATTCGCTTCGGCCTGGCGCACCTGGGCATTGAAGATGGTTGGCTCGAGCTTGAGCAGCACCTGGCCCTTTTTCACGCGGTCGTTGAAGTCGGCATTCAGTTCGGCCACGGTGCCCGACACCTGCGAGCCGACGTTGATCAGCGCGACCGGATTGATGGTGCCGGTGGCAGTCACGGTCTGGTTGATGGCGCCGCGGTCGACGACGGTGCTGCGGTATTGGGATGGCGGTACGGTGTCGTCCTTGCGTTTGACGACAGCAACGGCAACGGCGACAGCGGCGAGGACGGCAACGGCGATGACAACCCGCTTCCTGGTGAAGATGTTCATTGTATGTATGCCAGATAAATACTAAGTAAAGGCCGAGTTTGATGCACCGGTGCGCGAATGGCAATGCATGGCGCATTGGCAGGCCTGAATTTGGCAGCGAAGGCCCGCCAATTTCGGAAAAAGGGCGGCGCCGATCCGCTAGAATGGCGTATTCCTTTTTTACCGAAGCATCATGACTCAAGACGAACTGAAACAAGCCGTAGCGCGCGCCGCC
>Ga0308169_10003890_pt1 | contig 14256 bp, 11 predicted proteins | sample PhyBR1_2_FD_202139 | JGI IMG/M metagenome (GOLD analysis project Ga0308169, IMG submission 202139) | Phyllosphere microbial communities from UC Gill Tract Community Farm, Albany, California, United States - DLSLSB.R1 | ecosystem: Host-associated > Plants > Phyllosphere > Unclassified | place...
CCACCGGTGACAAACTGGGTATGCTGTCCACTCATCAGACTGACTGTTTCCCCATTGTTCAACTGTAGGCTCTGCCCGGCGTTGGCTCCCAGGCCATCCTTGGCAGTGACCATAATGAGTGGGTCGCTCGATTGGGGTAGCTTGCCGCCTCCAATGGACGTGCCGCCCTGGAGACTGGTGCTGTCAACCATGCCAGACGCCGACGTGAGCATTGCCTTGAGCGGCGCAGCCTTATCATTTAGGACGCTCGCGTTGGCTTTGGCAGCCCCAAGGTGGGCCGCCAGACCGGCAGTTTGATGGGTGATGGCGGCAGAGCTGAATGCCTCGGCCATATTGGTGGCCTGTTGCAGCATGCTGATACCGGGTGCGTTTTCGCCGGCAGGATCACGAGAAGAGGCGGCGTGATTGATCCCATAGCTCGACACCAGCAATCCCGCGCCCGCCCGCACAGCCCCGTATGCATCGGTACGGAGCTCGGCGCCCAGGCCGCGCAAGCTGCCGCGGTAGTTGTCGGCTGCGTGGATCAGGTGACCCAAATTCACTTCAGTCGCAGCATAGGTGCACCTGAGCTGGACGCGGCCCTGCGCATCCGTGTCATCAAACAACAACTGGTTATAGCCCGAGCCGCCGAACTCCTTACTGCGCACGCCCCACTGCGCCGCTGCATTACGATGACCAAGGTTGTCACCCGAGGCGCCATGCCATACCGGGCTGTTGCCGCCGGCGAGATTTCCCTGCGCCGAACGGGCATGATCATGGGCCGGCTCGAAGCACGAGGCGTCGCTCTCGGCACCTACCTGCCCGCCAGGCGTCGGCGCGATCCCGCCCTCGCCCCGGCCGTTGTACAGGGCGCCGACGATGATCGGGTGGTCGATGTCGTTCTCCAGGAACTGCACCAGCACTTCCTGCCCGATGCGCGGCAGGAACTGGCTGCCCATGCCGCCACCGGCAGAACGCTGGGCCACGCGCACCCAGCAGCTTGCATCGCCGCTGTCCTGCCAGTGGAAGCGGATGCGCACGCGGCCCAGGCGATCGCAATACAGCTCATCCGCGCCGCGCGGCTCGTCGCTGCCGTCGGATCCGATAACGATAGCACTTTGGGTGCCGAAGGCCGTCGGTTTGGAATTGGTACAGCCGTCGCTGCCGGGCAGTTGCGGACGCCAAGGCATATCCGCCGGTATCGCCTCGAAACAGTTGGCGTAGCCGGACTTGATTGCTCGCTCCACGGCCAGCGGAAGGTCATAAGGCGTATTCTCGCGAATGCATTCCTGCAGCAGCTCGGGAATGGGACCAAACAGTTCGGCCAGCGCGTGCTGTGCCGGTGGTGGCAGGTTGTTTACGCCCACGCTGACAACGCGGAGAACCGCGAACGCAGGTGACTCGCCAAGCTCCTGCCGCGGCGCACCGTTAACCGTCATCCGAGTCCCGGCGCGCAAGGTGCGTACAGTCGAGCGGCCGCGCCACAGTTGGCTGCGCGCTTCCCTGCCCTCCATCTGCAGGTCGGCATAGCGCTCGGCCTGGCCCCTGTCCGCGTACGCGTACTGCCCGGGCACATCGTAGGCTTCCAGCGCCGGCAGGTTGCGGCTGGCGGAGATGCGCGACGGCGAGCCGGCAGCGACGATTTGCTTGGCCTCGTAGTCGTAGCTCAGCACCGTGGTCAACGAAGCATGAAGACGGCGCTGCGCAATCAATGCCTGCACCGTATCCTGTCGCTCGACGGCGCTGACGCCGTGGTAACGGATGCCGCCGTCAACCTCGCTGCTTGGGTCGTCCGGCACCGCACAAGCTTGGCTGCTGTCGGCAAACAGCACCATGCCTGGGCCATCGGCGGTCTGCTCGAAGCGCCAGCTCAATCCTTCCTCGGCCAGGATCCTGCGCACGAAATCGAGGTCGGATTCGCGATACTGGCAGCAGTAGCTGCGCGGCAGAGCATCCGCCATGAAGGATGATGTCTCGTCGCTCCAGCGCCACCTCGCCAGTGGCAAGTAGGCTTCGAACACGGAGTCGACGATGTCGATGACGGACTTATCCTGCCATACTCGGCTGTTACGTACTTGGCCGAGCCGCCACAGCCACGATGAGATGCGTACGCGGTAACGCGCAAAGCCGCCGTCGCTGCCCAGCATCGCCGCTTCACTGATCTCGCCGGCGAAGCTGGTGCGGGTGCCATCGGCCAAGCTCATTTCCAGGCTTGCCGGCTGTCCCAGTAGCGACTCCAGTTTGACATAGGCGCAGGTGGACAAGACGATAACGTCGCGGGCGGTCAGTTCATCCACCGCGTCGTCAGCGGTGAAGGCCTCGACCAGCAGGCCACCCGCGTCGAGGGCGGCGTTACCATCGCCGATCATCAGTTCGTAGAGCCTGCTCGTGCTGGAAAATTGCGCAAGCGCGGCCGTGACCTGCTCTGTCAATGCGTTGACCATGTTCTAAGCTATCCAGAAGAGAGTGGCGTATGGCAGCGATAGGAAGGCGTTGAGACGATACTTCAGCTTGCAATTAAGAACTTTCCCGCCCGTATCTCGTTTGCGGAAGATCAAAAATTGCGACCTGTTCAGTCACGCGCTCGTAGTCATCGCCCAACGTCCGCGTCCCTTCTGTCTGGGACGAACGCCTTCGACGCCGCGCTCCTCGCGCCGACATTCACGCATCGAGCATGCCCAGGGCCGCACTCGGGCGTGACCGCATACACGCGCGCCTGCGCTCCTAGTGACATACCCAATGCGCCAAGATGGCTTCTATGTCATGCGAGAACCGGACAGGAAGCGGTACGCCCCTGACCGGCTCTGAAAAATTGTAGCCAGCGACAACGTTAGTTTTCGGCGAAACTGTCCTTATGGAAGGGGTTTTGCATGAAACGAAAACGGTTTGCAGTCGAGCAGATTGTTGCGGTCCTGAAGGAAGCGGAAGCAGGCATGCCTGTTGTCGACCTTATCCGGCGTATAGGTATTTCTGAGCTGACGTTCTATCGGTGGAAGAAGCAGTACGCCGGGCTCGATAGCGACCAGGCCCGGCAGCTCAAGCAGCTACAGGAAGAGAACGAGCGTCTGAAAAAAATCGTTGCCGAGCTCAGCCTGGACAAGGCAATGTTGGCTGACGTCATCAAAAAAAAGTGGTAAAAACGGACAGGCGTCGAGTGATTGTGGACTATCTCAAGAGCCGCTATAGCACCTCGGAGCGCCGCGCCTGTCGCCTGGTCGGGTTGGCGCGACGTGTGTACAGTTACAAAAGCTGCAAGGATCCCCATACGGCGCTACGTCAGCGCATGAGGGAACTGGCGGTCACGCGGATGCGGTACGGCTATCGCAAGATTGGCGTGCTGCTCAAGCGCGAAGGTTTCCGGCACAGTACAGGCGTGATCTACCGAATCTACCGGGAAGAAGGCTTGGGATTGCGCTACCGGCCCGGGCGTCGATCCAAAGCGCAGGTCACCCGGCCACAACGAAAACCAGCTGTACGCCCCAATCAGGCGTGGAGCCTGGACTTCGTCGCCGACCAGCTCGCTAACGGGACACGGTTTCGCTGCCTGACCATTGTTGATGTCTTCACCCGGGAATGCTTATCGATTGAAGTCGGGCAGCGCTTATCGGGCACGGATGTCGTGGCGGTACTGAACCGTATCAAGCAGGCCGGCCGGGTTCCCGGAACGCTATTTTGCGACAACGGCAGCGAGTTCACCAGTCAGATCCCGGACCTCTGGGCCTATCACAACAAGGTCAAGATCGAGTTCAGCCGCCCTGGCAAGCCAACCGACAATGCCTTCATCGAGTCCTTCAACGGCACGTTCCGGGATGAATGCCTGAATGCCCACTGGTTCGAATCCCTGCGAGATGCCAGAATGCAGATCTGGTCCTGGCAGCAGGAATACAATGAGAGCCGTCCTCACAGGGCTCTTGGAGAAGAAGTACCCGCCGAATTCGCCCGCCAGTACAGGCGAAAGCTCGAATCCGGCAAAGAATTTATGGCCGACGACTAACTCTAAAGTTGGCTACAAAAAGACGGGCCGGTCAAAAGGACTGTCCTGGTTGTAGCCGAACGTTACGGGGTATCTGGGAAAGGCAGCTCGGCCTGCCCATCCGCTTTGACGTCGAATACGTTCAAGGTCATCGCCACCAGGGTGTAGTACCCCAGCAGCCCCACTAGATTCACAACCGTCTTGATGCCAAAGCTGGCGACCGACTCCCGGTAAATCTCTTCTGAAACCCGCTTCTTCCCGTACAGTTCCTCAACGAATCGCCAAATCAGGGATTCCTCACTATTCTCGAATTCGGGCGTCTTTTCTTGCCGGATGTCTTCAAGTACTTCGGGCTTGAGGCCGGCCTCGACGCCTATCGGATAGTGGATGTACCACTCGGCTTGCGACTTCCACTTGGCGGCGGTGCACAGGATGGCGAGCTCCGATAGCCGCAGGGACAATCCCGTGCCATAGCGGCAGAAGGCGCCCAGCTCCTGTGCCCGGCTGGCCAGCTCGGGGCTATGAATCCAAGAGAGGAATGGGCCATTCAGGTTTCCGCGCGGGCCGGAGAGGATCGCCTGCAGCACGTCCTTTTGCTCTAGCGTCGCACCTTCGACGGAGAATTGGGGCAGTCTGAAACTCAAGTTGTACTTCCTTAAAATGAATGAGCGCTCAATACAAGTTCATGCCTCGGTATTGAAGATGAAGTTCTCCGGCACGCCGGGCCCCCAAAGGTATAAGGAGTCTTCAGGCGGGAAATCGCCGGCCGGCCACGGCTTGTCTGCCGACACATAGTCGATATCGGCCGAATACTCGCAGAAGGAACCCCAGGGGTCCTCTACGTAGTGGAAGTAGTTGGAGCCGAGGACATGGCGCCCGGTACCCCAGCCCTTCGCATATCCTGCCGCAGCCATCTGGGCGGCGCCGGCACCTACCGCATTGACGTCTGATACATCCCAGGAGGAGTGATGCCATCCCCGGGCGCTGCTCTTGGCGAAAGCCAGCAGATGGTGGTCACAGCCATGAGGTGCATGCATGAAGGCGATGATGTCGAGGGACTTGTCCGAAAGGCGCAGCCCCAAGGCACGCTCATAGAACCCTACCGAACCAAGAACATCGGGCGTAAACAGAAGCACGTGCGAGAGCCGCGAGGGGCGCACGGTCGCCACCTGCGAGCGCGTGCATGCCCCTCGCTTGTCCGCCGGCGTGCTCGTACTCGTCCTGGCAGGTTTCTCATCCGGTGTGGTCTTGAGCCCTACTCGCACCTGAATCCGATTGCCGTCCGGGTCGCGGAACCAGAAAGAGGCCTTATCGCCTTGCGAAACGGCCGACACATGGGTCGCGCCTGCCTCCACCACCTGGCTGTGCAGCCGGAAGATGTCCTCCTTGTAGGCGTTGAAGGTCAAGTAGTCCAGATGCTTCCTGTCACCCGGCACGAGGCGCGCCCACCGGTGGCCGTCGGCTGCGAAGACATTCAACCCACCTTCCGCAGCCGTGTTTTCATGAATATCCAGCCCGAATGTGGAAAAGAATTTCCTTGCCTGATTTAAATCGGGTACAGCCAGTGCGAAGTGGTCAATCGAATGGATTGCTGTCACGACAATATCTCCCTAACACCACAGGCCTCACTACGCGTTGCGGGAGGCCCGTTTTACCTCCAAGACTGCTTTTAGCGAGCTTCGTCTTCGATGACGTTGCGCAGCGTGCCGATACCCTCGACGCGGACCTCGCACACGTCGCCGGCCTTCATCAGCAGCTTCGGCGAACGTGCCCAGCCGATGCCAGACGGAGTGCCTGTGACAATCACGTCACCCGGTTCCAGGGTGATGGCCTGGCTGACGATGCTGATAACGGTCGCGACATCGAAGACCATCTCGTCGGTGCTGGCCGACTGAACCACTTGGCCGTTCAGAACGGTTTCCAGGCGCAGGCCCTTGGCCCCAGCCGGCAACTCATCGGCAGTAACCAGGTCCGGGCCAAAGGCGCCGGTTCCGTCGAAGTTCTTGCCGACTGTCCACTGCGGGGTCTTGAACTGGTATTCGCGCACAGAGCCATCGTTGAATAGGCTGTATCCCGCGACGTGCTCCAGAGCGTCAGCAGGCGAGATATGGCGACCGCCCTTGCCAATCACGACGGCAATCTCGCCTTCGAAGTCCAGGCCTTCGCTGTCCTTGACTGCAGGGCGAATCATCGGCTGAGCATGCGCCACCAGGCTGGTGTTCACACGGAAGAACAGCGTCGGATAGTCGGGCTGAACGAAGTTGCTTTCCTTCGTGTGGTCAGCATAGTTCAGGCCGACGCAGATGATTTTCGGCGGGCGGGACAGGGGCGGCAGATAGGTGACGTCCTTTTCCGCCACAAGGATGCCTTCCTTGATGGTATCGCCATAGTTCTTGAGGTTGACGCCGCGCGCCAGGAGGCCTTCCAGGGACTCATCGCCAACAATGCGAATACCCTTGCTTTCGCGGACACCCAGGGCTTTTCTACCTTGATACTCGACCGATACGTAACGCATTAGAAACTCCTAAGAAAAAATTAGTTGAAAGTAGCGGCGCTGTATCCCGCGCCCTCGCTGGAATAGGCATCCATCCAGCGAGAGAAAGACTGGCAAATCTGGTCATTGGCGAGGCGGGCCCCGGCCGAGGCTTCGAACATCCCAAAGAAGAGGTGGAACATGCTGTCGAAATTGAGCACCTTCACCGGAATTCCGTTTTGGGCCAGCTTGTCTGCATAGGCCAAACCCTCCGACCTCAATGGGTCGTGGCCAGCGACCGCGATGAGCGCCGGTGGCGCGCTTTCCAGGGCCGTAGCACGTAGCGGCGACGGGGGAAATTCCGTTGCTTGGGCCATCTTCTCCCCCATATAAAGACGGGAAATGTCCCGCAAGTCGTTGGGCTTGAGCATGGGATAGTCGATTCCACGCGCCTCGATCTCTGACACGTCGCGAGCCATATCGACACCAGGAACCACCAGCAACTGGGCGACGAGGCGCCTTGGAGACTCGCGGGAGACCAGAATTGAGGCGGTGGTTGCCAGGTTGGCGCCGGCGCTTTCACCGGCAACAGCTACACGAAATGGGTCGCCGCCGAGCGTGTCGACGTTCTTCAGGGCCCAGCGGGTGGCAGCCAGGGCGTCATCGTGTGCGGCCGGGAAGGGATTTTCTGGCGCCAGCCGGTAATCGACGGAGACCACGACGGCGCCGGTATCTCGGCACAGCTTCCGCGCGATGTCGTCCATGAGCTCAACGCTGCCCAGGACGAAGCCGCCGCCATGGAAGAACACGATGGTTGGCACTCGCCCCTCGGAAACCAATGGCCGATACACGCGGACCGGCACCTCGATAAGCTGTCCGTCCACCAGGTCAGATGCCACGACATCCGCCGCCGACAGCACCTCTGGCAGAGCCTTGCCCGCCCTTGTGCGCTCGATTGCCTGCCGCATGCGCCCCCGCGCTTGCTCTGGCGTGCCAGAAAACGGTGGGGGTGCGCCGACTTCAGCTACCTTGCGGACGATATCCGCCAGCTGAGGGTCCAGCGCCTGCACTGAAGTCGTCGACGTCATGGCAGCCCCAGAACGAACTTCTGCGAGCTCACGGCGCGCTCGCGCACTTGATCGAGGTTCACGGACAGTAGCTTGCCGCCCTTCTTGACCGCGCGGCCGGCAACGTACACCGAGTCCACGTTCCCTGGGTGGGCAGCCAGGACGATAGCTCCGACTGCATCCGATACCGGCGCCAGGTTGATGTCGTCCGTACGAATCATGACGATGTCGGCCTGCTTGCCTGCGGTCAGGGAGCCGATTTTGCCTTCCAAGCCAGTCGCCTTCGCGCCAGCCAGGGTTGCGAACTCCAGCACGTCGCGCATCGTCATCGTTTCCGGAGCGCCTTTCGCCTTGGAGTGGCCACCACCCATCCAGGAGCGGTAGTAGGCGAATGCATGACGCATCTGAGTGAACATGTCACCGGCGCACTTCGTTTCCGTGTCGCCGCTCAGGCTGGGACGAATGCCGGCCGCCAGCAGGCGGTCGAACGGGATGTCCCCAATGCCCTGGGCATTCAGCTCGCAATGCACCCCGAGGGAGGCGGTGACGCCAGCGTCCGCCATCATCGAAATCTCGTCGTCGTGAGAGCAGCAGCAGTGGACGAAGGTCAAGTCCTCGCCCAGGACGCCAGCCTCGTGCATCTGCGCGATGGCGCGCACTGTGGCGTTTCGCGCATAGGCGCCCATGTGGATGCTTGAGCGGATGCCCAGCTCACGGGCCAGGCGGAGGTCGCCCAGCCAGACGTCCCGGGTGGCCATTTCAGGGCCACGACCCGCCATGGCCAGGGTGACCAGTTGGTCGTCAGATGAAAAGAACTGCTGGCGCAGCCGGCGGATGTCTTGCAGGTGGCCGCGCTGGCTGTTGAACATCCAGGACGCACCTTCAACCAGCGGCCAGCCGTGAGCAAAGATGGCGCGCATGCCGGAGTCCTGCAGGGCGATGACCGCGGCATCCGTGTGCTCGGGGCTGTTCTGGATGTGCGACCAGTCCAGCATTGTGGTGATACCGGAATCCAGCGCCGAGACAGCACCCAGCAGCGTGCCGATGTAAACGTCCTCCGGACGGTACGCCGCACCCTTGGCGCCAAGCATTTCCGCAAAGTAGATTTGCGGGTCGATATCAGCGTAGCGATGACGGACGCAGGTCTGCCAGGTATGCCGATGGGTATCTACGAAGCCAGGGATGACAATCATCCCGGTGGCGTCAATCTGCTCGGCATCCGCCACTTCCAGATTGGGCGCGACATCAACGATTTTTTCACCATCGACCAGAATATCGGCCGAACGGTGGTCACCCACCTTCGGGTCCATGCTGATGACCCAGCCGCCCTTCAAAACCTTCCGCTGCGTTTGCATCAGCGACCCCCGTTAAACCATTTCGAAAGCTGACCCTCGACTTCCCCCACCAGGCCAGTGCTGCTGCCGGCCCAGGCGATATAGCCGTCGGGCCTGATCAGCAGGGCCTTCACGTCGCCGAGCATGTCAGGAATCTTCGCCAGTCGCGCTTGAACCACGTCGACGCGGTACTTCGAGACATCAAGGCCGGCAAACTGTCTACTGAAACCCTCCAGGTCCAGCAACAGGAACTTGCGCGACCGCAGCAGTGACAGCATGCTGGGCGTGGAACCATCCAGCAGCGTCAGCAGGATGTCCGGGCAACGCAGCCCCTCCGCCGGGTGCGCATCTTCGGCACGGGGATACGGGGTTTCTAGGCCGCACAGTTCGAGCGCCAGCTTCTTCTGGACATCCGGCAGCGGGATCATGTGTTCCTGCATGCGTCGCTTCAGGACGACGGCGTCTTCGGAGAAGTTGAACTGCAGCGCGCATTGCGCCTTCACGCTCTCCAGCAGACGCCGCATGACCGGCAGACGCTCGGATTCATAGCTATCCAGGGTTTCGTCGCTGGCGTGGCCGTTCACCACGTTCGCGAGCTTCCAGCCCAGGTTGAAGGCGTCCTGCAGGCAGAAGTTCATACCCACACCGCTGGCCGGGTAGTGGATACGGGCCGACTCGCCGACCAGGAATACGCGGCCTTGGCGGAGCTGCTTCACGCTGCGCATCTGATCGTCGAAGCGCGAGGCCCAGCGATAGGAGGTAATCCCATAGTCGGTGCCATGCACGTCGCGCAGGCACTGGAGCACCTCTGGCAACTCGACAGGTTCCTCCTTGGGCGCATGACGCCTGTCGCGGTGAACGATATTGAAGCGGGTAATACCCTCGCCGAACGTGTAGCCACGAACCCAGCCCATCTCGTTGTCGACGTTGATACGGCCGCCCGGCCACGGCGCCTCCAGGTGCGCATCCACCACGATGCCGCGGAACGTGCCAGAGTGGCCCTCGAAGTCGAGACCCAGCTTCGTGCGGACGGCGCTACGGCCGCCATCGGCGCCCACCACATAGCGCGCGCGGATTTCCTTCTCTTCGCCAGCTGACGAGCGCACCAGAATCGTTACGCCTTCGGTATCCTGACGCAAGTCGACGAGCTCGCTGTCCGAGACTACTTCGGCACCGCACTCCTTCGCCCATTCCCAGAGGATTTCCTCGGTATGGTTCTGCGGCAGTCCCAACGTAAAGCCGAAGCGCGAATCCAGGTATTTCCAGTCGATTGGGTGGAAGCCCGCCCAGATATGCGATGGGCGGAACGGATACGGAGCGATCTGCTTCGTCTTGTTGATGAATCGGTCTGCGATACCGCGGGCATCGAACAGCTCGAGCACACGAGGAAGAATGGTTCCTGCGCGCGACTGGACGCCTGCGGTGCGCCTCTCAACTACCAGGGTTTTCACGCCGGCGCCAGCCAGTTCACCCGCCATTGTTAAACCCGAGGGCCCTGCCCCGACTACGACCACATCCCACTGCATTTTCACTCTCCGTATGAATGAGTTGAACGAATCAACAAACCGCTTAATTTTGGTCAGAAGACATGAGTGATGCCGACTTCAAACACGACCTGCCTGTTTGTCGAAGCGATAGGCTGGAACCGCATGGCGGCGACCTGCCCTTGCCCGGCTGCCTGGAAGACGCTCAGCGCATAGAGACTGGTACGCTTCGACAAGGCGTAATCCGCGTGCGCATGGACCACATTCCACTTGTAGTTCTCGAGCTTCGTGTAGGCATAGCCGCCACCGAGGCGCAAGGCTGCGGTCACGTATTCATAGGCGCCGACGTCGATGGTCTGGGCCTTTGCTGACATGCCTAGCGCTGACAGCCTGGTGTAGCTGTAGTTGCCCATAAGGCGCCATCCTGCGTCGGAATACACTACGCCTGCGCTGGCCGTGTTCTGGTCCTGTGCCACCTTGGTGGTGGGGTTCTTCACCAGGTCAATGCCATACAGCGTAGGCACACCCAAAGAGCTACGCGGCGAGTACGGGACGTCATGGACGTTTTCCCACACGGCCAGGAACTTCCACGGGTTGGAGGAGTAGCTGGCGCTAAAACCCATCGTGTTACCGTTGTTTGTGGTCGATGTCGGTTTTCCGTAGCCATATTGGGCACCGAACTGGAAGCCCTTCATTTCCGGCGACTTGTACTTGACCAGGCTGTTTAGCGGATTCCCCACCGTGCGGTCCAGGTTGCCCGGATGCGTCGCTAGATTCGAGGTAAAGCGTTCAGACGTGTAAGGAACCAAATCGGCCAGCAGGTCATACTGGTTCCCCAGCGTCACAGTGCCCCAGTCCCTCGAACTCAGTCCAACGAAGGTCTCGAATGGGCTGGAACCACCGGTGTCGAGAGCAACGTAGTTAGACCACTTGAAGATGGCGGATGCGCCTCCACCAAGGTCCTCACGGCCGGTAAAGGCGATGAATGGGATGGCATGGGTACCGCCTTGCTGCATACGGCCACCACCATCGGGGTAGCTTGCGTTGGTCGTGTAGGACATCCCTGCGCCCAACACACCCGAAATCGTCACGTTCTGCGTCTGGCCATGTGCCGACGCGACAACCAGTGTCACTGCTCCTGCGAATAAGCTCTTCTTCAACACGTCTATGTCTCCCTGCTTTTTATGTAATTAGGTGGCCGAATTCCGATGCTCGACTTTGATTCCGCATGCGAACCTGCGCTGCACAACAAAGACCAGTCTCATCGCCGCAAGGCAAGCGATGCATCCTGCTGTAACGAACACCGTAGCCATCGCATAAGGCAGCGCATGCTCACCACCGCCATAGACATAGCGACCAACCAGAGCAATCAGGGTCGGTGAGAAGCCTTGGCCGACCAGACCATTGAGGAAGAGCACGACCGCCATCACTAAGCCGACAGATGCAGCGGGTACGGTGCGTGCGATAAGCACGGAGGTAACGGACATGAAAGTCCAGGAGCTCAGAACGACGAAACAGTTGATGATCCAGAACGACTGCAAGCTTGTAGACAAGACCAGTGCGGTCGGCATGACGGTCATTGCCAGGCTCGAAACCAAGCCGACGGACATGATGCGAGCGAGCGGATTGTTGGCGTTCTTCCTTTGCATCGCAATACCGGCCAGCCAGAGGCCAAGGGGGCCGGCGGTCAGCATGATGACGCCTTGAGACAGGCCGAACGTGCGCATCTCGAGCATGAACTTGCGCCCAGCCATTGCCGGTAACCAAGCTGCCATGCCGAAGGTGGTAATTGCGTTGGCGACGACGAACAACAGAATGGGAATGAAGAACGCGCGGTTTGCCCACAGATAGTGCGGAAGAGACGAGGCTAGCGCATTCGAGACAGTCAACTCAGCTGGTGCTGCAGCCGACCGACCGGGGTCACGGTTCAAGAATACGGTCAGTGCTAACGGCAAGCCCACTGCACCAATCAAGAACAACGTGAATTGCCAGGAGCTGACATGCCCGAGGATTGGTATGTACGTCCACCCTGCATTGTGAACAGCAGCCAGCAGTGGGCCACCAAGGACCAGAGACAGGCCTGTTCCCAGCATCAATGCCATGGTGTAGATGGAGAGAGCGCGCGCGCGGCGGTCTTCATCGACGCCATCACGGATGAGGGAGTACGACGAGGGTGGGATCAGCGCTTCCGCACCACCGACAATCACCCTGGCGAGCACAAGACCGAAGAAGCTGGAGGCAACAGCGTTAGCTGACAGCGCCACAGACCAGATAATGACACCAGCTGCGATGATCGCGCGGCGATTCCACTTATCCGCAATCCAGCCCGCCGGGATCCCAACTGCAATGTTGGCAATTGCAAAAGCTGCACCTATCAGGAAGCTGATTTCGACGTCGTTGACACCATAGGTCTTCTGAATCGGTGCGACCATCAGAACCAGGATGTTTTTGTCGAGCTGGGCCAGCATACTCAGTATCGTCAAGGTGACGACAAGCCCCCACTGTTCGAATCGCGAACGTAGTCTTCCATTTTGAACGATCACCGTCTGTCTCCAGTTGTAGTTGATTTGTGACGGTTGTTCACCACCGCTTGACTGGATTATAGGGATTGCATTACATTTGTGAAATTGATTGTTTAAATCCAAAACATTTACAGCGTAAATGCCAAACCGTGAGATTCAATAAGCTCGATTTGAACCAGTTGGTTGTCCTCGATGCGCTGCTCTCCACGCGTAGCGTCAGCAAATCTTCTGAGCGCCTGTTCCTCAGCCAACCGGCCACCAGCTGCGCTCTTGCGAGACTTCGCGAGTATTTTGAAGATGAATTGCTCGTATCCGTCGGCAAGACGAATGCACTGACACCGCTAGCCTCCAGTCTCGTCAAGCCAGTGAGGGATGTACTTTTGCAGGTGCAGACAATCACCCGCGCGCGGCCGTCATTTGACCCGTCGACATCGACTCGCAAATTCACTATCGAGTCGTCCGACTACGTCATCAATGTTTTCCTATCGGAGGTGATCAGGCGCGCGTCAGTGCTGGCACCGATGATGGAGTTCGACTTACGTTCAATCAGCCCTCAGACTCCCGACAATTTGGAAAATGGTGATGCGGAGATTCTTATCATCCCGCACTACGCAATTGTCCAAGGTCATCCAAAAGAAGAACTGTTCCAGGACATGTTCTCATGCTTGGTTTATTCAAATGGAAAGTTTAAAGATAAGGAAGAGCTGACCGCAGACGAATACTTCGATGCGAATCACATCAGCATTGAATGGGGGGGAGGCCGAAGAATAAGCTTTGATAGCCGTGTAATTTCTACCAGCAACAAGCACCGGAAGCAGACAGTGATAGCGCCTAGCTTCTCTCTGGTTCCAGAATTGCTCATCGGGACCAGCATGATTGCAACGCTACCGCACAGGCTGGCCGTAAAGATTGCAAAGCAGTTTCCGCTGAAAATTCTACCCTGCCCTGTAGATATTCCTCACTTCACGGAGTACGTTCAGTGGCATAAGTTCCGCGACAGTGACCCATCAGTTCTTTGGTTACGGCAGTTGTTCCAAGAAACGGCCGCGAGTATGAAGGGGCAAGATATCGAGCCGAAAAACACTTCTGGTACGCGGCCAGCAAAGGCACAAGCGAAGCGGACGGTCACAGCGCGAAAGGCCTGACACTGGTGCGGTCTTCTCGTTCGCAACTTCAATCAGGTTGGATAACAATTTTAGTAAGCTGCTTTAGAAAGGGTTTAATAACTCACCGGATGCGCATCCTGTGCAGTAACGAGGACCCGAGCGCGATGAAGATCATCGCGTCCGATACATCGGGGCGTTGCCCGTAATCCCGGACAAAACGGCGACTGCGCATTAGCCGTGCAAACGTATGCTCGACGACCCAGCGTCGCGGCTGTACCTGAAAGCCGTCCTGGCCCTGCAATCCACGTACGACTTCGG
>Ga0308169_10003891_pt1 | contig 14255 bp, 21 predicted proteins | sample PhyBR1_2_FD_202139 | JGI IMG/M metagenome (GOLD analysis project Ga0308169, IMG submission 202139) | Phyllosphere microbial communities from UC Gill Tract Community Farm, Albany, California, United States - DLSLSB.R1 | ecosystem: Host-associated > Plants > Phyllosphere > Unclassified | place...
AGGGAGACCTAACGGAAGTCCACCAGAGAAGGTCCGGTGTCACCCCTGGCCCGAGAAGGATGGGCTGGATGCCAATGTTTGGGAGAACACGTATTGGGTGGACCCGTTGACGGGTCACGAAGTCGCGACGAGTAATGCATGATGCCCGCCGTGCGTAGCATGTCAGAGACCAGCGAATGATGCGTGTGTGCCTCTCTCCGTCAGCACAGCGTCCCGGGTCACTGTCGTAATCTGTTCAAGGTGACCGTGACCTACACCGCCGTCTGTCCTGTCATTCTCCTCGGCCCAGGAGTCTGATCTCTGGCCGAGGCGGCGAAGACCGCAGTGCTTGTTTGTCCCAACGCGTCGGAGCCGGGAATGCGTGCATCTGAAATCCGGTGGTCGTCGTTCACGCTCATCGATCCATGGCATGAACCCCTTGAAGCGCGTCCGTGTTGACGACTTGGACCGTTCGCCGTCCTCCGCGCACGCCGGGCCCTCGTCAGCTGGGATCACTGGGGCGTCGGCGTCTGCACCCCGAACACCTTCCTCCCCGCCTCAATCGGCCACCTCTGCGCCGCTCCCGACTCGCTCATCGCCCCGGCTGCCGCACACGCCTGTCTCGCTCGACTCGGAGCAGACGCTACCGGAGACACCTTGGGTGAATCACGATGCGAATGGGGAGAAGTGGTTCCGGAGGCATCAGGAGTGGAGGAAACGGGGGCATCCCTATGAGCTGAAGGCGGCTCTGCTGGTGCGTGCGCAGTTCATAGTGCCATCCTGTGATAGCACAGTCGGCTATTCTGGGGCTCATGAAGCGTGCTGTGGAAGATTCTATCAGCTGGTAAGATCGCTGACAGTACAGCAAGTAGGCGGCAGAGAAAACGTGTATGGCCAGGATGTCAAGTTCTGGTCCTGGGTTGGGCCATACCGTCCAACGACGGACCCGCCGGGAGGCACCTGGGACGACTGGGAAGAGTGCTTGGTAATCTCAGCGGGACCCAGGGTGAGTCACGGGTTCCCAACAGCGGGCACACGCTTGAACAATGAGGGGCGGGATGTGAGCAGTCGGCTGACGCATAGTAGATCTTGGTCGCGCGGTGTACGGACGACAAGCCGTTCGAGCTGCTATGGACGCTCGAGTTTCCGGGAGACGTGAGTCCCCGCTTGACCTCGAAGCTGCACTCTGGCTCTTATGGACTCGAGGCGGTCGTTCGACAGCTAACATCAGGCCATATTCCGCGCCGACTGGACATTCGACTTGTTCACTCGCCATCCGCTCATCATCTGCGGAGGGCAGAACGGAGTGGTATACATCGTCAACGCCATCACCAAGCGCGTGGTCAAGACATATGTCGGACACGGCGAGGTGCGTCATCCTATTTAGGCCTGAGCTCGTCATGGCATGAAGCGAGCCGACCATACAGGAGATCCTAGCAATCAGTATCTGCCGAGCCAACCCGCATATCTTCGCAACCGCGTCGGGCGACAAGACCACGCGGATCTGGAACATCTGTGGCTCTCCACCGCCCGCTTTCGGGCCAGACGACCTTCCCAGCGAGAATTACCCGATGGGCGACGCCGACGAGGGGACCGAGTGCGTCGCGATACTAGCGGGGGAGGGGTACGGCCACCAATCCAAGGTGATCGGATGCGTAAGTCGGGTCCAGGCGAGCGCTTGGTATGGCTGACACTCAGGCATTCCACCCGAGACATTGCGCTATAGCCACGAGTGGGGGCGACCATCACGTCAAGATCTGGGCTTTGCCTGCCATGCCCATGCCCGAACGCCGGCCGGTCTCGACGCCGAGGGGCTATCGTCCTAAGATTATACACTTCCCGGTGTTCTCGACGAGTCGGATACACGGCGGCGCAGCAGACTGGATCGACTGGTGAGGCAAACTTCCAGCTTTTTGTGTCCGTGACTGACAGCAGGGTCGGGCAGGATGTACTTGCGTCCCGAGACCCACAGTTTTTGAGTGTATGGCACTGGTTGGGATATCGGCGTTTCTTCGCCCCGAATCGTTGGTTGCCGCTGACGACGTACGCGCAGTACACGGACATGCACGAGTCGCGTAAGTGGATCGAAGACGAGCTTGGCGTGCGGCTCGGCTGACAGACAGATTCGTTTGCCGACCTGATCTCGTACGCCGTACCCAGCGGGAACGTGTGGTTCAAGACGCCGAGCATACATCGCGCATTCATCCCGCAAGAATACGAGGAAGCCAAGTACGAGGGCAATCTCGTCACGGACTGCCTGATCGCGATGCCTGCGGACGAACGCGTCCCCGCCATACAGGTGTTTAATCCGGCTCTGGTCGAAGATTTCGCCCCGCCCTCGCCGATCCGGTACCTCCGCCCCAAATCCCCAAGTGACCCGTGGGAAGATCTTGCGCCCGGCGTGGAGGAGAGTTTGACTTCGACACAATCGTCCAGCGATGCTGACCAGCCAACCCAGCCCCGAAAAGGTGGTCGCCCCGATTCCACTAACAAGCCCAACCCCGGTGACGAGCCCGAGCACCAGCACGACCCCACTCAGTCCGAACAAGGCGACTCAGAGGTGTATAACACAATCGACCGGATCAAGCTCCAGCCCCGCCACCGCAACCCATCCCCGACCCGACCGACGTACAACACCCGCAGTGGATCACGCAACGATGCCGACCCGTACGCAGACAACCCGTCGCTCGCGCCGTGGGTTCTGCAGGTCAAGGACTGGAAGTCGATAGAGCGCATGTCGCAGCCAGCGAAGACGATGAAGACTAGCAAGTCGTTGATCTGGGCGACGGCGATGAGTCCCCGGGGCGCCAAGTGGATAGTCGGCGTGGGCGAGGTGGAGAGCGTCTTTGTTTTCCGGCAGAAGGAGTAGTGCAGCCCGGGGACGGGCTCAGTGCGTCGGTGCTGCGGGGGGATGCCTCGGTCGGCTGCTTATGGGTGAGCAAGTGCTAGGGGAGGCGTGAGGAGCAGGAATACATGCTAGGTGTACAACACGATTGTAATGACTGTTTCAGTTTGCAAGGATTGTTTTGATCTATGCCTGGGCTCTGACGTCTTTTGCAGTCATCGGATCAACACATTACGGGAGACTTGTCGATCGACTCGAGGTGGACTTGACGCCCGAGTGTGGTTTCCTCACCGCCCACCGCTCACGCCATGAGCCAAGCCTTCTGCACCCCCATAGGATCGACCACCGCAAGATTATGGCTCATCTCCAAAGGCGAAGCTGGCAGACTGGGCGCGGGAGTCGTGCTTGTCGTCCCCGCGGGACTGACCGGACCAGAGACGAACGGCGTCGGTGGTCGTTTCTTGTTCTTCCCCCCAAGAGCATTGGGAAGCTGCAGCTCGTCAAGCGAGGAGATGCTGAACGACACGGACTTTCTCTCATGCGTCGGGCGGTGCGAGGGGCGGTCGGGCGTGACTGTTATGGCTGGCACGCCCGGCATCGCTGGCGAGGGGAGCGGTGAGGTCGCTGGGGTGGATTGCGGCGAGCGTGGGACGGCGAGGAACGGAGAGGTCGGGACAAGCGAATGTGGCCCGGGGCCGGCTTGCGTGTCCTCGGCGGTGTGACTGGATTGCGGTGGTGCAAGAAGATTAGTCGAGGGGATCACCATCAAGGCCAGTATCAGGAAGAGGACATCGAGGGACACGGTGAGGAGATCCATGGTGCAGCAGTTACCGCGGATGAGTATGCGGCGCGAGGCTTGTTTGGGCGTTGGGTCTCAAGTCTTGATTGCGTTGCGCCTGGCGAGGCCGAGGCGGTCGAGGCAATACGGGTGATGCGGTTCGTCCCGAGTGGGAGTGGATCAATGACAATCTCGGGCTGGTGAATCAGCTTTGAGCGACCCACAAGGCAGCGTGAGTGGGAGAGATAGCCGTTCAGCATGAGTCACGGGTGAGGATGTCAAAGGAGAGTCGCGCGCGAAAGGATGCGGCGAAGGAGGGACAGGGGATTGTCAAAGACAGGATCGTCCGGGGCCATACACGTGTCGCTTAGTGTAGCAGAGGACCAAGTCATGCTGCGAGCAGGCGAGAGTGCACAGCAGAATTCTAGAGGGGGACGCACCCTCGCCGGACTGGGGCAGGGAGGACGCTTGTCGAGCGTGATAATGCATATGCGAGGGGTTTGTATCGTCTGTGGCGTGGGCACAGTGAGGTACAGGAAGAGGTAGAGCCATTAGCGTCGCGACCTGTTCGGTCATGATCTTGCCAGCACTTCCTCTCTCGTCGCATAGCTCTCCATCGCCCCCGGACTTTCCACGCAGATGGCGCACGCCTGCTGTCAGTGACTCTTGCAACCGCAATTCTCCGCATGCAACCCCGCTTACGCACCGTCAGACACGTCTTGAGCACCTCTTCCAGCTTCTCCTCCCCGTCTCTCATCAGACCCGCAGCGAAGTACCCGGCAAAGCAGTCCCCCGCGCCCGTCGTGTCCTTGACGCCGCCCAGCACCTTTCCCGCCGGGAGGTGGGGGATCTCCCCGGACCCGCCAGCCCGGTAGTACAGGATACCCTGCGCGCCGAGCGTACATATGACCGAGACGTCCTTTGAGAAGCCATCGGCGGAATGCAAGGCCTCTATCCGGGCTCGCGAGTCGGCGATGAGATCCCCTGAGCTAGGGGCGGAGGCGGACGACAGCGAGTCGAGCAGCGTCTCGAGCTCGCCCTCGTTTACGATCAGCCACGAAAGCGACTTCCACGGGAAGGAGCGGAGCTCGTCGGGCGTGAGCATGGGCGACGGGTTGAAGATTGATACGGTCTCGCCTGCTGTGAGGTGGTCGAGAGTTGACTGCAGGGGGATCTCGTTCTGCAGCAGGAGGTGGGTGTACGAGGACAAGTCTGGATGGGCGTCTGTGGAGGGGATATGGAAGTTTGCGCCCTTGTGCAGGACTAGCAGTCAGGACTAGACGCGCAGGCGGACATGCTCGTCGAGACGCTCGAGGGATGGGATGGACGAACGCACCGATGCTGTTCTCGCCGTCGCTGGCGCTCTGGATGATCGCCCGTCCAGTCGCCTCCTCCTCGATCACCTTCACCCGGTCCACTCCCACCCCGCCCTCGGATAGGAACGCCTTGATCCATTGCCCGTCCGTGCCCACGGCTCCGTCCAAGTCAACGCTCCCCCCGGCTTTGGCGACTGCATAAGCCTGGTTCGCGCCTTTACCGCCCGCGCGACGGGTGAACGAGGTGGACGAGATGGTCTCGCCGGGTTTGACGATATGCGGCAGAGCGAAGAACTCGTCGATGTCTGCGGCGTGAGTGGTCGAAACAAGAGCCATGCAGTTCAGCTCACTGATCGAGCCTCGGACGAGACATCTGGGCTGCTTGGGCATCGTGTCGGGTTGCGAGAAGGGCCGAGCTGTGGTGGGTTAGATAAGTCGAAAGCGATATGCCGAATTCCAGCAATTCCAGCTGCTCCGCTCGCATTCGGCCCGAACGCGACCAGCAGGATGGACATGACGCTTCGGCATGTGGTGGGATTGGTGGCCCGGACGATATGAGCATACCGCTCGTGCTCGACAAGTTCAGTCTCAGTGCCATATGTAGTCCAGGCTGTGTCAAGACGTTACATGTGCATGTACCCAGCCCATGTTCACACACGAAGGACGTATCCTACTTTTCCTCCTTCCGCCCCTCCCTGAGCTTCTCATCCAACATCTCCCTGAACTGCGAAACGATAGCGCCCTCCTTCCTGACCTTCTCCTCTCGCTGCAACTTCAAGATCGCCCGTTTCTCCTCGGCATTGATCACCTGATTCTCCTTTCTGAGGCGTACCGCATTCATCCGTTTGTGCCGGTTACCAGACATGACGTACCCCGCCGCCTCATACTCTTCGATCCGCGCGGAATCGAGCCCGATCTCGCCTCGGCGGGGTATTCGGCGTCCGTCCGCTGCATAGGCGGCCATCGCTTCTGCTTCGCCATATAACATGCCCGAGTAGCTGCGGTCAGCGCGTGCTGTGTGAGGTCAACTCGCGACGTACTGGGCTTTGAAACGGTCCTTCCCCGACAATTCCGTTGGCAGCCTCGGGCCGACTTCCTCGCCGTCATCGTCCTCGCCATCCCGAGCACCACCCATCGCCGTGATCTCCTGTTCTGACGGGATATGCACCTTCTCCCCGTCCTTCTCCACCCATTGCGTCGCTTCGTCCTCGGCCTCGGTCGTACGAGCCGTATGACTCTTGCTCCGCCTGCTGCGCTTCTTGCTCCGACTCCGCTCCCCGTCACTCTCGTCATCACTGTACCGCTTCCTTTCACTACTGCGCCGACTCTTTCGATACTCTTCCTCCTCGCTCTCTTCGTCGCTGTACCGTCTTCGCTCTCTCTCGCGGCGTTTCTCCTTACGCCTCCGTCGGCGGCGCTCGTACTCTGAATCGGATGATTCCGAGTCGGACGAGGAGTACTTTGATCTCCTCTTCGACTTCTTCGACCGCTTTTTCTCCTTTCGTTTCGCCCGACGTTCCTCCTCAATCTCGCTGCACGTTAGCTCCTTCCCGACGACGAGACATGCGCAAGACATACTCGGGGTCCTGCCACGGTCTGTCGGGCGATGGCGGCCAGATGGACAAAGACATCTTTTCTCGCTCCTCCCGTCGTCTATTATAAGCACTGGTTCACTACATGGATAAAAGTCCTAGGCGACCTACTGGTCCAGGTTCATCGGCCCAATTCGGCCATCGTTCCGGTTCTCGTTACGGCTTCGGTTGGGCGGGAAAGGCGGCATTGCCATCCCTGCGTTCATCCATATGGGCGGTAACATCTGCGGGGGGTCGTGTGGAGCAGAGCGAGCCTGCATACTGGGCGGGGGAATATGAGGCGGAAGGTCGTGTCGGCGGTACGAGGGCGAGGCGTGTCGTGAGCCGTCGCGCGAGTCCGGGCCGTCAGATCGCCTGGGATCGGTCTGATCCTCGTGCCGTTGACCATATCGCCTTTCATCATGCCTCGGGCTGGCATAGTCGCCGTTGCGACGAGGCCCGCGGGCTTCTCGCTGTCGCCTGGCTTCCTCGTCTTGTTCATATCGGCGACGCGGTGATGGGTCAGGCCGCGGCGATCGCGTTCTCCGCCTGTCATCGTCGGGATTACGCGACTCTTGACGAGATCTGCGGATCGGTGATCGGGTGCGCGGTCGACTCGTCAGGTCAGGCGTGTCGTCCCGGGACGTTCGGCTCGAAATTGATCCGCCTCGTTGCGGGGACAGAGTGACATCCATATCCACTCTGTCTATGTGAGGGCGTCGAAGGGCAACACTGCTGCCCGAGCGATCGCTGTCTTTCTGGAAGCCCCTACCCTTGATGCGAAGCCCGGAAACCTCCCCATCGCGGGACGCGGACGCGGGGGAAGGTTCGCCGTTGCTGTCGGTACCGCTCCGTTGACTTGGTCCGCTGTCCTCAGGCAGCATAAGCTCTTTGCCCCGGTATCCCTCATTTGTGCTGGAGCCAGCCGATGGGGGGATCGGGCTTTCCCGTGCGCTCCTTTGCAGTCGTCTGGCCAGCAATCTCCTTTTCAGCTCGTCTTCGCGGCTTGCGGAGGTGCCCATGGAGCTATCAAGAGCGGCGTTGACCGTATCAGCCGAGGGCCGAGGTGGAAGCGACGACGAGGCCGCACCCGCAGGCGGCACCAGACCGAGTCGGGAGGGGTGTACGGACGCCATGCGAAGGACGGGAGGCAGAGGTTGGGTCTAGTGGTGAGACTAGAAGTGACTTGGGCCGAATGTTCAACATACAGCGCGAGCTGGGACTTCTGGCGCCCGGCGATCGCCGGGTGGCAACTCGGCTGGCTAACCTGGAATGGCGATGCTGGGTCGGTGGCAAATAACTTTGCCGGTCATGATGACGAGTGCATGTGCATCGCCGCAGCAACGCGGCGGCGCAGAATACCGACGCACAATATTTAGGCATCGGCGGATCACGTCTCATCACACTCCACCTGCATCGCAACAATGTTATAGTAAGTGACTTTCACCTACGTATTCGAACATGGAGCTTAACACCAGCGCGATCATCTTCATCGTCGTCTTCGTAATCATTATCGCCATCTGGATCGGTGAGTAACCCGGTCCCGATCACAGCCGGGCCCCAGTCTAGATCGGGAGGCGACAGGCCAGGACTGACCGTCAGTCCGGGTGAGCGTGTCAACATCTCGCAGGGCCAAGCTGCGCAATGCGGACCCGGAAGCGCGAGCGGCGATGATGCCTAATCGACCGACATTCACAGAGACGGCGAGGGAAGTTGGTGACCGGGTCTTTGGGTCGAACCAGCACGGGGCCACGTACGGCCATGGCCCGCGGTACGAGCGGTCCGATACGGGCACGTTTGGGTATGCGAATGATCGGGCGGCGGCCGCGACGAGGCATGATCCCGAGGGCGGCGATCCAGAACTACCAGCATACAGTGAGTCTATGTCCTCGGTCGGCGCCGGTTGTTTGGCTCAAGTCGAGCCGGCTGGATTCCGCGTGGACAGTGCTGAAGCCTCAGATGACAGCACGACGATGCCTTTGCCTCCTCCCGCGGCTTATTCTTCGCCCATCACCGCTCGACATGACACTCGATCAGGGAGTATCCCCGCAACAGAGGTCGGAGAAGCCCCACCTAAATACGATAGCGCACCGCCGATTGTCCGGACGTTATAAGAGAACCGACAACGCGTGTATGATCAATAGACAGACAGGACCGGAAACGGCAGGCGACTTGTAGCGTTATCTCAAGAATAGACCTATAATGGATGCTGTGGAGCTCATGAGATCTGGCGAACTTTCTCCTGTTCCCTCTGCCCGCTGTCACCGAGCCAAGGGCGGTTGGCTGTGCAGTGTTCACAACCTCGAGGGCCCGCCAGCGTAATTTCTGACGGCTATGTGCTTCGCCGAGGATCGGGCATGCCTTCGCCCGAAATACCTACCGAGGCTGTGTGTGCGATGGGGCGCTCAACCGCCTGGCTTCCTTTACCATTGTTCCGGCTTCCTGAGGGGGGCCTTCTTACGGGCTTGCTTCTTTTCCCATGCACCTCGGCTTCGCTGTTGCATACAGGGTAAAAGTCGTCCTCCGCAGAAACTTGTTCCCGAGGGATAATAACGCATGCAAAGGTTCAATCGTTCTTAAAGCGATGTACACGCATGCACAACACTACTCTTCCTGGGCTGTTGTCTCGATATTCCCAGGCACGGCCAAGGGAAGCATAAATGTGTGCCTGTGAGGGGATTCTATTGTTGTTGTTGCCACCGACCTCCACCTCGGCTTGTTCAAAGGGCGCATGTGCGGGCTAGGGCGGTAGGGTTGACCAACCCGTTAGCTTCTTTCACTACCTTTACTACCATCAAACTCCGTTCAACAGTGCTGTTGCCGTCATCAGTCCCATTTATCCACTCCACCAGCCCCCGCCTCCCCGTGCGGGATGTCCGACGTGGACATCGCGGTTGAGCACCTGGACCCGAACGAGGGAGACAGATCCGAACAGCATTACTCGTCCGTAACCTCCTCATTAGTCCGTCCATCCAGGAGCTGATCGTCAGTGTTAGGATGGCTACAGTGACTCTGCTGCCACATCATCAGGTCACGCCACCCGCTACGCCGCCTCCCGACGTGAGGTCTTCTGCTGGCGCAGTCGAAAGCGAGCTATGCTCGGAGCTGAAGGAGCCAGGCGCCGGGGAGGCTGTGGAGAAGGACGCGACGGCGCAGAAGGATCCAGACGTGTCGCCGACAGCTGAAACCGACCCGTCAGGGCAGCAAAAAGAGGGATACATAGGCATAGGGACGGAACTTCCGTCGCACGATGACAGGGCCACGTCCGAGCAGAGGCATGGCCAGGAGCCACAGCAAAGGGACGGGGCAGGGCGCGAAGAAGTCAGCGATGGGCGTCCCGAGCAGGGAGAAGGCGCAGAGCGGCGCCAAAACGGGATCGGTCCCCAAATCGATCGTATCAACGAACCCGCTACCGAGCTTGAGCGCAGTCCGGACACTACCATCGACGAGGCTCCCCCCTCGACCCGCAACACTCCGATACTTTGCCGACCCGCGCCACCATCCGCGCACCCATCGCCTGGGCGAGCTTTCCGCGGGTCGTACAGCGACGTCTGGGAACGACTCCGACCGCTAGTTTCGTCCACATCACAGACAAGCAGCCCAACCGTGTCAAGTCCGATGGCCCCCGGCGCAAACATACCCGTTCGCCAGGTATCCGAGTCGCCCGAGCCCGACCCCGCTCCCGCAAAGATAGGTCCAACCTTGGAGATCGTAGATGTGCCACATGACCTGGAACTGCTCCCAGTCGAAGAGACTCTGGCCCAAGAGCCTCCCAGCCCCGCACAACTCCCTCCGCAACTCCCCCCTCAACTCCCCATCGGTACAACGCAGCCCAACACTGGTGTGCGCGAGAGGGGGACTTCCGCGCGGATTCCGGCACCCTTTCGCCCGGCGATTCGGATCTTACGCAAATTGCTTGATGAACGTCAACTCACGGCGCTCATGGAGGAAGGGACGTGGGAGCCCTTGTTCATCACAAATTTCGCCCGCATCATGGACGCCTGGCATTCCGAGCTCGAAGGTCTACGCAGTGCAACCTTTCGACCCTCGGCCCCGGCCGAGCTCATGGTCAAGGAACAGGAGATCCAGAACTTTATCGCTCACTGTCAGGTGCGATATCCCGGCCAGTTGATGGGGTCGCTTCGACCAAATGGCGCGGTCCTTTCACGAAGCGTGACGGCCCCTCATCCTGATACGGCCCCTCCCACCATGTCGACGTTCGGCTTCGGCAATGCCATACCCGCAGCCAGCGGTAACCGCTCCCCTCCCCGACCGTTGCGCATTCAACGTCCTGTCTCTCAACCTTTCGGGCCTTCGCTGATGGCGAACGGGTTGGCGTCACCTGTGACGCGGCAGGTGGTCTATCACTACACCCGACCACCGATGGCCGGCTTCCCTATCGACACGCAGAGCGCCTATCAGAACGGTACTGCACCGTTGAGTAACCCACCGTTGTACGGGACTGGTCTCTCTCAGGGTCGTCTGGTACAGCCCGGCCAACCGACGCATCCGGCAGCCAACTGGAACCTCCCGCCAAATCAGCAGATGGTCATGATGTTACCACCGGTTCCTCAAAGCCCCCAACAATCGATTCCCCACGCGCAGCCTAGTCCCTCGAGTGCCGGCCCGGTCCCCATCCCCAACCCACAGGATCAAGCCAACTCATCCGTCGCTCATCCGGCCTCCGCGGTGAGACCGCCGGCAGACCACGCGTGGGACCTCCATGTCAGCCGCATCTCCGTGAATCTTCAGGCGGCATGGTGAGTGATGAGAAAGTGCTTCCCTCAGCCTCTCTCACTAGGACGAGCGCCTTGGACCTATACGAATCAGCAGGTAACAAGGCTCGAGGAGATGAGTGCTCGGGACGGCACCGTCTGTCATACTTTTTCCAGCTGCTGCAACATTCCGGTTCGGCGAAAGAGAATCATCGCTGACCGACAGGAACACGATACAGCATGGACATGGGGAATACGCCAAAACAATGCAGGAAACGGTCGCGGATCTCGAAAATCGGCTGGCAACGGCAACTGCACGCAGCAATCACTACAAGCAGAAAGCCGGGTCCATTGAGGGCCAGATTCAAGCTGCCCGCCAAAAAGTCCTCTCGGCTGAAGCGCAACTCACACTCGCGCGATTAGAGAGTACTTCGCACAAGCAGCGCTGGGCACAGGCGGCGTCCGCGGAGCTGAGTGCCCGCGTCGAGCTTGACAGTCTGAAGGCGCAGTATGAGAGGCTTGCCGCTGCCAATCGGGATGCCAACGACAACAAGGAGAGGCTGCAAGTGGACAACGAGCGGTTGAAGGCGGGCCGGGACGTGGCCGAGGCGCAGCGTGTCGCAGCAATCATCGAGCGCTCGACGCAGAAGCACGCTGAGGCGATCTCGCGCCTGAAGGAGGAGCATGCTGCCGATATCAAGTCGATGAAGGACCAGCAGGCGGCGCACATACGCAGTAACAACCTCAAGATGGCTGAGCTAGAGAAGGAAAAGGCGGACGAGATCGCTCGGATTCGCGTCGCGCAAGAAGCAGCGATTAAGGAAGCAGCGACGAGAGATGGCGGGCGAGTGCGGAAGCTTGAGAAGTTCGTTGCGCAGCTCAAGGAGGATCTCGAGGTTGCGCAGGGGGCATCGGCCGACATGGCGGCGATGAAGGCGCATGCGGCTCGCGAGATCGAATGGATCCGACAGAAGGAGATGCTCGAGGCGGAGATTGCCAAGCTCTCAATGACCAATGTCAGCCTCGAAAGTCGTCTAAGTACTCTTCAATCCGACTTCGAACGCCTATCGGGCGAGCTGGAGGAGGCGAGACGGGCCGTGGCGGCGAAGCATGTCGAGTTGACGGCGTTGGAGGAGAGTAGCGCCGTAACCATCGAGGAGACCGAGGCGAACGCGAAGAGGCAGTACGACGAGATCGCTGATCAGGTCGAAAGACTTCAGGCGGCTCTGACGAAGGCGTCCACGTCGGAAGCAATTCTGCGGCAGAACGAGGCGGATTTGCTCGACGAGAAGGGGAAACTGGTCGAAGGGGTGCTGGGACAGATAAAGGAGAAAGAAAAGGAGGTCTCGGATCTCCAGAGTCAGCTGGAGATCTCCGATGCGGCGCATTTGAACAGCAAGGCGAAGGAGCGAGCACTGGCGAAGGTGAAGAAGGTGCTCGAGGAGGACAAGCAGCGCCTGGAGAAGGAAGTGGAGCGGCTTCTGCTCTTCTCGAACACAACGGAGTCGAAGACAGCTGGATCCGCCCCTCCGCCGTCACAGCAACCCAAAAGGAATGCCTTTGACAATGGGTCCGGAAATGCAACGGTCTCATCCTCATCGGCACCCGCAAGACCCCTTGCTCGACCATTTGTCGCGCCCGCGCCTGTCCCTGCGGGGCCAGCTGGCCCAACCGGACCAAGCAAGAAGCGGGACAGATCACCCATCAAGCCTACGATCAGGGATGCCGAAGCGCTGTTCACGCCTCGTTTGCAGGCCGAGTCACCCGTGCTCAAGAAGCCCAAGCTGGAGCCGGCACCGCTCCGATCCCATACCGACACACCCTCTTCGGTCCTGGAACCGGTCTCCGTCGAATGGATACGAGCGCATCTCAGGATCAACGTCATGGAGGTGCATAACGAGCACCAGGTCCCGTACAAAGTCGTCTGCAAGATTTGTCAGTGAGTGACCGCGCCTCTGCCCACAGCCCTCAGCTCCTGTACTCGTACTCTTCTGCTCGCCCCCGCCTTGCGCATCGAGCTGACCACAGTGTGGACGCCAAGAAGGTGATTAAGAGACGACTAGCTCAGCAGTGCGCGACCAAGCCCGAGCAGGAGGAACGCGCCGCCATGGAGGTCGGCAAAGTCGCACAACAGAAGGGATTGCTGGGCGTGCAGTCTCGGGCGCTGCATGAGGCCGAGATCATACGACACCTAGATGAGAACCATCAGTCGACAATGACACGCTTGAAGGCGCAGCGGGATTCGCAGGGAAAAGCACCGCCTACCGGTTCGCCCTCGAATGGGCGGGCTTACCAGAGTCGGAGGGAGACGGACAGCGTGTAGGTGGTGGAGGGAGATTGGGCGACGACCAAAGGCGCGCGCAGAAGGTTGTGTCGAGGTGACGAGCGGCCTCAAAGAATCCGGCATATAATGACAGACACGCTCCGAGGTGCTACCACGAACAACCTCTAGGTTACTTTGACGATATAACGCCCTCTACGACTTCTGGATTTGGTGACACCGCATGTGAATAGTTGTACATATCTGTAGTTCTCATATGGTGGGGCGGGTCCATCATTTTAGACTTGACATGCATTCAGAGCGGAAGTCGGATCTCCAGCCCTGCATGTCCTATGGGCTCGGAGATTCCGCAGGATGCGCACACAATTCGGTTCGGGGGTACAGCCCTAAACCAGATCGCGAGAAGCTGTATCTGAATCGTCCCCACGAAGCATGACATGCACCGCCTTTTCCGTCAGACCGAACCAGAATCACCGAAGAACAATGCACTTTCGGCGCGGTCACACGACTCCTGGCCCGTACAAAGTCATCCTTCCCGACCGCCGGCGGCCGAAAGCAGCAACCCTCGCTCGCAGCCGCAGCCCCCTCGACGCCACACCAAACAGGTAAATAGCCGCGCCATGGATTCGCGTGAACGAACCCGGCCGGTTGCTGCGGGACAGGCATTACGCGGCGCCCTTTTATAGCCGAGGTGACAAGAGTGGTGGGCGCCGTGAGTCATTGTCAGGGTAAAGCTGTTCCGAGGGATGCGAGGGCAGGAGCAGAGGACG
>Ga0308169_10003892_pt1 | contig 14253 bp, 7 predicted proteins | sample PhyBR1_2_FD_202139 | JGI IMG/M metagenome (GOLD analysis project Ga0308169, IMG submission 202139) | Phyllosphere microbial communities from UC Gill Tract Community Farm, Albany, California, United States - DLSLSB.R1 | ecosystem: Host-associated > Plants > Phyllosphere > Unclassified | place...
TGTTCCTTGATATAGGACATGTAGCGCTGCTCGGTCTCGCCCGGGAACTGCTCGCGCTCGATCTGCTGCTCCAGCACGTACAGCAGGTGCACCGGATTGGCGGCCACTTCCGTGTTGTCGAAGTTGAAGACCTTGGACAGGATCTTGAACGCGAACCGCGTCGACAGGCCGTTCATGCCTTCGTCCACGCCGGCGTAGTCGACGTATTCGTGCAGCGACTTCGCCTTCGGGTCGGTGTCCTTCAGGTTTTCGCCGTCGTACACGAGCATCTTCGAATACACGCTCGAGTTCTCCGGGTCCTTCAGGCGCGACAGGATCGCGAACTGCGCCATCATGCGCAGCGTACCGGGCGCGCACGGGGCCTTGTCGAGCGACGAATTGCGCAGCAGCTTGTCGTAGATCTTGATTTCGTCCGACACGCGCAGGCAGTACGGCACCTTGACGATATAGATACGGTCGAGGAATGCCTCGTTGTTGCGGTTGTTGCGGAAGGTCTTCCACTCCGACTCGTTCGAGTGCGCCAGCACGATGCCTTCGAACGGGATCGCGCCGAAGCCTTCCGTGCCCTTGTAGTTGCCTTCCTGCGTGGCCGTCAGCAGCGGGTGCAGCACCTTGATCGGAGCCTTGAACATCTCGACGAATTCCATCAGGCCCTGGTTCGCCAGGCACAGGCCGCCGGAATAGCTGTACGCATCCGGGTCATCCTGCGAGTAGTCCTCGAGCTTGCGGATGTCGACCTTGCCGACCAGCGAAGAAATGTCCTGGTTGTTCTCGTCGCCCGGCTCCGTCTTGGCGACCGCGATCTGCTTCAGGATCGACGGGTAGCGCTTGACGACGCGGAACTTGTTGATGTCGCCGCCGAATTCGTGCAGGCGCTTCACGGCCCACGGGCTCGGGATGGTGCGCAGGTAGCGGCGCGGGATGCCGTAGTCCTCTTCCAGGATGGCGCCGTCCTCCAGCTCGTTGAACAGCCCCAGCGGCGATTCGTTGACCGGCGAACCCTTGATCGCATAGAACGGCACTTGCTGCATCAGGAACTTGAGCTTTTCGGCGATCGACGACTTGCCGCCGCCCACCGGGCCGAGCAGGTAGAGGATCTGCTTGCGTTCTTCCAGCCCCTGCGCCGCGTGACGGAAGTACGAGACGACCTGCTCGATCACTTCCTCCATGCCGTAGAACTCGCGGAATGCCGGGTAAATCTTGATGACCTTGTTGGCGAAAATGCGTGACAGACGCGGGTCGTGGCGGGTATCGACCAGCGTGGGTTCGCCGATTGCGGCCAGCATGCGCTCCGGGGCGCTCGCGTAGGTGAGGGGATCCTTCTTGCAGAGTTGAAGGTACTCCGACAGGGAGTATTCCTCTTCCTTGGTACGCTCGTAGCGGGCTGCGTAGTTATCGAATATGGTCATGTGTATGTCCTCAAATGTGCTAACGCTGATCTGGCGACAGCCGATGAAAGACGGCTGTCCAAGCCCCGGTCTTGACATGCTGCCATTCCGTGGGGTCGCCGCGTGGGTTTGGAGGTCAGAAGGTCTGACACAAAACGAAGGGCGATGTTCTTGTTCTCGTCCGTCTGGCGGAGTCGGAACCGGCTGCCGGGGGCAGGGACTTTCCGAATGGCCAGCGATTTGTTAGCGCCCGCTGAGAGCGTCTTCTTACGCTTATGAAATTTATTATGTGCCTATTAGTTCCCGAAGTCAAAACACTGTCGTGCACGCGTGCATCCCTATGCTAAGTCTTTGAAACGCATAAGAAAATGCGCTTTTTTAAGGCCTGGTGAAGCGCTCTCGAGAACGATTTTTTCGAGGTGGCGGCCGCGTCCAATCGCGGGTCCGCCGCGTCCGCCGGACACGATCATGTTTATTAAAAGGTAAGTAAATAGTGCACCAAGTCGCTAAGCTGCGGCGCACGCGTTTCGGGTTCGGGCCATGCCCTTTTTCGGAGGGAGGACGAGTCCGCCGCGGCATGCGCTACACTCTGGCCTTGAGACCATTCAAGCGATCCATCGCGGAGATTTACCCCATGTTGAACGACCAGCTGCGCCACCTGTTGCAGGCGATGCCCAAGGCAGAATTGCACATCCATATCGAAGGCTCGCTCGAGCCCGAGTTGATTTTTGAGCTGGCGCAAAGGAACCGTGTTTCGCTACCGTATCCCTCCGTCGAGGCGTTGCGGCAGGCGTACGCCTTCACGGATCTGCAGTCCTTCCTGGACATTTATTACGCCGGCGCCAGCGTGCTGCAGACCGAGCAGGACTTCTACGACATGACCGCCGCCTACCTGGCGCGCGCGGCCGCCGACAACGTGCGCCATGCCGAGATCTTCTTCGACCCGCAGACGCACACGGCGCGCGGTATTCCGTTCGAGACCGTTATCAACGGCATCTGGCGCGCCTGCCAGGAAGGGCCCATCAGCGCCAGCCTGATCATGTGCTTCCTGCGCCACCTGTCCGAAGAGGAAGCCATCGCCACGTTCGAGGAAGCGCTGCCGTACCGCGACAAGTTCATCGGCGTGGGCCTCGATTCGTCCGAGGTGGGCCACCCGCCGGAAAAATTCGCGCGCGTGTTCGAGCGCGCCCGCGCGGCCGGCCTGCACCTCGTCGCGCACGCCGGCGAAGAGGGGCCGCCGGCCTACATCGAAAGCGCGCTGGACGTGCTGAACGTGGAGCGCATCGACCACGGCGTGCGCATCCTGGACGACCCCGCGCTGGTGGAGCGCGTGGCGCGCGAACGCATGGCGCTGACCGTGTGCCCGCTGTCCAACATCAAGCTGCGCGTGTTCGACGTGATGGGCAGCCACAACCTGCGCCGCCTGCTCGACGCGGGCCTGGCGGCGACGGTGAACTCGGACGACCCGGCGTATTTCGGCGGCTACGTGAACGACAACTACCTGGCCGCGTTCGAGGCGCTGCCGCTGAATGCGGACGATGCGCGCCAGCTGGCGCACAACAGCTTCGCCGCCGCGTTCGCCGAACCCGAACAGAAACGCGCGTGGCTGGCGGAGGTGGATGCCTTCTTCGCGGCGCAAACCGCGGCGCATTGACCCCATGCTGAAGCTCTCCCTGCGCATGACGGCGCGCGACTGGCGCGCCGGCGAACTGCGGTTCCTGCTGGTGGCCCTGTGCGTCGCCGTGGCGGCGCTGTGCGCGGTCGGCTTCTTCGTCGACCGCATGCGCGCGGGCCTGAACCGCGACGCCCACCAGCTGCTGGGCGCCGACCTCCTGATCAGCGCCGACCAGCCGGTGCCGGCGGCGTGGCGCCAGGAGGCAAAGCGGCGCGGCCTGCTGCTGGCCGACACGATCACGTTCCCCAGCATGGCGCAGGCCGGACAGGGCGCCGCGTCGCAGGCGACCCTGGTGTCGGTGAAAGCCGTGTCGACCAACTACCCGCTGCGGGGCCAGCTGCGCGTCACGACCAGTCCCGACGACGCCAGCGAAGCGCTGGGCGACCTGACGCGCGACACGCCGGCGCCCGGCACCGTCTGGGTCGACGTCAACCTGTTGCCGCCGCTGAAGGTGCGCGTGGGCAGCACGCTCCAGCTGGGCGACAAGTCATTCAAGATCGCGCGCCTCATCGCCTCCGAACCCGACCGCGGCGCGGCGTTCGCGAATCTCGCGCCGCGCCTGATGCTGTCCATGGCCGACCTGCCGGGCACGGGCCTGACGGGCAACCTGGCGCGCCTGACGTACCGGCTGCAAGTGGCGGCACCGTCGCCGAACGACCGCCAGAGCGTCGACGACTTCGCGCGCTGGGTGCATGCGCAAATCGCCGCCGGCAACGTCAAGGGCGTGCGCATCGAGGACCTCGACAACGGCCGGCCCGAAATGCGCGCGACGCTGGACCGCGCCGAACGCTTCCTGGCGCTGGTGGGCCTGCTGTCGGCGATGCTGGCGGCCGTCGCCGTGGCGATGGCCGCGCGCCGCTTCATGCAGCGCCACCTGGATGCGTGCGCGATGCTGCGCTGCCTCGGCATGACGCAGAATCAGGTGGGCGTGATGTTCCTGATCGAATTCGCGCTGGTCGGCCTGGCCGGCAGCCTGCTGGGCGTGGCCATCGGCTTCGGCGCCCACTTCGTTCTGCTGGCCGCGATCGAAGGCCTGTTCCCGATCGACCTGCCGCCGCCGTCGGTCTTGCCGGCCCTGCAGGGCATCGCCACGGGAATGCTGCTGCTGCTCGGGTTCGCGCTGCCACCGGTCCTGCAGCTGCGCAACGTGCCGCACAACCGCGTGATCCGGCGCGAGCAGGACGCGCCGCAGCCGCTCGCGCTGGCGACCTATGGCCTGGGCGGCGCAGTGTTCGTCGGCCTGCTGCTGTGGCAGGCGGGCGACCCGAAACTGGCGCTGCTGACGGCCGGCAGCTTCGTCGGCGGCCTGGCCGTGTTCGCGCTGGCCGGCTGGCTTGCGCTGCGGGCGCTGCGCCTGCTGCGCAATGCCTTGCCGTACCAGGGCTGGCGCTTCGCCGTGACCTCGCTGCAGCGCCGGCCCGGCGCCACCGTCGTGCAGATCGTGTCGCTGTCGCTGGGCTTGATGGCGCTGCTGGTGCTGACCGTCGTGCGCGGCGACCTGATGAACGCCTGGCGCCTTGCCACGCCGCCGGATGCGCCGAACCGCTTCATCCTGAACATCCAGCCCGACCAGAAGGATGGCGTGGCGGAGAAAATCCGCGCCGCCGGCGTGGCGGGCGTCCAGCTGTACCCGATGATCCGCGGTCGCCTGGTGGCCGTGAACGGCAACCCGGTGACGGCGACCACGTACACGGACGAGCGGGCGCGCGCGCTGGCGGACCGCGAATTCAACCTGTCCAGCACGGCGCAGCCGCCCGAAGGCAACGAGATCGCCGCCGGCCGCTGGTACCGCGACGCGCCGGGCGTGGCCGAGGCGTCCGTCGAGACGGGCCTGGCGCGCACGCTCGGCCTGAAGCTCGGCGACGTGCTGCGCTTCGACATGGGCGGCCAGGTCGTCGATGCGAAGATGACCAGCCTGCGCAAGCTCGAATGGGGCTCGATGCGCGCCAACTTCTTCGTGATCGTCAACCCGTCCGCGATGGTTGATGCGCCGATGAGCTACCTCACCGCGTTCCACCTGCCGGCGCGCGGCATCGGCCTGGCCAGCAGCCTGACGCGCGCGTACCCGAACCTGACCGTGATCGACGTCAGCGGCATCATCCGCCAGCTGCAGCAGGTGCTGGACCAGGTGGTGACGGGCGTCGAGTTCCTGTTCGTGTTCACGCTGGCCTCGGGCGTGCTGGTGCTGTACGCGGCGCTGATGGGGTCGCAGTCCGAGCGCACGCGCGAAGCGGCGCTGCTGCGCGCGCTGGGCGCCACGCGGGCGCAGCTGGCCCAGGCCCAGCGCATCGAGTTCGCGCTGGTGGGCGGCTTGTCCGGCCTGCTGGCGGCGACGGGGGCGGCGGGCCTCGGCTGGGCGCTGGCCGAATACCAGTTCAAGTTCCCGTGGCACCTCGAGCCGCTCGTGTGGGCCGCGGGCCTGGCGGCGGGGGCATTGTGCGCGCTGATCGGCGGTTGGCTCGGCTTGCGTGGCGTGTTGCGACAGCCGCCGCTGCAAACCTTGCGGGAAGCCTGACACGACCGCTATGATGGGTGGATGTCCGACACCGCATCCACCCCATCCCCCGACGACCAGCCCGACGAGCGCACCGCCTACGAATTGATCGGCGGCGAGGCGCGCCTGCGCGAACTGGTCGACCGCTTCTACGACCTGATGCAGCTGGAGCCCGATTTCGCCGGCATCCACGCGATGCACCCGGTTCCGAACGACAGCTCGCGCGAAAAACTGTTCATGTTCCTGTCCGGCTGGCTGGGCGGCCCGAACCTGTTCATCGACAAATACGGCCACCCGATGCTGCGCGCGCGCCACCTGCCGTTCGCGATCGGCACGACGGAACGCGACCAGTGGCTGCGCTGCATGGCGCAGGCGCTGGAAGACATGGGCTACGACTACGACCTGCGCCTGCGCCTGATGGGCGCGTTCTACCAGACGGCCGACTGGATGCGCAACCGTCCGCATTGAGCACGCATTGAGCACGCATTGAGCACGATGAACCTGATCGAATTCGCCGTCCTGGCCGTGCTGCTGGCCGCTGTCGTCGCGCTGCAGTTGATGCAGCTCGCGCGCGGCCGGCGCGACGGCTCCGCGCAGGCATTCGAACGCCTCGAACGCGAGCTGCGCCATGAACTGCAGGCCAGCGCCCAGGGCACGCGCCAGGAACTGGCCGGTCACCTGGGCCAGAACCACGCGGCTGCCGTGCAGCAGCTGGAGAGCATGCGCCAGCAGATCCAGCTGCACGCGGCCGGTGGACGCGAAGAGCAGGCGCGCAGCCTGAAGCGCTTCGCCGACACGCTGAACGCCTCGCTCGCCGCGCTCACGGAATCGAACGCCCAGCGCATGCTGGAAGTGCGCGCGACGCTGGAAACCAAGATCCACGATTTGCAGGCGGATAACGCGAAGCGGCTCGAAGAGATGCGCCAGACCGTCGACGAGAAGCTGCACGCAACCTTGGAAACGCGCCTCACGGAATCGTTCCGTCAGGTGTCCGACCGCCTGGAGAAAGTACACCAGGGCTTGGGCGAGATGCAGCAGCTGGCCATCGGCGTGGGCGACCTGAAGCGGGTGCTCACCAACGTCAAGACGCGCGGCACGTGGGGCGAGGTGCAGCTCGAGATGCTGCTCGAGCAGGTGCTCACCGTCGACCAGTACGCGAAGAACGTCGAGACCGTGCGCGGTTCGAACGCGCGCGTGGAGTTCGCGATCAAGCTGCCGGGCGTGGTCGACGGCGGCCCGCCGCTGTGGCTCCCGATCGACGCCAAGTTCCCGAAGGAGCAGTACGAGCGCCTGCTCGAAGCGGCCGAGCAGGGCGATGCCGACGGCGTCGCGCGCGCCGGTGCCGAGCTGGAACGCGCCGTGCGCGGCGAAGCGAAGACCATCTGCGAGAAATACGTCGCGCCCCCGCAGACGACCGATTTCGCGATCCTGTTCCTGCCGACGGAAGGCTTGTACGCCGAGGTGATGCGCCGTCCGGGCCTGGCCGACGACCTGCAACGCGCGCTGCGGGTGACGATCGCCGGGCCGTCGACGCTGTCGGCGCTGCTGAACAGCCTGCAGATGGGCTTCCGCACGCTGGCGCTGGAAAAGCGCTCGTCCGAAGTGTGGCAGGTGCTGGGCGCCGTGAAGACGGAATTCGGCAAGTTCGGCGACGTGCTGGCGCAGACCAAGCTGACGCTGGAACGCGCCGCCAAGAACATCGAAAGCGCCGAAGTACGCAGCCGCCAGATGGCGCGCAAGCTGAAGTCCGTGGAGGCGTTGCCGAACGAGGCGGCGCAGCTGATGCTGGGCCAGGCCGAACCCGACGAACCATGACCGGACGAATTTAAAAATATGGGGCGGGTCAATTCACCCCGTCAGATCAGCCCGTCGAACAGCAGCACGTCGACCATGTCTCCCGCCTGCACCGTGCCCTGCTCGTCGTGCAGCACCACCATGCAGTTTGCCTCCGACATCGAGCGCAGGATGCCCGAGCCCTGCGATCCCGTGATGCGCACTTCCGGCAGGCCGTCCGCGCCGGGGCCCAGGATGCCGCGCTGGTATTCCGTGCGGCCCGGCTTCTTGCGGATGGTGCCGTTCGAGCGCGCTTTCACGAGCGGCAGCGGCGCCTCGGCGCCCATCATGCGCAGCAGCGCTTCGCGTGCGAAGAAGTAGAACGACACCATCACCGCCACCGGATTGCCCGGTAGCCCGAACAGGAAGGCGCCGTGGCCATTCGACGCGATGCGCCCGAACGCCAGCGGCCGGCCCGGGCGCATGCCGATCTTCCAGAACGTGACGTCGCCCAGGCGCGCCATGATTTGCTTCGTGTAGTCGGCCGCGCCCACCGAGACGCCGCCCGACGTGATGATGGCGTCCGCGTTTTCGCATGCCTCGCGCAGCGCCTGCTCGAGCGCCTGCGGGTCGTCGCGCACGACGCCCATGTCGATCAGTTCGCAGCCCAGGCGCTGCAGCATGCCGTGGATCGTGTAGCGGTTCGAATCGTAGACGCAGCCTTCGTCCAGCGGCTGGCCGATCGAGCGCAGTTCGTCGCCGGTCGAGAAAAACGCCACCCGCAGCCGGCGCCGCACGGGCACCTCGGCCACGCCCAGGGACGCCAGCAGGCCCAGGTCGGCCGGGCGGATGACGCGGCCGCGCGCCAGCGCCGCGCTGCCCGCCTTCAGGTCTTCGCCGGCCAGGCGCCGGTTGTCGCCGGAACGGACCGTGCCGGCCGCCAGCAGGATGGCGTCGCCATCTTCCTTGACGAATTCCTGCGGCACGACGGTGTCGCAGCCGGCCGGCATCACGCCGCCCGTCATGATGCGTACGCATTGTCCCGGCTGCGGCGCGCCGTCGAACGCACGGCCGGCATAGGTGGTGCCGACCACGGCCAGGCGCGTGTCGCCCTGCGGGGCCAGGTCCGCGCCGCGCAGCGCATAGCCGTCCATCGCCGAGTTGTCGTGCGCGGGCACGTTGAACGGGGAGACGATGTCGGCGGCCAGCACGCGCCCGAGCGCGCTGCGCAGTGCCACGTGCTCGGTCGTGCCGACCGGGGTCACGAATTCGCGGATGATGCGCTGGGCGTCGCGCACCGGCAGCGCGTCCGGATCGTACGCGGACAGGCAGCTGACCACGTCCGCCAGCCGCGGCGCGCGCGCGGGCGGCGCCAGGGCCGGATCCAGCTGCTGCAACTCGTCGCGCGTGTTGATGTTGCGGAACGCGTCGGCCTGGGCGAACGGGACTTCCGCCACCTTGATCCGGGGGTACCAGCCATCCATGCGGCGTCCGCCCGCGGCCAGGTACGCCGACAGCACGGGCGCCAGGCTCGCCTTGACGAGGCAGAAGACGGGATGCGGCTGGCGCACGCCATGTTCTTCCGTCACGGCCAGCGCCAGGTCGGCGTCGGCGTCGCGCAGCCCGGCGTACAGCCGTTCGGCCAGGTCGTCCGGGAGGAACGGGGAATCGCACGGCACGCACAGCAGGTACGTGGTGGCGCAGCGCCGCAGGCCCGCTTCCAGGCCGGCCAGCGGGCCCGCGTAGCCGGGCGTGTCGTCGGGCCAGACGGGCACGCCGAACGCGGCGTACGTCGCCAGGTTCTGGTTGGCGTTGACGGCGACCGAGGCCACCTGCGGCGCCAGCCGGTCCAGCACGTGCGCCACCATCGTGGTGCCGCCGAACGGCTGCAGGCCCTTGTCGACGTGGCCCATGCGCGTGCCGCGCCCGCCGGCCAGGACCAGGCCGCTGATCGATTCCTTGTGCATTTTTCTAACCGCCGATATAGGACATTTCGATTTTCCTCGCGCTGCGCGCCAAGCCTTGCGTGGCGATGGTGCGGGTCTCGGAATAACGGTCGGCGCGCCGCTGCCACAGCTGGGCGATGGCGGCCAGGATGTCCGCGTCGCCGCGGCCTTCGCGCAGCAGCGCGCGCAGATCGTGGCCGCGGGTCGCGAACAGGCAGGTGTACAGCTTGCCCTCGGTGGACAGGCGGATACGCGAACAGTCGCGGCAGAACGCCTGCGTCACGCTCGAGATCAGGCCGATTTCGCCGGCGCCGTCCGCATAGCGCCAGCGCGCCGCCGTCTCGCCCGCATAGTTGGCGGACAGCGGCACGAGCGGCATCTCGGCGCCGATCCGCCGCACCACCTCGCCGGACGGCACCACCTCGTCCATGTTCCAGCCGTTCGACGCGCCCACGTCCATGTACTCGATGAAGCGCAGGATCGCCGGCTGGCCGCGGAAATGGCGCGCCATCGGCAGGATCTGGTCGTCGTTCACGCCGCGCTTGACGACCATGTTGACCTTGATCGGCCCGAGCCCGGCGGCGTGCGCGGCAGCGATCCCTTCCAGCACGTCCGTGACGGCGAAGTCGACGTCGTTCATGCGCCGGAACACGGCGTCGTCGATGGCGTCGAGCGAGACGGTGACGCGGTCGAGCCCCGCATCCTTCAGCACCTGCGCCTTGCGCGCCAGCAGCGAGCCGTTGGTCGTCAACGTCAGGTCGAGCGGGCGGCCGGACGGCGTAACGATGGTGCGCAGCTGCGCCACCAGCGCTTCCAGGTTCTTGCGCAGCAGCGGCTCGCCCCCCGTCAGCCGGATCTTCTCGACGCCGTGCGCGACGAACAGGCGCGCCACCCGCACGATTTCCTCGAAGCTGAGCAGCGCGGAATGGGGCAGGTAGGCATAGTCCTTGTCGAACACTTCCTTCGGCATGCAGTACACGCAGCGGAAATTGCAGCGGTCGGTGACGGAGATGCGCAGGTCGTGCAGGGGCCGGCCGAGGGCATCCGCCAGCTGTCCGCTCGGCGCGACGGGATCCGCGGGGATGGGCAGCGCGGGCGATGCGGCGTCGCCCAGCATGATGATCTTTTCAGCCATGCCAGTACGATAGCATGAGCCCAGCGAACGCACAGGCGGCGATCGTCCGGATCGTCCCCGCGCCGAAGCGCAGCAGCGCGACGGCGGCGGCCGCGCCGATGGCCACCGCGGGCCAGCGGACGCCGCCGCCGCCCAGGAACACCTGGCCGCCGAAGAACACGGCCAGGCTGGCGATCACGCCCACCACGGCGGCCGAGATCGCGGTCAGCGGCGCCGTCATGCGCACGTTGCCGCGGGTCGATTCGACCAGCGGGCCGCCGGCCAGGATGAACACGAACGACGGCAGGAACGTGAACACGGTCGCCACCGTGGCGGCCAGCGCGCCGGCCAACAGCGGCGCGTGGGCGCCGGCCGCGTTCCAGCCGCCCGTGAAGCCGACGAACGCATTCACCATGATGAGCGGGCCGGGCGTCGTTTCGCCGAGCGCCAGCCCGTCGATCATCTGCGCGGCCGACAGCCACCCGTAGTGCTGGACGGCGTTCTGCACGACGTAGGGCAGCACGGCGTACGCGCCGCCAAAGCTCATCAAGGCGGCCTTGGTGAAGAACCAGCCCATGCGCGGCAGCAGTCCGTGCACGCCGTCCGGGCCGGCCGCGGCGACGAGCGGCAACCAGGCCGCGAGGCCGATGGCGCACCCGGCCGCGACGACACGCAGCAGCCGCGTCCAGCTGGAGCGGGCATGCGCCGGGGTCGGCGTGTCGTCGTCGATCAGCGCCGGGCCGTACGCGGCGCCGGCCGCGTGCCCGGCGTGGCCGCCTGTCGCGAACGCGGCCGGGCGCCAGCGGCCACCAAGCAGGCCGGCCAGCGCGGCGCCCAGCACGACGAGCGGAAACGGCACGTGCAGCACGGCGATCGCCGCGAACGCCGCCAGCGCGATCCCGGCCAGCAGCGGATTGCGCAACGTGCGCCGTCCGATGCGCCATGCGGCCGCCAGCACGATGGCGACGACGGCGGGCTTGATACCGTCCATGATCCCGGCGATGGCGGGCACGTGGCCGTACGCGAGATAGATCCACGACAGGCCGGTCAGCACCAGCAGCGACGGCAGCACGAACAGCACGCCGGCCGCGATGCCGCCGCGCGTGCGGTGCAGCAGCCAGCCGATGTAGATGGCGAGCTGCGTCGCCTCCGGCCCCGGCAGCACCATGCAGTAGTTGAGCGCGTGCAGGAAACGGCCTTCCGAGATCCAGCGGCGGCGCTCGACCAGCTCCGCATGCATCAGCGCGATCTGGCCGGCCGGGCCGCCGAAGCTGATGCATCCGAGCTTGAGCCAGTAGCGCAGCGCCGCGGCGAACGACGGCGGAGCCGGTGGGGCAGGTGGAACAGGTGGAACAGGTGGAACGGGCTGGGGCAGGGCGCTCATGATGACGGCAAGATTAACTTGTCCATGTTACAGCACGCCGACGACCGGGCGGCATAAAAAAGGGGAAGCCGGTGGCTTCCCCTTTGGTCAGGCCCGAAGGCCGGACGTCGCTTGGCGATGCGTACTTACTGGCGCGTATCCACCTGGATCAGCGGCTCGTCGGCCGGCGGCGGGGTCGCGCGGCGCGTGCGGCGCGGGCGCTCCACCGGCGTCGCTGCCTGGGCCGCGGCTTCCTGGGCGGCGCGCAGCTTTTCCGGATCGGTCGACGCGAGCGTCAGGCCGGCGCTGGCCAGCAGCTCGTCCAGATCGGCCGGTGCCGGTGCCGGTGCGGGAGCCACGACCGGCGCCGGGGCAGGCGCCGGAGCCGGCGCGGCTTGCGCGGCCGGGGCAGTGATCGGGGCCTCTGCAGGTGCCGGTGCCGGGGCAGGTGCCGGAGCCGGCGCGGCCACGGGTGCCGGAGCCGGCGCCGGTACAGCCTGCACGGCGGGCGCGGCCACCGGTGCCGGTGCCGGTGCCGGCGCGACGGCCGCACGGGCGGCGGCAACCGATGCCGACGTCGGGAACGGCCATGCACCCTGGGCGCTGGCGGCGGCCGGCGCGGCGGCGGCAGCGGCGGCCTGCGCGGCCACCAGCGCGGCGGCGGCGCGGGCTTCCTCGGCACGGGCGCGCTCGGCCTGTTCGGCGTGTGCACGCTCGGCCGCGGCACGCTCGGCGGCCGCTTTCACGGAGGCGGTGGTCGGGAACGGCCACGGACCCTGTTCGCCGGACTTGGCTTGGGCGGCGCGGGCCTCGGCCTGCACCTTGGCGGCTTCCTCGTCGGCGACCGGGGTGAAGGCCGGTGCGCCGCCTTCGGCGTCGACGGCGCCGTTCTCGAGGCCCTCGGCCTGGTCGCGGTCGCGGCGGTTACGGTTGCGGCCGCCACGACGGCGGCGGCGGCGCGGCTCGTCGCCGGACTCGTTGTCCAGTTCCTCGCCGTTCGGGCCCGTCTGGACCAGTTTCTCGGCTTCGACCACGTCGACGACAGCCTGCAGGGCGGCGGTGCCCGGCACGGCGGCATCCGGCACGGCAGCGCCCGGCTGCAGCGCGTTCAGCTCCTCGGCTTTCGCTTCGGCGACGGCGCGTTCGATGCGTTCGCCGCGTTCGCGCTGCGGACGCGGGCCGCGCTCCGGACGCTCGCCACGCTCGGGGCGTTCCGCACGCTCGGCGCGCGGGGTCGGGGCCTGGGTCTGCTGTTCGAGCTGCTCACGCGGCTCGCGCGCTTCACGCGGCTGGCGCGGAGCGCGCGGCGGACGCGCCGGCTTGGCCTCGGTATCGGCCGACTTGGCGGTTTCCTCGCCCGGCGTCGCCTTGGCGGTCGCATCGCGAGTCTCGCGGTCTTCGCGCTCGCGGCCCTTGCCGCCGCGCTGGTTGCGCTCGCCGTTGCGGTTACGGCCATTGCCACCGGTGCCGTTGCGGCCGCTGCGTTCGGTGCCGCGTTCCGGCGCGGCGGGTGCGGCTTCAACCGGCTTGACCGGGGCTACCGGCGCGGCGGCCGGCACGATCGGGGCAGGGCGGCCGAAGAAGAAATTGCGCAGCTTCGCGAAGAAGCCTTGCTCGGCGGGCGCGGCGGCCACCGGTGCGGGCGCCGGCGCCGGGGCCGGTGCGGGGGCGGCAACGGCTTCGGCCTTGACCGGCTCGCGGCGCTCGACGGTCGGCGCCGGCTGGGCCGGGGTGATGGTCTTGACGACGGCTTCCTGGCGCGGCTTCGCTTCTTCCTTCTGGCGCTTGGCGAAGGCCATGTCCGTGTCGGCCGACTCCGCCATCGTGTAGCTGGCGGCCGTGTCTTCCAGGCGCGGGTCGTCGTGCTTGATGCGCTCGAGCTTGTAGTGCGGCGTCTCGAGGTGCTTGTTCGGCACCAGCATGACGGCGATGCGGTGGCGGTTCTCGATCTTGAACACTTCGCCGCGTTTTTCGTTCAGCAGGAAAGCGGCGACGTCGACCGGCACTTGCACGTGGATCGCGGCCGAATTTTCCTTCATCGCCTCTTCCTGGATGATGCGCAGGACTTGCAGGGCGGACGATTCCGTGTCGCGGATGTGGCCGGTGCCCGAGCAGCGCGGGCAGGTCACGTGCGAGCCTTCCGACAGCGACGGGCGCAGGCGCTGGCGCGACAGTTCCATCAGGCCGAACCGCGAGATCTTGCCCATCTGGACGCGGGCGCGGTCGTGGTGCAGGGCGTCCTTCAGGCGCTGCTCGACTTCGCGCTGGTTCTTGGCGACTTCCATGTCGATGAAGTCGATCACGATCAGGCCGCCCAGGTCGCGCAGGCGCAGCTGGCGCGCCACTTCGTCGGCGGCTTCGCAGTTCGTGTTGAAGGCGGTGGTCTCGATGTCCGAACCGCGCGTGGCGCGCGCCGAGTTGACGTCGATGGAGACCAGGGCTTCCGTGTGGTCGATGACGATCGCGCCGCCCGACGGCAGCGGGACGGTGCGCGAGTACG
>Ga0308169_10003893_pt1 | contig 14253 bp, 19 predicted proteins | sample PhyBR1_2_FD_202139 | JGI IMG/M metagenome (GOLD analysis project Ga0308169, IMG submission 202139) | Phyllosphere microbial communities from UC Gill Tract Community Farm, Albany, California, United States - DLSLSB.R1 | ecosystem: Host-associated > Plants > Phyllosphere > Unclassified | place...
GAAGTTGGGAATGAACAAGGAGAGGGAAGGGTCTGGATTAGTTCGAGTGGGGAGGGGAAGGTTAGGGTTTATGGAGTAGATAAAGAGCTCGAGAGTGAGCAGGTTGCGACTCCGATAAGTGCAACTCCGAAGAAAGGGAGGGATGTAAGTCAACTCGATTGTCCATCTGCGTGAAAGGGAGCACTGATGGGCAAGTCTCCGTTGAGCTCACAGGTCAAACATACGAACGCACTCGAGATGTTACAAGAGTTTGATTCACCGAGTCCATCGCGAAGACCAATCGATAAACTCTCAGTCCTCCCTCGTTTACAAAACAAAGCTATAATCCTCTCAGGTGCGTCTTCATGTACTCTCTGAGGCCTGTCTGAATAGAGTGTGCTGAGACGAGTGCGGGAAACGCAGAGGGGATTTTAACGTTTCATTCAACTTTCCCTTCCTTGTCTCCTTTGAACGTACACCAATTCCCTTCTCTCCGAGGCATCATCACCTATTCTCTCGATCACGACGAAGTACAATCGACTGGCTCAGGGGGTCGGGAGGAAAGGGTTCAATTGATTGCGATCAAGAAGAGGAGCGTTCATTGGTTATCGATTTCGAATACTGGAGTAGATACGATTCAGGTATGTCTCCCTCGCCTCTCATCAGCTCTCTCGTGAAGGTGGAGCTGAGTGTTTGGCGAGTCAAACAGGATCTACCGTTGCCGGGAGGAGCGAATCTCGCCGTTTTGAGGCGAGGGAGAATCTGTTTGGCCGATTCAGAGAATTATTCAATAGTAGACTTGGAAGCGGCAGAAGCTTTACCTTTACTTCCTATTTCTCAGGTGCGTCATCCTCGCTCGACACTCGTTTCACCCGAAACTAACGAGTGTTGAACTTTGCGATGAATGCACAGGCTCCTAATCCCGATCCTTACCCACGTCCCACATCTCCCTCTACCTCTCCTAATGAGGGAGCGCAATCTCCTCCATCCGATTTCGACCCTCGTCAAAGACCTTCGATCGTTTCTGTCGGATTCAACGAGTTCTTGATCGCATCTCATACAGCTTCTACTACTCTCGGAGTCTTTGTCAATGAACTAGGAGAACCTTGTAGAGGTACTTTGGAGTGGTCTTCAAACTTACGTTCACTAGGTTCGTTCTTCCCTTCCTCTCACCTCTCCCTGCAAGACGTAGCTGATAGGTCTTGAGGAGATGAACCAGTCGTGGATGACGATCATGCCGTTGCGTTACTCTGGAACGATACGATCGAAATCCACTCCCTCGTCACTCAAGAACTCGTTCAATTGATTCAACTAACCGATCTCACCTCGTCTCCTCTCCATCCGAAATCACTCATATCATGTCATACCTCGGGTGGGCTCGACTTGGGAGGTAGTTTCAACGGAATGAATAAATTGGAGATTGTGCATGTTGGATTGAGGAGAGCGAGAATTGGGGAAGCACCAATGACGCCGGTAAAGAGTAGTAGGAGTGGGAGGGAGAAGAAGAGAAATGGAGGGGGAGGGGGAGGGACAAGGACTTTGTTGGTGGCGAGGAATTGTCTGTGGGCTTTGAGTCCACTGACGTTGGTCAAGAAGGCGGATGCTTTATTGGAGAAAGGGAGGGGGGAGGAATGCTTGAAACTCGTCGAAGGGAATTCGAATGTACGCTCTGCTTCCTCGATATATCGCTCACGGCTTGCTGATGGGTCAAAGATCTCCGGACGTACAGTCACCTGAAGCGAGTTACATTCACCTCCGACTCGCATTCCTCGAACTCGCAAAAACGTCTTTCCGCAACGCTTTCAATCACTTCCTCTCTTCCAGTTGTGACCCACGTATCGTCGTTAGAATGTTTGATTCGGACGGGGAAGGAGGAGTAAACGAACTCATTTCCTCTTCTGATCAAATTTCTGTCCTTCGAGGAATCCGCTCGGAAATCGAAGAAGCAAAGACAATCGATGATCACAGTACGTCCTTCTTTCTTCTCATCTCTATTCTGCCGTGACTGATGATGAGGTTCTGGAGTACAGTTTTGGAGAACCTGAATCACAACTACTCGCCTCACCTCCAACCATCAGTCGAAACTGCTCAGAGTACGGTAGAGTTGAGAACGAGGATGAGGGAAGACGCGAAGGATTCATTGTTGAGTTATCTGATGAAATGGAGGATTGCGAGACGAGAGACAGGGGCGGGAGTCGAGAGAGGAGTGGGTGGCAGGAGGAGTAATGATTCAAGGAAAATCGATATGGTACGCTTTCTCCACATCTTGTCTGCTCTCTATCGGGCCGAGCTGAAGAGTGGAGCGGGGCGTACAGGTCGTCGATACGAAATTGGTGAGCTTACTGGCAGAAGCGAAACGACCAATGGATATAAAGGTTCTCCTTGCGAGTCAGAATGACTGCGTCTTACCCATTGTCGAGGAAAACCTACTTGGAGCTGGAATGTTTAGTCTAGTCGCTGAGTTGGCGGGCAAGAAAGGGAGGAGTGAGAAAGTATTGGAGATTTGGACAAAGTTCGTTTCTTCCTCATATCGATCATCCAGTGCGACGAAACTGATCGGTTCTCGAGGACGCCGAATAGGCTAGTGGATGGGGAGTACAGAGACGATGAAGCCGATCTGAAGAATCTCAAGAGAGAGATTTTCGATGTGTTATGGAAAGTCAAAGATCAAGGTTTGACGGAGAAGTATGGGTTATGGCTGATACGACATGATCGAGGACTCGGCTTGAAGGTGAGATGAGATTGGCATTCTTCAAGCTTGAAATTCGACTAACTTGTCTTGCTCCGATCCATTTCACAGCTTTTCAACGATCCCAAGCAAACCTTGAGATTCGATACGAGGGAATTGTTTGCGAAGATGAGGGATGTTGATGAGGACGCAGCGGATCTGTTCCTTGAGGGTGCGGTACTGCAAGAAAGAGATACCGTGAGCTTGCAAACGTTTTCTCGCATCACTTTTGCACGAAACTGATCGAATCGCTACGAGCTCTCAGGACGCAAGACTGCACGTGGATCTAGTCAAGCGATATCTCGGAAGACTAGGAGAGCTTCTTGAAGATTCAGATGCGAAAGCTCATCTACGTGAACAAGGTAAGTCTCTCGTCTGTCCTTCGTGAACGAACTCTTGCTGAACTTGACAGCTATGCACAGAAACGTCTTTTGCGCAACTCGAAGCTTCGACTTCATCCCCTCCGACTTTCCTCTCTTTCCTCTCATCTCGCTATTCACCCGATTCTCAATTCGCTTTACTTGATCGAGTCCGACTCAAAGCTATTCTATTCTTGTCGAACTCGTCGAAGTATGACTTGCAGGACGCAAAGCGGGAATTGGAAGAGATGGAGATGAGGGGTCTGAGGTTGACCTTGGAAAGGGTTATCGTGTACGGAAAGGTGAGTGGAACGCTTCGCTGATCATTGGTAACGTTAGTGCTGATCATTCCATCTTTCCGTTCGCAGCTCAAACTAGACCGACAAGCCCTCTCCCTTCTCCTTAACAACCTCCGAGATCTCTCATCAGCCGAAACTTATTCCCTCCAATCTGGCGATCCTCTCGTACCTTCAGACACGACAGCGACAGCCGATCGACTTCAACTGCCCTTCAAACGAAGCAGACGGCATCACACGTCAGCTGCGAAACGCGAAGAAGAAGCGAAACGAAATGAATCGTTGGCAAGAATCTTGGTCGAGATGAGCTTGCAGAGTAACGGAGAGGGTGGTGGTGAGAAGAGGGTCGCGAAGATACTAGATAGTCAAGCTATGAATTTGGACACTATCGAAGTAAGTCCTCTTCTCCCTTTCCCGATTTCGCTTCCTTCACTCACACTTTGAACTCGCAGATTCTACCAACTATACCCGACACGTTCCCTCTTGATCTCCTCACCTCCTTCTTCTCTCGTTCTCTCCGCCGTTCTCTCCACACCCATCAAGAAGCGTCAATCCTGAAGAATCTCGCATCTGGTCAAAATCTCGTCATCTCTGAGCGTCTGTTCCGTGTACAGGAGAAACTAGGTGGAGTCGTAGAGAAAGATGACGGAGGACAAAGACGGAGTGAGAAGGAGAAGGTGTCGTTCACCATTGAGAAGAATCAGAAGGGAGAAAAGGAAATTACCGTGTTTCCATCGCGGACGGAAGGGCTGAGTCTCGAGGAGGCGGTGGAGCTGAATTTGAGGTGAGGTGGTGAGCTGTTCGTGTTGTGCTCCGAGGTAATACTTGTTGTTTGAAATGCTGTAAGCGAGGTTATCGAATTTATCGCAACGAACTTGCATCGACGGACTTGCTCGCTTGCTCTGACATCTCGCCGCTGTGATCTCTCGTCGCACTTTGAGGGCAGCTCAAGGTCGACGGGGTATTGCTGAACGAGAGAGAGCCGAATAAGGGGAACTCTTACGTTTCAGAAAGTTTCATGTTCGAACAGAGGCAGGAGAGCGACCCACTTCTCTTCCCTCCTCACTTCTTGCTTTCATACTCTACGCTTAGGAAATACGACTTGACCTGTAGGAGATCGCCAGCATCGCTTATGAGGACCGCCCACTCGGGTTCACTCTCCCTCTTCGCTTCGTCCAACCTTGACGTTCAGCAACCTTGCGGCACCGACACTATCCGCATGAGCTACTCTGGAAGTTCGCAAGCCAGTCTGCTCGCTCTCTCTGATCCTCCTCTTCCTTTCACCTCGTCACTCAACTTTCCATCTAAAAGCGCCCTTTCCCACCCTTCACACACCTCGCCCAGCTACACGACCCACTCACCGTCATCAACGATGTACTCAGTATCCCTCCCCTACCTCCTCGCTTGGCCTCGATCACTTTCGTTCCATGCTCTTTTCCTCTCTTTCCACCTTTGACACTCTTCCGGGCCTTGCGATCCGACTCTGTTCACGCTTGTGATAGTATAACGAATCAGGAAAAAGCTGGAGTTCGATGTGAAGGATGTAGATGGTGACAATCGAAGCGAATTCGGAGAACAAAAGAATCGATGTCTCGAAGGGTTCATCAGTTTGCTCTACCGCCTCCCGAACACACGCGGTCTACGAGATGGATCAAACTGTCAGGGTCTCGTACACCCCGTATCCGATCAAGGAGGCAGACCGATTCCGACTGGAGCGTCTTGCAAAAGTCTCGCTACCTTCGAAATTTCGATCCGAAGTTACGGCGTCCGACGTAGACGCAATCCGCGCCGCCACGAAGCGATCCAGCTTGGAGGGCACAAGAGCAAAATATGCCACCTGGGTCTTCGGGTTCTTACTTGGAACTGGATGGATTCTCCCCGGGAGGCTTCCACGAACGGATGAACTGTTTCGCACGCTTCTCAGGCGGCAGATGACGCCTCTAAGGGTGACCGGGTTCGTGGGATGGAACTATGCCACGTATCGAACTGGGTAAGTTCCGGAAACTCGCTATTTACGAACAGTTTAATGCGAAGCTAATTTCTCAGGTGTTCGCACCAGACTGTCCGCGAAGGAGCGATACGAGAACATGATCTTCGTCAACGACATCTATCGAACGGGACGACATGAAACGATTGATCGAGCTTACGCGATGGCGATTGGGTCGACTATGCAAGAATATTTCGAGCACTTCGGGCCTCTTCATGGAGTAGAAGGCGCGACGGTCCGTGTCCAGAACCAGAACGATGCAGATCTTCAAAAGCTCCCTGGCGCGTCGGGAGCGACGGATAATGCTGAATCTGCTGTGTCCCCGAGACTCGACGATGGAGAAGGAGGTGAGTATCTCTCGCTCGTTGAAATACGCTTGTTTACTCAATATCTCCTGTATCAGGCTCACGTGATTCGGATTCAGCGCCTGTACTTCCGCCACCCGAGCATCTGGAGAAAATGCAAAGTCTCATGGCACACTGGGTCATGATCGTCCACCCGCAGACCAATCTTCCCGCTATTATCCGCAACATCGACGAGTCCCACGAGGACGACTCGAACGAGCGCATCCTGAAGCGGTAACGAAGGGAGACAGCACGCAGGGGAAGAAGCGGGTTTGGTATAGGCAAGAGAGGGGGAATCCGCAACGCTGTTTGACTGGATCTGAGCGAGAGGACGACGAGAAGGGGAGACGTCTCCTGATAGACTTTCTATCGTCGAATCCTGTGCGAAGAGGAAGTAGTCAGATGTGGACATGAAAGAACAGACCTGAAAGCGATTCGATGTCGTTTCGAAGCGTAGACCTCGAAGTCTTCCAACTGAAGCGGTCGGACCCTTCTCTGTGACGGTTTCGCGTTCTTATCAATGCGGTTGCCGGTGCTTGGTCTAGTATAGCAATAGCTCTGATCGACCCAATCTCGTCCAATCTGCTTGCGGAACTTCCTTCATTCTTCATCCTCTGACTTTGTTCCATCGACTTCTCACGGTCTTCACCTCATATCTCGAACACCACAAAGTATTCGATGGCCTCATCATCTGCAACAGTCGCCAGACTGCATCGAGCGTTGGCTCAAGTTGCGACAACTCCGGCTCGACTAATAGCCTCTCCACCGGTCGCTCAAGGTGGTGGACCAGCTAGAAGGGCTAGTGTAGCCATCAGTGAGTCTACACGCTCTCTCTACGTCATCCCTGATGTTCTCTAGCTTCGAGGAGAACCGAAGAGATCTAGGTGGAGATTGAGATCTCTCTCCTCTTGTAGAATCGCCGAGAGGTGGTGGTAGCGCGTAGAGGACTCCCACTAATATACTGATTCATTCGATAGTTATCCGACTCCGACCTGACCACTCCCCAACGAATTCCTCTGCTGCTTCATCTCCACACAATTCACCCCTCTCTCCCTCAGCCTCCTTCCCCGCCAGATCCCCACCGACCTCAGCACCACCCTCTCCCCGACCTCTACCGACCGATCAGAATCCGACAGGAGCTACGAATGGAGGAGGAGGACAGGAGGTTCAGGGAGTGTTGAATCAGTTGGAAGAGTTCTTTGCGCAACCGTGGGTCAATCAACCAGAGACGAATATTGAGGTACTTTACATCAAGCGGGCGAGTAGAGCTAGCGAGTGAGTCAAGCTTTTCCTCGATGCTGTTTTCACAGGATTCCGTTTCGTGCGAAGAGAATCGTCGAAAGCTGACCAGTCCTTGTCTGAGTTTACAGCAAATGGAGCGGACATGTCGCATTCCCGGGAGGAAGATCAGAACCAGATGACGAGTCAGCAGAGTTTACAGCGATGCGAGAAACTTGGGAGGGTACGTTTGGACGCATTCCTACTGATCACTCTTCGTCAACGTCGAGACTGATCGTCGGTAATATTCTTCGTAGAGGTCGGACTTGATCTTGCCGAGCGAGATTGGATTTCGATCGGACAGCTGGATGACAGGGAAATCACTTCGTCGCTAGGGAAACGTCTCTTGATGATCTTGTCTCCTTTCGGTTCGTGCCTCGATCGCTCGATATCCTACTCTCACAGGAATTGATCAAGGACTCCGAGTGCTCCGACAGTCTTCCTTCACACTTCACCTCACGCTCCAATGCCAGAACTCCAGGAAACCGAGGTTGCATCTGCCCACTGGATTCCTCTAGAACTCCTTCACTCTCCTACAGCTCGATATGGTACAGTCGATATCGATATCGCTAGTCGACTGGCACCGAAAAACCGAGTTGCGAGAACTGCTCTCAAGATGTTGGTTGGTCAAATGTCATTCAAGTACGTCGTTCTCATAGCTTCATGTGTTCGAGTTCTCGCTCATGTCTCTTGAGATCCTTCGTACAGATGTATTCTCCTACCGAACGACCCCGTCTCGCTGCTCCCAGGTGTACCACTAGGAGACAAATTGCCAGATCTACGACTTTGGGGATTGACACTCGGTTCGTCTGCCTTGTTACTTCCCTTCTACCGTGCTCTCTCTCACTGGTTCACGATACGAACGCTTCACAGGAATGACTCTCGACTTGTTATCTCACATGACCCTCTCTCGCTCCGCTTCCGACTTGTCGACTTATCCTTACGCTGTTTCTGCGCTCGACCGACCGGTAGATGGATCGATCAAGGAAGACAAGAGTGAAGGGTTCAGTCCCTTCGCAAGTCCGAGTGAAGCCAGTATCTTTCCTAGATTCGTAAGTCTCTCAACCATACATTACGAACCATCCCTACTCGTTTCGCTTCCTCCGAGAATCCTGAACCTCGACTGACTTCCTTTCACTCGTTCTCTTGCACAGTCTCTCCCAGATATCAATCTCTTGATCTATCTTTTCGGCTGGCGATATCGACGACTTCTCCGATCCCACCCTTCTTCACGACCACCTCAAACTCCTCGTACTCCTTCCTCAATCCCGACATATCGAGTGAACTGGGCAGGGATGTCACTGAACGCTTACTACGCAGCGGTGAGAAGAGCGTTGGTCGTTGCCGTTTTGATGAGAGCGGTTGCTGCTCTTGGGACAGTAGCGGGTGTTGGATGGTATGTCAGGGAATGGTGGAGAGCGAAGAACATGAGACGAATCGGAACGGGCTTAGGGAAAGCTTGAGTTAGCTCTGTATTGAGATCATCTTGAGCAAACTCTTCTTTTCTTGTCTTTCTCGGTTTTTGTCGTGAGAGCTGATTGTACAGCTTTGTAAGGGAACTCAAAGACACTCTCTTCACCCGTCCGCAATACCATCTGCACCCACTGCACAGCTTCGAAGTCGACCTCTCGAGTTAAGTTCCTGCTTTGACCCCGTTCTCCCGCTTACTCCTTCGAAATCGGAAGTCAAGACGAAGCGTTTGACCGAGGGAGTAGCGTGAGAAGCTTTGAGAGCGACGAGAGTGCTTTCGACTGCATCGCGAACGACGGTTTCGTAATCAGGGGAGAAAGAGACGTTTGAAGCGACGTGAGCTACGCCAGCGACCCCTGTCAAGTGTATAGAGGTTCAGCTTCATGAGCGAGGCAAGAAACAGAGAAGAGCGAAGATTTACCTTTGATCGCTTCATCATAAGCTCCATCCTTGATGATATCGGGCACTTCGGCAGCTTCGAAGAGACAAGGATACTTGTCATCCCACTTCTTCTTGAGATTGTCGAGTTTGGAGAGAGAACGAGCAGTTCCTCGAACTTTGTAACCGAGTTCGAGAAGCTGTTCAGTGATGTGACTTGCGATGAATCCTAACAGCGTTCAGACGAGTCAGAGGATTCCCTTGCTAGTAGATAGAGTTGCAAGAGCATACCATTTGCACCCTAGCGACAAGGGAGACGAGTAATTCAGTTTTCGTGCGACTCGAACGGAGAGAGGAAAGAGGGAGACTAGCGAACAGTAACGAGGATGAGAGATTCCTTAGGGAGTACAGCGTTATCAATTTGAACCATGTTGTGCGATAGGAGCGAGAGTGTTTGATGAAAGCGAAAAAAAGTGAGGAGAAGGAGAGAAAGAGAGGAAGAGTTTGACAACTTTACTGCGAACCGATCGCTGACCAAGCGCTGACTTATCGTACTTTCTGAGTTCTAGTCAGCTTCAATTCGGACGGAACTCGCTCGTCGGAATCTTGGAGAATAGCGAGATGAGTAATCTGCTTCATCAGTCAGTTTCGGGAAGCGCAGAGTGGGTCAAAATGCGAAGGTCGATGAAGTGACCCGCATGAGCGACGCTCTCTTCTCCAACGGTCTGCTGTCGTCGTGAGAAGACTCAGAGAGAGGAAAGAGAGTTACAATAGCGAACGCGAGCAACGAAGGAATTGTAAAGAATAGCAATACTGTCCCTCTCCTCGCTGATCTTCCACCTGCCGAAGCATCAATCGTCGACAGCAAACGCACCCATTGACCTTTTCCATACATGTTTGACTTCTACCCTTCTCCCCACCTCCACCTCGCTAATCTTCGTCCTCTTTCTCGCATAACTCGAATTGCGTTGCAATCCCTCGTGCATTCAACACTCGAGCAAATCCTGAATATGTAATCTGATCTTCAGCGGGGAGAATGCCGGGGAAGAATCCTTTGAGACGGCTGAAACGCTGGAGGACTGCGAGTATTTGGGCGGTTGGGAAGATCTCGTCTGGATTGGTCGAAAGACGGTTGTTGTCAGCTACCCAGCGCGAGTTTGTGAAACTGACGCGAACGAGTAGAGGTGAGTTCTGAGTGAGCGTGTCAAGAAGTCGAAGGGAAGGACCATGGAAGCCAGTGAGGGAGAGGGAGGTAAGGCGTGTCAAAGATCGGAAGGCTTCGGATGGGATGGGATGGCCAGTTGTTACTACGGAGTAGTTTGATAGGGTGAAGATGGGAGGACGCGGGTCGATAGAGGAGAAAGTCAGGTGCCGCAGATTTGAAACGATGAGCGACACGAGTGTCGAAAAGTCGGCAGCGTCATATCGGCAATCGACGCTAATGTGAAGTCGCTTAAGCGTGGAGCGGATTGAGGGGAAGAAAGGGAAGTACGTTGAGAGTTGGGCTCGATAGGTTGTGATGTCAAGGAGTTTGACGGGGAAAGGGATTTGCGAGGCTCGCACGGTCGCGTCGAACGGGATAGAAGAGCCTGCTCGATTCAATATAAGGCGGTCTCAAGATCGTAGAGGTGCCACAGACAGCGCTTCTAGTATGTCAGACTGAAGATTGGATGAGTTCCAGTCAAACCGTCCTTCGCCAAAGGTGATGTTCCGAATTGATGAATCACGGACGAATCGATAGGAAGCCTTTGGATCCGACGAAGGGAGGGTTGGGGGAAGGAGGTCGACGGCGTGAAGGAGGTTGTGCAATTCGTTTGCGTTCGAGAAGTAAAGATCGACGCTAAGAAGATTCGGACAAGCGGAGAGTATGTCGATGTACCATCTTGAAGTTTGCTCAACCGCTCTATTAGGGGATACCTCGCCGTCTAGAAGCTTTTTCAGGTCCTCCAGCCAAGAAGCGATACACGAAGTATTGCGAACGAGTCGTCCCAGGCGCTGATCGTTCGACCGCAATGCTGCGAGCAAGCAGAGAGCCTGACTCCAACGTAGATCGTCTCGCAGCCTGGTATGGACGTCGAACGGCTCTCGATAGAGAGCTCTGCGAGCAGAGGGTAGAGTTTGACGAGAGACGAGGCACAAAGACGGGAGGGTGGCCGATCCATCTGTTTGAAGCGAGGATCGATCAGTATACGTTCTTTGACAATTTATACGGAGCGTCTCGCACTGTTTTCGAGGTAATCGGCGACGCTGTCGACGAGTTCCTCGGGAAGTTGCGAGAACGACATTATTCCTGTGTCAACAAGAGCGGAGGAGGTTAGCACATTTCGGAAGCGAGCGGGCTTTATACTGTTTGGGAATAGCAGCGAGTCCTCCAGCATCTCTAGTCGCCTAACAAAGCAGATTTCAACTTTGGTGAGAGGAGGACCAAAATCTCCTCTTCTACAGCTAGCTGAACCTTGAAACAACTTGAGAGGCTTCTGTACACTCCCTCCTATACCTACACCCATGTTCCTAGGTTCCCTTTGCTTTCCTCGCTGATGTTGATGCCTTTTCCCAAACTTTCATCTCCCTGTTCCTTTTTCTACCTCCGTAGACCCGAAGAGAAGCAGAGACTCACCTCGAAAGATCAACAGTCAGCTGATCGAGTCCTCCTGTAGTTGTCGAGCGAATCCGAAGTAGTCGACTAAAGGGTGAAATTGAGAGAAGTTTCGTCGCTTTGAATTTCGCAAGAAGTCTCTCTCGATTCACTTCGACAGTATTGAAACTCTCTAAGCACCACCATCGTGTCGAGAGCAATGACGACTCATCGAGTAGCAGAAATGGGGGAAAGCAGTTAAGAAGCGAGAGGTCAAACCGAAACATGCTTTTCGACAATCCTCGAGAGCCTGATACCACCCACGCTTCCTGGTCTAGTCCGTGAGAATAAGAGAGCCAGACCCGACCGAGTGAACTGATGGAGAGCCACGCCAAACGAAAGCGAAACGGAACTATCACATTGACTCTCGTTCGTTACGACGATGTGAAAAGCTTGTGTCGCAACAGCACAGATGAGAGAGGAAAATTGAGGCTGCACTATTTGCATAGCATCTGAATCTCGTTCATCCTAATCCCTTCAGCCATGACTCACCCCGCACTGAAGGATCTCCTACAGTATCTTCTCACTCTTGCATAATCTCCCTCCAACGACCCACTCTCACCATTTGCGGGTCTCTTCTTCACATCTCTCCTCGACTGGTTTGTAGATGGCGAGTAAAGTATGCGATGACTGAGAACAAGTCACGGGAAAGAGCAGATGTCAGCTAATCTCGATCTTGCTTATCCTCACTCGCTCGCTGCTCCTCTGACATGGGAAAGACAGAACGTACCGAGTGCTCAACCACGTCCGTCAGATCCACTGCACACTCTCTACATGCGTCACGTCATCGAGCATACTATTCTCCTTAAAGAGCCGGCTTCATCGCTAATCTTCCTCTTCATCCTGATCGCACACGCCGTAATCGACCCTGATTCCCATTCCCCTGACTGTACCGACAAAATCTGCGTAGCTCCCGGGGTCCATGGTGGGCAGGGTACCAAGATGAATGCTTCTAAGGAATCGGAATTGTCGTAATATCGCCAGGATTTGCTCTTTCGGAAAGATTTCGTCTTGTTGATTCGACAGGGCATTGGTATCCGCGATCCAGCGAGATGACATGAAGGAGATGTGGCGGAGGAGCGGTGCTTTCCGGGCGAGCGTTTTGAGGAGTCGAAAGGAGGGGCCGTGAAAGTTTCGGAGATTGAGGGTGATAAGGTGAGGGAAGGTACTGAAGGCGTCCGTAGGTATACGAGGCAGCGAGGAAGGTTGAGCATAGGTCGAGAGGCGCGGTTCGGCTTCGGGTGAAGAAGGGGGAAAGCTCAAGGAGAGTGATTCTAGGTTGGAACCGACGAGGGATGGAAGTGATAGTAGATCCGTACCATTGAGATCGATTGCACCGGAGAAAGTCAAGTCTCGAAGGGATGAGGTGTTCTTGGGAAAGAGGTGAGCAGAATCGGCGAGTCGTCGAGAGCGAGAATGCATAGTGAGGGTTTTAACGGGGAAAGGAAGACAGGGCGAAGTTGACTGAGGTCCTCCACGAAGCCACTTGACGTCACCAAGTCAAAGGCTGTCGAGGGATCGAATCGAGGAGCGTTCAAATGCTTCGAAGACATGAGTGTAGTCGAATTCAGGATCGGGATCCGATTCGTCGTCGAAATCAAATGCAAACGATACATTGCGCAAGGGAGGCGGTCGAGGGGTTGTGGTTGTCAAGGTAGAGCGAGGGTGTCTGGGTGAGAGTGCGAGGAACAGATCGATCAAGTCTTGATGCTTCGGCGGAAAGAGGAGTTCGACCGATCGAAGTTGAGGACAAGCTCGCAAGATCGACAGATACCACTGCTTCCTTCTGGGTACGCCTTCTTCTCCTTCACCCTCCAAATTATCTGACGCTTGAAGATAGTACAACCAACCGTCGATTCCGTCCGTTCCACAAACGAGGCGTCCGATACGATTGTCGTTCCGCTTGAGTGTCCTGAGTAACGACTCCGCTCGATCCCACGTATGATTAGGCACATAAATTAATGGCCGGCGATAGAGGATTCGCTGAGTGGAAATGCGAGTCTGTCGCGAGACGAGGGAGAGTCGAAGAAGGGAACACCTTGCGCTACCTGGAGAACGTTTCCGATTCGTTGTCAGCTTTTCGATCTTCTTGAAAATTGAGTGAAGATTCACGTCTGGTGTCAGGAGCCGAGCCCACGAAATCAGCGATCAAGTCGACGAGTTCCTCCGGGAGAGTTGAGAACGACATAATCTGGCGAAGGAAATAAATCGAGGTCAGCTTATATCACCTTCACTGCCCTTCATACACCATTGATTACGATGAACCACTCCATCTAAGCTGGTTCCTCGAGTTCTCCACCTCTTCCCTCGAAAACGAGAACAAAGGGAACCCTCCTTCCCCCACCGACTCGAGCGATTGTGCCAGTCCGACGGGCTTATAGACACCTTATAAGGTATCTTCAGCCTTGACTAACGCTCCCTGTTGCAGCCTTGTTGATTTTAAACTCCTTCATTCAACCTTTCATCTCCCTCCCTCCTTTCCTCTTTTCACAGACCTCTCCGAGCTATTGGAACTCACTAGAACGCTCAAGAAGTATGTTGTGGACCTTCTGACGAAGTTTGAAGCGAATCCGAGATAGTCGAGGGAGGAGTGAAGAATCAACTCTCATTTCGCTCCTTTGTCTTCGAATCTTCAAAAGTGATCTCGAGTTTTCGCTTTCCGTCTCTCTCTCTCATCGCTCATCGCATTCAAGCGTCGAAGAAGAGAAGTCTTTGTCATTCGACAAATTCGTTTCAGGCGTTTGGACTCTATAACTCTTGTCACAAAATCTCGTCTCGTCCTCGGGTTTCACGGTTCCT
>Ga0308169_10003894_pt1 | contig 14251 bp, 14 predicted proteins | sample PhyBR1_2_FD_202139 | JGI IMG/M metagenome (GOLD analysis project Ga0308169, IMG submission 202139) | Phyllosphere microbial communities from UC Gill Tract Community Farm, Albany, California, United States - DLSLSB.R1 | ecosystem: Host-associated > Plants > Phyllosphere > Unclassified | place...
TGTAACCTCAACTGGAGGTCGCCAACTCTCGGACCAGCCACTCGCCAGAGGCGAGCCGGAACCCTAGTCAGCCATTGCAAATTGTGGTGCCGCGAACCTGTGATGACTCCTGCACGGGGATTGTTAAAGCGAGAGCCGTGCCAATTCAGGCAAAGGCCCATGCCAGAGCGGGCGAGCGTCGGAGCGCGATGATTGAGGGCAGATTTGTGCTTGCTTGTGGTGCCATGGCGCACCGGAAGAGGGCGACGAGTGACATGTTTCCAGTTGTTGCCAAGTCGCACCAGATTCCGATTTTGCTGTCTGAATATTCGTCAGTCACACAATGTTGACTGCCGCCCATCAGCGTCGCTGATGTGGCCCATTCGCGGTCCAGGAGGCCGCCATGTATCGACGACTGCTCCTCATTGCTTTTCTTGGTCTGACTCTTTCGGCATGCGTGCCTTACTACGACGGAGACTCGAGCTATTACCGTTCAGAGGTCTACACCTCGCCAGGGCCGGCCTATTACAGCGGAGGATATTATTCGGCACCGCGTGGCTATTACGCACCGCGGTATTACCAACCGGCGCCACGCTATTACTCGGCTCCGCGTTATTACCAGCCAGGCCCACGCTATTACTCGCCACCGCGAGCGTATCGGTCTTATCCGGATCGGGGTGGTTGGGGCGGCCGTGACCGGGGTGGTTGGAACGACGACCGTGGCGGTCGAGGCGGGCGAGATCATTGGGGACACGGCGATCGTGATCGCGGGCATGGTGACCGCGATGGACGGGGCAACCACCGCTGATGGACAGGCACAAAAAAAGCGGCGCATGAAGCGCCGCTTTTTTGTGCCTGGCATAAACCCGCCCCTGTGGGAGCGAACTTCTTCAGGCTCGGTTACTCGTTAGATAAATCCGCCAACGGATGCCGCCCCTCCCATACCTTGTGGAAATGCGCCTCTACCGCCGCTTGCGGCACATGATTGATGTCCGGCCAGTGCCAACGGGGCTTGTGGTCCTTGTCGATCAACCGTGCCCGCACGCCTTCGCTGAACTCCGGATGGCGGCAGCAGTTGAGGCTCAGGGTGTATTCCATGCGGAACACCCCCGCCAAGGACAAATGCCGCGCGCGGGCGATCTGCTCCCAGACCAGGTGCGCCGTCAGCGGTGAGCCTTCGGTCATGGTCTTGGCTGCCCGGGCGATCAGCGGATCGGAATGATCCACGAGCAGGCTCAGGGCTTTCCAGGCGCAGCGCACATCGCTGACATCCAGCCATTCATCGATGCTCTCCCGGCGAGGCAGCCATTGGGCTTCGGGCAGTTGAGCGAAGGCTTCTTGCTGCAAGGCCTTGAGCAGACTGTTGAGCTGCATCTCGGTCTGTTCCTGCCAGTTGAGTTGCAGCAGGCCCTCGATCAAATCGTCCTGCTGCCCATCGAGCAGGAAACGGTCGGCCAGGCCAAGGTCTATGGCGTCACGGGCATTCATATGCGCACCGGTCAGGCCGAGGAACAGCCCGAGCTTGCCCGGCAGGCGCGACAGGAACCAACTGGCGCCGACGTCCGGATACAGGCCGATGCTGATCTCCGGCATCGCCAGGCGACTGCTCGGCGTGACAATCCGCGTGCTTGCGCCTTGCAGCAAACCCATGCCCCCGCCCAGCACATAGCCGTGGCCCCAGCACAGCAGAGGCTTGGGGTAGGTGTGCAGGTTGAAATCCAGGCGATACTCAGCCGCGAAGAATTGCGCGGCCAGTGGCGGCACCTCGCCGGGATGGGCGCGGCAGGCTTCCACCAGACTGCGCACTTCGCCACCGGCACAGAACGCCTTGACGCCATTGCCGCGCAGCAATACACAAACGATCTGCGGCTCCCTGGCCCAGGCATCCAGGCGATCATGCAGGGCGTTGATCATCGGCAGAGTCAGGGCGTTCAGGGATTTTTCCGCATCCAGGGTGGCGATGCCGAGTCGCGCACCGTTGATACCAGCGAGTTCTTCGAAGTGCAGATTCATCGTGACCTCGATCAGAAAATTGAATGATCAGTATGACTGCTGCGGTGGAAAGTGTCGGATCAGCGTCAGATCAATTGACAAGCCTTGTCGCCTTTCCTAGGGTGCGCCCATTGTTTTTAACGGGTGTGCCCATGACTGCTGACGACCGTATCAAACTCGAACCGAGCTGGAAGCAGGCACTGCGTGCCGAATTCGACCAGCCCTACATGGCAGAGTTGCGCGAGTTCCTGCGCGGTGAATACGCGGCCGGCAAGGAGATCTATCCGCCCGCGCCGTTGATTTTCAACGCGCTCAATTCCACGCCGCTGGACAAGGTCAAGGTTGTGATTCTTGGCCAGGACCCTTATCACGGTCCAGGCCAGGCCCATGGCTTGTGCTTTTCAGTGCAGCCGGGCGTGCCGACACCGCCTTCGCTGGTGAACATCTACAAGGAATTGAAGCGCGACCTGAACATCGACATTCCCAACCATGGCTATCTGCAAAGCTGGGCCGACCAGGGGGTGTTGCTGCTCAACACGACCTTGACCGTGGAGCGCGCCAATGCCAACGCCCACGCCAAAAAAGGCTGGCAGCACTTTACCGACAGGGTCATCGAAGTGGTCAGCGAACACCAGCCGCACCTGGTGTTCCTGTTGTGGGGCGCCCATGCGCAAAGCAAACAGAAGCTGATCGACGCGACCAAGCACCTGGTGCTGACCTCGGTCCACCCTTCACCGCTGTCGGCCCATCGGGGATTTATCGGCTGCGGGCATTTCAGCCGGACCAACAAGTTTCTCCAGCAACATGACGAGAAACCGATCGAATGGCGGTTGCCGCCGGTTTGATGCGCTAGCCGAGCTCGCCGGTCTCTGTGGGAGCGGGCTTGCTCGCGAAGAAGGCAACTCGGTCTACAAGTCCGAACCCGGCCTGCGCATCCAATACCTGAACAACGGCTCCGCCAGAAACAGCACGAACAACAGCCGCATCACCTGCAACGCCGTGACCAACGGAACCGACAATTGCAGCGTTTCCGCCGTCAGGCTCATTTCGGCGATGCCACCGGGCATCATGCCCAATGTCAGTGAACGCAAATCCAGTTGGGTCAGGGTGCTCAGGCCCAGGGCCGCAAGCGTTGCGATCAGCATCGTCAATACCGTGCCAACCAGTGTGCGTCCCATGAACGACGGTGCCCGACGGAAGAACTGCCGGTTGAAATGGCAACCCAATCCGCTGCCGATCAACCACTGGCCGACCTGGCTGGCGCCGTGGGGCAGGCCGATGTGCAGATCCCAGCCAATGCTCACTGCCGCGCTGACCAGCAACGGACCGAACAGCCATGGGTTGGGTTGGCGCAAGCGTTCCCAGATCCAGGCGAGCAGGGCGCCAGCCGGGAACAGGATCGCCAGCCACAACCAGTCCACCGTCGTGGCATGTTGCACCGGGGTTCCATCGCCCAGCAGATACTTGAATGCGGCCGGCACGCACAGCACCACCACCAGGACCCGCAGGCTCTGGCCCGCAGCAACATGGCTGAGCATCGCCCCGTTGCGCGCGCCAAGGTTGACCATTTCGCCGGAGCCGCCCGGCATGCTGGAGAAGAAAGCGGTGGCGCGGTCTTCGCCGGTGCGACGCATCAGCCAGACACTCACCACGCTGGACACGCTGGTGATCAGCGCACCAAAGAAGATCAGGCCGAAGTGGCTAAGGACTTGCTCCATCACCAGCGGCGTGAAGTGCAGGCCGATACCGATGCCCACCACCCATTGGCCGCATTTGCGGCCGCCGGGAATTTCCATCAATTGCCACGGTGTGAGGCAGCGCACCAGGATGATCGCCAACAGCGAGCCGACCATCCAGGGCAAGGGCCAGCCGATCAGGCTGGCCAGATAACCGCCGGCCAGGCCGACCAGCGGTGTTCCCCACCAATGCCTGAAAGTTGTTGCCTCAGACATCGGCCAGGGCACGACGCTGGGCGCTGCGACGACGCCAGATGCGCAGCAGGGGCATGAGCAACATGATCGCGGTCAGGATCCAGCAACCGAAGGTGATCGGGCTCGACCAGAGGATTTCCAGCGCACCGTTGGAGATCGACAGCGCACGGCGCAGGTTCTGCTCCATCAGCCCGCCGAGGATGAAGCCCAGCAGGACCGGCGACAGCGGGAATTCCAGCTTGCGCAGGATATAGCCGAAGATACCGATGCCGATCATCAGGAACAGGTCGAACGTGGTGGCGTGCACCGCATAGACACCGATGCCAGTGATGATTGCGATCACCGGAACGAGCGCCCAGTTCGGCACGGCCAGGATACGGGTGAAGATGCGGATCATCGGGATGTTGAGGATCACCAGCATGACGTTGGCGACGAACAACGAGGCGATCAGGCCCCAGACGATATCCGGTTGCTGCTGGAACAGCAGCGGGCCGGGGGTGATGTTGTACAGCGACAGCGCGCCGATCATCACCGCCGTGGTGCCCGAGCCGGGAACGCCGAGGGTCAGCATCGGCACCAGCGCACCGCAGGCAGCGCCACCAATGGCGGTTTCCGGGGCCGCGAGGCCGCGCTTGTCACCCTGGCCAAACGTGCCGGTGGCGCCGGCGATACGTTTTTCGGTCATGTAGGCCACGGCGCTGGCCAGCGTCGCACCGGCGCCCGGCAACACACCCATGATGAAGCCCAGCACGCCACAGCGCAGGTTGACGACGAATACCGACGCCGCTTCCTTGAAGTTGAACATCATTCGCCCGGTGGCTTTCACCGCTTCCTGGCCACGGTGGGTTTTTTCCAGCAGCAACAGGATCTCGCTGATGGAGAACAGGCCCAGCACCAGCACGACGAACTGGATGCCGTCGGTCAGGTGGATATTATCGCCGGTGAAGCGGTAGACACCGCTGTTGGCGTCGATCCCGACACTGGACAGGAACAGGCCGATCAGCGCCGCGATAAAGGTCTTGAGCGGACGATCACCGGCCATGCCGCCAAGGCAGACGATGGCGAACACCATCAGGACGAAATATTCCGCCGGCCCGAAGGCAATCGCCCATTTGGCCAGCAATGGGGCGAACAACACCATGCCGCAGGTGGCGATGAGTGCGCCGATGAACGAACTCCACGCCGACAGCGACAACGCCACCCCGGCCAGGCCCTGGCGAGCCATCGGGTAACCGTCGAGGGTGGTCATCACGGTGGAGGCTTCGCCCGGGATGTTGAGCAGGATCGAGCTGATACGCCCGCCGTATTCGCAACCCAGGTACACCGCCGCCAGCAGGATCAGTGCCGATTCCGGCGGCAGCCCCAGTGCGAAGGCAATCGGGATCAGCAGCGCCACGCCGTTGATCGGACCCAGGCCGGGCAGCAGGCCGACCACGGTGCCGATCAGCGTACCCGCCAACGCCGTGACCAGGTTGTACGGGGTCAATGCAACGCCAAAACCCTGGCCGAGATAATTCAGGGTATCCATATCAATTCTCCAGGACGTCGAGCAGGCCCAAGGGCAGCGGCACGTCCATCACCTTGTCGAACAACAGATAAAGACCAATGGCCATCAGGCTGATGATCACCACGCTCGGCAGCCAGCGACCGCCGTACAGGCGCGCCATCGGCACACCGATGAGAATGCTGGAGAGGATGAACCCCAGGGGTTCGAACGTTCCGGCGAAGACCAGCAGCAGGACCACGCAAATGCCGATTTTCTGCAGGGTTTCGCGGTCCAGTTGTGGGTCTTCATCGCTGTGCACGATGGGCGCGGGGCGGAACACCATGTACAGCAACGCCAACCCCATCAGCCCCAGCATCAGCAAGGGGAAGGCGCGCGGGCCGACCGGCTCGTAGGAAAAAGGTGCCTGATACGGCCAGGCCATCAGCGCCAGGCCGATGCATGCCAGCAGCAGCACCGAGGCAAAAATACGTTGGATGGTGAGCATGACTAACTCCTGGGTGGCGCGGCCTGTGCCGGCGCCACCACGAGAACAGAGACGGTTACTGGATCAGGCCGAACTCTTTGGCCAGCACCTTGTAGTCGGCTACCTGCTTTTTCACATAGGCGTCCAGTTCCGGGCCGGTCATGGCGAACGGGAACAGTTCGCGCTGGTCGCGCAGCTTGGCGAACTCTTCGGAGGCCAGCAGCTTGTCGAAGGCGTTTTTCCACCATTCGTATTCTTCATCGGTGACTTTCGGACCCAAGTAGAAGCCACGTACCACCGGCCAGCGGATGTCGTAGCCTTGTTCCACGGCGGTCGGAATGTCTTTCATTTCCGGCTCGTCCAGGCGTTTATCGGAGAACACCGCCAACAGGCGCATGTCGCCACTCAGGATGTGTGGCATGGAGTCGGAGATGTCGGTACTGCCCACTTGGATATGACCGCCAAGCAGGGCGGTGGCGATTTCGCCGCCGCCTTCGAGCGCGACGTAACGCAGGTCGCGAGGGTTGATGCCGGCGGCTTTGGCAATCAGCGCGGTCTGCATCCAGTCTTGGCTACCGACGGTGCCGCCGGAACCGATGACCACCTTGCTCGGGTCTTTCTTCAGGGCCTGTACCAGGTCGTCGAGATTTTTGTAGGGCGAATCGCTTTTCACGGCGATGGCGCCGTAGCTGGTGCCGACGGCAGCGAGCCAGCGCACGTTGCTTTCATCAAAACGGCCGAACTTGCCTTGCGCCAGGTTCAACAGCGAACCGCTGGACCAGGCCACCAGCGTGCCGGCGTCTGCCGGACGCTGGGCAACCACCGCGTTGTACGCCACCGCGCCGACACCGCCGGGCATGTAGGTGACGCGCATTGGCTTGGTCAGCAGTTTTTCGTTGACCAGTGCGCTTTGCGCCAATTTGCAGGTCAAGTCGAAACCGCCACCGGGAGCGGCGGGGGCGATGCACTCGGGGCGCTTCGGTTCTTTGGCTGCATCAGCGGCGAGCGTTGGCCCGGCGAGCATCAGGCATCCGACGGCGAGGGCTACTTTGCGCAGTGCTAGGTTCATTTTTGTCTCCACAGGAGTTGTTGTTTTGTGTTTCAAGTCAGGCTTCGCAGAACAGGTACGGTGCAGAGCCCGCAAACGCGTTTCAAAGACGCGGCAGTTCGGTCTGCGCAGCGGCACAGGCAAGGGTAGTGTGGTTGGGGCAGGAAAGGCGGGTGGGCATTGAAGCCAGGAGCTGTAGGGACAGCATGATGAATACTCCGCTTATTGTTTTTATTCGGCGAAAACGCTTCGAGGCGTTTTTCGTTTCGCGAGGTGTTTCGCGACCGGCAGTCGAAACTGTCCGTGGAGCGACTCTAGCGGCCCAACCTTTCGCTAACCTTTCAAAAGCTTTCAGGATGTTTTTTGGGCTTCACAGTTGCGGATGCGGCTGTAAACTCCGCGCCAAAGAATGGCGCCGGCCATCCCTTGAATCGAGGAAAAACCATGCGTGTTCTGCTCGTCGAAGACCATCTGCAACTCGCCGAAAGTGTCGCCCAGGCTCTCAAGAGCACAGGTTTGACCGTGGACGTGCTGCACGATGGCGTGGCCGCCGACCTGGCCTTGGGCAGCGAGGAATACGCTGTGGTGGTCCTCGATGTCGGGCTGCCGCGCCTGGACGGTTTCGAGGTGCTGGCGCGCCTGCGAGCCCGGGGCAAGACCACGCCGGTCCTGATGCTGACCGCTCGCAGCGACGTCAAGGATCGCGTCCATGGGCTGAATCTCGGGGCGGATGATTACCTGGCCAAGCCGTTCGAACTCACCGAGCTGGAAGCGCGGGTCAAGGCACTGTTGCGCCGTAGCGTGCTGGGTGGCGAACGCCAGCAGCGCTGCGGAGGACTGGTCTACGACCTGGACACCCGCCGCTTTACCCTCGACGATGAACTGATGACATTGACCTCCCGCGAACAGGCGGTCCTGGAGGCATTGATCGCCCGTCCGGGGCGGGTGATGAGCAAGGAGCAATTGGCGGCCCAGGTCTTTGGCCTGGACGAAGAGGCGAGCCCCGACGCCATCGAGATCTATGTGCATCGCTTGCGCAAGAAGCTCGACGGCCACGCCGTGGCGATCGTGACATTCCGGGGGTTGGGCTACCTGTTGGAAGCCCGTGATGCATAAGCCCGACAGCCTGCGCTGGCGGCTGCTGCGCAACCTGGCATCGCTGCTGGTGGTGCTGATGCTCGCCAGTGGCCTGAGCGCCTATTGGAACGGCCGCGAAGCTGCCGATACCGCCTATGACCGGACGCTGCTGGCCTCGGCCCGGACCATTGCCGCCGGCCTTTCACAGCGAGACGGTACGCTCAGCGCGGACGTGCCTTACGTGGCCTTGGACACTTTTGCCTATGACAGTGCCGGACGTATCTACTATCAGGTCAACGACATCCACCAACAGCTGATTTCCGGTTACGAAAATCTCCCCGGCCCGCCGCCCGGTACGCCGCGCACCGACGATTATCCGGCGCTGGCACGTTTCTACAACGCGCGTTATCAAGGTCAGGATGTACGCGTGGTCAGCTTGCTCAAGGCCGTGAGCGAGCCGGAAATGAACGGCATGGCGGAGATCCGCGTGGCGGAAACCGAAGAAGCGCGGATCAGCATGGCCCGTGGGCTGATGGCCGATACCTTGTTGCGATTGGGCATGCTGGCCGTCGGTGCGCTGTTGCTGGTGTGGTTCGCGGTCAGCGCCGCGTTGCGTCCGCTGGAGCGCCTGCGTACGGCGGTGGAAGAGCGCCAGCCAGACGATTTGCGGCCGCTGCCGCTGGTGGAGGTCCAGCATGAGTTGTGGCCCCTTGTCCGAGCGCTCAATCATTTCACCGAACGCCTGCGTGGCCAATTCGAACGGCAGGCGCAATTCATCGCCGATGCCGCCCATGAGCTGCGCACGCCCCTGGCCGCCCTGAAGGCGCGCCTGGAATTGGGCTTGCGTGCCGGCGAACCGGCAACCTGGCGTGAAACCCTCGAAACCGCGGCCCAGGGCACCGACCGCCTGACCCATCTGGCGAATCAATTGCTGTCACTGGCGCGAGTGGAAAACGGCGCCCGGGCGATTGCCGAAGGCGGCGCCCAATTGCTCGACCTGAGTCAGTTGGCCCGTGAACTGGGCATGGCCATGGCCCCGCTGGCACATGCCCGTGGTGTCGCGTTGGCCCTGGAAGCCGACGAGCCGGTCTGGTTGCGGGGCGAGCCGACCTTATTGAACGAGCTGTTGAGCAATCTGGTGGATAACGCGCTGGCCCATACACCGTCGGGTGGCAACGTCATCCTGCGGGTCGTCGCGCCGGCGGTGCTGGAAGTCGAGGATGACGGTCCCGGTATTCCTGAGACTGAACGGGAACGAGTGTTCCAGCGCTTCTACCGACGAAACCAGCAAGTGGCCGGCTCGGGCCTGGGGCTGGCGATCGTCGGGGAAATCTGTCGTGCGCATCTGGCGCAGATCAGCCTTCACGACGGTCAGGACGGTGGGCTGAAGGTACGGGTGAGTTTCATCCCTGGCTCGGAATAAGCCCTCGCCAAAGGGTTCATGCCAGGTTCAGGTTCGATGTCCGGGCTGTTTAGTAAAACATCGTCCGCGCTTCTTCAATGTCCGCGCACCGATCCTTATCGTCGAGGTCGATGCCCAGTTTCTTGATCGCGGGGACCCCTGACGCGTCGATCCGGCTCAACGGGTGGTCGGTGTCCTTGTAGCAATACAGCGCGGCGACTTGCACCAGGTCGACATAATCGAGTTGTTTCGAATCCCGGGTGAAATCCAGGTACAACCCCGGCAGCTTCACCAACCTTTCCGGAAACTCCCAGACACTGAGCAGCTTGTCGCCCAGCACCGGGTGAATCGTCTCGATGACGTGGTTGAGGCTGATGGGGTCCGACAGCAATTCATTATTGTCTTCGGCATACGTCAGTATCGGCAGGACGCCGATCTGATGGACCAATCCACCCAAGGCCGCCTGATCAGGCTTGAGGTGCGTGTGGTTGCGACACAGGGCATAGCTGACACCGGCGATCTCCAGGCTCTTGCGCCAGACTTCGCGCATCTTTTGCTCCACGACATCGGAGCGGGCATGGAAAATCTGCTCCATGACCAGGCCAATCGCCAGGTTGCTGCTGTAGTTGACGCCCAGCCGAGTGATGGCCGTGTGCAGGTCCGTCACCTCCTGCGTGGCGCGCAGCAACGGGCTGTTGACGACTTTTATCAGGCGCGCCGAGAGGGCGGTGTCACGGCCAATCACTTTGCTCAGGTTGCTGACGCTGATTTCCGGGTCTTCGGCGGCCCGGCGAATCTGCATGGCCACTTCCGGTAATGTTGGCAAGACCAGGTCATCATTATCGATGGCCGCCACCAAATCCCGTTGGACCTTATCCGCCAAATCGCTCATTTCGGTTCTCTAGGGTGTTGCGACAAAATGTTGCGATCAACGCTGGATTTCGCGGTCGCGGTCCAGTTCGTAAGGCAAGTCCAGCAATTGTAGCGCGGGTCCTTCCAAAGCACCGAGGTGCAAATTGCCATCTTCTGCCGCTTCGGCCTGCAATACTGCCAGCAGTTCAATGTTTCGCTCGGCACGGGCGGCAATGACGACCTCGCCGATCGAGCTGCCATGCGTAGGGGAAAACAGCGGGGTGCCAGGCTCCGGCAATTCAGCGGCGTCCAGTTCCAGGCGATACAGGCGACGCTTGAGTTTGCCGAGGTACTGCATGCGCGCGACGATTTCCTGGCCGGTATAGCAACCTTTCTTGAAGCTCACGCCGCCTACGGCTTGCAGGTTGAGCATCTGAGGAATGAACAATTCGCGCGTGGCCGCCATGACTTGGCCAATCCCTGCGCGAATCTGACCGAGCAACCAGCGGTTCAAGTCGCCTTCGGGCAGTTGCTCGCGCAGCTGTGTCCCTAACGTATCGGCCTGCTCGGCGCGAGCCCAGAGTTCAGCGCGGCCGGGGGAGACGCGAATAGCGATCAGCGATGGCTGGCGAACCACACTGTCGGTTTCGACCGGCAGCTCCAGGCCCAGCCCGTTCAGCACGGAGTCCGCGTTTTCCAATCCGAAGCGAATCCACGCCGGGCTTTCGTCGGTGAGTTTGGATTTGGAGAACACCGCGTATTTCTTCAGGTCTGCCAGTTGCGGTTCCAGCAACTCCGTGGCCATGGCCATCAGTACGCCGTCGCCTTCGAGCACGATCCGAAAGCTGGATTGCATCCGGCCTTTCTGGGTGCAGCGAGCGCCCAGGCTGGCCCGGCTGTCGCTGAGGTAGTTGAGGTTGCAGGTCAGTTGGCCTTGCAGGAATTTGCCGGCATCCACGCCGCGGACCGCGAGTATGCCTTCGTGGGACAGGGTGCAGAAAAATGCGGAATCAGCCATGGGTCATCGCAGGGTAAAAAGTCTGGTAGACATCATAAGGGGGCGCCCATGAAATGGGTAGTTCACAAAGGATCGTCGGTGCCCGACAAAGCCGTCTGTTGCGCCACGGCGGGGCCTGTATACTTGCGCTCTATTTGAGGAGCGCTCCATGGTCGAAGATGTTGAACTGAATCGCCTCTACTGGCACAGCCGCCGCGGCATGCTTGAGCTTGACGTGCTGCTGGTGCCGTTCGTGAAAGAGGTCTACCCCCACCTTAACGAGGTCGATCGTGCCTGCTACGTCCGTTTGCTCGAGTGCGAGGATCAGGACATGTTCGGCTGGTTCATGGAGCGCAGTGAATCCGAAGACCCGGAACTGCAACGCATGGTCCGGATGATCCTGGATCGTGTCCAACCCAAGTAATCGCTTCGAATGCCGCTGGCAGGCCTCCGGGCAACTGCTGGCGGCGTACCTCGTGATCCAGGCGTTCGCCCTGGGCTCATTGCTGCTCCTGGCGGTTCCGCCCGGTTTCGCAGCCGTTGGCGTCATGTTTTGCCTGGGCCACGGCGCCTGGGTGTTGCCGCGACATTTGCTGTTGACCCATCGACTGGCCTTTCGCGGCTTGCGTCGTGATGCCGATGGTTGGCAGCTCTGGAGCATCGACGGCGGCTGGCAACCGGTGCAGTTGCGACCTGACAGCCTCGCATTACCCATGATCGTGGTGCTGCGCTTTCGCCTCAAGGGCGAGTGGCGGATCCGCTCGTTGTGCGTGCCCCGCGACGCGCTGGCGCCGGATGTCCATCGGCGCCTGCGGGTACGGCTGCGGTTCAGCCGGCGTAGGTGGGCGGCACCAGTATAGTATCCAGCGCCTCGGGCAGCAGGTTCGGATAATCAAGCGTGTAATGCAGGCCTCGGCTTTCCTTGCGCTCCATGGCCGAGCGAATCATCAGTTCGGCCACCTGCGCCAGGTTGCGCAGTTCGATCAGGTCGCGGCTGACTTTATAGTTGCTGTAGAACTCATCGATCTCGTCGAGCAGCAGGCGTACCCGGTGCTGCGCCCGTTGCAGGCGCTTGTTGGTGCGTACGATGCCGACGTAGTCCCACATGAAACGCCGCAGTTCGTCCCAGTTGTGCGCGATGATCACGTCTTCGTCCGAGTCGGTGACTTGGCTGGCGTCCCAAGAGGGAAGGGCAGCCGGGATGGCGATCTGGGGTAATTGCGCCAGGATGTCTGCCGCCGCCGAGCGGGCATAGACGAAACATTCCAGCAGCGAGTTGCTGGCCATGCGGTTGGCGCCGTGAAGTCCGGTGAAGCTGGTTTCGCCAATGGCATACAGGCCGGGCACGTCCGTACGGCCATGCTGGTCAACCATCACCCCGCCACAGGTGTAATGCGCCGCCGGGACCACCGGGATCGGCTGCTGGGTGATGTCGATGGAAAATTCCAGGCAGCGTTCGTAGACCGTCGGGAAATGGCTCTTGATGAACGCTTCGGGTTTATGGCTGATGTCCAGATAGACACAGTCGATGCCCAGGCGCTTCATTTCATGGTCGATGGCTCGGGCGACAATGTCCCGGGGGGCCAATTCGGCGCGGGGGTCGAAGCGCTGCATGAAGCGCTCCCCGTTGGGAAGCTTCAGATGAGCGCCTTCGCCACGCAAGGCCTCGGTCACCAGAAAACTCTTGGCCAGCGGGTGATACAGGCAGGTGGGGTGGAACTGATTGAATTCCAGGTTTGCCACCCGGCAGCCCGAGCGCCAGGCCATGGCGATGCCGTCACCGCAGGCTCCGTCGGGGTTGCTGGTGTACAGATAGACTTTTGCCGCGCCACCGGAAGCCAGGATCACGAAACGCGCGCCGTAGGTGTCGACTTCCCCAGTGCCGCGGTTGAGCACATACGCGCCCAGGCAGCGGTCGCCATCCAGGCCCAGGCGTTTTTCGGTAATCAGGTCGATCGCGACGCGCTGTTCCAGCAACTCGATATTTGAGCGCTGCCGGGCCTGGGCCAGCAGTGTCTTGAAAATGGCCGCGCCGGTCGCATCGGCGGCATGGATGATTCGCCGATGACTGTGTCCGCCCTCGCGGGTCAGGTGAAACTCGAAGCCGCCATCTTCGGTGCCGGACTGCTCGTCCCGAGTGAAAGGTACGCCCTGGTCGATCAGCCACTGGATGGCTTCCCTGCTGTGCTCGACGGTAAAGCGCACCGCGTCCTGGTTGCACAGCCCGCCGCCCGCGTTAAGCGTGTCGTCGACGTGGGATTGGACGGTATCGGCATCATCCAGCACGGCCGCCACGCCGCCCTGGGCCCAGAACGTCGAACCGTTGGCCAGGTCGCCCTTGCTCAGCACGGCGATGCGCAAATGTGCAGGCAGGGTCAAGGCCAGGCTCAACCCGGCGGCGCCGCTGCCGATTACCAGAACATCATGTTGGAACTGTTGGCTCATTCGAATGGTTTCCGCTTGAAGCGACCCGGGTCGGGGTTGGCGCCAGACACCGCTTCGACGGGTCAGGCAGCCACGCAGCCCACTAGTATATAGAGGGGGGGATCGGCACAATAGCCGGGCGTTCATGGCAATGTGAAACCAGTGTGACAGGAAAGCGATGCGCTTCGTCGGGTCAAGGTTTCGATGAATGTGCGACAACGCGGCCTTTTCGAGGACAGAACGCTGTTTATCTCGTCATGGTCGCCAAATCTTCGCGTTGAAGAGCGATAAATAGTGGGAACTTTTGCCAAGCGCATACGTTCAATAGACGGTTGTCTGCAGAAGGGAACAGCGTCGGGTTGGTGCAGGGATTCATCTGAATCCTCGTCCGACAGGCCCGGCGACAGATTATTCGCGCGGCCGGGGAATCTCGTGCTGCGTTTTTCGTGCGTGCCGGATCAGAGCGCGCCGGAAACTTGCTTTGAAGGGGGAGAACTTTTGCGAAAAGCCCGAGTCTATGTTTGCAAGCCCGGTCGTTTAGTGATGCAAGCCTCCTCCGAGCTTATCGAGGAGTGTTCA
>Ga0308169_10003896_pt1 | contig 14249 bp, 13 predicted proteins | sample PhyBR1_2_FD_202139 | JGI IMG/M metagenome (GOLD analysis project Ga0308169, IMG submission 202139) | Phyllosphere microbial communities from UC Gill Tract Community Farm, Albany, California, United States - DLSLSB.R1 | ecosystem: Host-associated > Plants > Phyllosphere > Unclassified | place...
CCGGAGCCTTGAGCTCCTTGAAGGGTCGTTCGAGACCAGGACGTTGATAGGCTGGGTGTGGAAGTGCAGTAATGCATTAAGCTAACCAGTACTAATTGCCCGTACGGCTTGTCCCTATAACCTTGGTAGTTGCAAGGTAGCGAGAGTGGCAGCTGTTTGTTGATACACAGAATACGACGATACTTCTTCCAGATTCAGGGCGGCGCCCACGCACAGCGAAGTTTCACCGCTGCGAGCGCCACCCGTACAGTTTATGCCTGATGACCATAGCAAGTCGGTACCACCCCTTCCCATCCCGAACAGGACCGTGAAACGACTTTGCGCCGATGATAGTGCTGCAACCAGTGTGAAAGTAGGTTATCGTCAGGCTAATTAATAGCAGTAAATAAGTAATAAGAAGCAAAACAAAACCCCCGCCAGGTGACCCTGGTGGGGGTTTTTTGCTTTGGCAAAGAGAAATCCAGTTGTTTGGCCTGGATTGGAAATGCCAGGCCTCACGCCTTGACAGGCTTTTGCTTTTTACATCCTGTTCAGCGTTTCCAGTGCATCTGCCGGCAACACCAGTTCCGCCGCCGCCAGGTTCTCGCGCAGATGCGCCACCGACGACGTCCCTGGAATCAGCAGGATATTCGGCGCACGCTGCAACAGCCACGCAATCGCCACTTGCATCGGCGTCGCGCCGAGCCGTTCGGCAACCGCCGACAAGGCGCTGGACTGCAGCGGCGTGAAACCGCCGAGCGGGAAGAACGGTACATAAGGAATGCCATCGCGTGCCAGCGCGTCGATCAGCGCATCGTCGTCGCGGTGGGCCAGGTTGTACATGTTCTGCACGCAGGCAACAGGAACGATGCGCCGCGCTTCCTCGACCTGCGCCGTCGTCACATTGCTCAAGCCGATATGCTTGACCAGCCCGCGTTCTTTCAATTCCGCCAGCGCAGCCAGCGGCGCCTCGATCGATCCTTCCGCCGGGCCATGCACGTCGATCATGCAGCGATAATTGACCACCTCCAGCACGTCCAGACCCAGGTTGCGCAAGTTGTCATGTACCGCCTGCTGCAATTCCTCGGCCGAATGAGCCGTCAGCCAGGCGCCTGCGGCATCGCGGCGGGCACCGATCTTGGTCACGATCGTCAGTGCATCGGGGTAGGGATGCAGCGCTTCGCGGATCAATCGATTGGTAACGTGGGGGCCGTAGAAATCCGACGTGTCGATGTGGTCGACGCCGAGCGCAAGCGCCTCGCGCAGCACCGCGCGCGCCGCTTCCGGATCCTTCGGCGGACCGAATACCCCCGGGCCTGCCAGCTGCATGGCGCCATAGCCGAGGCGGCGGACAGTGCGGTCGCCGAGACGGTAACTGCCGGCTTGGTCAATATTTGTCATGACATTCTCCTTGTTGAACAGTACCTCCACAATAAATTTGAATGGGTCGTAAGACAATCCGCTATAGTTCGCACGGGTTGTACGAAAAAACGAACAATGAAAATCGATCTGGGTGACTTGTCAGCATTCGTCGCCGTTGCGCGCGCTGGGGGCTTCCGTGACGCGGCGCGCGCCACCAACAGCAGCGCCTCGGGCTTGAGCGACGCGGTCCGGCGGCTGGAGACGCGGCTCGGCGTGCGCCTGCTCAACCGTACCACGCGCAGCGTCGTGCCCACCGAGGCCGGCCGCAGCCTGCTGGCGCGCCTGGACCCTGTCCTGAGCGAAGTCGACAGTGCACTCGACGCCGTCAATGGTTTCCGCGATACCCCGAGCGGCACGCTGCGCCTGAACGTGCCGGTCAGCGCCGCGCGCCTGGTCCTGCCATCCATCGTCCCGCGCTTCCTGACCGCCTATCCGGAGATCCGCCTCGAAGTCATCGCCGAGGAAAGCTTCGTCGACGTGCTGGCGGCCGGCTGCGACGCCGGTATCCGCTACGAGGAGCGGCTCGAGCTGGACATGGTGGCGGTGCCGATCGGACCGCGCGTGCAGCGCATGGCCGCCGCCGCCGCGCCGGCCTATCTCGACCGCCGCGGCCGTCCGCAGCATCCGCGCGACCTGCTGGGGCACGCGTGCATACGCGGCCGTTTCGCCAGCGGCGCGATGATCGAATGGCAGTTCGAACGCAGCGGCGAGTCGGTGACCATCGATCCGCCCGGCCCCTTGCTGGTCCAGGTCGGCGGTGCCACCGAACTGGCGGTCGAAGCCGCCGTCGCCGGCCTCGGCATCGTCTACCTGTTCGAAGACTGGCTGCGGCCCCACATCGAGCGCGGACTGCTCGAACCGGTGCTGGCATCCTGGTGGCCGCGCTTTTCCGGTCCCTACCTGTATTATCCCGGCCGGCGCCTGGTGCCGGCGCCCCTGCGCGCATTTGTCGACTTTATCCGCAACGACATGCATGCCGCGCCCGAACCCGGGCCTGCGTCTGCCTGAGGTCGTTGTGACGCTTCGATGACACCCTGTCACGCAATCGAAGCACTCCTGTTCAGTATTTGAGCAACTGAACCGTCTCGTGCCCCTCAGCACGCATGGCACATCCCTTGCAGGTCTACTCTGACCAGACCCGATTGGAGAGACCATGAAGACAAGAGCCGCCATTGCCTGGAAAGCTGGAGAACCGCTGTCGATCGCCGAGGTCGATCTCGAAGGACCGCGCGCAGGTGAAGTGCTGGTCGAGATCAAGGCGACCGGCATCTGCCATACCGATTACTACACGCTGTCGGGCGCCGACCCGGAAGGCATCTTCCCCGCCATCCTCGGCCACGAAGGCGCCGGCATCGTGCTCGAGACCGGCCCCGGCGTCACTTCGGTCCGGCGCGACGACCACGTGATCCCCCTTTACACGCCGGAATGCCGGCAATGCAAATTCTGCCTGTCGCGCAAGACCAACCTGTGCCAGGCGATCCGCAGCACCCAGGGCCGCGGCCTGATGCCCGACGCCACCAGCCGCTTTTCGCTGGACGGCCGCCCGCTCTACCACTACATGGGCACCTCGACCTTCTCCAACTACATCGTGGTGCCCGAGATCGCGCTGGCGAAGATCCGTGACGACGCGCCCTTCGACAAGGCCTGCTATATCGGCTGCGGCGTCACCACGGGCGTCGGCGCCGTGGTGTTTTCGGCCAAGGTCGAGCCGGGCGCCAACGTGGTCGTGTTCGGCCTGGGCGGCATCGGCCTGAACGTGATCCAGGCTGCGAAAATGGTCGGCGCCGACAAGATCATCGGGGTCGACATCAATCCCGGCCGCGTGGACATCGCCCGCAAGTTCGGCATGACCGACTTCGTCAACCCGACCGAAGTCGGCAACCTGGTCGACCACATCGTGCAGATGACCGATGGCGGCGCGGACTATTCCTTCGAATGCATCGGCAACGTGAACGTCATGCGTCAGGCGCTCGAGTGCTGCCACAAGGGCTGGGGCCAGTCCTTCATCATCGGCGTCGCCGCGGCCGGCCAGGAAATCAGTACCCGTCCATTCCAGCTGGTGACCGGACGCCAGTGGAAGGGTTCCGCCTTCGGCGGCGCGCGCGGCCGCACCGACGTGCCAAAGATCGTCGACTGGTACATGGACGGCAAGATCAACATCGACGACCTGATCACGCACACCTTGCCGCTCGAGCGCATCAACGAGGGCTTCGATCTGATGAAAGCCGGGCAATCGATCCGGTCGGTGGTCCTTTATTGAGTGTCCAGTCCAGGCAGTCCGAATTCCATCACCAGGGAGAACGATCATGAGCGAGTCAGTCAAGATTCACCCGGCAGTCGATGCCGGCATCGCCCCGGAACAGCCGGGCTTCGCGGGCGGCAGCCTGTCCTGCCATTGCGCCGCCGACCCGGTCACCGTCGAGATCGGCGGGCAGGTGGCCTACAACCACGTGTGCGGCTGCACCAAGTGCTGGAAGCCGGATGGATCGCTGTTCTCCCAGGTGGCCGTGGTCGGACGCGACAAGGTCAGGGTAACGGCCAACGGCCACAAGCTCAAGGTGGTCGACAGCAGCGCCACCATCCAGCGTTATGCCTGCGAAGTCTGCGGCGTGCACCTGTACGGCCGCATCGAGAACGACCAGCACGCCTTTTACGGCTTCGACTTCGTGCACACCGAACTGTCGCGCGAACGCGGCTGGGCCGCGCCGGCATTCGCCGCCTTCGTCTCGTCGATCATCGAATCGGGCGCCCGTCCCGACAACATGGGCGCCGTGCGTGCGCGCCTGAACGAGATCGGGTTGCCGCCCTACGACGTGCTGTCGCCGCCGCTCATGGATGCGATCTCGACCCATGTCGCCCGCCAGCGCGGGGTGCTGAAGGACTAGCCGATAACCACATCACGGAGACCGGAATGAAGCCATCCCGTTTGCTGACGCTGGCCGTGCTCGCCGCGGCGTCGGCCGTCCCGCTGGCGGCGCACGCCGACGATTTTCCCACTAGCGGACGCGTCGAGTACGTGCTGGAGTGCATGCAAAAGCACGACAGCAAGTATGAGTACCTCTACAAGTGCTCATGCGTCGTCGACCGCATCGCCAAGGCGATGCGCTATGACGACTACGTGGCGATGTCGATGGCGCTGCGCAACCAGGCCCTGGCGGGAGAGCGGGGCGGCTTGTTCCGGGATGCCGCGGCGGCCAAGGACATGGCCGGCAAGTACAAGGAGATCCAGGCCGAGGCCAACAAGGCCTGCGCCGTGCCGCAACGCTGAACGACCACGCTGTACGACTCTATAAAAATCACGAGGAGACGTCATCATGTCATTGCAATCTAGACTCATCTGCCTGAGCGCGTGCCTGGCGCTTGCCGGAACCGCGTTCGCGGCCGACACGGACACCGAAAGGCTGACCAAGGACCCGAAGAACTGGGCGATGCAGGCCGGTAACCTGAGCAACCACCGTTACAGCGAGCTCAAGCAAATCACCAGCAAGAACGCCAAGAACCTGACCGTGGCCTGGACCTTCTCCACCGGCGTGTTGCGCGGCCACGAGGGCGGCCCGCTGGTCATCGGCGACACGATGTACCTGCACAGTCCATTCCCCAACAAGGTGTTCGCCATCGCGCTGGAAGACCAGAGCATCCGCTGGAAGTACGAGCCGAAGCAGGATCCGACCGTGATTCCGGTGATGTGCTGCGACACCGTCAACCGCGGTCTCGCCTATGCCAACGGCAAGATCTTCCTGCAGCAGGCCGATACCACGCTGGTGGCGCTGGACGCCAAGACCGGCAACGAATTGTGGAAGAACAAAGTCGGCGATCCCAAGCTCGGCGAAACGACCACCAACACTCCGCACATCTTCAAGGACAAGCTCCTGACCGGCATCAGCGGCGGCGAGTTCGGCGTGCGTGGCCGCATCACCGCGCACGACATCAACACCGGCAAGGTCCTGTGGAAGGCCTATAGCACCGGGCCGGACAACGAACTCATCGTCGACCCGAACAAGACCATGACCTGGACCGACGGCAAGATGGCGCCGATCGGGGCCAATTCCTCGCTCAAGACCTGGCAGGGCGACCAGTGGAAGCTTGGCGGCGGCACCACCTGGGGCTGGTATAGCTACGATCCGGAATTGAACATGGTGTACTACGGCACCGGCAATCCGAGCACCTGGAATCCGCGCCAGCGCCCAGGGGACAACAAGTGGTCGATGACGATCTTCGCGCGCGACCTCGACACCGGCATGGCGAAATGGGTCTACCAGATGACCCCGCATGACGAATGGGACTACGACGGCGTCAACGAAATGATCCTGGCCGACATCAAGGTCAAGGGCAAGCCGCGCAAGGCGCTGGTGCACTTCGACCGCAACGGTTTCGCCTATACGATGGATCGCGTCAGCGGCGAACTGCTGGTGGCCGAAAAATACGATCCGGTCGTCAACTGGGCGACCCACGTCGACATGAAGAGCGGCCGGCCGCAAGTGGTCGCCAAGTACAGCACCGACAAGAACGGACCGGACGTGAACACCAAGGGCGTCTGCCCATCGGCCCTCGGCACCAAGGACCAGCAGCCGGCCAGCTATTCGCCCAGGACCGGCCTGTTCTACGTGCCGACCAACCACGTGTGCATGGACTATGAGCCTTTCCAGATCGAATACACGGCCGGCCAGCCGTATGTCGGATCGACCTTGTCGATGTACGCGGCACCCAACAGCCATGGCGGCATGGGTAACTTCATCGCCTGGGATGCCGGCACCGGCAAGATGGTCTGGACCAAACCGGAGCGCTTCTCGGTGTGGAGCGGAGCGCTCAGCACCGCCGGCGACGTGGTGTTCTACGGCACCCTGGAAGGCTACCTGAAGGCAGTCGACCTCAACGGCAAGGAGTTATGGAAGTTCAAGACCCCATCCGGGATCATCGGCAACGTCACCACCTGGGAATACAAGGGCAAGCAGTACGTCGGCGTACTGTCGGGGATCGGCGGCTGGGCCGGCATCGGCCTCGCGGCCGGGCTGAGCAAGGGTAACGAGGGCCTGGGCGCGGTCGGCGGCTACAAGGACCTCGCCAAGTACACGGAACTGGGCGGCGTGCTGACCGTGTTCGCCTTGCCCGATCGCTGAGCCGCGGGATGGCGTTCGCGCGGTAGGGAGCGGCAGTTATCGAGGGGGGCGGCACTGACCGGCGTGCAACGCCGGTCAGTGCCCGGCCCCCGGCATTTCCAAGGAATCGACATGAATGTATTGATGAAAGCGCGTTTCAAGGCCACGCTGGCGGGGGCCATCGGCGGCATCGTCTTCACCGCGTCGGGCTTCACGCCCGCACTGGCCCAGGCGGCCGATGCGGCGCCTTACCAGGTCAGCGGCGGCAACAAGGTCGATGCCCACACCCTGAGCGGGTGGCGCACCTGGCGCGCCCTCGCATGCGAGCGCTGCCATGGCGCCGCGCAGGAAGGCATGGTCGGCCCGTCGCTGGTCAACAGCCTGAAGGTGCTCAGCAAGGACCAGTTCAAGGATACCGTCCTGAAAGGGCGGATCGACAAGGGCATGCCCAACTTCGACGGCAGCAAGATGGTGGTCGAGAACATCGACAACCTGTACGCCTACCTGAAGGGGCGCTCGGATGGCGCGATCCAGCCCGGCCGCCTGGAGGAGATGGGCAAATGATCCCCCGGGCTCGCATGAAAGACGGAGTGCCTGCGCCGCGATTGCCTGCGCCGCGATTTGCTGCGCAGTTCGGCGGATTGCTGCGCGCACTCGGCTGCGCCGTCTTGTGCGCGTCGTGCTGGCTGGCGCCGCCGGCCGCTGCCCAGCCGGCGGCGGAAGCAGACGGGCCAGGACAAGACAAGGTGCTGCGCGTTTGCCAGGATCCGAACAACCTGCCGTTCTCGAGCCGGTCCCAGGCCGGTTTCGAGAACAAGATCGCGGCATTGTTTGCCCAGGAGTTGGGCTGGAAGCTGGAAACCACCTGGTTTCCGCAACGGATCGGCTTCATCCGCAATACCCTGCGCGCCAAGGAGGCGCATTCCGACCGCTTCAAGTGCGACCTGGTGACCGGGGTGCCGGCCGGCTTCGAGATGGCGGCCACCACCCATCCTTACTATCACTCCAGCTATGCCCTGGTCTATGCGAAAGGCCGTGGCAAGGGGCTGGACGGCGTGCGCGACCTGGACGGCGTGCTGGCGCTCGACCCCGCGCAGCGCGCCAGCCTGCGCTTCGGCGTATTCACGGCGTCGCCGATGATCGACTGGCTGCTGAAAAACGAGCTCATGGGGCAGGTCGAGTGGTACCAGATCCAGTCGGGCGACGCCGAGCAATACCCCGGAGAGACCATCGAGCACGACCTGGCCAGCGGCAAGATCGACCTGGCTTTCGTGTGGGGGCCGATCGCAGGCTATGTTGCCCGCAATACGCGTGAGGTGCCGATCGTTGCGGTGCCGCTCGCGTCGCGTCCGGGCATGAAACTCGATTTCGAAATCGCCATGGGCGTGCGCCAGGGCGACAAGGCGTTCAGGCAGCGTATCGACCAGCTGATCGGCGCCAACCAGGACAAGATCAATGCCATTCTCGAGCAGTACGGCGTGCCGCTGCTCGACCAGAAGGGACAGCTGCTGCGCATGTCCCAGCGTGGCGGGACGCCATGAGCCGGCCCGTTCTGGCGCATGCGGCGCCGCTTCCCGTGGCGGGCCGTGGCCGTGGACTGGCGCTGGCGTTGCTCATCCTGCTGGTGCCGGACCGGGTTGCTGCCCAGGCCGTCTCGCAAGCCGAGACCCTGCTGTTCGAGACCGACCACCTGGCCCACATCAAGCCGCCGGCGGTGCTGGTCTACGACTTCCGCAAGGTAAGTAACGTCGAAAAAGGTTTCAAGGACAAGGTGCAGCTCGACCTGGCCAGCAGCAAGGGCAAGACCAGCGCCACCCTGCAGTTCCTTTCGGGAGCGCACAAGCACGACATCCCGGCGCTGGAAGACGCCCACGGCAATCCGGTACTGCTCGGCTTCCTTGAGCGCGACATCGCCGAAATGAAGCGCCTGACCGGCGGCTCCACCACGTATTTTCGCAAGCGGATCAGGATGGCGCTCGCCGAGGGCGCGCAGGTAAGCACGCAATCCATTACCTACCAGGGCACATCCATGCCGGCCCAGGCCGTGCGCATCCAGCCCTACCTGAACGACCCGCTGCACGCGCGCTTCGAGCCGTATGTGCACAAGACCTATGTCTTCATCGTGAGCGCGCAGGTGCCGGGCGGCGTGTACCAGTTGCGCAGCTCGCTCGAAAACCCGAGCGGAAGGGCAGTCGCCGGCACAGGGACGCCCGGAGCGGCCGCCAACCCGACCGCCGCGGCCGGCGCCGCGGGCAGGACTGCGGCAGCCGCCAAGCCCGCGATGGCATCGGGTACCGGCAAACCGTTGCCGTCCATCGATGAAACGCTCACGCTGGTCGGCGTTGCGCATCCGGGCCGCTGACGGACCAAGCGGTACGCTGGACATTGAAACTTGCCGGAGGCATTCGATGGCGCGCATGAAAGTGTTCGTATTCGACCCGGTCGCAGCCGGCGGCGTGCCGGCACGGCCCTTGCCGCAATCGCTTAGGCGCCAGGGCGAGATGGTGCTGCAGGCGCTGCTGGCCGACCTTGGCGCCCTGTCCGGCATCGAGGTGGTGACGCCGGCCGGCCTGGCCCAGGTCGCCGTCCGGGATGGGGACGGGGATATCGTTGTCGCCGCGCCGGATACGGACGGGGCGCCAGACTGGCCACATCGGTTCGGCACCGGGTTCGCGAGCGGCATGGACGCGGCCGACGCGGTGTGGCCGCTGGCGAGTGAATCGGAAGGTACGCTGGAACACCTGTCGCGTGCCATCTTGCGCGGGAAACGATTGCTGCTGGGCAGCGCACCGGGTGCGGTGGAGGTCGCTGCAAGCAAACTCAAGTTGGCGCACGTGCTGGCCAGGGGCGGCATTGCCGTCGTGGCCACCTACAGTCCGCATGCGGCCTTGCCCCAGGACAGCGGCCCCTGGGTCGTGAAACCCGACGATGGCGCCGGTTGCCTCGATACCCGGCTGTTCCGCGACCGGACCGAGGCACTGGCCTGGATCCGGGCCAGCGCGGCGGACGGTTATGTCTTGCAGCCATTCGTTGCCGGAAAGCTGGGCAGCCTGTCGCTGATCTGCTGCGACGGCAGGGCGCGGGTCCTGGCCTGCAACCTGGAGCGGATGGCGATGCGCGACAACCGCTTCCATTTCCTCGGCAGCGTCGTGAACGGCCTGGCCGACGGCGACGGTGCGCTGGCGCGCCTGGCCCAGCAGGTGGCGGCTGCCATTCCCAGCCTGTGGGGTTATGTCGGAGTCGACTTCGTGCTCACCGCACGCGGCGCCATGGTGCTCGACGTGAATCCGCGTCTGACCGCCGCCTATGCCGGCCTGCATGCATCGATCGGCTGCAATCCTGCCGGGCTGGTGCTCGATCTGCTGAGGAACCCCGCTGCGCTGGCGGCGCCGGCGGGGATGCGGCGCGCCGTCAGCGTCGACGTCGCCACACCCTGACTGCGGCTTGCTGCATCGCTGCCTAGCGGATCACCACGCCCCAGGGCAGCTTGCCGACCGCGACGTCGCGCAACCTGGTGCGGCGCGCCGTATCGATGACCGATACGCTGTTCGAGCGGCCGTTGGCGACATACAGTTTCTTGCCGTCCGGCGTCAGTGCCATGTTCCACGGCCGCTGGCCGACCGGAATCGTGGCCACCACCTGGTTGCTGGCGGTATCGATCACCGAGACGTTGGCATCGCCGCCGTTCGACACGTATACCTCGCGCCCGTTCGGATGCACGGCGATGCCGTTGGCGCGCAAACCGGCCTTGATACGGGCAAGGATTGCAAAATTGGCGGTATCGATGACGAAGACCTCGTTCGCATTCTCGGTCGCGACGTAGGCGCGGCTGCCGTCCGGCAGGAAGCCGATACCGCGCGGCCGCGCGCCCACCGCGACCTGGGCCACCTGCTTGCGGCCGCTGAAGTCGATGACGTCGACCGCTTCGCCTTCCTCGGCACTGACGAACAGCAGCCGCCCGTTCGGACTGAATACCGCATGCTCGGGATTCCTGCCGTGCACCTTGATCGAGAAGGCCAGCGCATTGTTGCGCGTGTCGGTCACCGCGATCTCGTTCCTGCCCTCGATGGCCGCCACTACCCAGCGGCCATCTGGCGACATCGATACCCCTTCCGGCGATTCGCCCAGCGCGATCGTGCCGCCCAGCGCACGCGCGCCGAGGTCGACCACCTGCAGGCGGCTGTGCGGCTGGTCGCTGACGTACAGCCAGCGGCGGTCGGCGCCGACGGCCAGGCCGCGCGGCTTGCTGCCGCCCGGCAGTTCGGCGATCACCTGGTCGTTGGCGGTGTCGATCACCGAGATCGTGCCCGAGCCCTCGTTCGGGACATATGCCAGGATGCCTGCGGGCACGGCGGGTTTCGCATTCGATTGCGCGGCGGCGCCGGGCGTGGCGAGCAGCGCGGCGAACAGCCCCAGGAGCAGTACCATGAACAGCGCCTGTGAGCCCATCGGGCGCCACGCCGGAAAGCAGGGCGCATGCGCCGGCAGGGAGGGGGGTCGTCGCATGGTCATCGTGTCTCCAGGGATGGGGCGGGACGGGGGCGGGCGCCGCGCATGCCGTGCGCCGGCCACATGCGCAGCAGCAGAACATCGCGGTCGAGCAGCATGTGCTTGGCCACCGCGAGCACATGCAGTGCGACGAGGACGGCCAGCAGCAGCGCGGCCAGGTGGTGGAGCCCGTTGAACACGGCATACCAGGCCTTGTCGTCCGATCCCCAGGATTGCCAATGCACCAGGTTGAAGAATTTGACGCCGTGCCTGCTGAAGTTCGAGGCCAGGTAGCCGGATAGCGGCAGCACCGCCATGCACAGGTACAGCATAATGTGGCTGGTCCTGGCGGCATGGCGCTGCCAGGCCGGCATCGTCGCTGGCAGCGGCGGTGGCTTGTGCGTGAGCCGCCAGCCGATGCGCAGCAGGATCAGCAGGCCGATCACGATGCCGGTGCTCTTGTGCAGGTTGACGTAGAACCCGCGCGCCGGCGTACCGCGCGGGATATCGGCCAGCGACAGCCCGAATGCGTACTGGCCGAGCAGCAGCAGCGCGACCACCCAGTGCAGGGCGATGGCGGTGGTGGTGTAGCGGGCACGCATGGGCGGGCATCAGTGAAACAGGGGTTTGTCGGGCGGCTTGATGTGAAGCCGTTCCAGCTTGCGGTATAGCGTATTGCGGCTGATGTTCAATTCGCGCGCGACGCTGCTCAGGTTCCAGTCGCGGCGCGTGAGTTCCTGCATCAGCGCCTGGCGTTCCGCGCTTTCGAGTGGATTCAGGGCCAGTCCTGCCGCGCTGTCGTGCGCAGGTACTCTGCCCGGCGGCACGGCCGGCGCATTTGCCGGCGTATGTGTGACCTCGTTCGACAGCGCGTCTGCCTGCCCGTCCACCGGCGCATTTGGCGACGAGTCCGGCGTCGTGTCGGGTCCATCTGCCGCCACCGTGGTCAGGCGCCCTGCATGGTATTCGGGCGGCAGGTCGCGCACGGTGAGACAGTCGCTTTCGCGCAGTGCGACCATGGTGCGCAACAGGTGGCGCAGCTGTCGCACATTGCCGGGCCAGCGCTGCCGGTCGAGCAGGGCCAGCAAGGGCTCATCGAGTTCGACCGGACGGCCTTCATCGCTTTCCTCGGCGGCCAGGTGGCGTATCAGGCCTTGGCGGTCGGCGCGCTCGCGCAGCGGGGGCAGGGTAATCGTCACCCCATGCAGGCGGTAATACAGGTCTTCGCGGAATTCCCCCTGGGCGATCTTCTTGTGCAGGTTGCAGTGGGTCGCGCTGATCACGTGGATGTCGAGCTTGACGGGCGTTTCGCTGCCGAGCGGGATGACTTCACGCTCTTCGAGCACGCGCAGCAGGCGTGCCTGCAAGGCAACCGGCATGTCGCCGATCTCGTCGAGGAACAAGGTGCCGCCATTTGCCTGCAGCAGCTTGCCGCGCTGGCCCTCCTTGCTGGCGCCGGTGAACGCGCCCGAGCGGTAGCCGAACAGCTCGCTTTCGATCAGCGCTTCCGGTATCGACGCGCAGTTGATTGCCACGAAGGGGCGCGCCGCACGGCTGCTCGACAGATGCGCTGCCCGGGCGAACATTTCCTTGCCGGTGCCGGTTTCACCTTGCAGCAGGATGGCGACGTTACGTTCGAGCACCCGTTTGGCGGTATCGATGCTGGCCGCCATCGATGGATCGCCGAATTGCAGCGCATCGAGCGGTGTTTGCACACGCCCCGAGGTTCGCGGCAATGTGCCGGCCCCGAGTCCGCCACGCAGGACCGGCTGGGTACCGGTTTTTGATACCGGTTGGTACATCACGGCAAAGAAGCGTGCCCCGCTGCCGGTTTCGAAGATGGGCACCGGGTGGAATGCTTTCCTGATGCTCGAGTCGATCAGGCCGCAGAACGTGACATTGAATAGTTCGGCGATGTCGCGGCCGACGATCTCGCTGCGGCTTTGCAGGCCGAGCTGGAACAGGGCGCAGCGTGTCGCGGCCAGCACCTTGCCGGTGATACTGAGGGCGATTGCGCCTTCGCTCAGGGTGCCGACGAACTCGGGGCGGTTGTGGAAGCGTACGATGTATTCGTGGCGGAACTGGTGCAGGAATACACGGTTTTCGATCATCTGGACCGACATGCTGACCAGTGCCAGCGTATGCTGCTGCGCCAGGCGCGATTCTCCGGAGGCGTCGAGCACGCCGACCAACTCACCTTCATGGTCGAAGATGGGCGCTGCCGCACAGGACAGGCCGATATTGCGGGACAGGTAGTGTTCGTCCTGGTGGACGGTCAGCGGACGCCGTTCGAAGAGGCAGGTGCCCATGCCGTTGGTTCCTTGGACGCGCTCGCTCCAGAGGGCGCCCGGCATCAAGCCGGTTTTGGATGCCGCATGGGTAAAGGCAGGATCCCCGAAATAATTAAGCAGGACCCCATCACGGTCGGTGAGCATGATCGCATAGCCGGAGCCGGCGAGTTGCTGGTACAGATTGGCCATCTCGACCTTTGCGACGGACTGCAAGTCGGCGAGGCCTTCCTGGCGCGCCTGCAGCTCGGAAGGCGAGACGATTTCCGGGTCGTGGCAGGCACCGGGATCAAGCTTGTATTCGTTGAGACATCGGATCCACGATTGGGTAATTCGGTTGGGCGTGTCGGCATGACCCGGCTCGCGGTCCGGATGCGAGACCGCGCTCAATACAGGATGTGACTCGAGCCGCCCATAAACGACCGAGCGAACACGTTTGACGTGTTCTACGACAATCTCCAGCATGCTGTCTCCTGCGTCCTTGTGTAACGGTCGCATGAAGCGCCGTCATCTATAGAGTGGACTTTTTAGGTAGCAAAGCTCATCGCTCGGCGTATTTACGACTGTTCGTACGAATACTACTACGTCGGCAATAGAGTATTGCAAGTATTTTGAACGAAAGAGCGGGCGGCTACTCTCCGACCAGCTAGGTTACAGATCAACGTCAGATGTGGCTGAAGTATAGGGAACCATATCTAAAGCGAACAGTCTTAGGCTCGACGGTCTTGTTTCCCAAGAACCGACTTGCTATACTTCGCGTCCGCTTCACAGCACGGTAACAATCCCAAGGGAATTAACGTGTTGAAATGCAATATCGGACACGGTGTTGCAATGAAGAGAAAAAAGAAGTTGACGGTAAGCGCGAAACACAGCATAATCTCACTTCTCTGCTGCTGACGAACAAAACGATTCGCAGAACGCAGCAAGGCAGTACCGAACAAGTTCTTTAAAAATTAACAGTCGATAAGTGTGGGCG
>Ga0308169_10003898_pt1 | contig 14248 bp, 18 predicted proteins | sample PhyBR1_2_FD_202139 | JGI IMG/M metagenome (GOLD analysis project Ga0308169, IMG submission 202139) | Phyllosphere microbial communities from UC Gill Tract Community Farm, Albany, California, United States - DLSLSB.R1 | ecosystem: Host-associated > Plants > Phyllosphere > Unclassified | place...
CGGCGCAGCAGCACCTCGGCCTCGCTCGTCTCGAGTGCAACTCTGCGCACTCTCGCTGTGAACAACGATGGCTTGCTGCGAGAGGAGGAGCGCCGACCCTGAGCTCGAGCGCGCTCGACCCTCCCCTTTGTCCTCCTCCTCGTCGAGGTCGCGCTCGCGCCCTTCTCGATGCTGCGCCGGCTGACGAAGGGACCCGAGAAAGAGCACGTGCAATGCAGCGAAGAGAGGCGGTACGACAAAGGGCGAGAAAAGGCGGAGAGGGAGAGAGAGTCGGGCCGACGACGACGAGGTGGGCGCGAGAGCTATGTCGCAGGGCGGACGGCGCCGCCGTTCGTCGCCGCAGGCGCAGGTGCTGCTGCCGATCCAGGCGCGGCAGCGGCGGGGAGGGCGGGCGGCGTAGGCGCGGCGGGCGCGGCGGGTGTCGATGCCGAAGAGGAAGCAGCAGTCGCCGCCGGTGCAGCGTGCGCCTTCTTGGTCGCCGCGTCCGTCTTCTTGGCCGCCGCGTCCGCCTTGATCTTGGCGCTGATCTCGCTGCCGCGCTTCTCGAGCTCGTTCAACGCCGCGAGGCGCTTCTCCTCCTCCTCGGGCACGATCGGCCGGTTCTTGTCGTCCTTGGGGAAGGGCCACGACAGCTTGCTCTTGATCGTCTTGAGGCCGACCCGACCGGCTCGGTCGAAGGCGTCGCACGACATCTGCTCGGGCGCGAGAGAGGGGAGAGCGTCAGCGAGCCGAGCTGGGCGAGGAGGGAGCGAGCGAGACGACGACGGACCCAGGTGTAGAAGAGCTGCGTCTCGAGCTGGATCGTGTCGTGGTACCAGAGCGTGCGCTCGCGCGTCGAGTGCTGGTACGCCGTGTTGGCTGCGAGGGTGGAGGAGGGGGAGGAAAGGAGGGTCAGGGCGAGAGCGACGGGCGCGAGGGGCTGAGGAGGTGGACGACGACGCACTCTTGATGGCAGCGGCGACACGAGAGCCGGCGAGGAACGAGACCTCGATGTTGATGTGCTCGATCCAACTGCTGACCTGGTACGGGCACCTGCAGGAGCAAAAAGGTCGAGCTGGGTCAGCGCTCGAGCCCCTCGGGATGGTCAGACGGCGAGCGAGGCGACGCACCCGGCCGGCACGATGACGAGGTCGCCCATGTACTGGTAGATCGGGTACGGCTTGACGCCCGAGCGCTTGAAGAGGGCCGCGCGCTGCTTCTTGGTGAGGTACATCGTCGGCGAGAGGAGCGGGTCGTCGTGCAGCTCGCGGAACTTGGTGTTGCTCGTGCCCTTGGGCTGCTGCGAGTGCAGGAGGTCGTAGCAGAAGTCGCGCAGCTGTAGAGAGGGAGCGTCAGCATCGGCGTGGGAGGAGCGCGCCGCCGTGAAGAGCGAGAGAGGGAGACGCACCTTCCCGACGTCCTCCTCGCGGAAGATGTCCCACCGGACGCGCAGCGCCTTGTGCGTCTTCGGGTCGCGCCCGCCCCACATCATGTAGCTCGCGATGTCCGTGTTCGAGGCTGCGAGCGAGGCGAGAAGGGCGTCAGCAGGCCGCACCGAGCGCGAGGAGGTTGAGGCTGAGGACGAGGGCGCACTCTGGAGCTTGGTCGTCGGCGTCGCAGCGTCCGTGTCCCACGAGGCGACGATGCGAGGCCCACGAGAGGGCTGCGCGGCGTTGTCGGGCGTGTGGCCGATGCAGTTGAGGACGCCGTCGGGGTGGAAGACGTTGGGGAGGGGGAGGAACGAGAGAAACTGCGAGCGGCGATGATGACCAGCGTCAGCTCATCACGTAGAGGCAGTACGCAAGAGAGAGCATGAGTGGGAGGAGGACGCACGTCGTCGTTGAGCTCCTTGAAGTCGCCCCACCACGCGCCGGCCTTGGGCCAGTCGGTCGCCGTGCGAAACGTCTTCTCGTTGTCGAGGCCGTGCGCGCGGCGCGCCTCCTTGCCCTCGGGCGTCATGCCGAAGAAGAAGTCGCGCATGGTTGTCTGGGTCGGTCGGTCCGGGCTGCGGTTGTCGACGACGTCGACGAGCTGGTCGCCCCAGGTCGTCGCAAAGTAGCTCGGCGTGTACTTGGCGAGGCCGACCGGCGGGCAGCGGCGCACGAGAATCGGCTCGCCGCGGCGCCAAACCTCGAAGAAGAACGGCTCGTCGAACGTCTTGTGCGCGATCGTCCACACGCGGTGCGTGTCGGCGTCGTACTCCTTGAGGTTCGACTTGATGCAGAACTTCTCCATGATGTACTGGACGACCTTGGGGTCCGACGCCTGGAGCTTGTGCGCCGAGTGCCAGTTGCGCGCGACCTGGCGCATGCGCTCGAGCTTGCTCGCGTCGAGGCGGGTGACCGACATGAACTGCGTCGGCCGGTGCGGCTCGCCGCCCGTCTGCTCCTTGCCGCGCTTCTTGGCGATGCACTTGCGGCGACGCTGGTTGTCGGCCGTCGTCGGGACCGTGCCGCCGCCGGCCTCGATCGTGTCGTACGTCTTGAGGCGCTCGAAGCAGATGGTGCACGCCGTGCGGCCGCACGTCTGGCAGATGAACTCGGCGCCGACGCACGCCGTGTTGCACGTGTCGCACGTCGAGTGCGTGACGAGGTCGTTGCGGACCTTGATCGTCTCGGGGTCGGTCGCGTGGCGCCACTCGCGCTCGAACAGCTTGACGAGGTCCTTTGCGAGCCACGTCTTGAGGAGCGTGCTCTGCGTCTTGGTCATCGGCGACGTGTACGGCTTGTCGAGGTTGGGCACGTCGTCGGCCTCGACCGCCGACCGAAAGACGGGCCCGGTGACGATGCGCCCGAGGTGGTCGACGCCGAAGGAGCGGATGCCCATGAACGAGCAGCCGTGCCCGATGCTGCGCGCGATGCACTGCCAGCACCGGATCTGGCCGTCGACCTTCTTCGAGAGGCACGTCGTCGACTGGAGGATGTACTCGACGGGCGGGCCGAGCGGCACCTCCTCGACGGCGGGCGCGGGCGCAGGCGCGGGAGCGGGCGCGGGCGCGACGTCCGACACAACGGTCGACTCGCGCCCGCCCTTCTTCTTCTTGGCCGCCTTGGCGCCGTCGTCGTCGTCGTCTGCTTGCCGAGCGCGCTTGGCCGGGTTGGCGCCGCCGGCGCGCCTCGAGGTGGCGACGGACGACGACCTGCTGCCGAGCGCGCTCGTCTCATTCTCCGAGTACGCCTCGCCGAGGCCGGGCGTCGCCGATGCTCGAGCTGCCGACGCCGAGTCGCTCGCGCCGGCGGCAGGCGTGCCGTCGACCTCGACGCCGCGCATGTCGTCGTCGCCGTCGTCGACCTGCTCCTCGTCGCCGCCGCCGTACTCGTTCTCGATGAAGTAGTCGTCGTTGATCGGAGGCTCGGGCGCGACGGGCGCGGTGGCAGGGGCGGCGTTGATCGTCGACGCGTTTGCGGCGGCGCGCTTCTCGTGCGCGAGCGCCTCCTCGGCCCGCCGCTGCTCAGCCTGCGCTTCGGCGGCGAGTCGAGCGATGACGGCCGGGGTTGGCCCGGTGACGGCGGGGAGGTCGTCGAGGTCGGCGCCGTCGGGGAGGTAGTGCGGCGGGAGGTCGAACTCGTCGATGAAGGTGGGGTGCGGCTCGAGGAAGAGGGGCGTGGACGTCTGCAGGTCGTCCTGAAGGAGGGCTGCGAGGGGGAGGATGCCCGTCAGCCAGGCACGAGAGAGGGAGAGAGAAGGCGAGGTGGAGAGATGGACGCACTCGCAGCGAGTTCGACCTTGAGCTCGGCGGGCGCTGGAGGAGCGGGCGGCGACGGCGACCGAGCGCTCTTCCTCGCCTTGGCCTTGTGCGAGCGCGGCGCCTCGACCTCGTACTCGTCGCCGTCGACCTCGTCGCCGTCCTGCGCCCGCACCTCGCGCAGCGCAGACGCCTTGGGCGCACGAGCTCGGCGAGCGCCCGGACCGGGTGCGGCGGCCGCGCCGTCGACGCCGCTCGACGCCTCCCTGCTCCTCGAGCCGCTCGCGCGCGCCGCCTTGGCCGTGCGAGCCCGCGCACGCTTGCCCTTGCCCATGGGCTGCGCCGCCTCGGCGGGGAGCGGGATGACGGACCCGTCCGGGGCGAGGCCCATCTCGGCGAGGCGCCGGCGCACCTTGGCCATGCGCGCCGCCTCGCGCTTGCGGCTCTCGACGAGCTCGACGCTTGTCGCAAAGTAGCCCGGCTCGTGGTCGGGCGGCACGTCGGCCTCGGGGTCGTCGCCGCGCTTGCTGCGCGCCCACGAGACGGCGATCTCGGGGGGAGGGAAGTTGGCGAAGAAGAAGGGCTGGAGCGTCGTCGAGTCGGCAGGAACGAGGGTCGTGTTGGCGAACGTGTAGGCCGAGAGCGGGTGCGCGAGCTCGGAGCGGGCCGAGCTGGGCTCGGGCGGAACGTTGCCGGCGGCGACGGCGGGACCGGCCGCGCTCGTCGTGTCGGACGCCGCCTCGGACGGCGTCGCCTCGCGGAGGACGGGCGAGGCGAGCGGCGTGAGCTCACTCGCAGCGTCGCGCACGCCGACGAGTGTCTTCTCCTGCGCGACCTCGCGCTCGGGGAGGCTCTCGACCTTGACCGGCGTCGCCGTGTCGGCAGAGGTGATCGTAGAGGAAGCTGCCGCAGTCGAGGTGGATGCTGCTGCCGAGGCGTCGAAGGCGGGGCCGGGTGCTGACGCTGCGAGGGTGTCGTCGGCCAGGGCGGGGGCGGCGAGCGCGGAGGTCGGCTCGTCCGTGTTGAGCGGGCCGTCGCCCATGTGGACGTCGACGACGTCGCCCTCGGTAGCCTTGAGGCTGCTGACGCGCTCCTCGGCGGCGGTGGTGGTGGGCGGCGGAGCGAGCGGGGAGGTGGAGGAGGGTTGCTGAGCCGGTGGGTCGAGCGACATGGCCGGGGCGGTGTCGGCCGAGGTGCTGGAGGGGTTGTTGACCGTTGTCGAAGTCATGCTGGCTGCTGCAGGTGCTACAGGAGCCGCGGTGGTGTCGGTCGTAGTTGGGCCGGTACCCAGGGACGAGGAGGATGCGGCACCCTCTGGCGGGTCTGCGAGGGGGTGAAGGAGGTCAGCTCGAGTACTCTGTGTGCGTGCAGACGATCTAGGCGACGAGACACACGCTCTGCTGAAGCGCGAGGCGAGTCGAGGCTGGCCATCAGCACGACGGTGCGAGGATGAGGTTTCGGGACGAGGCCGAAGGTGCGCGGCGTTGCCGAGCTCGCGCCTCGGGTGCTGGAGAGTGCGGCTACTGGCTGGCGAGTACTGCAAGCCCGGCGAGACGGGGCGAGAGGCGGAGGAGGAGCGCAGCCGGATGGCGCCGCTCCCCGGCGACGAGAGCCTGCGCACCTCGACACACACAGCTCGCCGGGGCGTTCTTGTGAGCGAGCAAGCTGTCAATACATGCTGCTCGACGCCCACTGGAGCGTCACGTCTGGAGCGGCGAGTGCTCGCCTTGCTCTCCTCCTCGCCGCCCGTTCTCTCGCTCGAGCGTGGGGAAAAGCTTCACGCTCTCACTTTGCCTGCGCTTCCTCAAACGGATGAGACGCAGCGCGAAGGACACGGAAAGGAGTGCAAGTACAAGCCCAGGTCTACACAGAATAGGAGGAGAGGAAGGCTGAAGAGCCGAGTGAGCCTCCCCTCGTCCGCTCGACGATCGTTGCGTTCTCGGCTGCGAGCAGCTACTCCTCGTCAGCGCACGGCAGGAGGCGAAGGACAGGACCGAGTAGAGAGGAAGAGAGAGCACGCACCTCGGACCCGCTCCTCGTACGTCTCGTCCCGCTCGCTCACGAACGAGTACCGCTCGTCCATCCTGCCCCAGCCCGTCGACAGCGCGCCCTCCCTCCCCGTGATCTCGGCCCTCCCCCGCTGCGCGCTCCTCGTGACGCGCGCCTTGCCCTCGAGGCCGCCGAGCGCAGGAGGGAGCGACAGCGCGCGGTCGTAGGCGTACTCGTCGAGGTCGGCCGAGAAGCGGTGCGCCGAGGCGAGGAGCGTGTAGTTGGTCGTGAGCGAGAGAGGGAACGACGAGACGTCGCGGAAGAGGAGGCGGCCGCCGTGCGTCGAGGTGTAGAGCGACGAGATGGATTGCGAGACGCTCTGCGTCGACGAGACGAGGAACGCTCGTCAGGGGCACGTCCTCCTCGCCGAGAGCGAGTATAAGAGAAGCCGACGCACCTGGTACGTCCCATTGTCGTCGAACCGCTGCTCGTTGTCGAACGCGACCTCGTGCACGACCTGCACCTCCCTGCGCCCCGCCTCGCCCGTCTCGAGCTCGGCCCAGATCCGCAGCGTCCTCTGCGCGCTCACAACCGTCCGCAGCGACGCGCCGTCGGTCGAGGGGAAGCCGGCCGACAGGATGAGCGGCGCGGGCGGGGCGTCGTACGAGAGGAAGCGGCCGGTCGTGCGGATGGGCGGGTCGGACGGGTCGAGGACGAGGTGTAGCGCGCCAGTGATGAACCTGCGAGCTCGGAGAAGGTCAGTCCGGCCCTGGGTGAGGCGCAGAGGAAGAAAGAGCTGCGTGCGACGCACCAGTTGTCGTTGATCGAGCCGTCGGCGCCTTGGCCGAGGACCGAGAAGCTGAAGTCGTGCGGCTGCCCGTCGCTGAGCCTGCACAAGTCCCTACGTCAGCATCAAGCTCACGAAGTGAGCGAGAGCAGGCGGACGCACATGGGCAGGAACGGCGAGACGTCGATGAAGGCCGACGGGACGTCGAACGCGCGCAGCGAGGCGAGCGGGCGCCAGAGGAGCGGGTTGGCGCCGCCGGTGTAGATGACCGGGAACGGGTAGACGAAGCCGGCTGTCGACCGAGGGCGAGAGAGCGTGAGCGTGCGCGTCGAACAGAGCCGAGGGAGGAGGGAGAGCGTGAAACGCACCGAGCTGCTCGTCAATCCTGACCTGCACCTCGCGCAGCGGTCCTTTGCCGATGAGCCCGGCGTCAGGGAAGTAGTCGACCCACCGCTCGAGGACGTTGGCGTAGAAGAACTCCTGCGCGGCAGCCCTCGCGAGTCAGGCGGGCGCAAGCGGAGGGCCTGAGCGCGAGAGTGGACGCACCTCGTCAGCTGCGCCGGTCGCGATGACCTCGAGCCACGCCTGCGCCGCATTGATCGGCAGGATCGTGTTGACCGAGGCGTGCCCAGGGTAGACGAGCATCTGAGACGAGGCGTCGCTGCGAGTCGTGAGCGGCAGGATGAGGTCGGCGGTCGAGGCCGGCGGGACGTCGGTCGTCGCCTCGTGGAACGTTGCGCTCAGCGTTGTCGCAAAGATACCCGTGTACTTGTCGGTGATGACGTTGTCGAGCTGGAACATGAGCTGGCCGCCTGCAGGAGGTGACTCGAGTCAGCTCGAGGAACAGCTCGCGCGGGCAGCGAGTAAGGACGCACCTTTGGCGAACAAGGGCGAAAACCTCGTCACGTCCTTCTCGTACGTCCACACGATGCCGTTGCGGGTCGGCTCGGCCGTGCTCGTGCGCCAGACTGCGTGAGCACGCGGTCAGCTTCTGGGTTCGACGCCCGGGGTCAGGGGCGAGAGGAACGCACTCTCGACATGGGCGAGGCTGATGGACGCCAAGCGGTCGAACTGGGTGCCGTTCGAGGTGACGGTGAGGTTGAGGACGACGCTTGACCACGAGCCAGGCGGGCCGCAGTTGACCGGCGGCTCGAACGAGGTGACGGCGGGCTCATCTGGTGAGGAGGAGAGGGTCAGCTCGCGCACACGTAGGGAGAGAGACCAGATGGACGAGATGCACGCACAGTAGGAGAAGGCAAAGCTGTGCTCGAGCAAGGTAAGAGTGCACCGCCTCGCTCGCTTTGAGACGAGCGGCGGGTGGTGCACCTGTAGGTTCTCGAGCGGCTGGAGCGGCGAGCGCTCGCCGTAGCCATGCTCGCTGAGAGGAGCTACTGGCGGTCGCAGGGGTGCACGGTGCTGAGCTGGAGGGGCGAGCTGATTCGAGGCCGGCCAAGGTGATGACGACGACGGGGCAGCGGCGAGGCGGAGCTGCGAGTAGTCGGGGGCAGGGCGTGCGAGTGCGAGTGCGAGCCAGGGCACGAGAGCGGCCACGAGCGTGTAGGTGCGCATGGCTCGCCGGAAGAGGGAGCGCGGGAGGAGAGAGGGCAGCAGCGTCGAACGAGCCGCGTGGCCCCGATCTGAATCGGCGGAAGGTGGGGAAGCCCAGCTCGGCCTCGTCCGGCTCGCTCCTCTCCCCTCTGCACTGCACCTGCTACAGCGCAAACCAGTCCATCCACGCCACTCGCCATGCTCGCCTTGGACCAGCGCGTCCTCAGCAAAACCCCGCTCAACGCCGAGCCCTCGCCATCGAGCCTGGTCGCCCACTTCCTCACCCCTCCCGACGCAACCTTCCACCGCAACCACGGCCCCTGGCTCGACTTGCCGCCCGACTACGCCCTCACCATCGCATCAGAGGTCCCCGGCCTCACCACCACCGCCGACTCGACCTTCACCTGCGCCCAGCTCGCCCAGTTCCCCAAGGAGTCGGTCGTCACCGTCCTCGCCTGCGCGGGCAACCGCAGGCAGAAGATGTCGCTCGAGAAGGAGACCGAGGGCCTGCAGTGGGGCAAGAGCGCCCTGGCCAACACGCACTTTGCCGGTGCGTCCCTCTCCCTCTCCTCCTCCCCGCCCTCGTCCTCGACAAGCTGGCTGACCTCGCACTCCCCTCTCTGCGCAGGTGCTCTCCTGCGCGACGTCCTCGCCAAGGCCGGCATCAAGCTCGATGAGCTCGACAAGGACGACAAGGCCGACAAGCTCCACATCCATTTCGAGAGCCAGCAAGAGTGCGAGGACGACTCGTACTATGGCGCCTCTCTCCCTCTCCGCATGGCCCTGTGCGTCCTTCTTCTTCCGCACGAGCTATCGAAGATGCAGAATCGAGCTGATCCGCCGTCCTTCCTCGCTGCAGTGACCCCGAACGACCTGTCCTCCTCGCCTACGAGATGAACTACGAGCCGATCACCAAGGCGCACGGCGCGCCTTTGCGCATCGTCGTCCCGGGCATCATCGGCGCGAGGAGCGTCAAGTGGCTCGAGCGCATCATCATCCGGGACAAGGAGGTGCGTCTGGCTCTCGCTCGTCCGGCTCGTTCCCTCGTGCTCAGCTGACGCTCGAGCCCCCGCAGAGCAATTGCTTCTACCAGCAGCGAGACTGTGCGTCCCTCTCTTTTCTCTCTCACTTGGCAGGCTGACATGACTGACCCGCGGATGTCTGCAGACAAGATCCTGCCGCCCGACGCGACGCCGGCGACCAAGGAGGAGCACCTCAAGCACCTGCCCGCCCTTCAGTGCGTCCGGCTCTCAAACTCTCTCCTGCACCGCAATCTCCTGACGCTCTCCACGTGCAGCGAGTTCCCGCTCAACTGCGAGATCTGCGACCCGGTCGAGGACGCCGTCGTCGAGCGCTCGTCCTCCGTGTCGGTCAAGGGCTACGCCGTCGGCTCCAAAGGTGCGCCCTCCTGCTCTCTCGCTCTCGACGGGCCTTGCTGACGGTCCCGTCCCGAGCAGGCATCCCCATCGCCTCGGTCCGCGTCGCCCTCGTCCCGCTCCCCACCCCGCACCACGACTCGCTCGCCGACTGCGAGGTGCACCAGGTCCGACTGCACGCCGCGACGCTCCCCGCCGAGGCGTGGATCGACGCCGAGCTCGACGCCGGGCCCGCCGCGAGCGCAGGCGCGAGCGAGGGCAAGAAGAAGCAGTGGGGCTGGACGCTCTTCTCGACGCAGGTCCCGCTCGACTCGGCGCTCCTGGTCGGCGCGCGCGAGGCGGCCCTCGTCGCGTACGCGACCGACGCGAACGGCGAGCGGCAGGAGCTCCAGACGGCGTGGAACCTGCGCGGCGTCGCCGAGGCGAGCTGGGGCGTCGTCAAGGTCAAGCTCGCGCCCGAGGCGTAGGTCGAGCTCTTCTTCTCGGTTCAGAGGCTCTCGAGACGTGCCGTAGCTCTGTAGTCTGTGCAATCTGTGCTTGGGACGTTCGTCCTCGCCGCCCGCTCCTGCTCTCGCTCGACCGGCTCTCGAGAGGGCACAGAGAGAAGGATCTGAACGTCAAAGACAGCTATCGAGTGCAGCACCTCGCCAAGCTACACTCTCACCTCCCCTTGAGCCTGCGGAAGTCGAGGAACGCGCCCTTCTCGACCCACCCGAGCCCGCCGACCTTCTTCAGCCTCGCCGTGCCCGCGAGCGCGTCACCGAGCGCGTCCCACTCGTCCTTGGTCGGGCGTGCGCTGAGCCGGGGCGCCTCGGACGGGTGCAGGCGCCGGACGGAGAAGGTGTAGGGCGTGAGGCGCGAGGTGAGCGTGTAGAGGTGGGCGAAGAGGCCCGAGAGCGGCGAGGGCGAGGGGATCGGGTAGGTGAGCGAGGGGGCGAGCGAGGTCGGCGCGGGGTACCTGTACAAGAGGAGCGTCAGTAAAAGAGCGAGGAAAGAGGGAGAGCTGGGGCTTGGGGCGCACCTGAACCCGAGGACGAAGGTGCGTAGCGGCGAGCTCTTGGTGCCGGCGGGCGCCGTCGCGACCTCGGCGAGCTTGAGCAGGGCTCGGTTGTTCGACGTTGTAGCCTGTTGCGTGCATGTGCAGCGACGTCAGCGCATGTCGCCGCGCGTGAGGAAGAGGACGAGGGAGGGAGGCAAACGCACCTCGGGGAAAACGACGACGGGTCCGACCGCGTTTTTGACGGCCGCCTCGAGGCTCTCGGCCGCCGTACTCGGCTGCGGGAGCTGCCCAGTCGCGAGGATGGCCGACAGGAGCGTGACGCGGCGCCAGCCGGTGACCTTGGCGGACGACGACGAGGCGGCGACGGGCAGGAGGAAGGTCGGGTTGTAGCGGAAGGCGAGGTAGAGGAGGTCGAGGGGCGAGCACGCGTTGGCGACGATGACGTCGCCCTTGCGCGGGTCGAACGGAACCGAGGGCGGAGAGCGACCGGTCTTGCGGAGCTGGACCGTCTCGACCTTGACGAAGACGACGCCGAGGACGAGGAGGATGAGCCGAGCGAGGCTGGCGTTGCACGCGCGGCTCAATGCGGCATGGAGTGGCGGTACAGGTGCCTGCAGAACGACGTGGGTGAGCGAGGGAGGACGGCAAGCTGATGAGGACTGAGCCGACGCACGAGGATGAGGAGGACCCCCTCGACGAGGACGGTCTGGGCGAGCAGGAGGAGGACGACGAGGAGTCCCCGGACTGCCCCGAGTAGAGCGGCGAACGGCACGGTGACGAGCTGGAGGGCTGGAGGAAGCGAGTCGACGCCGGCGGGGAGGGGGACGAGGAAGGGAGCGATACCGGTGGCCGAGTCCTGCGAGAGAGCGTCAGTGCAGTCCAGACGGTGTCGGAAGGAGCAGCTGCAGGGCTCACGCGCCACCTGGAGAACTTCTCGGCCATGTTGCGCGAGGACGGAGCGAGGAGGAGGAGAGCCGGCTCGTTCCCCTCGACCTCTCGACTCGCTCTCAGTCGAGCGCCATGAGCTCACCGACAGCCACACTGTGCTCATCCGCACCACCCACACACGAAGCGCCAGCGTCGCTCGCCCCTTCCTCGCCCTCCCTCTCGCTCGCCCCCTCGCCGACTCGCTCCTCCTCCAACTCGCACTCGTACCCGCCACAACCCGCACCGATAGAGCGACCAGTGCCGCCACTCGAACCTCCAGACCGCGGCAAGGCCGCCTACCTGTTCCTCCTCGGCGCTTTCTCCGGTGCGTCCCCTTCGACCCTCCTCGTCCCTCCCCCCACCTCGTCCCGACTTGACTCGCCTCGCCCCTCCCTCACAGTCGAGACGGTCATCTGGGGCCTCCCATCGTCGTACGGCCTCTTCCTCGAGCACTACCAGCGCGAGGGAGTTCACGGTCGTGCCGCATCAAGCTCCTTGCTCCCGCTCGTCGGCACCGTTTCGTCCGGCGCCATTTGTGCGCTCGCTCTCTCCTCCTTCTTCTGCTTCTTCGTCCGAGAGCTGACCCACCGTCGCGCTCGCAGACCTGCTCGGCCCGCCTATCAGCTTCATCCTCAACCCGAGACCGCGCTGGCGCCTCAACATCATCCGCTCGGGCGCCCTCATCTGCTCGCTCAGTCTCCTCCTCAGCTCGTTCGCGACCGCAGTGCGTCCAACTCGTCGACTCAGGTCCGTGAGTGTCAGCTGACCCGAGTGACGCGCAGCCCTGGCAGCTGCTTCTCACGCAGGGCCTCCTCTACTCGATCGGCGGCGCCATGGCCTACTACTCGACGTTCTACTACTTGCAGGAGTGGTTCGTCGAGCGCCGAGGGTTTGCGAACGGCGTCTGCTTCGCTGGGACCGCCGCAGGAGGCCTCGTCCTCCCCTTCATCCTGCAAGCCCTCCTCGAGAGGTACGGCGCCGAGACGACTTTGCAGGCTCTGGTGCGTCCTGCTCATCTTTACTCTTCTGTCACGCTTCCTCTGCATTGCTCTCGATGACGAGCTGCTGACCCGTCGGCTCGCGCTCGCAGGCCGTCTCGACCTTCCTCCTCCTCGGCGCCGCCCTTCCGCTCGTCCGCCCTCGGCTTCCCCTCCCGCCCAAAGGCATCGGTAAACGTCAGGAGAAGAAGGACGACGGCGTGCGTCGCGCCGGCGAGGACGACCCAGACGAGCCTTCTCGACCAGCGCAAGATGAGAAGGTCACGGCCAAGCGCATGCTCAAGAACCTCAAGCTCTGGGTCTTCCTCGCAGCCAATGGTGGGTCCCGATCGACTTGTAGCTGCGGCGCGCGAGCGTTCGCTGACTCTCCCTTACACGCTGCGCGCAGTCGGGCAAGCCTTCGGCTACTTCGTCACGCTCCTCTACCTCCCGACCTACGCCTCGGTACGTCGCCCTCCCTTCCCTCCTCGGGCACGACCGATGCTTATGCTTCGTCCCCCTGCAGGCCGTCGGTCTCTCGGGCGCAGAAGGATCGGCCCTCCTCGCCGCCGTGAACGGCGCGTGCGTCTTGTCCCGGGTCGCCATGGGCGTCCTGAGCGACAAGCACTCGCCGCACCGCCTCGGGTTGGGCACGATGCTTGCTTCGTCGGTGGCGGTACTCGTCCTGTGGGGCGTAGCCTGTGCGCCGGCCGCTCGCCGTCTTCTCAAACTCGGCCGAACGGTCCCGCTCGAGCAAGCTGACCTCCACGCCTGCTCCCGCTGCAGCTACCTCCCTCCCGCCCCTCCTCGTCTTCGCCATCACCCTTGGCCTTGCCGCCGGCGGCTGGACCTCGCTCTACTCCTCGATCATCAACACCGTCGTGCGCGACGACCCCGCCCTTGCCTCGCACCTCTTCTCGACGCTCTCCTTCACCCGCGGGCTCGGCGCCCTCCTCGTCGCGCCCATCTCGACGGCGCTCATCGCGCATCCGCTGCACGGCGCATCGGCGAGCACGGCGTACGGTGCGGCCGGTGGCAAGTACGGCGGCGTCGTCCTCTTTGCTGGGCTCGCGATGGGCGTAGCGGCTGGGTGCGAGGCGGTCGAAGCGCTCTTGCAATGAGCACGTGCTCGTTCTCTTGTGCGTCCTCGCGGTCGAAGAGAGGGGCACGGCAAGGCGGCGCTTTGACCTCGGCGAGATGTTCGAGGCGAACGAGAGGGCGACGAGCGCGAGCTCTTCCTGACGGCCCTGTTCCTCTCGAGCGTGCTGCCTGGACCTCATCGAGTGCGCCTTGAACGAGGCAAGGCGCGCGAAGGGCTGTGGGCGGCGCAATCGTCGTCTGAAGCGGGCCGAGGAAAGCTAATCGTGAATAGGAACGCGCGCCTAAGCTCTGATTAGGCGAGCCAGCCGGCAACGAAAAAAACGTTGCCGGCCCCGCGCGCGCGCGCACCCTACGCGCGCAAAGCTAATGCCGATTAGAGCAAGTCAAGCGCGCCCGGCGTATGCTCCTCCTCGCTCCGCTCCCGCTCGCCCTCTCGACTGGGCACTCGACTTGGGCCTCGGTTCGCGACCTGCACCACTCGCCAGCATCTCTGTGCATCGCCTGCAGCACCAGCCGCCCTCGCTCACGGCCCAGAGCGACCTCGGCGCGTCCTCATCAGCGCACCTCGTCGACCGACCTCTCTCGACACCGACGGCGACTCGTAGACTGGCGGACGCCTTTCGACGAGGTCCGAGAAGGTACAAGACGCGCTCGAAGCAGGGCGGGCGGGCTCTGCTGCAGCGGGATAGCAGGTGCGTCCTCGTCCTCCCCACCTCCTCCTCCTAGCCCCCCTCCTTGGCCTTCTCTCGCCTGCGCCAGCTCCTCGAGACGCTTCGAGGACGCGACGATGAGCTAACTCGAGCCCCTCGCGCGCAGGGCGGTCACGCACGACGGGTGGACGGGCCTGACGAGCGGCGCTGGTGCTGGCGGTCGACCTCG
>Ga0308169_10003904_pt1 | contig 14235 bp, 17 predicted proteins | sample PhyBR1_2_FD_202139 | JGI IMG/M metagenome (GOLD analysis project Ga0308169, IMG submission 202139) | Phyllosphere microbial communities from UC Gill Tract Community Farm, Albany, California, United States - DLSLSB.R1 | ecosystem: Host-associated > Plants > Phyllosphere > Unclassified | place...
AATCGTATTGGGCATTGGTGTGGTCTTCCCACTGATGTATGCACCACAATCACAGTTGTTTGCTCGACAATTTCCGACTGAAATTAGATATAGCGGTATTTCGATTTCTGTGCAGTTTGCCGGAGTCATTGGTGGAGGCTTAGCTCCGCTGATTGCAACTAAACTTTTAAGTGTGGGTGAGGGCAGCCCGCATTTGATTATTAACTACATCATGGGCATGGCGATCTTTGCAATCTTCTGTACATTCTTTATGAAGGGTGACCAGTTCAATCGTCATCCCTCAAAGGTAATGCTAAAAAATGCAGCGGAATCGGATTTATCCAGTTCCTAATCGGCATGAACCATCATCAACCCATTAAAAAAATGGGGAATGACAGGTTTATAGTGAGCGAAATTTAGCGACTCGGCCCAACTGGAATTTTAAGCAATTTAGTTCCGGTTGGGCAGCGGCCGTTTAAGTACAGGGCTTAATAGGTCAGTTAGATTGTAGGTGGAGAAAATCTGGTAGGCTTTATTAAAAGCCGCCTTTATTAAAAATGCAATTCCACGCAAAGGCTTAAAGGCTCCCAAAAAATCAAAAATATCGCTTTATTAGAAAAGTTTTGTAGTCAGGCTTATTAACAATCTCCGAGCTTGATCATCGATTCCGCATCATCATCTGCCAATTATTCATCTTTATTTCATTACTATTATGTAGCAGTGGTTCTATTTTAGTGCTGATCAAATAAAAACAACGCAGCATTTAATTATTAATATTTAAAATAAACATAGGCTTAAGCTTAAATAATGACAACTGGCACATTATTTGAATAACTCAATCTGACTTTACAAGAAAATGCCTTAAAAAGGGTCGGAGAATAAATGATGATGCAACAAAAATTGATTTCTAAAAGTTTATTTACTGCTACATTGCTGGCAAGCATTACGCTTGCAGGATGCTCAAAGCCAGCTGAAAAAAGTGAAGCCACCCAGCCTGAAACGAAAGCAGCTGCTCCAAGTGGCGATACGATCAAGGTGGGTATTTTACATTCTCTTTCAGGCACGATGGCAATTTCTGAAACCTCATTAAAAGATACCGCTTTAATGGCGATCAATGAAATTAATGCAAATGGGGGAGTATTGGGTAAAAAACTGGAAGCTGTCGTGGTCGACCCGGCTTCCGATTGGCCTTTATTTGCAGAACGTGCACGTCAGTTAATTACTCAAGATAAGGTGGCGGTGATTTTTGGTGCCTGGACTTCAGTATCGCGTAAATCTGTGCTGCCCGTAGTTGAAGAGCTGAATGGCTTAATGTTCTATCCGGTTCAATATGAAGGACAGGAACAATCCAAAAATATTTTCTACACCGGTGCTGCACCCAACCAGCAAGCGATTCCCGCAGTTGAATATCTCATGAGTGAAGAGGGCGGTAACGCCAAGCGGTTTGTATTGTTGGGCACAGACTATGTCTATCCACGGACCACCAACAAAATCCTGCGTGCATTCTTAAAATCTAAAGGTATTGCTGAAAGCGATATTATGGAAGAGTACACACCTTTTGGTCACAGTAATTATCAAACCATTGTGGGGAATGTAAAGAAATTTGCTGCCGGTAAAAAGACTGCGGTTATTTCAACCATCAATGGCGATTCCAACGTACCGTTCTACCGTGAATTGGGTAATCAGGGCATAAAAGCGTCGGATATTCCGGTTATGGCGTTTTCAGTGGGTGAGGAAGAGCTTCGCGGCATTGATACCAAGCCGCTGGTGGGACACTTGGCAGCCTGGAACTATTTCATGACCGTGAAAAATCCGGTCAATACTCAATTTACTGATAAATATAAAAAATTTGCAGTGGAGTATAAATTGCCCAATGCAGCCAAGGTGGTCACCAATGATCCTATGGAAGCAACTTATGTCGGCATTAACATGTGGAAGCAAGCGGTAGAAAAAGCCGGCACCACAGAGGTCGATAAAGTACGTGAAGCCATGGCGGGGCAAACTTTTGCGGCTCCATCGGGGTATACCTTAAAAATGGATGAAACCAATCACCATTTACATAAACCGGTCATGATTGGTGAGATTCGTGGCGATGGCCAGTTTGATATCGTTTATAAAACACCTACTGCTATAAAAGCGGAGCCATGGAGCCCGTATATTCCTAAATAAGTTTCTCCGAAGCTTGTTGCATCTGCAGCAGGCTTTTTTTGATTTATTTTTTCCCTATATGGGATTTCACTCTCAATAGGGAGGTTTAGCATGATTTATCGAATAAATTACCCCACCATTCTATTCATTATTACTCAATTTTTTTTGCTGCAAAATTTGCATGCAGAAACACCCCATGCTTCTTCAGCAGAAGATTCTCAAGTCATTAGTCCGCGTGAAAATACGCATCAGCTCGCTGCTTCATCGGGTGATGCGATTCAACAATTTGTCCATGCCGGGTTTTCTGAACGTCGCACCATGCTGAACCAATGGCCAGCCAGCATTGAAGAACTGGATCGTTTGGTGGCCTATGTAAATAATAATGAACTGTATACCGATGGTTCGGGACACACCTATATTTTAAAAAATGATGAAAAACTGTTTAGCTATCCAGATGAACAGGTTGTAGAGACCTGGCCAGCAGATTTATCCCAAGTCACTTTGGTGAACACCTTGCGTAAGGCATTGAGCTTTGGACAAGCCAAAGTCAGATTACAGTCCGAAGATGCTTCGCAGCGTTTAGAAGCCATCGATATTTTAGAAAATAATCTATCCGAATTAGATCCGGCAATGGTCAATGCGCTGTATTTAAATGAAACGAATAACCAGGTTAAAGCCCGATTAGAACAACTCAAGGCACGTCTGGACTATGGCGGTACAGATGTATTGATCAAGATCCAGGCGGCAAAAGTGCTCAAACAATCGAATCGTCCCGATGTACTGGCTTTGGTCGAGCAAGAACTCCAGCAACCGGATTTACATCCAGAATTAAAAGCCACATTAATGGATGCCAAAGGGAGTATTAAAACCCGGCTTCAAGCCAGTGAATGGACAGGACACGTCTTTTCCGGTTTGAGCACCGCCAGCATTTTATTATTGGCGGCCTTGGGCTTAGCCATTACCTACGGTTTGCTGGGGGTCATCAATATGGCACATGGCGAACTGATCATGATTGGTGCCTATACCACCTATGTGGTGCAGAGCCTGTTCAAGAGCCATTTTTCAGGATATGTCGACTGGTACCTGATTGCTGCAATTCCAGCGGCATTCGTGGTCAGTGCATTGATAGGCATGTTGATTGAAAGGACCGTGATTCGTCCCTTGTATGGTCGTCAGCTTGAAACCTTGTTGGCAACCTTTGGGGTCAGCCTGATCTTAATGCAATTGGTGCGGATGATTTTTGGTGCACAAAATGTCGAAGTCTCCAATATTTCATGGCTTTCCGGGGGGATTTCAATCACCCCCAGTCTGATGCTGCCTTATAACCGTATCGCGATTATCGTCTTTACTGTGGCTGTTTTTCTGCTCCTGGTTTATCTGCTGAATAAAACCCGTTTTGGCCTATTCGTTCGTGCCGTCACACAAAACCGTCAAATGGCACGTGCCGTGGGAATTCGTTCAAGCCGTATCGACATGCTGGCTTTTGGTTTGGGTTCCGGTTTGGCAGGTCTGGCAGGGTGTGCTCTGGCACAGGTCGGTAATGTTGGCCCTGACTTGGGTCAAAACTACATTATCGATGCCTTTCTTGTTGTGGTCGTCGGTGGTGTAGGACAAGTCTGGGGGGCAGTTCTTGCCGCACTGGGTTTAGGCATCAGCGGTACCGTTCTTGAGATTGGCATGGGTGCGGTACTGGCAAAAATTATTTTACTGGTTCTTGTGATTTTGTTTATTCAAAAACGCCCACAAGGTTTATTCGCCATTAAAGGCCGATTTGTGGAGTAAGTACGATGAAAATCACATCATTCCTGTCCGATCAACCGTATAGCGCAGTGGCCATTGCCGTGTGCTTTGCCATCATGCTGATTTTACCCTGGTTCCATTTGCTGCCAAGCGATTCAAGTCTGCATCTTTCTGCATACTGGGTGACCCTCATTGGCAAAATCATGTGCTTGGCCCTGGTGGCTTTGGCGCTTGATTTGGTCTGGGGCTATGCCGGCATTTTAAGTCTGGGGCATGGCCTGTATTTTGCTCTCGGGGGTTATGCCTTTGGGATGTACCTGATGCGTGAATCCGCAGGGGACGGCTTGCCTGACTTCATGCGCTTTTTAAGCTGGACGGAACTGCCATGGTACTGGGTCGGAACAGAACATATTTTATGGTCACTCACCTTGGTGATCCTGGTTCCCGGACTGATCGCTTTTATCTTCGGGTATTTTGCTTTCCGTTCAAAAATTAAGGGCGTGTATTTTTCTATCATCACCCAGGCCATGACTTTTGCAGCAGCCTTATTGTTCTTCCGCAATGAAACCGGCTTTGGCGGGAATAACGGTTTTACTGGTTTTAAAACCCTGTTAGGTCTGGATATTACCTCGACCTCAATGCGTGCCAGCTTATGCTTTATCACCGCATTGGTCTTACTACTGAGTTTTATCGGCTTACGTCATTTGATGAATAAGCCTTATGGACGTGTATTGGGGGCAATTCGGGACAGTGAAAACCGTCTGCAATATTTAGGTTATCGAACTCTCTGGTACAAGCTGTCTGCATGGGTACTTTCTGCGGTCATCGCAGGTATTGCTGGAGCATTGTATGTACCACAGGCCGGGATTATTAACCCGAGTGAAATGAACCCTGTGAATTCTATTGAAATGGCGGTATGGGTTGCGGCAGGTGGTCGGGGAACCTTGATTGGACCCATTCTGGGGGCAGGTTTGATTAATGGCGTGAAGACCTATTTCACTGTGGCTTATCCAGAAGTATGGTTGCTCATTCTCGGAGCACTGTTCATCGTCGTGACCATTTTCCTGCCTAAAGGGGTGATTGGTATGTTCGACCGCTTTAAAAAGGAGAAAAACTAAATGTCAGATTTAGGATTAAACGCACCACAACATGGCGGTCAACTGGGTGAAGGCTATGGACGTTTAAGAGCAGCCGGACCTGACTTTAGCCATGGCATCGCTTTATATTTAGAAAAAGTCAGTGTCTGGTTTGATGCATTCCAGGCCTTAAACGATTTGTCGCTTTACATCAATGAAGGTGAATTGCGCTGCATCATCGGGCCGAATGGAGCGGGTAAAACCACGCTGATGGATGTGATTACCGGGAAGACCCGACCCACACAAGGCACAGCATTTTTCGGTCAAAACTATAACCTGGCAAAAATGAGTACCGAAGAAATTGCTGAAGCCGGGATTGGTCGAAAATTTCAAAAACCCACCGTTTTTGAAAATTTCACCGTGATGGAAAACCTGTTGCTTGCCGCACCTAAAAATAAACAGGTGAAGAAAAGTTTTTTTAGCAAGCTCGAGCCAGATGCTCAACTGGCTTTGGAACAATCTCTCGAGCAAATTCGATTGAAAGAATTGATCAACAAGCCAGCAGGTTTATTGTCGCATGGCCAAAAGCAATGGCTTGAAATTGGCATGTTGTTGATGCAGCGTCCAAAACTGATTTTGCTGGATGAACCTGTGGCCGGGATGACCGATGCCGAAACGGAACACACGGCTGAACTCTGCTTGGAATTGAAAAAAAGTCATACCTTGATTGTGGTGGAGCATGACATGAGTTTCATTAACAGTATCAGCGAAAAAGTGACGGTACTCGCGCAGGGGGCAATTTTAGCGGAAGGGACATTGGCGGAAGTTCAGGCCAATGAAGATGTAATTGAAAAATATTTGGGACGTTAAGGAGCAGGCCATGTTAGAAGTCAAAGACGTCAATCAGTTTTATGGTGGCAGTCATATTTTACGTAATGTGTCTTTCCAGGCTCCTGTGGGTAAATGTTCGGTTGTGCTTGGACGCAATGGCGTAGGAAAAACCACTTTATTGAAATGTTTGATGGGCATCTTGCCGATTAGATCGGGACGGATTCTACTGGATGGCAAAGACATTTCAAAAATGAGTCCCGAACAACGGGTTCGCGCTGGCCTGGCCTATGTTCCACAAGGACGGGATATTTTTTCGACCTTGACTGTAGAAGAAAATATCCTGATTGGGATGGCGAAATTTTCAGGTGCTAAAACTAAAAAAGTCCCTGAGCAGCTTTATGAAATTTTCCCTGTACTGGATCAAATGAAACATCGCCGTGGCGGAGATTTATCCGGTGGTCAACAACAGCAGCTTGCCATTGCCCGTGCCTTAGCTTCAGAACCGCGTGTGCTGATTTTAGATGAACCCACTGAAGGAATTCAGCCATCGATTATTAAAGATATTGGCAAGGTCATTCGTAAACTTGCGGATGGTGGAGAAATGGCCATTATTTTAGTGGAACAGTTCTATGACTTCGCTGAAGAGCTTGCGGATGGCTATACCGTGATGGCGCGTGGGCAAGTGATTGCGCAGGGTGTGGGGAATGAAATGCCAGAGAAAGGAATTAAGGACTTGGTGGCAATTTAATCTTCTTTTTTAAAAAGGGAGGAAATATCCTCCTTTTTTCATATGTCTGTTTCAGCATGAAAGCCTCTTTATTTGAACAGTATCTTAACTAACGACTAGCTTGGGTTTAAACCCTGAAAAAGCACAATCTTTCCCAAGCTTCGCCAATGAGTTTTGAGCGGTCATCATCCGTACCCTTTAAAAATAAAAAAATATTCCATCAGGAATTTTCTAATCCATCTACGCGCTAATACCTGATCTTTAGAAACAACTTGGTATGAGAATTGCTTAATAATCATAATGATGCACTTTTATATCCAGCTTGCTCTTATTGCTTTATTTTGGATCAAAAGGTGAAATCAAGAAAGACTGAAATGGAGCGAAAATGAAAATTTATACTCAACGATTAGAACAACTTAAGCCTAAACAGCAGTTCGAGACGATTGAATTAACTTTTGACGTGCGTCAAAAGAGCCGTTTTCGTGCAACTTTGAAAAACGGGGTTGATATTGGTGCAGATTTACCGCGCAACGGCATTTTGCGTAGTGGTGCTTATATTGCGACAGCACAGGGCGATGTACTTCAGGTGAATGCACAAGCTGAAAACCTCATGCAAGTGACAGCACAATCTGAATTTGATCTGTTAAAAGCAGCTTACCATTTGGGCAATCGTCACGTTCCTTTAATGTTAACGCCTACTGCACTTTATTTTGAACCCGACCATGTACTGGCGGAGATGGTGATGGGTTTAGGACTCAGAGTGACAGAAACGTTACATCCTTTTGAACCTGAAAGTGGCGCCTATGCCCAACATCAGCATGATCATCGCTTAAGCCCAATTAAAGCCTTACATCATGTCCATCACTAATGCAGCCCAGTTGCTGAGTCTGCTCACACTATCATCTACGGCCTTGCCCATTGGAGCATATTGCTATTCGCAAGGGGTGGAAAGTGCGATTGAACGCGGCATGATTGATGATGAAACATCCAGTATTGCATACTTTGAGGAAGTGCTCGAGATGCTGTTAATCCGTTTCGAATTACCGTTGTTAAAGCGCCTAATGCAATGCTTTGATGACACAGCGCAATTTGAATATTGGGCCAATATCTATCGTGCAAGCCGTGAAAGCAAAGAGTTGCTCGCCGAATCGACCCAGTTGGCTTTTTCACTCAATGCCTGGATTCGCGACGTTTTAAAACAACCGGTCATGGTCAAAAAACAGCTCGGTTTTATGCCGGTGTATGGGCATTTATGTGGCACTTTAGCGTTGAACTCAGCCGATGTACTCACGGCTTATACCTTCACCGTATTAGAAAACCAGGTCTTGGCTGCGGTCAAAACAGTACCGCTAGGACAAATGAGTGGACAACGGATTTTATGGCATTTACATGCGCTTATACCTGACGCCATTCAGCGCGCCTTGGCCTTAGAAGATGGCGAAATCAGTAGCGCTTTACCACGATATGCCATGCTGAGCATGCAGCATGAAAACCAGTATTCAAGATTGTTCAGATCGTAAATATAGAAATTAAAGCAATAACAGGGGAAATACAGATGTCAGAACGTAGTCCATTACGGGTTGGAATTGGCGGACCGGTCGGTTCAGGTAAAACAGCGCTAACCCTGAATTTATGTCAGGCGTTGCGTGAAAAATACAATATGGCTGTGGTCACCAATGACATCTATACCAAAGAAGATTCTAACTTCCTGACCCGTCATGAAGCGATGTCTCCAGAGCGCATTGTTGGCGTAGAAACGGGCGGTTGTCCGCATACCGCCATTCGTGAAGATGCGTCAATTAACCTGGCGGCGATTGATGACTTGTGTGAAAAATTCGAAGGCTTAGAACTGATCATCATTGAAAGCGGTGGCGATAATTTAGCGGCAACCTTTAGTCCAGAACTGTCTGATTTAACCTTGTACGTGATTGATGTCGGTGGCGGCGAAAAAATTCCACGCAAAGGCGGTCCGGGTATTACCAAATCGGATCTCCTGATTATCAACAAAACAGATCTGGCACCCATGGTCGGTGCCAATCTGGATGTGATGGATCAAGATGCCAAACGCATGCGCGGCGAAAAACCGTTTTTGTTTTCCAATATGAAAACCAAGGATGGGCTTGAATCCATTATTTCTTTTATTGAAAAGCAAGGTTTGTTTAAGGTTTAAGCAGGAGCACGATGTCAATGTTAAAAAAAATGATTGCTGTTGGATTAAGCAGCTTACCGATGATCGCCATGGCACATTCTGGTCATGCGCATGAAAGCAGTTTCTGGACGGGCTTTAGCCATCCTTTTACCGGATTAGATCATCTGATGATGGCCATTGCCTTTGGGGTGTTGCTTTGGAGCGCCACGCAACGCTGGAAAGTCGCAGGCTTTTTCGGTCTGGCGGCAGCGATGATTGCAGGCTTCGTTTTAGGACAGCTGCAAGTGTTGCCGAATGTTTTTGCAGAATATGGCATTGTTTTATCTTTGGCGGTGGTGGCGACCGCACTATTGATGAAATCCAATCGTATCTTTGCAGTAGCCACGATGCTGCTGGCAAGTTTTCATGGTGTAGCACATGGCAATGAACTGGGCCAATCCGGTCACATGCTGCAACTCATGTTGGGTATGGTCAGTGCAATGTCGATTATTTATCTGATCGGTTTAGGCTTGGGGGCGTTTACTCGAAAATACCTGCCACAGGGTCGCAAGATTATCGCTGCATTAGCAGCAATCCTTGCTGTTATTGGTCTGGCCTAATGCGCGTAATATGTTGAGCTCAGCCATTACACAGACAGTAGATGCACAGAACCCATCGCAGCTTTGGTACGCGTGCCTCGAGCTTGGTTTTCGTTATCAGGCTGCGCAGCAACGCACGACCTTGGCGCATCGTAAACATTCGGGTCCGGTTCGGGTACAAAAGATGCTTTGGCCGGAACAGAGCGGAGTCTGTCATGCCATTATTGTGCATCCTCCAGCAGGTATTGCCGGAGGCGACCACTTGACTTTTGACATGCAGGTAGATGCCGATGCCCATGCACTAGTGACCACACCCGGTGCCGGGAAATGGTACAAAACCAACGGTAAATCGGCCTTTCAACATATTCAGATTCGCTTAAAAGACAACGCTATTTTCGAATGGCTGCCGCAAGAAACCATGTTGTTTAATGGCGCACATGCGCATTCCGAAACCAGCATTCATTTGGATAAAGCAGCAAGTTTTATCGGCTGGGATATGTTGGTGATTGGTCGCCAAGCCTGTGCAGAGCAGTTTACGAATGGTCAATACCGCAATCATTTTAAGCTGCTACGCGAAGATAAATTGCTGGTCGCGGACAGTTTGAATTTTGTCGGCAATGATCGCTGGTTAAGCTCATGTCTGGGGATGAATGGTCAGGCCGTCATGGGCAGCTTTTGGGCCGTGGCACCGGAAAAATATCGTGCCGCTGTGTATTTGGAAGAATATGTTGCCGTAATTCGTGAGCTGATCACGCGGATGAAAATTAATGTCACTTTGACGGTACTCGGCGATGTCATTTGCGCACGTTTTTTAGGAGACGATGTACGGCAGTGTCATGATGCTTTTGCTGCTATTCGGGCACGTCTAAGACGTTACTGGTTTGATTTAGACGAAGAGTTTCCAAGAATCTGGCGGACATAGTCCTTTTGTTCCCTCTCCTTAAAGGAGAGGGTTAGGGAGAGGTGATTAACTATTTATTAAACTTCTCCCTCACTTGCGAGACATTGTCTCTCATCCCAAAGGGAGGGAGAACACCACGTATCGAATCTTGCACATATTTTGCTTAGTCATAAATACATGAATTAGGAACCGTTTATGGAACTCAATCCTACAGAAAAAGACAAGCTGCTGATTTTTACTGCAGGCTTAGTCGCAGAGCGTCGCAAAGCCCGTGGCTTAAAACTCAACTATCCTGAGGCGATTGCCTATATTTCTGCGGCACTGCTTGAAGGTGCACGTGACGGTATGAGCGTGAGTGAACTGATGCATTTTGGTACAACTTTACTTAGCCGTGATGACGTAATGGATGGCATTGCCGAAATGATTACCGAAGTGCAAGTGGAAGCCACCTTTCCTGACGGTTCAAAACTGGTCACCGTCCATCAACCGATTATTTAAACAAGAATAAGGATAAGCCGATGATTCCGGGTGAAGTCATCACGCCTGATCGTGATATTGAATTAAATGTAGGACGTGAAACCTTGAAAATGAGTGTGGCCAATGCGGGCGACCGACCAATTCAGATTGGGTCACATTTTCATTTTGCTGAAGCCAATGATGCTTTGCAATTTGATCGCAATGCGGCACGCGGCTATCGGCTGAATATTGCTGCCGGTACGGCTATACGGTTTGAACCCGGGCAAAGCCGAAATGTTGAACTCATTGCATTGGCCGGAAAACGTGAAGTTTATGGCTTTGCAGGACGAGTGATGGGTAAGCTCGATTCATAAAAATTACATCAGAATGATAAAGGTTTATAAATCATGAAAATGTCACGTCGCGCGTATGCCGAAATGTTTGGTCCAACGGTAGGTGATCGGGTCCGCTTAGCCGATACTGAACTGTTTATTGAAGTTGAACAGGACTTCACCACTTATGGTGAAGAAGTAAAATTCGGTGGCGGGAAAGTCATTCGTGATGGCATGGGACAATCGCAGCTTTTGTCATCAGAAGTGGCTGACACTGTCATTACAAATGCCCTGATTATCGATTGGTGGGGCATCGTCAAAGCCGATGTTGGCTTAAAAAATGGACGAATCTGGAAAATTGGTAAAGCCGGAAATCCTGATATTCAGCCCAATATCACCATACCTTTAGGTGCAGCAACCGAAGTGATTGCCGGTGAAGGTCAGATTTTAACTGCAGGCGGTATCGACACACATATTCACTGGATTTGCCCGCAACAAGTTGAAACGGCACTGATGTCTGGAACGACTACCATGATTGGCGGTGGTACCGGACCCGCGGCAGGCACATCTGCAACCACAGTTACACCGGGACCATGGCATATTGCCACCATGCTACAAGCCATTGATGACTTACCCATGAACATTGGTTTGCTCGGCAAAGGCAACTTGAGTTTGCCCGATCCAATTCGTGAACAGATTGAAGCGGGCGTGGTTGGATTGAAATTGCATGAAGATTGGGGATCAACGCCAGCAGCCATCGACAATTGTTTAACGGTCGCGGACGAATATGATGTGCAAGTGGCCATTCACACTGACACCCTGAATGAAAGTGGTTTTTTGGAAGAAACTTTGGCGGCATTTAAAAACCGCACCATTCATACCTATCATACCGAAGGTGCCGGTGGTGGGCATGCGCCAGATATTTTAAAAGCCATTGGCCAGCCGAATGTTCTGCCATCTTCAACCAATCCAACCCGTCCGTATACTGTGAATACGATTGATGAACATCTGGATATGTTGATGGTCTGCCATCATTTAGACCCCTCTATTTCGGAAGATGTGGCTTTTGCAGAAAGTCGGATTCGCCGTGAAACCATTGCTGCGGAAGATATTTTGCAGGACTTGGGTGCCATCGCGATGATGTCATCTGATTCGCAAGCCATGGGACGGGTTGGTGAAGTCATTATTCGTACCTGGCAAACCGCCCATAAAATGAAAGTGCAGCGCGGTTCATTAGACGGCGACACTGCCGCACATGACAATAATCGCGTCAAACGTTACATTGCCAAATATACGATTAACCCTGCCATTACCCACGGTTTAAGCCATGAAATTGGTTCAGTTGAGGAAGGTAAACTGGCCGATTTAGTGCTCTGGAAACCGGCATTTTTTGGTGTGAAACCGGCCATGATTATTAAGGGCGGGATGATTGCCGCGGCACCGATGGGGGACATTAATGCCTCTATTCCAACGCCGCAGCCTGTGCATTACCGTCCGATGTTTGGGGCAATCGCACGCGGTGTGCATAACACCTGTATTACCTTTTTGTCACAAGCCGGAATTAACAATGGTGTAGCGGAAAAGTTAGGGCTAAAAAAAATCATTTCACCGGTTAAAAATACCCGAAATATTTCTAAAGCTGATATGAAGCACAACACCTATACACCGGTTATGGAAGTGGATCCGGAGATTTATGAAGTGCGTGCGGATGGGGTGCATTTGACTTGTGAACCGGCGGAAGTGCTACCGATGGCGCAAAGGTATTTTTTGTTTTGATTTACCTCTCCCTGATCCTTACTTGCGCTAAGTTTTAAAGCTGTGCTTTAGAACTTGCTCAGGAGAGGGAATTTCCATTATTTAAATAAATGTCACGCGATATATCGTGGGTCATTCATTTAAGCTGCTTATGGATAAGTACGGGGTAGCTGGTATGACTATAGTTTAAAGTTACATACTTGAATACAGAGTTTGTTCTTATTCATAAAGTAGGCCCCTTCATTTGTTCAGATTAAGCAGTCAAGCTAATCAGATTCGTGGAACATTGTTCAAAGAGTAGGCGTGGAACATGAGAAATCATAAAAAAAGCCCATTCGAGGGTGAATGGGCTTTTTACAATTTCATATCATACTGATTTTAAAAGATAAAACAATGGAATTTCGTATAAGGTGTATTATGTTAATTTTAGGAAATCTTAAAAAATACTTTTATGAAAAATAAAATTGAAGATTTAAAATCAACAATTCAAGAACTAATAGAATTGTTTGAAGAACAGAATTTAGAACATTGGGCAGAAATGTATAAAAGAATACTGTTCTATATTGATGATGATCTAGAATACGCAAAATATAAAATACAAAGTACCATTGGAGGAATGGGATCAATGAATGATATCGTTTTATATCGCAATGGTGATCCACTTATCAAAGAAAACAATCGTTTGGATTACTTAAGAAGTAAATTATATGTTTTTTGCGAAAGCTAAATTATTCTTAATATCGCTAATTTAACATAATGGCGGTTATACGAAATTCTGTTGTAGCCCCATACATTCAAGTTTATTTCTTGCATGAATGTATCCTATAGGATACATTACTCTTATGTACTCAATATATACCACTGAAGTCTTTGATGACTGGTTTACTAAGTTAAAAGACCAGCAGGCAAAAAGACGTATACAAGTCCGAATTGATCGGGTTGAAGATGGAAACTTTGGAGATACTGAACCAGTAGGTGAAGGTGTTTCTGAATTACGTTTCTTCTTTGGACCTGGCTACAGGATCTATTACTGTAAGCAAGGGCAAAGGGTCGTTATTCTTTCAGCAGGCGGAGACAAGTCTACGCAAAGTAAAGATATAAAACTTGCCCTACAACTAGCACAAGATTTAGAGGAGGAGCTGTAAATGGCTATCAAACTTCGTAAATGGGACAGTGCTGAACATCTTAAAACAGAAGAAGATATGCAAGCTTACCTACAAGCCTGTATCGATGAATCTAATGGTGATGCGGCATTCATTGCAAAAGCTTTAGGTAATATTGCTAAAGCTAAAGGAATGGCTCAATTATCAAGAGACACTGGTTTAGGTCGAGAAAGTCTTTATAAAGCACTTTCTGGCGATGTAAATCCAAGCTTTGATACTGTTATTAAAGTCGTAAAAGCACTGAATTTACGCTTAGCAATTTAAAAAAAACTAGTAAAAAAGGGAGCTTTAAGCTCCCTTTTTCATGTTATTCCCAAGTAGAAATGTCCTACCTAATAACCAAATAGAAATGTCCTATATGGACATTTCCAAGTCAAGCACAGGATTTAGATTTCGTTCT
>Ga0308169_10003905_pt1 | contig 14234 bp, 9 predicted proteins | sample PhyBR1_2_FD_202139 | JGI IMG/M metagenome (GOLD analysis project Ga0308169, IMG submission 202139) | Phyllosphere microbial communities from UC Gill Tract Community Farm, Albany, California, United States - DLSLSB.R1 | ecosystem: Host-associated > Plants > Phyllosphere > Unclassified | place...
CTCGCTCACATTAGTCGTAGAGCTCATGAGCTGACGTCAGCGAGCGCGACAGGTCCGTGAGCGAGGTGCGCCGCGTCGCCAAGGAGCTCGAGCGCAAGACGGGCAAGGCCGGCATCGACTTTCTCGTCACGACCCAGGGTGCGTCCCTTTCTCAGCTTCACAGCATCCATCTCCGAGTCCCTGACGCGCCCGCTCTCCTGCAGGTGGTCCCCCTCACGGCGCCTACACGCAGACCTCGTCGTCCCCGTCGCACGACGCCCACTTTGCCGTCCAGACCCTGTCGCGCTTCGGCCTCGCGTACCTCCTCGCGTCGTCCAACACGCTCAAGGACACGTGGCTGAGCGTGTGCGCGCCCGCCGGCGCCCAGGGCCCCGAGCCCGACGCCGACGACCTCGAGCTCACGAAGAGGGAGCACCGCGACAAGTGGCTCCTCGGGCGCATCATGGGGCAGGGCAAGCAGGACTCGGCGCTCGGCGATGCGGTGGCTGTCGTGCGTCCTCTCTCGCTCCTCTCGTGCGTACTTCGAGAGAGCTCGAGGCTGACCCAGCGCTCTCGTCCTCTCTCCTCTCTCCTCTCTCTCGCTCGCAGCAATTCCACAAGCACTTTCCGCACCTGCGCTCGGCGCACCTCTTCCCGGGCTTCGTCTTCACGTGCGTCTCTCCCCCTCACGCTCCTCTCCTCTCGTCCGCTCGAGCCTGACCCCGCCGCCCGCCCGCACGCAGCAACGCCCTCGCGTCGACCTCGCTCGTCCCCTCGCCGATCCTCTCGCTGTACAACCTCGTCGGGCCGCTCGCAGCGCGCATCCTCCCCTTCGGCAACCTCCCCGAGACGTACGCCGACGTGCCCGTCTACGTTGCGGCGAACCCGGCCGCGCGCGGCAAGGGGCTCGAGTACTGCAACGAGCGGCTCAAGGCGCTCGGGAGCCCGGCGTGGGCCGAGGGTGCGACGGGCAAAATGGTGTGGGACGGGCTGAGGGCCATGATCGAGGAGTGATGCGGGCCGAGGAGCGACGAGGGGAGGGGAGGAACGTGCTTGAGAAGGTCGCTCGCTGTCCGACGACTCGGCGGCTCGGCGCAGCTGTAGCTAGTTCGCTTTGCTTTGCAGTCACTCTGTACATAGCTGAGCAGGTCCTGGCGCGCGGGAGAGCAGCGGAGTGGCGCAGGAGCGCGGTCGAGGCTCGAGAGCCGCGCGTTCGCTCAAGGGCGAGCTGGTGGCGCTGCGGCAGCGGGGTGCGCGCTTCCGGTGAGAGGAGTCCGGGCGAGGCCAGGAGGTCAGGTTGCGTGGAAGCTGAGAGGCGGTGAGAAAAAGGGCGAGCGCGGCCGGCTGGGGCCCACAAGCGTCCGGGGGAGCGGTGACGAGCGGGCGACGCTGGGCCAGGCTCGGGCGCCAGCTCCTCTTCTCTCTCCTACACCCACGCTACCTAGCACACGTGAGTCCCGCGCACTCGCTGCTCAGCACAACCCGGCCACCGCGCCTTGTGGGCCCTGTGCGGTTCACCGTGGCCGCGGTTCGGATCGATGAGGCCCGAGAACGATGGGGTTCGCTCGCTGACGCTCCTCGTCGTCCCTCCTCTCCTCTCCCTCCACCCACACAGCCAGCCATCATGTCCAACACCCTCGAGCAGCTCAAGAAGTACACCACCGTCGTCTCGGACTCGGGCGACTTTGAGTGTGCGTCGACTGGCTCTCGCTCTCTCTCTCTCGCTCTCTCTCGGCCTCGGTCGTCCTCCCTCGGTCCAGCTCTGAGCAAGCAACAGCCATCCTGACTCGTCCTCTGCGTCTCCTCACCGTGCAGCGATCGCCGTCTACAAGCCCCAGGACGCCACCACCAACCCCTCGCTCATCCTCGCCGCCGTCAAGAAGCCCGAGTACGCCCGCCTCATCGACGTCGCCGTCGAGTACGCCAAGAACAAGGGCGGGTGTGTCCTCTCTCTCTCCACCTTACACTCTCTCGCACCCTGAGGCTGACGCATCGCGCACCCGCTCGCAGTGACGTCGACGCGCAGGTCGAGAACACCATCGACCGCCTCGTGCGCTCCCTCTCTCCATCTCCTCGCTCCTTGCGCTCTTTCTGACTCCTGCTCCTCTCCAACAGCTCGTCGAGTTCGGCAAGGAGATCCTCAACGTCGTCCCGGGCCGCGTCTCGACCGAGGTCGACGCCTCGCTCTCGTTCGACACCGAGGGCACCAAGTCCAAGGTCCGTCCGCCTCTCTCTCCTCACCCTCGGCATTCTAGAAGCTGACGCTCGCGTTGTGCAGGCCAAGCACCTCATCGAGCTCTACAAGGAGGTCGGCATCCCCAAGGAGCGCATCCTGATCAAGATCGCCTCGACCTGGGAGGGCATCCAGGCCGCCCGCGCGCTCGAGAAGGAGGGCATCCACTGCAACCTCACGCTCCTGTTCGGCTTCCAGCAGGCCGTCGCGTGCGCCGAGGCCGGCGTCACCCTCATCTCGCCGTTCGTCGGCCGCATCCTCGACTGGTACAAGAAGAACAAGCCCGACGGCGACTACGCCGGCGCCAAGGACCCGGGCGTCCAGTCGGTCACCAAGATCTACCAGTACTACAAGGTGCGTCGCTGCTTTCTGTGCAGGAGCGAGGTTGCGGTCGTCGAGAGCGCCGGACCTCCTCCTCGACCTGCCCCCTTCCCTCGCTGACCCCTCCCTTCCTCCCCGACACAGACCCACGGCTACAACACGATTGTTATGGGTGCGAGCTTTAGGAGCGTAAGGCGCTAATTCTACCCCTGCGCTTGCCGGGAGCGTCCTGGGCGACTCTGGAACGTCGCTGACCCTCCCTTCCCTCCCTGCAGGTCTCCGAGGTCGAGGAGCTCGCCGGCTGCGACTTCCTCACCATCTCGCCTGCGCTCCTCAAGGAGCTCCAGGGCAAGAACGACGAGCTCAAGCAGCGCCTCTCGGTCGACAACCTCGGCCCGGCCCAGGAGAAGGTGACGTTCGTCGACAACGAGCCGGCGTTCCGCTGGTCGCTCCTCCAGGACCAGATGGCGTTCGACAAGCTCCACGAGGGTGCGTCTCGCTGTCCCCTTCTAATTGCGCTGCGAGGCCGCCGCCCTCGTCGTCGTCGTCGCTGTTGAATGCGCACTGACCCCTTCCCGACCTTTTGCCCCTCTCAGGCATCAAGAAGTTCGCCGAGGACGCCGAGGAGCTCAAGAGCCTCCTCAAGGCCAAGCTCCAGTAAATATGTTGCTCTGGCTCGGCGGTGTCTCTGTCGATAGGGTCGAGGAGGAGGACGACGAGGACGAGGGGGAGGCGGGCTTTCTCTTTCAGCAGTACAGTACACAGCGCACTGAAAATCGGAGTACAACTACCGACTCGACACGTGTGCGCCTATTGAGAGCGAGAGCGGCTTTGAGTGCGAGCGCGACCTTGGGCGAGTGAGACGAGCGGACGAGGAGGACCTCGAGCTTCGAGAGCTCGCACCGCTCGCGCCGCTTCCTCTCGCTAGCGCTCTCGCCGCAAAGCATACGAGATGGTGATGCTGCTACTTGCATCGACGTCTGCAAAGAGTGAGAGAGGTCCCGACCGGCTCTAGCTCGCGTGCGACCCCTTGCGCCCCATCGCCCTGCTGAGCAACCCTCCCTTGCTGCCGCCCGGCCGAGCTCCTCCTCCCCTGCCACTGCTCGCGCCGTCGCTCTGGTCGTCCCGCACCGTCGAGCTGCTCGACCCGCCCGCCGGCCCGCTCACGCTCCCCGTCGCCCGCCGACCCATGCCGGCGAGGCTCATCCCCGCCGAGCTCGCGCGCCGCCCGACCGCTCCCGCCGCGCTCGAGCCCGCCGTGCCCGACGATGCCGACGACGATGACGCGCCAGGAGGCCCGGCGCTGATCTCTGCCGAGATGCTGACCGTGCTCGCCGAGCTCGCGAGGCTGCGGCCGCTCAGGACGCTCAGCATCGAGTGCTGCGACGACTGGCTCGGATTGGCGCGCATGAGCGGCGCCGAAAAGGCCGACGTGCCGAACGACGACTCGAACGGCGTGCCCTCGTCCGGGCTCGTCGGCGCGAGCGACGTGTCGTCGTCGTAGGGGACCGAGCGCCGGTGGTTGTGCGTGCCGAACTCGACGGCCCCGACGGCGACGGCGGCGGGAGGAGCCGGGTCCGACACGTAGGTCGTCGTCGTCGTCGTCTCCTGCGTGATGCGGATCCGGCTCGTCGGCACCGTCGGCGGGATCTGGCTCGACCGGGTCGACGAGGCCGAGCTTTTGGACCGAGCCGACGAGCTGGGCGCCGTCGCCGTCGACGTCGAGGCGGGCTCGCCGCGCGTGACGACGCGCGTCTTGGCCGGCGGGAAGGCGTACCCTGCCGCCGAGGCGTCGCTCGGCGAGCGCACGCTGCTCGAGCGCGAGTCGGCCTCCTCGTCGTCGAGCGAGTTGCGCACGGCGGCGCCGTAGCCCGCCAGGCTCGCCATCGTCTGGCTCGCAGCGAGCGAGGGCGCTTGCGCCGCGCGCCGAGGAGCCGCCGCGTCGAGGTCGCCCGACTGGAGCGACGCGAGGAGCGACAGGTCCTCGGTCGAGAACGACTTGGTCGGGAATGACCCGCCGCTGTGGCGCAGGCCGGCGACACCGGGCGCGTCGGCGCCGTTGATCGTGAAGCCGCGGTGCGTGCGGCGCGACGCCGTCGAGTGCATGCTCGTCTCGCTCTCCTCGCGGAGCCGAGGTGCCGGCGACAGCTCGTCGCGGACGTCGGGCGGCGGCGACGGGCTCGCGCCGCTCGACAGCGGGTTGCGGATGTGCAGCTCGTCGCCGTCGACCGTGCCGTTCGAGGCGACGCCCGGACCGGAAGTCGGTCCTGCGCGAGCGCCTGCGCCCGGACCCGACGAGCCCGACGACGACGTGCGCGGCAACGGCGGCACGCCGAGCGCCTTGCGCATGCCGACGGTCGACGAGTACTGCTCGGCGATGGCGGGCCGGCCCGTCATGATGCGGCGAGTGCGCGTCTTGGGGTCGAGCGTGCGGTTGCGCAGGTCCTCGTACAGCGGGAGCGAGACGAGCCCGCCGCCGCGCCGCCTCGACTCGACGTGCACGTCGATGCACGTCTCGACGAGCTCGATGAAGCGGCGCGAGCGCCCGCCGCGCGACGAGGCGACCGAGGGCGTCTCGCACCGACCCTCGCCGGCGCCGCCGACGGACGACGAGGTGAGGTCTGCGAGCGGGCCCTTGTCGGCCGACAGGCGGGCGATGCGCGTCGCGAGAAGGCCGAGCTCGCGCGGGAGGTCGATGAGGTGCGGCAGGAGCGGGACGCCCTCCTTGCCGAGCGGTGGGAGCGAGCTGCGCAACCGGGTTGGCGCGAGGTACGCCGCCGCGTTCGGCGACGTCCACTCTTGGCGGTACGCCGTCGACGGCGCCGGCGTCGAGACGTGCTCGATGAAGTCGACGAGGGCGGCCGTGTTGTCCTGGACGAACGCGTTCATGGGGAGCATCCAGGGCTCCTTCTGGCCGAACGAGGAGAAGTTGGCGAGCCCCTGGAGCGTCTTGGCGACGAGCGTGAGGGTGCGCTGCGACTTCGGGTCGGGCGGGCCGGGCACGATGAAGAAGAGCTTGGGGTTGAGGACGGCCGGGACGAAGAAGCGCAAGAAGATGAAGGCGCTGACGCAGGTCCACCTCGTGTTCTTCTGGTCCTCGCCCTCGCCGTACTTGTCGACGACCGTGTCCTGGATGTGGGCGAAGATCTGGCGCAGGTCACTGTGAGGCAGGAAAGGTCGAGTCGTCAGGCCTGAGCGCAAGAGGTTGAAAGAGAGGCCGAGGCCGAGGACGCACTGAGGACATTTTTCTCGCGCGTCGTAGATGGCGTTGAACAGCGTGAGGGCCCACTCGCGCAGGAGGTGCACGTTGCTCTGGAGCTCCTTGTCCTTGGTGCCCGGGCGCAGCTTCATCGGGTCGATCTCGATCTCGACCTTCTCGGCGACGATGCGGCGGATCACCTCGCCGATGGACGCGTCGAGGTACTCGGCGCCCGTGAGCCGGAGGTAGAGCTCGACCGACTTGGTGAGGATGCTGTTGCCGCGGAACAGGATGGCGGCCGAGCGCTGGCTGAGCGCGTTGTGGTCGACCTCGAGGTCGGCGAGGCGCAGGATGCGCGACAAGAGGACCGACTCGGCCTGGTAGATGCGCATGAGCGTCTTTGTGACCTCCTCGAGGTCGGAAGGGAACTCGTGCGCGATGTCGGTCGCGAGGTCGGCGTCGGCGTCGTCCGAGAGGAGCTGCGAGCGAGGAGGACGACGTGTCAGAGAGCCGAGCAAGGTGAGGTGCGACTGCGAGGAGGGAAGAGCCTCGCACCTTGAGCATGGCGTCGTAGTCACGACTCGGCAGGACGACCTCCTCGTTGACGCGCACGCCGAGGCTCAGCTCGCCGACTACGTCCGACGACTTGGCCGACGACGGCGGCTTGACGGCCCACCAGTCCTCAATCGACTGCTGCCGAGGGAGGTCGGGGATGCGGACCGTCGCCGAGCCGATGAGGACCGGGCGCGACGAGTGCTTGGCCATCTGGAGGACCCGGACCGTGACCGGCGCGACGAACGGCGGCAGGTCGTTGAAGAAGAACGACTCGTTCCAGTAGGGGGACGAGCCTTTGCGGACCGACGTCTGCGCGACGACCTCGCCGCCCATCTCGATCTCGCAGTAGGCGGCGCTGCTGCTGCTGCTGCCGCCGCCGTCGCGCCCGTCTTGCCCGTGTCGAGACGCCAGCCGCGGGAGCGACATCGACGATACCGATTTGGACGGCGACGGCTCCATGCCGGTCGGCGCGAACGAGTGCGAGTACGAGTCGATGCTGCTGAGCGTCGAGTCGTCGTCGACGGTCGGCCGCTCCCACGACGACTTGGGCCCGGGGCGCACGACCTCGGTCGCGAGCTCGCCGAGGGCTCGGCCCTCGGCGATCGACAGGTGCAAGCTGCGGAAGATGCGGCAGCCCGACTCGAGGTCGTCTGGTCGGTCGTCGTCGGCGCTGTCGGTGCCGCTGTCCGAGGCGGCGGCCGAGCGGAGCGGCCGAGGCGTCGCTGCGCCCGACGCGAGGTAGAACTCGGGGCGGGCGAAGCACTGCGCCATGACGAGCCACACCTGGGTCGCGACGACCGAGGGGAAGCAGAGGTAGACCGTCTCGTCGAGCCGAGGTGGCGAGGGGAGGGACGATGCCGACGGGCTGAACGAGTGCCGGTGCGGGGTGGGAGGTGCGGCGTGCGAGCGCGACATCGAGATGCAGTTCGGGCGGCCGAAGAGCGAGTGGTCGACGAGGCGGACGTCGGACCGGCCGAGGGACGGCAGGTGGACGTTGTGCACGACCGCCTTGTCGCTCTGCGCGCACAAGGGCCGATGTCAGGACCTATAGCAGAGCGAAGAAGACGAGGGAGGTGAACACACCTCGCCGAAGACCCGGAAGTAGCCGTCGTCGCGCAAGACGCCCGTCGCCCTCCTCCACCGCCCGTCTCGAGACGCCGCCGCCGGGCCGAGGACCGCCTTCTCGCGGCCCTTCTCCTTGTCCTTGTCCTTCAAGCTCGACTTGCTGCCCTTGGCCGCGACGGACTCGTCGACGTTGAAGAGGAGCGCCTCGGCGGGCGAGAGGAGGTGGTGCGCCGACTCGCGCTTGCCGCCTTTGCGCTTGAGCGCCGCTGGGACCTGTCGCAGGGGCATCATCAGCACCTTATAGATCTGTACAGGAGAGGAGGGAAGAGGAAGGAGACGCACATCGCGGATGAGCGGCGCCTTGCTGAACCTGCCTCCTCCGCTCCCGCCGCCGCTCCCGCCGACGACGCTCGCCGCGCCCTTCTCCCTTACCCAGACCCAGCACGTTTGGCTCCACTCCCTGCTCTGGCTCTGCCGCGCTCGGTCGCTCCTCGCGCCGTACTCGGTCCTCGCGCTCGCGCCGCCGCTCCCACTCGCCGCGCTCCCGCTCGCAGCGTACGACCCGCTGCCGTTCGTCTTGACCGACGCGCTCGAGCTGTCCTGCGCGGCGGCCGTCGCGCCCGAGCCCGAGCCCGAGCCCGGCGCCGTCGCCGTCGAGCCGAGCGAGCGCACGGACCGGGCGTCGGCGGCGGGCGGTGGTCGTGCGGCATGAGAGGACGAGGGGGACGACGAGGAGGGGACGGGCGCGCCCGGGTACAGCGGGATGCCCGACATGCTGCCCTGGAACGAGTCGCGCGGCTGCAGGCCGGCGCGAGGCGGCGGCGACGACGACGACGAGTGCCGAGAGGGGGGCTCGGGCGTGACGGCGCGATGGCCCGCCGCGACGGCCGACGCCGCGGCCGCGTTGCGCCGCAGCTCCTCGAGGCTGGCGCGCTCCTTGATGCGCAGCGCCTCCTTCTCGATGTCCTCGCGCAGGCGGGCGGCGCGCAGGCTCGACGAGCGCGGCCCGCTCAGGACGCTGCTCGTCCCGCTGCGGATCGAGTCGCTGTCGTCGGCGTCGACCCGGCGCGGGCTCGGGAGGGGCTCGTCCCACCGCGAGTCGTCGCTCACGAGGGCGCCGACCTCGCGGAAGAAGGTGAGGTCCTCGAGCGGCGTGCGGTCGTTGGTCGGCGAGCGCGGGAGGAGGCGCAGCGGGCTGCTGCTGCGCTCGAACGGGATGGGCGACGTCGCCGTGCGAGGTCGGGTGCGCAACGAGGTCGGCTCGGGGCGGGCGAAGGACGCGGCGGGATGCTGCTGCCGAGTCGGGTCCTCGCCGACGCCGACCTGCGCCGCCCGCGTCTGGAGGCTGTGCGCACTCGCCGCGTCGTCGAAGGGCTGGTACCGACTCGAGCTGGGCGTCGAGCTGCGGATCGAGCCGGAACCGTGTCGGCTCGAGCCCCACTCGCCCTGCGCGACGGACGGCGTGCGGTCGTCGTCGAGGCTGGCCCGCTGTTCCGACAGGCCCGAGGCGGCGCGCGTGTGCCGCGAGTCGGACGACGAGCCTGGGATGGCGTGCGTCGACTGGAGGGAGCGCAGGGAGCGGTTCGAGGAGTGGTGCGAGAGGCGGGAGGAGGAGGATGCGCGGGAGGAGGGGCGGGCGGGGAAGGCGGAGGTCGAGCCTGGCGAAGAAGGGCCGCGGCTGTGCATGCGCTCCATCATGGCTTCGAGCATGTCTGCGAGGGGAACAGAGCAAAGGGTCAGTTGCGTTGTCCTCGCCCGCTCGCGCCTCCCCACCTCGAGGTCGTCCGAGCGAAGCAGCGCATCTCGCCGTGCAGGGGTCGGTGGACAGGGAAGGAGAGGTGCGACGTACCGATGTCGCCGTTGTGCGGGCTGGCAAGCGACTGGGCGGGCATGGTGCGGCCGTGCATGCAGCTCGTCGAGGGGGCTGAGCGTCGGGACGGGCTCGGCTGCCCCAGCCGGTGGCTGCTGCGAGCGCGGTGGTGACTGGCGCGGCTCCTGCTGTCTGCTGGAGGTGCTGAGCGGCGGGCTGTCCTGGTCGAGTGCGTGCGAGGACGAGCTGGCGGAAGGGCGGCTGGATGAGGATGGGGAGGAGGGAGCGCGCTGGGCGAGGTGCGCCTGGTCGGGGGCTGCGCGAGGGCTCTGGCTGGAGCTCTGGGGTGCTGGCAGGCGGGTCTCGGTCGCACCCTGGCGCAGTGAGGGTCGAGGTCGCGACAAGGGGGAGAGCCCGCTCTCCGGGCGGAGAAGTGCACGCAACAATTCGTCTCTCGCTCTCTCTGTGCGGCTGGTGGCCAGCTGCGATGCATCACAAGTACTCTTACGTCCTCATCCGCTCGTCGAGAGTACATCAGGTGAGGTTGGTCGCTCCCTCCTCCTCGGCCCCGACCTTCATCTCCCGTTCGCTCTCTCGCTCCCACACCGCTCCGCTTGCTCCGCACAGCTCCGCGCAGCGAGTGCGAGCACACTCCACTACGACCGAGCGCATCCCGACACGCCCCTCGACAAGCCGCAGCGACGACAGCCGCCCCGCTCGCTTCTGAGCCTCCCCCGCTCGCTCAACCGGACGCAGCCGCGGCGTGCGCGCCATGGGCGACTGGCGCACGGTGCTTCCCGGCGCCCTCGTGTCTCGCAGCGAGAAGGGCGCACGCTTCCGGGCTGGCGGGAGTCGCCCACCGCCTCGACCCCGTCGTCCGGGTCCAGGAGCGCGCGCAGCCGGGCTCCGACTCGGGCGCCGCTACGAGGCGCGGGCCAAGGTTCGAATGCGCACGCCGCGACTGCCTGCAGCTCTGCGGTGCCCGTCGCCGGCCCGTCCACGCGCCTCGGCCACGAGCTGGCGCATCCGGCGCCCTCGCCGCGGGCACCTTCCTCGTCCGGCGCCGGCATCAGAGCATGTTGCCGCTTTCGAGGCAAATGCTTCGTCCGACGGAACGGGCAGAAGCGTCCATGATGCCTCGCTTTGTCCGCTCGCCTCTGGAGCACTCGATCGCGCCGGACCGCCGACGTCGTCGTCGCCCCGACTCGTCGCTCGTCTCGCTCTTTGCTCCTCGTCCACCACCCTGTACGACCTGCGGCTGGTCCGCCCTCGACCCGTACACGCCCTCAACCTCGTCACCGACACCGCCATGCTGGCCATGGCTCAACCGCAGCACCCGACCTCCCTCGAGCAGGGCTCGAGGCGGCTCAAGAAGGGCGACGGCAAGGACAAGCTCAAGCACAGGGTACGTGTCTCTCTCTCTGGTACCTTCTCGGGCTCGAAGAGCATCCAGAGCTGACCATGCCTCCGCGCTGCAGCTGTCGATGGCCTTCAAGAACCCCTTCTCGTCGTCGTCTTCCAAGACCCGGTCGGCCGACCCTGTCGTCCCGCCAGCTGCACCTCGGCACGCACCTTCATCGAGCTCGGCACCTCTCGCACGCCCAAAGACGTCGTCTCGGGCCCTTCCTGCGCCGGCGTACGAGCAGCGGCGCGACAGCAACGACTCGAGCCGTCGCCGCCCGGTAGAGCCCGCCGCCCGCCGCACGCAGGCAGGGCCCCTCGCCGTCGGCGCCTCTCCACCTCTTCCTCCACTTCCGCGTCACGAGGGCCCTGCCCCGCACGTCGAGGCGCGCACGATCGCGCAGCCGGACGGCGGCTTCTCGTCGCGGATCGAGCCGCTCCTCCCGTCGTACTCATCGCGCCCGGGCTCCGAGGTCAGCATGAGCGGTCTCGGCATCGGCGTCGAGCTTCCCTCCTCGATCCCGCCGCCGGTCGTCTCTCGCTCGGTGCAGCGCGCCGCGACGCCGCCGCAGGCCGAGGTCCAGCCGCTCGAACCCCGCCGCCCGACCCCTCCGCCGGCTCAGCAGCCCGAGCCGTCGACCTCGACGCACCCTAAGGCGTCGACGAGCAGGACGATGCAGCTCTCGGACCCGCTCCTGACGAGCCGAGACCGGATCGCCATCCTGCGCGAGGGCGGGCGCTCGAGCGTCTCGTCCGAGTCGGGCGTCAACGCTCGCCTCGGCGCCGCCCGAGGCGCAAACCGGGCCGACCCGACCAAGAGCCTCACGATTGGCGCCCTGCCGGCCGGTTTCGACCTTCCTCTCGCGACGGCCCCTCGCGCGCCGCTCAAGCCCCTCCAGCTCGCCTCTCGCCGGTCGTCGGCCGCCCTCGAGCACAGCCGGCGCTCGTCGATCGACCACAGCAGGCGTTCGTCGCTCGCCAACGACCTGAGCCGCCGCTCGTCGGTCGCACACGAGCAGGTGCGCCGCTCGTCGCTCGGGCCCGAGCACAGCTTCGCGACGGCGTCGACGTCCAGGTCCGCGGCTCGTCGCCCGAGCGAGAGCCTGTGTCGCCGCCCGATGGTGAACGTCGCGACGCAGACGCCCCGGGACTGGGCGGCGTCCGTCTCGCACGCGCTCGCCTCGTCGTCGTCTCGGCGCCCGTCGTGGGCGCACGCCGTCTCGACCCCGCCGCAGCCCTACGGCGCCTTCCCCGTCCCACCGCCCGTCCCTCCTCACGACACGCCGCAGCAGCGTCACGGCATCTCGCCGTCGATCTACTCGGTCGCGTCGTTCGACCCGCGCTCGAGCATCTCGGCGCCGCTGCCCGAGTGGCCCGAGGCGCCCGAGCTCCTCGCGCCGATCAATTACGACCTGCCGTACCTCACGCCGCGGGTCGACGAGGACTACGCCTCGGTCGTGCGCCAGCTCGACGAGCTCGCGACGCCGGTCCCGCGTAGCCTCGTCGAGGAGGCCATCGAGCAGAGCCGCCTCGCGGCGGCCTTGCCTTCGACCGCCGCCGAGCGCACGCCGACCATCCCTGCGTCGCACGAGTCGACGTCGACGTCGGCGTCGCTCGGCTACCTGCCGCCGACGTACGCCATGGCGGGAGCCGACGCTCTCGTGCTCGAGCCGCACCGCTCCCGGACCCCTTCTCCGGTCCCGGCGCTCTCGCACGGCCACTCGAGCGCCGACGAGGGCGACTCGTCCTCGCGCGGCTCGCGTCGTGCGAGCTCGACGCTGTCGTCGCCGCGCCGCTCGACCGACGAATTGGAGCCGCTCACGCCGCCGACGAGCGCCGTCTCGAGCGTCTTCCCCGAGCTCGCGCAAGCGCACGACGAGCGCAGCGGGCGTAAGGTCTCGGACGGTGACGACGAGGCGGACGAGGCCGTCGTGACGATCCGCCGGGCGTCGCTCGTCACGAGCCAGGTCCGTAAGGCGTCGCTCGTCTCGCCCAAGACGTCGCGCCCGGCGTCGGTCGTCTCGGCAGGTATCCGACACGGCTCGATCAGCTCGATCCCGGAGCACCGCCTTAGCGCGGCGAGCAGCGCGTCGAGCGGGCTCGGCCTCGCCGCCGGCGCCTCGATGGCTTCCGCCGACGTCGTCGCCGTCCCGGCGCTCTCTGCGCCCGCCACCTCGCCCGAGCTCGTCATCCCCGCCAACGATGATGCACTCGGGCGCGAGAGCGCCGAGCCGACCCCTCGCCCTGCGCCGGCCTCCTCGTCGACCGCCTCGCCCGGGCTCGAGCACCCTCGGCCTCGTCCCGCCGCCGCCTACTCGTCCGCCGCGACCCTCCCTTCCCGCCGCAACTCGGAGCCGTTCCCCTCGCTCGTCGCCGGCCCTCGCCTCCGCCAGCCGGGCTCGGTCATGAGCGGCGCCGACCGCGCCTCTCGCGGCCGCAGCTTCTTCCTCGTGCAGGCGCTCATGGGCGAGAGCCAGCCCGAGGGCATGGTGCGCGACTGGGCCAAGGACGAGGAGAGCGAGGAGGAGAGCGACGGCGAGGTGAGCCTGCTCGGTGCGGAGAGCGAACTCGAGGAGGAGGACGAGGACCAGGAGGACGAGGCCTGAGCGGCGGCGCGACGAGACTTGTAGCTGTGCCTTCATCCCTCCTCCTTGTAGCTCTTCTCGGTCTCTCGAACGCTTTCATTGCATTGTATCTAGCTCTCTGATCATGCACTGCGCATCCGTCGTCTCGCTCGCCTGAAAGCGCTTGCGGCGAAAGAGCTCGCCGCCTGCAGTTCGACCACCGGCTGCTCTTCCTCTCTCGCTCCCAGCTCTCTTTGCGAACGACTCGTCGGTCGCTCGGTCGTAGCCTCTCGAAGCGAGAGCTCCTCGCCGTCGAGCATGAGCTCGCAGAGCTCGTTGCGCGCGAGGAGAAAAAAAGGCGCGAGAGCAAGTTCTTCGTGAGGGCACTGTGCAATTTCGACGTCGTGCGGTACGGCAAGACTGATAAGAACGGGTAAGAAAGACGAAAGAGGGGTATCGGAGAGGGCGAGCAAGGAGGGGAGGAGGAAGGAGAGGGAGGGTGTAGCTCAGATGCTCGCGTGCGTCTTGCGGCGGCGAGGGCACGTCTGCTCGTGCATCGCCTCGTACAGGTCCCTGTAGCAGCGCATCATCGTCAGCACATGGCTCAAGAGAGCCGAGGAGAGGAAGGGAGAGAAGGGGACGCACTCGAGCGCGTCGGCGTAGCGTTTGACCTCCCGCGCCTTGTCCTCGAGGACGTCGATGCTGCCCTTGAGGTGGCTCGCGAGCACACGCCGTTTGCGCGTGTCGGCCCTGGACGCCATCGACTGGTACTCGGCCGTGAGCTCGAGGTAGAGCCTGCGCACGAAGAGGTTGAGGGAAGAGGAAGGTCAGCCCAAGTCACCTCGAGCGCGGCGACGACGCGGTGGACGAGGGGAAGAGAACAAAGGACGCACTTCTTCTGCACCGAAAAGTCGCCCTCGAGCCGGTCGAGCACTGCCTCGAGCGTCCTGCGGTGCTCGTCCCTCGCCCGGCTCCTGCGCCTCTCCTCCTTCTCGACCGCCGCGCGCCTCTTCTCCTCGGCCCTCGCCGCCTCAGCCTCGGCAGCCGCCGCAGCCTCCTCCTTGGCCCTGCGGCGCTCCTTCGTGGCCGCCCTCGCGCGGCGCGCCT
>Ga0308169_10003906_pt1 | contig 14231 bp, 21 predicted proteins | sample PhyBR1_2_FD_202139 | JGI IMG/M metagenome (GOLD analysis project Ga0308169, IMG submission 202139) | Phyllosphere microbial communities from UC Gill Tract Community Farm, Albany, California, United States - DLSLSB.R1 | ecosystem: Host-associated > Plants > Phyllosphere > Unclassified | place...
TCCCCTCAGCGGACTCTTGACAACCTGTAACGCCGTGAACCACACCGCCCTCTGCGAACCCCAGCAAAGCCTTCGTCTTGGTTGAGGCAGGTTTGTAGGGGCACCGGTGATGGCTATGTCGAACGGAGCTGTATCCTGGCGACCAGCGGGATACGGACGCCGAGGGGACAAGGAAGAAGCCACGCAGGCTTTCGATGGGCTCGGGATGGAGCAAGCGAGCATGACACTTGGCCCTACGAGGGGCCGACAGGTGAGTCAATCGTAATCAACATGCTGCGGACTCAGAGGACGCAGCACCGTACTGATCCTCAGCTGACTCCAGTGTGGCCGAGAAAAAATCCCTCCATCCCGTCCTGACCGCCGACACACGCCCAGCGCGACCTCTGCTCTCCACCGCCTCTGCCAAGGCCTGCCCCATTCCACCCCCCTGTATTCTAGCGAATGCATATTATGCTTGCCTACTGCTCATCATGGCCGTCTCTCCGTTCGGCCGCTCATTCCGCATCCCATTGACGCACGAGATTCGCCACCCCACACGCCGACCGCGGCGCCCGCCTCCACCATGCCTGGACGGGGCGGTAACCCCGCTACTGTCCTCATCACCTTCTGCAATGCAGAAGAATCTAGTGGGAAAGGATGCGCATGGAGTTTCAAACGAAGATAGTCCCAACCTTCTCCCACTTAGTTTGACCTTTGGCGATCGTTTGGGTTTCGAAGGCTTCCACGTCGGACACGACTGAGTGTTGATCAGCGATGTGTCTTCCGCAAGTACTTACAGTCCATTTCATCGATTCTGCGGAATTTCGCCTTCGAGTAGACCAGTTTGCCGAGACACAACAGGGGAAAGGTCACAATCGGAAGATAGGTTGTCTGTAACCGATCAGCAGCGGTTTCCGCCCTTGTTCATTCGCTTACGACGAAGGTAGCGGTGTCCCATCCGCCGTCCAGAAAAACGGACCAGCCGGAGAAAAAAAGGACCACGGAGATGATCGACTGTTCGTTCATCACGTCGCCTGCGTACTGCCAGCGCTACGACTCACCAGACTATAATACGCTCCCGCCTTGGAGAACTTGGACTTAAAAGGTAGAGTCGAGCGATCGATGCCCTGCGCCTCCATTCCGGCCCCTGACATCAGCTTGACGGATCTCGAGTTCGACATACGGAAGCGAAGATAGGTCACGAAAATTCCAAACCAGCAGCTGAGCCCAACAGTTGATGTCATGTTCTGTAACAGTGTCAGGTTCCCAAAAATAGACATCTACCTGGACTCACCGCCAGCCAGCCGAACACGGTGTTAGCTCCTTGATCGACCCCCATATACGCCAGTGCACCAAACGAAGCGCAAAGTGCAACGGACACCCATGGTACGCCTCGTGATGTCGTCTTCAAGAGAATGCGAGGCAGGTCGCCGTTGAGAGCGATACTGTATACTGTTCGCGAGGCAATGTAAAGGTCCGCCGCGGCCGCAGACCAGGCGGACGACAGGATACATGCGTCTGATGTCAGTCTACACCGAGGGGCCGAGGACATACTGATTATCGAAGGAAGGACCTTGATAGCAACCAAATCTCCCGCGATGACAAACGGCGACGCGGTGGCGTCCGATGCGGTACCCAAACGATCGTTGTCAGACGGTACCACAAGCCCCATGGAGAAGACGCCTAGGATGTAGAACAGCAAGATGCGGATCCAGACCTTCTTGATAGCCGAACTGAGGTTCCTACGAGGGTCTTTGGTCTCTGCGGCAGTGACCGCCAGGATTTCGGTGCCGATGAAGCTGAACAGCGTTAGGAAATACACGTTTCTCTCGAGCTTACTCACGAGAATGACGCTTGTGTCAAGACCGCCCAAAAGCCCAAAAACTGTCCCTTTGATCCGGCCAAACCTCGCCACTGTACAAACGGTCCGGGATCTCGCCAATACCGGAAACCAATATACCCGTCATTGGCAGGTCCCGCACCGCAGTCAATAGCAATGCCCACTACGGATGTCAACACACGACATTGAGTGCGTATGGCGACTTGCTGATGATGAGACCGGTGATGGTCAGGATCTTGATCGAGGCGAAGACGCACTGGAAGATCAACCTCGCTGGGAGCATCGAGGTCCTGAACTGAACTTACCTCGGCTTCCCCATATCCCTTGGCTCCGAATGCATTAATACCCTGAATTCAGCCGCGGTTACCCCTTGCCTTGGTGACTTACAATGACAACAACGAACACCATAGAGATCCATACTGTATATGGTTAGCTGCGTTTCGTACCGCATTGACACATCTTGCCAGCATTGTTGACCGATGTGATCCACTGTTCGTCAATCCAGCGTCTATCACCTGTGTGACGACACACGTAGTTGATCAAGACTGCCGATGCCGACAACTCGGCCGCGAAGATGATGAGCCACAGGAACGCGTAGCAGAAAGACAGCGCGAACCCCCAGGCTGGACTGACAAACCGGTGAGCCAATGTGATATGACCTCCCGGTATAGGAAGAAACGTGATCATTTCCCCGAGCGCACTCATCAGACTGCGAAGATTAGGTGTATCCAGCTCAACGGGAGAAACTCACCAAAAGACGACTGTGCCGATGATTGAGTATCCGAGGAGCATGCCCAAGGGACCACCATTTGCCAAAGCATTGCCAGAACCGATGAAGAGACCAGTCCTACTTGTCAAAAGGAATGACTTTCGGAAATCACGCTATTCACCCAATGGTACCACCGATAGCGATGAACTGGGTGGCGTCAGCTCCGCGCGACAGCTACATGGGTGGAGCTTACCGAGATGTGTCTCGAGCTCAACGACCGCACGAGTGCCATGGATGGCGGAGCATCGGGGCCAGGCGCCTCTTGCACCAAGCACGATGGCTCAGGCTCCAACGTCGGGATTTCTTTATCGCTTGACATTTTGTTGGTGTTTCCGGACATGATGACCGATGCAGGGTTATCCACAATGATCAGTTTATCGCCTCGGGTCTTAGATGTAACGGTACATCCTCGAGTGAGAGCATGCCCCTTCCTCCCGGAGATAGGCGAGTGCAATCCATAGCGGCGTTCCTTCTAAGTTTGACAAGAAATGGCAGAGATCGCCGCTGGTTCGCCGCTAGTTCGCCGCCGTTTCACCGCGAGTTTGCCGATTAATTCTTGCGCCAATGCCCTTGATCAGGATACGCGGGAACCGCAACATCGCGAATGCCCTCATGATACCTACACGAGCTCATTCAGCAGATTACTTTTTGCGCTCCACCATGAGCAATATACGCACCATCCATACCCTGCAACTGCCGACATATACTCGGCCCAGCGAGCTTGATACAGGCATCTTCCCCACGACAAGCCGGTTCCATGAGTCCCCATTCGAAGCAATCCAACTGGGTTCTACGAGGACGCAAATGCCTCAATTTCTGAGTCTCGCCGAGGAGCAAAAATATCGGAAAGAGCACCTGATCCTCTGCTTCAGAGCGCTTCATAGAGCGGGACTTGCCGAAGGGGTTGCTGGTGAGCTGAACCATCCCTCCGCACTTTCTACTGTAGCCCTCTGTCTCAAGCTTATGAGCAGGACACTGCTCAGTACGGGATCCTATAGAGCCGGATACATTCTGGGTCAACCCACAAGGGCGATCTTTCGCACGGCTCCGCGTTAGTGATCTGCACCGAGTACGCGTGTCCGATGGGACTGTCGTGGAAGGCGTGGCTCCGGTCGATGCCAGTGCCACCAGTATCCATGCACCCATCTATCGTCAACAAGGTCGAGGCCCAAGTCAACCAGGAGGCTTAGATACTGGAGTCGAAGCGATTGTACACGTACATGGACCTCACAGTAAAGGTTCGTCTGTTTATGCGGTACGCGGCCGGTGTTGATCTGCAGCATTTTCAGCCGCTGGGCGCCCGCTCGACCGCATCAACCAAGATGTGTGTGCTTTCGACGGCGATGTGGAATTGGTTCCTTTTGGAGATGAGTCAATTCCCCCTGAACAATGAAGGTGTTGCTGATGTTCTACGTGCCGTCTTTGACATGGAAGAGGGTGCGCGTATCGCATCATTCCTGAAACCGGGCACCAAAGTCGCTCTTCTGCAGAATCACGGAGCGGTCTCTATCGGTCGGAGGATGATCGATGAAGCAGCGTGGTGGAGTATGAGTTATGAGATGTGCTGCAAGGCCCAAATCTTGTCCGACTCGATGGGTCGTTCCGCTGAGGCGATACGAGTCGGTGATGAGGAATGTGCTTCAACTCGAGAGGAGATTGGCACACCGGAGATGGGATGGTATAGCATGGGACCTTACATCGAAGACGAAATTTGGTCGTCTCAAGGCGACCATTTGTTGTAGGTAGCACATGTTCTATCGATCCATGCACTGTGTTCAGGCTGCCTGGACAAAGGAGTGGTCGACGAGACAGCTTCCTACAAAATCGAGCGAGCAAGGCGCATCCCATCCGTTATCAAACGCAAGGCGCGCATTGGACACGTCATAAACCCCACCGGAACGGCGTCCACCCGGATTCACGTTCAGCGACACCACGCTGCTCAGATAGCTCGTCACGCCCTTCAGCCCGTCCGCGTACGGTATCGCCAATCCCTGGTGAGATTCGGGTGCCATCGATTTCAGCGGCCTAGATAAACCATACCATAACGTAACATGTCCTTTGATCCATCTGTGACTCTGCTACGGCCTCATAGATCGAAGAAGGACAGACCTTGCGACGCTTGTGAGTCTACGCGACCCGTTGCATCAGACTCACTCTGAGGTCGCCGACGGAAGCATGCTTGCCGTATCGTCGAACGGGACAGGCCATGTACAGGATGTGCAGATCGCGGTGAACTATGCACCTTTACGGAAACAACCACGAGTACTGCAAGTCGCCAAAAGCGCAAACGACAGACGACCGACGTATCCCTTCTGACGACTCGAGATCCTGACGGCTGGCCGCGCCCTCGAGGAGGAGAAGAGGGTTCTTTGGGATTCTCAGGAATGGCTACCATCATACGCAACCAACGGAATGTGCCAACTAGCCAGATGGAGGAGGAGGAGGAGGAGGAGGAGGAGGTACGTCGCTTCAGAAAGGCGTTTGCATGCTTATCGCTCAGCTAGAATACTACCCGTCCTTGGACTTGCAAGTCGACGACCAACAAGAAAGCCATTACATCGGCGCTGGATCTTTCTTGGACTTTACTCCACCGATCCGGCCCGAGGGTGACCTGGGGGAGACGCTGAGTTCATCACCAATGCATGACGGACATCAGCATCGGCCAGTGACCTCATCCTCTTATCATCAAGTCTCACGAGATGACCAAGCGATGGCCTATTTCGTTCGCAATCCAGCCTTTGTGTACGGGAAAACGTCAAAGACTGTCGAGCTGCATAATGCGATCCAAGCGACGCTGGGACCAGTGCAGATGGAGGCGCTACTAGAAAGGTGAGCATCTAATCTACCGTAAGCTGCCAGCTGACCATACGAGGTTTTTGGAGCGCACCCTCCCGGCATTTCCAATAGTGAAACGCATCCGACTGGTAGCTGCTATCGAGAAACGTTCGGACGGGGGCCCTTATCCATATGCGCTTCTCTCCGGTGTGGCCGGACACGCCCTGGTATACTTTCCCGTGGTACGGCGACAACACTTCCGGCTCGTCTGGAAGTATATCTGCGACCTGCTAGACGAGGAGTGCAAGCAGCCTCGAATCGGTACGATACAGCTGGCTCTACTGGATCTCGTTACTCGTCCAAACGAAGCCCACGCACGGAACTGCATCACTTTGGCTAGGGTATGTGTCAGTTTCTGGAGCACGACTGAATGACAGTCCGTCGGACTCGCCCATCTGTTGGGCTTGCACATTGATTGTTGCAATTGGCGCCTGCCCCGATGGGAAATATCGGTACGGAGACGACTGTGGTGGTCTTTGTGTATCCACGACACTTGGTAAGTCAATAACTTAAGCATCAGCTGAGCTCTAGGTCCGCGCTCATGTATGGAAGACCAAAGCTGTGCGTGCTCAATGATCCCACTTCACTAAGGGCAGGATCAATCAAGAGAACTGCAACGTCCAGCCTCTTTCGCATCGGGATGCAGATTTGGGCGAAGAAGCTGAAGCAGAAGATGTCGATTCCTTCGGCGTCTTCATTGGGCTATGCGCTATAACAACCGTGCTCGACGACGTATTGAACACATTCTACTCGATCAGGGCACAAGCCCGGCTACGGTCCGCCTCCATGGACATGAAGAGCAAACTCATCGAGTCCACTGCAGCAGGCTTCGACAAGGCATATTCGGAGCTCCCAAGCTGGTTGAAGGATGTACAAACAGCGTGTGACGTTCCCGGAGCCCGTAGGTCACGTATCCTACCTGTTAGACTGATACCAGGATCGTTGCAATTGACTTGTCTGGGCATGCGATTATTATTCCTCCGCATTTCAATGGACTGCGCCGTGGATGCCATAAAATGCTTCTCCGATATCGTGCGGGAGTCGGGCGAATTGGTGATATTCCTCGAAAATCTTTCACGGTATGACGCTCAAGCTTTCTGGATGCCATGTGAGTACACTATAAGCGGCATAGATGGCTCACCGAAAGATTGCTCTTACCTTCTTTCCTTTGCCAACACCCTTCTTGTGCGCATTGCAGTACGAGCTGGTCAAGAAGAACAGACATCGACCAAGACAGAATGCTGTGGTCTTGTGATACGTCTCGTGTCCTGTTTGCGAAAATGCCTTCAGGAACTCGAATGGGAAGTCGCAGAATCAGCCTTGCCTAGGTGTATGGTCGTCATTCGTTCGGTTGTGGGGATGCTACCGGATCTGGGCAGACTGCTGGATGAGCCGGTCGCAATTCAAGGCGCAGATCAACGCGCTCTTGCGGCAGGTGAGTATCTCTCAGAGAGAGAGGTCACTCACAGACAGACTATGGGAATAACACTCTGGACAACAACGAGTTTGCCGCACTTTTGGGTCTGGATGTCGGGCAGACATCTCTGGAGGACTGGCTATCCAGTCTCGGCCAGGATAGTGCGAGCTAAAGAATGCATAATCTCACGGTATCCCCCGGCCTTGAGCGATGATGTTGCAATCACCGCAACGGTCAACCGCCTACCTTGATCTGCGACGGCGGTGAACGCTGGGTCTCATCGATGTGAAATCCGCAATCTTGCTGTTTTAGCCCGCGTTAATGGAAGACATCGAAGGGTCCATCCGAGGGCGCTCGAACCAATAAGAATGCAGCTTCCGTGGCGTTTACGAGCGGGACGGTAGCGGCGGTCCAGCGGCGAAGTGCGGGGGATTGAGTTCGCCGCCCCCTCACATGGCATCGCCCCACACCGAACCGATTTTATGTATATACCCCGACGGTTCAAACCTGCCACGCGCCGTTTCATGCAGCAACAGACGTCTCACAATCGCCAACAATGCCCATTCCGACTCAACGCATCGATGAAGTCGCTTTCTGGAAATCCGCACAATCCCATCTCATCCGATGCGGTCCCAAATTCTCTCCGAGAATCATCACTCGAACAGAAGGTTGCACTTTATGGGTGAGATACTGTTTCACTTCGTGCCGCGATGTCAAACTCATGGCGTAGGACAACCGAGGGGAGGCAATCATCGACTTTACATCCGGGCAAATGTCATCCTTGATCGGACAGTAAGCTTGCACGTGAGAGCAAATTACGAAAATTCTCATGTATCCAGCTCGCATCCCGCCCTCGTCGAGGCGGTCTCATCAAGCATGGCGACTCTAGATCATCTTTTCTCCGGCATGATCACGCGGCCAGTCGTCGACCTTTCGGTGCAGCTCGCGAGTCTGCTGCCTCCATCCCTGTCCAAAGCAATCTTTCTAAGCACCGGCGCGGAATCGAATGAGGCGGCTATCAAAATGGCGAAAATGTACACGGGAAAACATGAAGTGGTATCCTTTTCGGCTAGCTGGCGTAAGCGAATGATCTGCCGGACATTCCACGCTCATGATTAGATGGCATGACCCAAGGAGCGGCGGCGGCGACATTCTCCGCGGGGAAGAAAGGTCAGTCACGGACAAGATGATTCAAGGGTTTGGTCGCTGATCCGAAGGTTATGGACCGTGTCCCCCTGGCCAGATGATCTTGCCGAGTCCCTACTCTTATCGCTCTGTCTTTCGCAATGCCGATGGCTCTCACGACTGGCAGACTGAACTCGACTTCGGGTGGGACCTGATTGATCGTGAGTCGTCGATCCGCACAATGGCCAGAGGACAGACTGATCTGGCCAGGGCAGAGTACCGGTAATCTCGCGTGTTGCATCATCGAGCCGATCTTGAGTACGGGAGGGATCATAGAGCTGCCGGACGGCTATCTTGTCGCTCTCAAACGCCATTGCGAGAAGCGTGGAATGCTTCTGATTCTCGACGAGGCACAAACGGGAATGGGTCGAACAGGCGGTGAGTCCCCCTGGGCCATGGCTCTACTGATTTTAGATATGTTTGCCTTTGAACGAGACGGCGTCGTGCCTGACATCCTGACGCTTTCCAAAACGCTAGGGGGAGGTCTCCCACTTGCGGCCACGGTGACATCTGCGGAGATCGAAGAAATATGCTTCTCCCGTGGCTTTCTCTTCTATACTACCCATCTCTACGACCCCCTCCCGGCGAGTGTGGGCCTGGAGATTTTGAAGGTGGTTCAAGAGGAAAATCTAGTCTTGCGTGCCCGAGAGGCCGGAAAACGCCTCCGAGCTGGTCTGCTAGCGGTGAGTCTCATCGGTCCAGTTACGACCCTGAAAAATGCTGACACCATGCAGCTCCAAGCAAAACATGAGTGTGTGGGCGACGTTCGCGGACGAGGGCTACTACAGGGCTTGGAAATTGTCCTTGATCGTGGCACGAAACAGCCTGCGGACGAGCTGGGCGCGTGAGTCGCTCGGAAGGTTGTTCACAGCTGAGCGTATTCAGCGCGATTGCGGACCGCTGCTTGGAGTACGGTCTGTCGATGAACATTGTTCAGCTGCCGGGAATGGGTGGAACCTTTAGAATGGCTCCACCCCTTACCATCACGGACGACGAGCTGGATCGCGCCTTGACCATTCTCGATCGGGCCATCACGTCTTGCGTGGAATGAATGGAAAGAATCGCGGTCCCAGGTAAAACAGTGCGCTTCGGGAGATGCAGAGAATCATGAGCATGCATATGCTCGATACTCCGTTGGGACTGGCCTGGAAAACCAACATCGCGTCATGACAAGGGCATGTCAGGACGATCTTGACTCTGTGACCTCAGGATTCCAGCGTATTTAGCTGGATACCTGGACGCGCGACACACGACCCATTGTTGACAGGGTGAGTCTTGTATCAAAGCCTTGCATCGCGAAAAGTCAGTGCGGGAGTGACTATTGGGAGAGGGTTCGCCTGTCGATGCCTTGAGCCTTGAGACCCTTGGAGAATCGGATGTCGGTGAAGTTGATGCCCCACCTGGTGGCCGCACAACCAATCACCGGGGACCGGACCTCAGCGGTTAGATGCTGCTCGGTGTGCCGCCGCACATGCTGCGGATCAACAAGGACTACAAGGAGCGCTTCCTTGCCGAGATCAGACGTATCAGGACATGGAGGCGGGCATCTGTGCCAATCAGACAGTCTGGGGGAATGCCCAGGTGTCGGCAGCCTTGGTCATCGTTTGACGCAACCGTGCCTGCTGAAACACCATTGAGACCGAGGAGTAAAGGCAAGGGCAGAAGGTGCCAGTGGACCACTACCTCACCACTGAGCCGGCTCAAGTCGACCATCGATGGGCAGCGCACAGCGAGTGGGATATTGGCAGGAGCTTCAGGTCCCGGTGGACACGGTTTTGCCACGCGGCCAACGGACAACGACATAACGGTATCAAGCGGCTCTCGATGATGGTCCCCGGCTCAAAGGATATCGGTACCATTCATACCGACCGCACCTACCGATCACGCAACTTCCTGGTCAAGATCTACCCGATCGTTGTCCGGCCAATCAAAGCTTTCAATCGCGCGATCATGCAGGGATCAGCAACTCACCGGTATCGCGGGCAAGAAACCTTTGGAAGCCTTGTCTGGCGTCGTTCCCATCAGAGCGACGTATCCGCTTCCGTTGTTCTGCTGCAATCTCTGTTATGACTTTTCTGGTTGGCCTTAATACCGGTCTTGTAGTGACTTAGACGGCTGTCTCTCCAAATACAGTACATCTCGAACCATCCAGAAACCTCAATATGTACGTACCCGACAGCCTACCGGTCTTGTGTTCGTTGATACCGTGCTCCGCGTCTCTCCGGCCCAACACACTCGTTTGAACCTTTTACTGCTGCTGCTGCTGCTGCTGCTGTTGCTTTGGTGTACCCGCCCGGTGGGCGGACACATCAGTATACAGAGGTGGCAGATCCACCACACCACCATGATGTCCTCCTTGATCGTAGATCTCTCCCGCATCGGTATGCCTTCTGAACTCGGTCGGATCCTGGCTGCCCAGCGGGATAGGTGGAAGTGGATGCTGGGACGTAGCTGAACTAGTCGTACTGGTGAAGCCACGGGGATAGCCTGCTTTTGTGTCCGCTGAAGAGGCTCCAGAGCTGGCAGACGGGGAGATGTGGTAACCGTCCGCCATGCTCGCATCAGGCGAGGTGGGATCGTTCTCTGAGCTGGAAGAATCACTGAGACCCCGCAGAGGCGCAGCTCTGTTCGGCAGGGGAGTGACGTGGGAACTTTGGTCGCCTGCCTCGGACTGGGTACCCGTGCTGGAGTCTCGTGCGCCCGCAAGCCTGAAAAAACCAGGGCCGGGCGTGGGGAAAGGGACAGAGCCAGGTGTATCCACCCCACGTCGGCCAAAATTCGGATCGGTCTGCACCATCTCTCCCGCTTCGTACCCGCTCTGGGTCCTGCGTGGGGTGTAGCCCATTGTCGGCATGGAGCCACTGGTACTAGTCGATCGGAACGGCACCACTCTAGGCTCGACGTGACCGGCCCCTCCCCCCGAGCCTCCGACAAGGTCGACATTTCCCTGGTCTGCGGCACGGTTCTGGCGTCGTTTGCGTCGTATGTAGAAGAGGATGAAGGCAATAATGGCTGCAGTGACGGCCGCAGCACCAACGGCAATGCCAGCAATCGCGCCTGCGGAGATACCCTTAGGGGGGGGGCTGGGAGTGGGTGGCGGGCTCGGGGGCTGCGGCGGGATCTGAGTATCCGGAATATCTGTAGAGTTGTCGTTGGGCGTGGGTGTGGGCAGTGGTCCCCAAGACGTTTTTGTTGGTGAGACGGGGTTAACCTGCAGACCGGAGGGCCAGTCTGACCGGTTCATCGCTTGTTGTGCGATACAGTCGGCGTTGCCGGCCGAAGAGACCTCGTAGATTTGGCCGACACCACCTTCGCCCAGAAAGCCCCCACTTTCCATGAGCTCGTCTAGTGCCCAGCGGTGTTTGAACTCACTTCATCATGACAGTAAACCTTGTACCGCTTGTCATGTTCACGCGCAATATCTCCGTATCACCCCTCTTGATCGAATCGCCGAGCACCCAGTCCCATGGGTTGTAAGAAGCATCGAGCGGGGCGATCGTAAATGAATGTGGAAGTGACTCGGACGAGTTCGACGACGTGTTCCTCCACGCCACCGCCAATGAATAGTCGCACTCCGCGAGGGTGCCATAGACTTGAAAGTCAAAGATTTTTCGGGAGTGAACGGCGGCGGCCAAGCATGCGGTATCGTTTGAGGGCTGTACGATCTGAATCGGCGTGGGATTGAATGCTCTGCCTCAGTACCGTCCCGGTGATCACCCGGCTGCACCTACGGGCTTCATTGTACCCTTGTGAATCGTAAATTATTACCACATAGGCTGTACCCGGTTCAAGTTGAAGCGGGATCTCTATATCAGTCGCAGTCCGCGATAGGACTTGACAGCGCTCACAGTCTCTGTGAATGGGTACGACGCGTTAACTGGGTAGCCCGGATCATATATCTCCCAAAAGAGGGGCTGCTGTCCGATCGGCCTGAAAGTCAATCACATGGCAGGCGACCTGGTAACACAAACAATATCTCAAGCTCCCAAGGTGGAACTCCGCCCGTGATTGAAACAGTGACGGTCTATCATTAGCAAGGATTAAAGGCGCAGAGGGCTCCGCCTTTCGGAGACTCGATATGTAACTCACTTCGCATTGTGAGGTGACTGTTGGCCACGTAAAGTTCCAGTCGTCTTGGCCGGCGCGTACGTGGATGGAAATAAGAGCAGAGATCGAGAGTATTCGAAGCGGCCTGAAGGTCATCATGTTGCTCGTTCTGTCGGTTCGACTGTCCCTTCCAGTACCCGGGTGGGCAGTGTGTCGCAGTGATATTGCCGCTACGACACAATCAAGGCTGGTATCGTCCGTGTTCGACACTAAGCCGGGAGCAGTGCAGCCTTGATGGTGCTTTTAAGTGAATGTGAAGGTAGGTGAGGCGGGCGTCAGGGTGGCTCCAGGTGGGAAGTAGATGCGATCCAGGGCTGAAATGAAAGGGACAAGCGGGTCTACGATCAACCGATTTTGAGGTCAGGCGAAGTGCTTAATGCAAGAGCCTGGGTGGTGCCGAAGAGTGATCAGAAGTAGCGTATAGGGTCAGCGAAGCGGAGTGAGTCGTGGCGACTTGTGAGTCTTATCCACTACGACTCGGGCTGCAAGATTCCAACACGAATCCAGCCCGGTCAGGAGGGATCAGCCCTCAGCGGTTTCAAAGCGTCGTCTAGCCGGACTCAAACGCCCAGCGGGAGCAGGGTGGGTCAGGAGTAGTCATCAGTAGGGTCCGAGCGGAAGAGAGGCCTAGGCGCGGGAGCACGACAGAGCTCACCGTCGTGACACATGCACGCACAGCTCTTCCTCCTATCGCAATGCTGATCTGAATTGATGAGGGGCGCGAAATTGCGATGCTGTGTCTTCCCATCAAAGTGACCGCTTGGGCGGACTGCAAGTAGTATGTGCCCACATTGCCCATGCATCAGTATCGCGCGGGAACGCGTTCTACCCGACAGCATGCAAAAAGCGGTGGAGACGGCGTCGAAGTTGAGAACAGCATGAATGAGATTGCGTAGGTCTGCCAGTCCCGAATAAGCGCGGAACGTGAACCCTCGGGTCTTGTGCGCTAATTCAGGACACGAGCAGCGCCGACGACCTTGTGTTGCAGACACATCCGCAGGTTCAAGTGTCAGCCGATCGGGCTCAGATACGACAAGACCCGTCGAGTCGCGATCGCCTGAATGGCCTTGCCCGGCAGGCCCCAGGCCACGTTCTTCTAGGTTGGTGCCTATGCGGGACCATCTACAGCCGTTATTCGGCTACGATCCGGCGAGTGCAGGTGCGTGACATACTCCTCATCAACAAAGGCACTTGACAGCGAGATTGAGCTCATGGCTTTCAGAGGGGCGTGCCCCAGCTGTATGATATCTGCGATTGCACACAAGATTATGAAGGCGTTAGAAGTCCCGACGAGCACATCCCGTCGCTGTAGAAACCGGTCTGGAACGCCCCTCACCTCGACCTAGTCGATCAACTCTCGCCGGCATCATGAAGGCCTTCTCGCCATTACCGTTTGTCTCGGCGCTGCTCTTGGCCTTATCCGCTCTCGCCCAGCGGACCACCTTTACCCACGGCGTCAGTCATTACTGCCGATTGTTCGTCCCGTGCTGACGTGCAGGTCGACCCCAATGGCTTGACGGAATGGCTCAATGGAGACACCATTGTCGCTTCGCTCTCGACCGACATCAATGGTCTGACCATCACCAACACCCTGTGCGCAGCCATTTGCACCGGTCGAGGATGGATCACTTACTTGCAGGAGCACGATCATCGGTCCGGTGGTCACCACGCCAACCACGACGCCCATTACCACACGGACACGTACAACGGCGACCAGGGCGACCACGGATGAGATCACCACGACTGACGTGTCTATTAACCCCTCCCTTGGGGCGTACACTAGCGTCTCGACCAGCTCAACCGCCTTGCCTCCCAGCGCCGCGCAGGATAGTTCGGGTGAAGGCGGAGGTAGATCGGGCACGCCTGTAGGAGCGATCGTCGGCGGAACGGTCGGCGTAGTCGCCTTCCTCGTCTTGCTCGCCGCGCTGCGCTTCTTCTGTCTCAGGAGGCGCCCGAGGGAGGGGCGGGACTCGACCGGCCCGATGAAAAAATCGGAGAAGAGAAGGACGGGCGCGATGGACCTACTGGCTGGTCGGAAAGGTTGGGCGGAACGGGCGTTGTCCGACAGGGTTAGGGGGTTACACCCCGGTCCGGGGGTG
>Ga0308169_10003907_pt1 | contig 14229 bp, 17 predicted proteins | sample PhyBR1_2_FD_202139 | JGI IMG/M metagenome (GOLD analysis project Ga0308169, IMG submission 202139) | Phyllosphere microbial communities from UC Gill Tract Community Farm, Albany, California, United States - DLSLSB.R1 | ecosystem: Host-associated > Plants > Phyllosphere > Unclassified | place...
GGAGGAGCTGCGAAAGAGTCTTGCATCGAAGAGCTCTCAGCTGGAAGCCAAGAACGCCGAGGCCAACCAGAAGCTCAGGCAAATGGTTTCAGACCAGCAGGAGGCCGAGGCGAAGAAGGCGGCTTCGATCGAAATCCAAGCGGCGCTGGAACAGCAGGACGAGTTCATCCGACAACGACAAGAGATTGTCAAGGAGGATCTCGCTCAGGCAGAGCCGGCTGTCCTCGAGGCGCTTGCCGCGGTTAGTAACATCAAGAAGCAGCACCTGGCCGAAGTTCGATCGATGGCGAACCCTCCAGAGGCGGTCAAGCTGGCCATGGAGTCGGCTTGCACGGTTCTCGGACATCAAATCGACAGCTGGAAGACGGTACAGAGCGTAATCCGACGGGACGACTTCATTTCGAGCATCCAGAACTTTGATACTAAGAAGATGTCAAAGTCGGTGCGGGACAAGATGATGCGGGAGTACATCGGCCGACCTGCTTTCAACTACGAGACGGTCAACCGAGCAAGTAGGGCTTGCGGTCCGCTCGTTCAGTGGGTGATTGCTCAAGTCCGATTCTCCGAGATCCTCGACAAGGTCGCGCCGCTTCGACAAGAGGTCGCGTCACTGGAGAACCAGGCCGAGACGACCAAGCAACAGGCACAAATCGTTATGGAGACTGTTGCCGGTCTCGAAGCTTCGATTGCGAGGTACAAGGAGGAGTACGCGTTACTCATCAGTGAGACGCAGGCAATCAAGTCCGAGATGGACCGTGTGCAGACCAAGGTGGACCGAAGTATGACCCTTCTCGGCAGCCTTTCGTCGGAGCAGGATCGGTGGGACAAGGGGAGCAAAACGTTCGACCAGGAGATGGGGACCATCGTCGGTGACGTGCTCATATCGGCGGCCTTCCTCGCCTACTCCGGCTTTTTCGACCAGCACTATCGAGATCTCATGCGACGAGAGTGGACCGAGCACCTATCGGAGGCTGGTATCAGCTTCAAGCAGGACCTGGCGCTGGCCGAGTTCTTGTCGAACGCGGACGAGAGGCTGGGCTGGCAATCGAATGCCCTCCCCGCTGATAATCTTTGTGTGGAGAACGCAGTCATGCTGAAGCGGTACAATCGATACCCGCTCATTGTCGATCCGACCGGCCAGGCCGCTGTGTTCCTGCAAAACGAGTACAAGGACCGGAAGATCACGGTCACAAGCTTCCTGGACGAAGCGTTCTTGAAGAACCTGGAAAGCGCTCTGCGGTTCGGTAACCCGTTGCTCATCCAGGATGTGGAGAATCTCGACCCGATCCTCAACTCGGTGCTTAATCGGGAGCTGCGCAGAACGGGGGGACGAGTCCTCATCCGGATCGGCAACCAAGATATCGACTTCTCGCCTTCGTTCACCATGTTCCTGTCGACGCGCGACCCATCCGTCGAGTTCTCACCCGATATCTGCTCGCGGGTCACGTTCGTCAACTTTACTATGACTCGAAGCAGTCTGCAAACGCAAGCTCTCGACAAGGTGTTGAAGGTGGAACGACCCGAAATCGACCAGAAGCGAACGGACCTCATGAAGCTGCAGGGGGAATTCCGCCTGCGACTACGCCACCTCGAGCGATCGCTGCTGCAAGCGCTCAACGAGTCGACGGGCTCGATCCTCGACGACGACAAGGTGATCGAGACGCTGGAAGTGCTCAAGAAGGAAGCGGCCGAGGTCACGCGCAAGGTCGAGGACACCGAAGTCGTCATGGGCGAAGTCGAAGCGGTCACGGCCGAGTACTTACCGCTGGCGCAAGCCTGCAGCGGTATCTACTTTACGCTCGAGCAGCTCGCAACGATCAACCACTTCTATCAGTTCTCGCTCGCTTACTTCCTCGATATATTCGACTACGTCCTCCTGCAGAACCCGAACTTGAAAAGCGTGACGAATTTGGCGAAGCGAAAGGCAGTGCTGTTCGACGATCTGTTCAAGGTGACGTTCCACCGGGCTAGCAGGAGTCTCCTCCATACCGACCATGTGGTCCTCGCTGTCAGCTTGGCGAGGCTGCGATTGACAGGTGAGGTAGCCGAGAGCGTAATGGAAGAGCTGGACGCGGCCTTGGAGGTATCAAGTGGAACCGAGGTGAGGGTGACACCGGAGCAGCGAAGAGTCTTGGAGAGCCACCTCGGGAGGGACACCGTGAAGGTGTTGGAGGAATCGCTCGAAAAGGACGACTGGACTGGTTTTGCCAAGGGCAGCGATATGCCTTGGGTTTGGCCTGAAGCTGACGGTGCGTCCTGATTGAGTCGCCAACACTCGCAACTGATGCGCAGCTCTGACCGTTGCGGCGCGTCAGATCACCATGACCAAGCTCTTCCGCCCCGACCGCCTCACACAAGCCTTCTCGGAATTCTCGAACAAGGCCTTTGGCGAGGATCTCACCGAACAAACGGGATACGACATTGCTGCAATGGTCAAGGGCGAGCTTGGACCGACCAACCCGATCGCTCTGACCTCGGTGCCCGGCTACGACGCAAGCTATCGGGTCGACAACCTCTGTCGAGCCGTCGGCGCAACCTGCACTTCAGTCGCTATGGGTTCGGTCGAGGGTTTCCGGCTTGCTGATCAAGCCATTGCGTCTGCCGCTCGAACGGGCGCGTGGGTTTTGCTCAAGAACGTCCACCTCGCGCCGTCTTGGCTTGCCCAGCTCGAGAAGCGCCTGCACTCGCTCTCACCCAGCAAGAGCTTCCGACTCTTCCTCACGATGGAGACGAACCCCGTCATACCGATCAACATACTCCGTCAGTCACGCGTGATCATGAACGAGCCGCCTCCCGGTGTCCGCGCAAACCTGCTCGACACGCTCCGCGGACTGCCCCAAAACCGTCTGACCACTGGACCCGCCGAAAAGGCACGCTTGTTCTTCCTCCTTGCTTGGTTCCATGCCGTCGTGCAAGAGCGACTCCGCTACCTGCCCTTGGGTTGGTCGAAGGGGTACGAGTTCAACGACTCGGACTTCGACGCCGCGCTCAACACGATCGATCTTTGGCTCAACGCGCTCTCCAAGGGCAAAGCGAATATCGATCCGGCTCAGATTCCATGGGTAGCGCTCAAGACGTTGGTGAAGCAGGCGGTGTACGGAGGCCGAGTCGACTCGGACTTCGATCAGCGGGTTGTTGACGCCTTTGTCGACCGTATATTCTCCCCTAGAGCCTATGATCCCGATTTCGCGCTGGTGGAGGGTAGCTTGGCAGTACCGGAGGGAACGCAGATTGGGCAGTTCATCACTTGGGCGCAGGCCCTACCAGAAAGAGAACCACCCGCTTGGCTGAGTCTGCCAGCGAGCGCTGAGAGCGTCGTCGCTGCTGCCGAGGGTGAGCCAACATGCGTGCGAGATGAGACCGTTGCTGATGTGCAGGCGAGGCAACTGTTGTCAAGCTGCGAAAGATGCGCACCACGGACGACGATGACGACGAGACTGCTGGAGCGACGTCTTCCGCCTCGGCTCGACCGGGATGGATGAACACGCTCAAGACTTACGCAGAGGAATGGCTCGACACACTGCCGAAGACTCTCACTACGCCTCCAGCCGAATTGTCACCGCTTGCTCGATTCTTCGCTAGAGAAGCGGCGACTGGACAGAAATTGCTCAGCAGGATCAGACAAGATCTGGAGCAGCTCAAGGGCGTCTGTGCGGGTGATGTGAAGCAAACGAATGAGCTAAGAGCGTTGATGTCGGATCTGAACAAGGGTAAGCTAATTGCATCGATGCCGGCAGGAGGCAAGCTCACGGGCAGGAACGGTGCCGGCCCACTGGAAGAAGTACAAGACCCCCCGAGGCATCTCTATCGGAGCTTTCATTGCCGATCTCAAGAACCGACTGTCCCAGCTCGAGACGATCGCGACAGACCCGACTCGCAGAAGAGGTATCTGGCTGGGAGGCCTCTTCCAGCCTGAGGCATACATCACTGCCACGCGTCAAGCCATCGCGCACCAGAAGGGATGGTCGCTCGAGCAACTGGTGCTCAGCCTGGACGTTGAGGAGTCGGCAGGAGCCGAGTCGTTTGTGGTGGAAGGTAAGCAGCGGAACCTTGAGAGAATGACCAGGAAGTTAATGCCAGGCTTGAAACTAGCCGGAGCCACCTGGAGTGACGGTCGCCTGAAGTTGAGCGATGGTCAACCGGTTTCTCTCAAGGCATCTCAAATCACCTGGACGAAGCGAGAAGTGGAGACCAAGAAGCAGGAAGGAGTCAACCTGCCGGTGTACTTGAACGGCGATAGGAGCGATGTGCTCTTCAGCATTGACCTGGACACGGATGGAGTGGGCCAGGATGTCGTTGCGCAGAGGGGACTGTGCCTGACTGCTGCTTGATAGATAGTGCTATGCACATACTGTATGGACTGCCCGCCCTAGCATCCATGACAACAGCCACGTGAAGCCAAAGAAGGCTGTCAAGTGGCAGAAAGCTACACGTATGGCTTCAGATATCCATACACAGATCAATTTCATCCTTCCATGTTACAATGCCCAGGCCGCAGAGCGCACCAGTGTGGCTGTAAGGGCGTCGCCTGGACACCTTCACTGACGAGCCGGTATCGGAGGTCTTGTATACGTGGCAGTGCATCAAGCTGACCTGCAACATCAGCCCACGACTTATCACGATGGTCCTTGAGGCGAAGGCTCGGATGCGAGGAAGAAAGACCACGGGGACATACTATGTGGGTAGCCCTCCTCGCCTGGGGGCGTCCAGAACACCTCCGAGAAGGCAGCTGCGCGGGGCCACATAACGTTCTCGAGGTTTGTTTTGTCGATCTGTTCCGTCCAGAGGGACGTTTGACCTGTCGTCAACTCGACACAGGTCTGGAAAGCTCAATGAAGGAAGGAAAGGGCGAGACATACCGCCCAGTACGAGGTGTCTTTGCGCTTCCGTTACATTCGCATAAGGGTCGAAGCTGGAGTGAGCGGTGGCATGACATGCGAGGAAGCGACTTGCGAATGAATCTGCGCCCAAGATTTGTACGGATCACACCAGCTGTTCCCGCCTTTTTCCATCCCTATCCACCCGCCCAGACCGCAATCGAGGTAAAAGTAATCTGACGATGCGTGGACCAACCGGAACCTACGGTCCAGCACATCATTCGCATCTGCCTGGCCTCGCCAGGCGTAGATGATAGTGTCATTCCGCAAGGAGGTCACGTTATGGTCGAGTACCTAGCAGCATCAACCAAGCCACACAAGGCTTCATCGACGCTATGGCATACCATCTCTTGCCAGACAATCGCCGTCTTCTGCGACCGATGAAGAGCATCGTGAGACTTGCTCGTGAACCGGTCGAGAGCTTGGTCGAACGTCCACCCATTCTCCCTGAGGATGTCCGTCGTTTGCTCATCGTCCATCTTGCATCAGCGCGACTAGCCGGCGGGAAACGTACAGGTGCAAGGACAGGAAATGGTCACGCACCATGCACTCGACGTTGATCTCGTCCCCTCCCGTACCGACGTACTTGCTGCTCACGACGCCGCTGAGAGCCTCGAAGAGGCCCGCTGCGAATTCCTGCACCGTCCCGTTGGCGAAGCGCAGCTGCCCCGCGGGCGGTTGGTTCGCTTTTGAAGTCCACGGAGTAGCCTCAAAGCATGCTACGTATTCAGGGCGCGTCTCTGCGATGGTGGCCGTATGTCCCGGCGTGTCCACTTCGATCACCACATCGATGCCCCTCTGCGCGTCAGCAGGTCCATTGCTAACGCTGTGCCGGCTGACTCGCTTCTCCGGCATACACTATAAGGTCTCTGATGTCCATTTCGCTGTACACTTCCGCAGGCGAATACGCCGCCCGAGACAGCTCGGGATACGCATCCAGATGTAAAGGCCAGGAGTTGGAATCTGTGATGTGCCTGGGCTCAGCACTAGACACCACAAAGTATGTTCACCAACTCACCAATGGAAGACATTCAGCTTCACCATTGCCATGATGTCCAACTGCCTCTTTAGCACATCGGTGGGGAAGTAATGCCTTGATGTGTCGAGCAGTACCGCCCGCCAGCCAAATGCCGGTTTGTCGTGGATCTCGTACGGCCCGAACGGCGCATACAGCTTGTCCCCATGCTTATAGAAAAGCTGGCCAAAAGTGGCTAGACCCCGGAAGAGCCCCAAGCCCGAGCCAGATGAGAGAGTCGCGGTGTTGTTTGTGCCGAGATACAGGGAGTACCGCTCCAGCTCTGGACGAAGCTCGACGGGCTGCGTCGCGGCCACAAAGATCGACGACGAACCGCCGGGCCCGCACGGTTTCGAGTCGACTGACAGCACGAGCTCGTCGATGTACGACTGGCATCCTTGACCGCCGACAAAGAATTCCGCACCCCGCTCGACGGAGAGATATCGGTGTGTCGTAGCTTTGAGCACCTTGACCAGGGCGTCGCTGGCGGTTATTAGATCGCGAGGAAAGTGATCCCCGTCGTATCCGATCCGAAAGTCGGCCGACAAGCAGATTTTGCTGTTACCCACTGTATACTCGGCGGGACGGGGTACGACACCGATGAATGGCTGCGACGTCGTGTTTCGCTCGATGGTCGTCCCGCCCAAGAGGATAAGCGGAGCTAGGAGCAGCATCTCCGCTTTGCCCTGCCAATAGCGCAGGAGGCCTCGAAGGTATCCGACGAGGAGCGCATGAAGTGCAGTGAGAGAAGACAAGTGATCGATGACGGAAAACAGCACCATATTGCCGAGCAGCGAGGACAGGGCTTCCTATGCGCTGGTGGGTGTTGACTGAGGGGTTTGTTTGGTTCCTTGCCGAAAGAGGGAGCCGTAAGACGCCAAGACTAGCGCAGGCGTGCGTGCATGTGTGAGGTGAGTGATACACCAGTGGACAAAGATTCCCGCACCTCAGGTGCGGAATGTGAAGTGAGCGCTTCAAACGAATGTGATGATGGTGACGTCGAAAGTGATGGAATCGATATGAAAGCAAGCGGCTCCTGCATGCCGAGATGATGGGCGATTCGCTGGGCGCGGGAGATTACTCTCAAAGCTTACAAGCAGACCGTTCCCCAATGAGAGTCTGAAGCTGACCGAGGTAGGACTTTGGCAGGTTGTCGCGTTGAAGCTTGCCTGGTAAGGGGAGCAGGGGATGGCTGCGAGAGTGGGCAGGGAGCGCTTTCTCCCGCATATTCCAAGACCCCTCTATCCCCTCCTCTGCCTCTCTCCTGCCGCTTTAAAGCTCGTTCGATTATGATGTACAAACATGCATGCCAACGCCATGGCGATGCGGGCGTGAATGGTTGCCATGCTCGTGCCTTCGTTCACCATGGACGGTGTCCTCCACCTCGCATGCATTCTCCTACTGATTCTGGCGCACCCCGCATGAACTTCCGTCAAACATGAGTGTGGACGAAGTCGATGATCGGCTGAACGACCGTCGACCACTCGGAGCTCTCCGGGCCCTGGCGTCAGCCCTTGTATCGCGGTGCTGCTCAGAGCCATGGGCTCCGACCGGCAACAAGGATAGCAGCCAGAACTCACGTCGATTCTCTGGTCAAACCCATGTGGCTCGCCGTCAAAGTACCTTGCCTGCACTGGAATGCCCACCTCCTTGAGCTTCTGCTCAAACCGGTAACTCTGGTCCACCGGTACAAGCGCGTCACCTGTGCCGTGCAGAATGAAGCAAGGGGGGTACGCCTTTGCTCCTTCCTTTTCCTTCTTGACCAGCATATGCAGGGACGAGTGTTCTCGGCACCGCTCGTCGAACTCGTCTTCCGTCGCACATTCCTCTTTGCGCAGAAGCAAGGTGACCCGCTTCCCTTTCGCAGTAGTGTAGTCGTACAGGTCGCAATCGAAGGTAGCAGCCTCGAGATCCAGTTGGAGGTCCTCTTTGCCCCAAAATGATCTGAGCACCTCGGCTGGGAGGCCCAGGTGGAACCGTGCCGGCCGGGCGTGGGCGGCTCGACTGGGATCTCGGTCCTGGATTGCTACTTCAAGTCTCTTCTCCAAGTCCTCGCGGCCTATGAGATCGATAGCGGCCGGATAGGGGCTGTAGAAGTGAGGGTCGAGAAAGTCTACGACTCCGTAGACGTCCAGCACGGCCCGAGGTGACGGTTTGAGGTGGTGTCCCATCAGAGTCGAGAGTGTCCCGCCGGCCGAATCTCCCCCAACCCAGTACTTCTCGATGTCGATGCCGGGGACGATCGAAGGCAGGTTCTGGCGACACCATTGGAATGCGTCCACGCAGTCTTCGATCTCCTCCGCGATGCCCACTTGGGGGATGTAGCGATAGGATACCGAAACGATGTGAAAGTCGTCGCCGAAGGCAGGGTGTATCATCGGGGCGATGGCGTACGGGTTACCGGACTGCCAGCCTGTCCTTTAACACATGAGGAGGTTTAATTCGCTGCTCGTCGCATCTCAGAGCAGCATTCCCATGCGTTGGCGCAAGAACACACTTCGGTGCTGCCAGACTCACCTCCGCCGTGAATCCAGATGAGCCATCCCGTACCCTCACCGCCCTTCCTCGCGGGCCAGATTCGGACCGGCAACTGAACCCCGCTGACGACCTTGTACACCCGATCTTGAAAGCCCGGTCGACATGGGTTGAAGTTGGTGCGCAGGGTATTGCTGGGAGTGACTTGGACGCTCATGATGATGAGTATGGAGGGATACGACTGGGGATATGCATGGCAAGTATATGATATCGAGTGCATGGGTTGCATAGACACCTAACCGGTTCGGCGCCGGGTGGCCGGACCGCGTCCCGCTTTGGCCCCGTGTACCTCCGCGGCCTTTAGCATTGGCCCAACATCGTGTCCTGTGGCCTGCTACCAGACGTAAGTAATGCCGTATGAGGTCCAGCACCATCGCTCTGCGATGCATGCGCATACATGTCGTTAGATCATTGAGGGATGCGCGAAATACAGGCACGGCGATGGAGGACGCGCTGTTCCCCGCATCTACCTTTTCTACTCTTCTCAACGAGGATCATCCTCTACTCAGACGCCAAGTCTGTCCCCGCCATATCAGCTCAATGTACCAGTCGTGCCGCGTACGCTCCACATGACCCCTCGCAAACGTCGCACACCCAACTACAAGCACGTCTCATCTCAAAGCTGCAGGATCGACAGCTTCTGCCCGTGCACTGCCCCAACCCAGTCCCCTTGGTCCGTGAAGGCCAGGTTGTTCACCTCCGCCTCCGCCGACCAAGCTTTCGAAGGCAATATGTCCACGGACTTCACAGGCGACGGAGTCCTGTTCGCGGCGGGCGTGGTGGGTGGAGAGAGAGCGTAAGACGGACTCGGCCCATTCGTCGCCCGAGAGTCTGATCTAGCGGTAGGAAGTGGACCTGTGAGGTCGTACATGAGCAGCTGGCCGTCGTCGCCTGACAACATCAGCGACAATCCGATTTGTCAGACCGATGCTCCGTTACGGAGGCATCGTGTAAGGTAAGACGTACCGCAACTCGCGATCCAGCCTCCTCCGGATCCCTCCTTCCCTCCTGCCCCCCAAGAGATCGCACCTAGCGGCGCCGTGTGACCCACGAGCTCGGCAACTGGCTGACCGGGGGATCGCATATCGAGGATGTACGTCTTGCTGTCGTCCAGGCCAAAGCAGGCGAGCATGTGCCTGCGACGTAAGTTTAATTCACAACATCGGAGTAGCGCTACTCACTGCTCGGTGTTGCTGAAAGCAATCCTGGTCAATGGTGCGCCCCCGACAGATTCGTACAGAATTGTAGAGTGCTCCAGCTGACGCAGGTCGAAAGCTCGAAGGGATCCGTCTGCTCCGACCGAGACGAAGATGTCAGGGGATTGGGGGAGCCATGCGCTATCGTAAGCTGCGGGCTACGATACCTCTGATTTCGACTCACAGATCATACACCGCTCTATCGTGCGCAATGAGTTGGGTGATAGCCTGTGAGCTGTTGATATCCCACAACGTTGCTGTAGTATCTATGGAGCAAGTAACAATATTCTCTGGGCGGGTTGGGTTCCACGAGAAGGACGTGATGGGCGGCAGGCTAGTCTGCGGGGATTTGCTCTACCCGTCAACTTCATCTCCGAGAGGAGATCGCGAGCTCACATTTGTTAGGACGCTGCGAGTGTTCAGGATGTGCTGCGGACCGCCCCGTGCTCCGCCGACATAACTGCTCCTCTCTCCGTTCCAGTCCACCGCCAGGTCCCATATCCTCAAAACGTCTCCCGTAGTCGCGAGTAGCTCTGCTGCGCCGTCTCCATCCGCATATGCATTCCCCAGCACCGACTGGGTTGGCTCCCATCCCACTTTCGTAGCGGGAAATGTGAGGTTGACACTAGCGATCTGTTGCAGCTGGTCCGGCCTGCCTGATATCTGATCAACGATCAGGAGCTTGTTCGCCGGCCCGGGGATCAGTGTCGAGAGCGCCGTCCTAAGCTGATGTTGCGGGTTGTGGGAGAACGCGATGCCATACAACGGGTCTGTCAAAATCAGCCCTGGAGCAGGCGAAGGGGTCGGGCGTCATATGGCTGATAACGGTCACGTACATTGCGACTCGTACTGCACGAAACCGGCTTGCGTCATGTTGGTCAAGCACTGGTTTCTGCAGGGGGCGAGGGACGGTTGTGGGGGGTTAACGGATCATGCGTGAGGGGCAGAAGTGATGTGAGGCCGAGGTGGTGGGTAGGCTTATGGGTATGGTCGGATAGCATCATCGTCCTTCCTCCGCGCCTCGCCCTTTGTTATTGCCATTCCACCTTGATACTTCCACCCCGCGTACATCCACTCTTCCCGACCCCTCTCACACTTCATGTCCTCTCAGGACTATGTACAGAAGTATGAGAGACGCCGCTCACTGAGGAACAAGGTCGAGCAGTACTGGCTAGACGAGGCGAAGCGTATGTCCACAGCTCATCCTTTAGCCAAAGCGCAAAAGCTGACGATCAGGTCCTGCCGGATCCCTCGACTCTTCTCTCAAAAAGCACACGACACTCATCAATCGACTCAAGTCGTCGCTTCTGGTCGGACCGTCCGATGCGCTCATCAAGGAGATCGACGGCCTCACACTCACCAAGTACTTGGAGGAGATTGTAGCTGCCGTGGTGGAGGGCGCATCGAAGGGCAAAGGAGATCCAGAGGTCGCCGTTGATGTGAGCTGCTTGAGCGTGTTCTTTATGGGACTAATGATCAGGTCATAGTCCATCTGCACACTCGGCTCACGCCCGACTTCCTCCCCCTTCTGCTACCTCCTCTTCTGGCTGGGCTCGCCCCAGTACCGGCCGCGAAAGATGCCGACAAAGAAGACAAGGAAAGGATCACGAGGCAACGGGTGCTGCTCAGGATAGTCGCCGAGCTGGCTGTCCTCAGTGCATGGCCCGAAGGAGCTGCCAAAGGCGCAGGCGAGCTGGGCAAGGTCTTGCAGGCCCTGGTAAGCAGATTTCGGCGTTGTAGAGGAAGACCACATATTGACTCTCAGATGAGCGGTGACCCCCAATTCAACAACATGCCCCTCATTTCTGCCTTCCTCAAGTTCTTCTCGCGCGTGTACCTCGGACCGCAGCCGATGGCAGAGGAGAAACTCCCAGAAGGGGTGCTCGAGCTTGTCCCGGCCGACGTGCAGAGCAAGATGAGGGAGCTGTGCGTAGGGTACTTTCATTCGGCGAGTAAAACCCTCGTCAAGGGTCAAGTGGTGGGTACCAGCTCGAGCCATCTCCCGCCTGCTTGCGTTGACGTCAGAAACTGCTCGAACAAGACAAACGCAACCACGAAGCGTACATCAAATCCGGCGAGATCTTCGAAGACCGCCAACACGCGTACGAGAAGATGACGAGGGCAGTCGAGCGACTCACAGCCGGCGTGCAGGTCCTGGCGGACTTGCTTGGACTCTCGCCCCCAGTCCTACCGACAGCTGCCAGTCTGTCGAAATCAGGACTTCAGATCGTCGAGGGGCAATCTTCGTTCACCGTTCGTGAAGACGGCATGCTGGCGGGCGGAATTTGGGACGACGAAGAAGAGATGCGTTTCTATGAGGAGATTCTCGACTTGAAGCAAGTCGTCCCGGCCAGCCTGCTCGGTCTCAAGGAGGCGCAAGTAACGGATGGAGAAAGCAAAGATGTTGCAGAAGCTGTCGATGCGGAGGCTAGGCGCAAACAGGATGAGGAGGACATCAGGCGACAGCTGGAGGAGCTGGCTAGCGATAAGCCTGAGCCCAAAGCAGAAGCAACCGACATGGCTCGAGAAGGATCCAGTGCTACCGCCGCATCCCCCGTTCCCCGGACCGTCGCGCTAGCGGAAGTGGAGGATGACCCCGCCGCGCCGACCGGCGAGGACTTGCCAATCGAGGATGACGGCCTACAATCCGGCCCCGCCGCGCGGCTGAACGCCCTCTTCGCGGCTCTGCCTGAAGCGGTCAACCGAGAGATCATCGACAAGCTCGCGGTCGAGTTCGCCTCGCTAAACTCGAAAGCTGCGCGGAAACGATTGATCAGGCATCTCGGATCGGTACCGAAAAACCGCACGGATCTGCTGCCCCACTACGCGCGATTCTTAGCTACTCTCGACCCGTACATGCCTGACGTCGGAGCGGGCGTGCTCGAGATCCTCGACGAGGAGTTGCGGTATCTGCAACGCAAGCGCCTGGTGCGCGAACTCGACAGCGTGCGACTCAAGAACGTCCGATTCTACGGCGAGCTGGCAAAGTTCAAGGTCGCGCGTCCTTATACTATTCTGCATGTGCTCAAGGTGTTCCTGGACGAGTTCAAGTGGAACATCGACAACATTGCCAACCTACTCGAGAACTGTGGGCGATTCTTGCTCCGATACGAGGGCACAGCCGGGACCGCCAAATCGATGGTGAGCTGCAATTATCATCTCGATGACATCAACTGACGCGCAGATCGAGCTCATGCGGCGCAAGCAGGCTAACTCACACCTCGACCACCGGCAAAACGTCCTGCTCGAGAATGCTTTCTACATTTGCAATCCGCCCGAACGCGTCGCGCGGGAAGCTCACCCCGACGCAGAGCTTCATCCAGCATCTTCTGCACGACGTGCTTATGAAGCGCACGCTGGACAAAGTGACCAAACTGTTGCGCAAGCTGCACTGGGAGGACGAAGAGACTTACGCTTTTCTTCTCCACTCCTTCACGGCGATATGGGACATTCGCTTCAGCAATATCCCGTTTGTCGCTGGGTTAGTGTACGACCTGCAGCGGTACCATCCCGAGTTCAGCGTGGCCGTGGTGGACCAGGTCTTGGAGGACATCCGAAGCGGTATGGAGGTTGGTAACATGATCATCGGAGGAGGCCATGGCTGATGGGCAGGAGAACATCTTCAAGTATAATCAACGGCGAATCTCGACTGTGCGGTACCTTGGCGAGCTGTACATGTACCGCGTGATCAACGGATCGATCATTTTCGACACGCTCTGGTCACTGATCACGTTTGGACACAGCGAGGGGCTGCCCATACCGGGAAGGGACAGCCCCATCGATGCTGTGGACGACTTTTTCCGTGTCCGCCTGGTGTGCACTTTGCTGGATACTTGCGGTGCTTGCTTCGATCGTGGCTCCACTAAGCGGAAGCTGGAGCACTTCCTCGTCATGTTCCAGGTGAGATAGGAGCCACCAACATATTATGGCGCAACCTGACTTCAGCTGTACGTTTTGTGCAAGACCGATATCCCGATGGATGTGGACTTTATGCTCAACGACACCCTCGAAGTGAGCTGACTTATCTTGGAGGCTGACTATGAGCTGATGGCTAGGCCCTCAAGACATCCACATCGAGATTCAAGAGCTTCGCGGAAGCAGCTACTGCCGTCGACAACCTCCTCGCCGCACAGGCACAGACGGACGGGTACGAGAGCGCAAGTGATGATGGTAGCGAAGATGGCGAAGGCGAGGCGCGGGGACCGGCAGGTGCTGATGGAGTTGAGGAGGACATCGAGGGCAGCCCGGCGGATGGGCCCATCGAACTTGATGCGGACGATGACGAGGACGACGTGGTCGTGCTCCGCGATCGCGAGAAACGCGTCAACGACGAAGCGGATGAAGAAGCGCGAAGCGATTTTGACCGCGAGTTTGCGCGCATGTTGGCGGACACGACGGACGCGAGGCGGGAACGGAAAGCTCCGGCCCCGATCTTCGATACCGCCGTCCCGCTCATTAAGCGCCGAACAGGAGCAACGGCCACGACCTCGACGTCTGCGACCCCGGCCCCTACTGCGCCCGTACCGGCATCTGGGTCGAACAGGATGAGCTTCACCCTTTTGTCGAAGAAGGGAAACAAGCAGCAGCTGCGGAATCTGGATATCCC
>Ga0308169_10003908_pt1 | contig 14227 bp, 13 predicted proteins | sample PhyBR1_2_FD_202139 | JGI IMG/M metagenome (GOLD analysis project Ga0308169, IMG submission 202139) | Phyllosphere microbial communities from UC Gill Tract Community Farm, Albany, California, United States - DLSLSB.R1 | ecosystem: Host-associated > Plants > Phyllosphere > Unclassified | place...
ACCAAGCCTCTGGTCGCGCGGTAAATCCTGCTCGCTGTTCGATCGCGAGCCCTGCGTTCAGCACGCCTTGCTCGTCGAGCGGCTTGCCGATGATCTGCAGCCCGAGCGGCAGACCCTGCTTGTCGAGCCCACCCGGTACCGACATCGCCGGCAGCCCTGCGAGCGACGACGGCACGGTGAAGACGTCGTTCAAATACATCGCGATCGGATCGGCCGACTTCTCGCCGAGCGCGAACGCCGCCGACGGTGCAGTCGGCGTCAGCAGGACGTCGCACGTCTCCCACGCCCGCTCGAAATCGCGCGCGATCAGCGTCCGGACCTTCTGCGCCTGCGTGTAATACGCGTCGTAGAAGCCGGCCGAGAGGACGTACGTGCCGATCATGATGCGGCGCTTGACCTCGGGGCCGAAGCCATCGGCACGCGTCGCGGCGTACATGTCCTGCAAGCCGGCACCGGTCGGCAGGTCGCGGATGCCGTAGCGGACACCATCATAGCGCGCGAGGTTCGACGACGCCTCGGCGGGCGCGATGATGTAATAGGCGGGCAGCGCGTATTTGGTGTGCGGGAGCGAGACCTCGACGATCGTCGCGCCGGCGTCCTTAAGCCAGTCGATGCCCTGCTGCCAAAGCGCCTCTATCTCCTCGGGCATCCCATCGACGCGATACTCCTTGGGAATGCCGACGCGCAGGCCTTTGAGATTGCCCGACAAGCCCGCTTCCCACTTGGGCACGTCGAGCTGCAACGAGGTGCCGTCCTTTGCATCGAACCCGGCCATCGCCTCGAGCAGGATCGCGCAGTCCTTGACGTCGCGTGCCATCGGCCCAGCCTGGTCGAGCGACGACGCGAAAGCGATCGTCCCCCAGCGCGAGCAGCGCCCATAGGTTGGCTTGATGCCGCTGATCCCGGTGAAGGCGGCGGGCTGGCGGATCGAGCCGCCGGTGTCGGTGCCGGTCGCGCCGGGGCAGAGCCGTGCGGCCACTGCCGACGACGAGCCGCCCGACGAGCCGCCTGGTGCCAGCGAAGCGTTACCGCCATCGTTGCGCTTCCACGGCGAAATCACGTTGCCGAACGCCGAGGTCTCGTTCGACGAGCCCATCGCGAACTGGTCCATGTTCAGCTTGCCGAGCATCCCCGCGCCCGCGTCCCAGAGATTCTGCGAGACGGTCGACTCATAGGTCGGCGTGAAACCTTCGAGGATATGGCTCGCCGCGGTCGTCGTGACGCCCTTGGTGCAGAACAGGTCCTTCATGCCGATCGGCACGCCGGCCAGCGGCTTGAGCGTCTCGCCGGCTTCGCGCGCGGTATCCGCTGCGGTGGCGGCGGCGATCGCGTGGTCTGGCGTCTCGACAAGAAACGCGTTCAACGCCTTGGCCTGGCTCACCTTTACGATGAACGCATCGGCGACTTCGCGCGCCTTGAAGCTGCCATCGCGGACGCCGTCGCGAATGCCTGCGATGCCGAGATCTGTGAGGTCGCTCATTATTCGATCACCTTCGGCACGGCGAAGAAACCATGCTCTGCCACCGGGGCATTGGCCAAGACCTGCTCGCGGATGCCGCCGCCGGTCAGCGGGTCGGCGTTGACGACGTCGTCGCGCAGCCGCAGCGTGTTGGAGATGACGGCGGTCATCGGCTCGATACCGGTCGTGTCGACCTCTTCGAGCATCTCGATCCAGTGGAGGATGTTGTCGAGCTCGGGCGCCACCTTCGCGGCGTCCTCCTCGGAGATCGCGATGCGCGCAAGGCTCGCGATCCGCTTCACGGTGGCTGTATCTACGGACATGGCCTGCGGCTAGCACCGGGCGCGGCGGGCGCGCAACACCCTTCTAGCGCCGCGTCTTCTTCTGGTTCCCCCGCGGAAGCGGGGGCCCAGGGTTACAGGCGGTATCGTTCGAGATCCTGGGCCCCCGCCTCCGCGGGGGAACAAGCCAGTTCCGCGCCGCCGGCGGTTTCCTCAACAGTCAGGCGCCCGTTGCAACCTTCCCCCGCATACGGCACGGGAGCGGGACCGCCTGCACGGAAGGTTCCGCTTGGTCCGCAAGTTTCTCTATTTCGTTGCCGCGATGATCGTCCTCGCGATCGCCGCCCTGCTCGCCTACCGCCTGTTCGGCACGCAGTTGATGCGCGCGGTGATGGTCCCTAGCGAGACGTTCCAGGCGCAACGCGAAGCCCCGCGCAACATCTACGCGCGCAAGATCATGTGGCTCGCGCGCCCCGATGCACCGGGCAATCCCGCGCTCTGGACGCCGCCTGGCTACACCCCCGGCAAGCCCGGCACGGGTGCGGCGATCTTCTTCATCCACCCGACCTCGTACATCAACCGCGACCATTGGAACGCGCCGATCGACGACCCCGAGACCAATGCACGGGCAGAACTGTTCCTGCGCGGCCAGGCGAGCGCGTTCAACGAGGCGGGTGACATCTGGGCGCCGCGGTATCGCCAGGCGACGTTCGGCGCGTTCCTGACCAGCGTCGCGGACAGCGAACGCGCGCTGGCACTGGCATACGGCGACGTCTCAGCCGCCTTCGACCGGTTCCTCAAGGAAGCCGGCCCGAAGCGCCCGATCATCCTCGCCGGGCATAGCCAGGGCGCATTGCACCTCACCCGCCTGCTCCGCGACCGGATCGCCACCGACCCGAAGCTGAAGGCACGGATCGTCGCGGCCTATGTCGTCGGCTGGCCCGTCTCGCGCGCGACCGACCTGCCGCGCATGGGCCTCCCCGAATGCCGCGCCGCCGACCAGACCGGCTGCATCCTGTCGTGGGAAAGCTTTGCCGAACCCGCCGATCCCTCGCTGATCGTCGACGCGTACGACCAGACCACCGGTTTCAACGGCCAGCCGCGCAAGCGCACGCCGATGGTCTGCACCAACCCGCTGACCGGCACCGGCGACGCGACCGCGCCCGCCACCGCCAACCTCGGCACGCTCGTCCCGTCCGCGGATCTGAAGACCGCGACGATCGCTGCCGGCAGCGTCCCCGCGCGGTGTGCCGACCGCGGCTTCCTGCTGATCGGCGAGCCGCCCAGCCTCGGGCCGTACGTGCTGCCCGGCAACAACTATCACGTCTACGACTATAGCCTGTTCTGGGCGAACATCCGCGCCGACGCCAACCGCCGCCTGAAGGCCTTCCAATGATCACGCTCTCCGCCGCGCAGTTCCGCGATGCGCTCCCGAACGGCGGCCGCCTGATCGGCCTCGATGTCGGCACCAAGACGATCGGCACCGCGCTCTGCGACGCGGGCTGGTCGTTCGCGAGCCCTGCCCTGCTGATCCGCCGCACCAAGTTTCAGAAGGACAAGGCCGCACTCGCCGAGATCATCAAGGCGCAGGCGGTCGTCGGTCTCGTCATCGGCCTGCCGATCAACCTCGACGGCAGCGAAAGCCCGCGGTCGCAATCGACCCGCGCGTTCGCACAGAACCTCAAGGACATGGGCCTCCCGATCCTGCTCCAGGACGAGCGCTGGTCGACCGTCGCGGTCACCCGCACGCTGATCGAACAGGACGCCAGCCGCGCCAAACGCGCCGAACTCGTCGACAAGATGGCCGCCGCCTACATCCTCCAAGGTGCGATCGACGCACTGGTGACCGCGCAGATCTAGCACGCCGTTAACCGTCCCTTGCCGGATGGCGTGCCATGCCACGCCGATGCCGCGCGCGACCGATCAGGACAGGCCGATGCCATGGTGGGCCACGCGCCGCTATGGCGCGCTGGTCAGCCTGCTGCTCGCGATCCCGCTGCTATGGCCGGCGATCCCGCCGCTGACCGACATCTTCGGCCATCTCGCGCGCTACACGATCGTCGCACGGATCGGCACATCACCGTATCTGCACCAATGGTTCGCGACGCACTGGCAGCTCTCGGGCAATCTGGGCGTCGACCTGATCGCGGCCGCATTCGGTCCGGCGTTCGGCATCGTCCTCGTCACCAAGCTGACCATGATCGCGACCGCGGTGCTGACCGGCGGCGGCATGCTGCTGGTCGCGCGCGAAGCGCATGGTCGGCTGCCACCGACCGCACCGTTCGCGTTGCCGCTCGTGTTCGGCATGCCGTTCCACTACGGCTTCCTCAATTACAGCCTGTCGGTCGCGCTGGTGTTCCCCGCGATCGCGCTGTGGCTGCGGCTGGGGTTGCGGCCGGATCGCGGTATCGTACGCGCCGCGCTCTTCATGCCGATCGGTATGGCGATCTGGATCACGCATATCGCCCGCTGGGGGCTGCTCGGCCTCGTCCTGTTCGCGATCGAGTTGGCGACCGCGCGACACGATGGCGCCCCTTATTGGCGCGCGATCATCGCCTGCCTGCCACTCGCCGCCCCGCTCGCGCTCCTGCTCCTCCAGCCGGGCGGGTCATCGGCGATCGGCGTCTCGCACTGGTTCGACGGGTCATTGAAACTGTTCTTCGTCCTCGCCGTGCTGCGCGATCAGAACGCCGTGTTCGATATCGCCAGTGCCGCGCTGCTCTACGCGCTCGTCGTATTCGGCCTGCGGGGGATGGGCTTCCGCATGGAACCACGTCTCGCCTGCGCGGCGGCGGCGGTGTTCGCGGCGTTCTTTGTGATGCCCGGCATGATCATGGGCTCCGCGCTCGCCGACATGCGCGTGCTGCCCTGCGCGCTCGCGCTGGCGATCTTGTCGCTGTCGCCGACCAGCATGGCGCAGCGTACCCTCAACCTGCTGGCCATCGCCGCGCTGGCGTTCGTCGGACTGCGGCTGACGGTACAGACGATCGGCTGGGCGCGCACCGCGGTGCTACAACGAGAACAGCTCGCCGCGCTCGACCATATTCCGCGTGGCAGCCGGGTATTCGTGCTTGTCACGCTCCCCTGCGAGTCAGCGTGGAGCAGCCACCGGATGGATCACCTCGGGCTGATGGCGATCGTCCGTCGCGACGCGTTCGCCAACGGCATCTGGGACATGCCGTCGTCGCAACTGACGGTGCATCGCCCCGACGCCGGAGGCTTTGTCTATGCCGGCAGCCAGACGCTGTTTCCCGCGGGATGCCGGTACGACGCGGAATACGACCTCCCCCACGCACTCGCGACGATGCCGCGGGCGGCGTTCGACTTCGTCTGGCTGATCGACACGCCAAGCACAGCCTGGCCAAAGGACCCCGACCTCTACCGGATATGGTCGGGCGAGCGTGGCGCGCTGTACCGGATCACGCGCACGCCCATCTGAGCCTTGCCCCCTGCCCCGCGCGCCACTATCCCGCGGCTTTAATGCGAACCTCAGATCACCGCCCCGCCGCCCTCATCGAAGGCGGCGCCGTCTTCCCGCACCGGCATCTCACCGGTATCGACGGGCTCCAGCCACATGAGATCGCGTTCCTGCTCGACGAGGCGGAGACGTGGGTCGATGCCAACCGCACGCACGCCACGCCCGACAAGAGGCTGGCGGGGCTCACCCAGATCAACGCGTTCTTCGAGAACAGCACGCGGACGCTGCTGTCGTTCGAGATCGCGGGGAAGCGGCTGGGGGCGGATGTCGTCAACATGCACGCGGCGCAGTCGAGCGTGAAGAAGGGCGAGACGCTGATCGACACCGCGATGACGCTCAACGCGATGCGCGCCGACGTGATCGTGATCCGGCATATGTCGTCGGGCGCGGTGCGGTTGATCGCGGACAAGGTCGACTGTCCGGTGCTCAACGCCGGCGACGGGCGGCACGAGCATCCTACCCAGGCGTTGCTCGATGCGTTGACGATTCGGCGGCGGAAAGGCTCGATCGCGGGCCAGCGCGTCGTGATCTGCGGCGACCTGCTGCACAGCCGCGTCGCGCGCTCGAACATCCTCGCGCTCACCGCGCTGGCCGCCGAGGTCCGCGTCTGTGCGCCATCGACGCTGATGCCGCCGATGATCGAGCGGATGGGGGTGACCGCGTTCACCGATTTCGACAAGGCGCTGGAGGGTGCGGACGTGGTGATGATGCTGCGGTTGCAGAACGAGCGGATGGATGGCGCCTACGTCCCCTCCACGCGCGAGTATCGGCTGCGCTACGGCCTGACGCTCGACCGGCTGGCAAAGGCCGCGCCCGAGGCACTGGTGATGCACCCCGGCCCGATGAACCGCGGCGTCGAGATCGACTCCGCGGTCGCGGATCACGCCCGCTCGGCGATCACCGAGCAGGTCGAGATGGGGGTCGCCGTCCGCATGGCGTGCCTTGATGTGCTGACCCGACGAGCGCGCGGCGTGGAGGGTTGGGCATGATCCTCGCACTCACCAACGCCACGCTCGTCTGCCCCGTCGGCGGCGTGACGAAGGGCAATCTGCTGGTCCGCGACGGCGTGATCGTCGCGACCGGGATCGTCGACATTCCTGCCGACGCGGAGATCGTCGACTGCGCCGGCAAGATCATAGCGCCCGGGATCGTCGATCTCGGCGTGGCTAAGGTCGATCGCGCGGCGTTCCGTGCCGGCGGGATCGTCCGGATCGGCCTCATGCCCGACCAGTCTCCCGTGCTGGACGACCCCGGCATCGTCCAGCGTGCGGCGCTGATCGGCAAGCCCGACCTCTGGATCCACCCGATCGCCGCCGCCACGCGCGGGCTCGAAGGCCATGACCTTGCCGAAATGGCGATCTGCCTGTCGGCTGGCGCGAAGGCGGTCGGCACGGGCAAGCACTGGATCGCCGACAGCGGCGTGATGCGGCGCGTGCTGGCCTATGCGCGCGATCTCGACGTGACGGTGATCGCGCATGCCGAGGATGGTGGCCTCACCGCCGGCGCGGTCGCGACCGAAGGCGAGACGGCGACGCGGCTTGGTCTCCCTGCCGCGCCTGCGATAGCCGAAGCCCTGGCGATCGCGCGCGACCTGATGCTCGCCGAGGATACCGGTGCGCGGATCCACATCCGCCAGGTGACCACGGCGGCCGGGTTCGACCTGATCCGCGCGGCAAAGCGTCGCGGCGTGTCGGTGACGTGCGGCATCACCCCGGCGCATCTCCATCTGTCGGAGATCGCGGTCAGTGATTTCCGGTCGTTTGCGCTGCTCTCGCCGCCCTTGCGCGCGGACAGCGACCGGCGCGCGGCATTGGCGGCGATCGCGGACGGGACGATCGACGTGCTGTGCTCGGGCCACGAACCGCGCGGGCCAGAGGAGAAGCGGCTGCCATTCACCGATTCGAGCAGCGGCATGGCGGGAGCGGAGACGCTGTTGCCGCTCGCGCTGACTCTGGTGCGTGACGAGCATCTCACGCTGGAACGGCTGTTCGCGCTGCTGGCGCGCAACCCGGCGCGCGTGCTGGGGCTCGATACGGGCACGCTCGAGGTGGGCAAACCGGCCGACCTGATGTTGTTCGATGGCCTGGCCCCGTGGCAGATCGTCGGCGAGGCGTTCGCAGCCGAGGCGGGGAATACGCCGTTCGACGGGCTGCCGGTGCAGGGCCGCGTGCTGCGACTGTGGAAGGGTGGTCGCGAGGTTCGGTGAGGCGAGGGGCGATACCCCACCAACGCCACCCCGACCCTGCCAACGCCACCCCGGCGAAGGCCGGGGCCCAATTGGGGAACGTCGCCAACTGAGCGACGCCCTCCGTTACGCCAACCTTTCCAATTGGGCCCCGGCCTTCGCCGGGGTGGTAATTATTTCACAGGCCTGACGTTCAGCCTGCCCCCCTTACCGCGACGCCAACTGCATCCCAGGCTTGCGCAACCACTGCACCATCGTGTCCCCCGCGCCCTGGCGGACGAAGCACGCGCCACCCTTGGCGCGGTATTGGCGGCACATCGAATCCGCCGCCGACCGGCTGAATCCGCCGACCGACAGCCGATAGAAATCCTCACCATCCGCCTTGAAGGTCATGCCGTTGGGCGTGTAGCCCGCGAGCACCGCGAACCGCTTGGCGGCCCGGCCCCATGCATCCCGCGCGACGCCCACGCTGTCGAACGCGCCAAGCTGCACGTACCAACGCCCGGTGACCGGCGCCTTCACCTGATAGGCGGCGCTCGCCATCCCGCGGCCCGATGCGGCAGGCGCCGAAGCGACCTTGATCGGCCCGCCCGCCGGACGCAGCATCATCGCAGGCAACGCCTGGACGACCTCCTGCCGCGGCCCGAACGACACCTTCGAGAACCCTGCGACCGGCGCTGCGGCAAGCTCGACCGGTGCGTCTGCTACGGGATCGACCATGGCGAGCGCCTGTTCGGGCGCACCTGCCACCGGCGCGGGCGCATTCAACGCCAGCGCCACCGGTTGCCCGGTATCCGCCACCGCGCGCACGCCGAGCAGGCTCGCGACCTGATCCGACGCGTTGGCCGGCTTCGCAAAGCTCGCCCATTGTTCGAGCCGCGCATCGACGTCGGCCGGCGCCATGTCCGCCGCCGCGACCACCCGCGCCTCCTGCCAGCGCCCCGCCAATGCATAGCTCAGCGCCAGATTCTGCCGCACCTTGGCGGTCGATTCGGGCGACCGCGCGGTCTCGGTCAGCAGCGCGATGCCGCCCGCGGTGTCGCCCGCCAGCGACAGCGCAAGGCCGCGATCGGGTGCCGGGATGATCGCCGCATGCGTCGTCAGCGTCTGCCGTGCCGCCTGCCAGTCACCCGTCGCGACCTGCGCCAGCGCGAGGTTCAACGCCGCCTTGCCATTGGTCGGCGACAGCACGAGCGTATCGGCGAACGCGTGCGAGGCCGACGCGAATCGCCCGCCCTGGAGATAGCTCTGGCCGAGCAGCATCCGGTATTCCGCCGATTGCGGCATCAGCGCCACCGCGCCTTCCGCAAAGCCGATCGCCGCCGGACCATCGCGCTTGGCGAGCGCGGTCTGCGCCCTGCCCGCATCCGCCGCCGCGCCCTTCGACGCCAGTGCGGCGCTCCGGTCGCCCGCCGAGGCGACGCGGTTGCTGCCATTGGCCGCACAGCCCACCATAGAGCCGCCGAGCAGGAGGGCGGAGATGCCGCCGAGGAAAAATGCGCGCGTGGTCATCGGGATGATCCCTGTTTCAACGTTTTGGCTTGGCCATCGGGAGCTGCGCAACGAGCGCGTCCACCTCCGGCAAGGTCTGTAGAAAGGCGTCGAGCGCCAGCGTGACGAGATGTTGCGACGACGATCCGGTGACCGCACTCGCGAGCCGCAACCGAAGGTGCCGATCGGTATCGAGCCGCAAGGTGAACGCGGCCTTCGTCTTGGCGCGCGTTTCGCGACCGATCCGCGCGGCGGTCGCGGCCGAGACCGACGAGACCGCGACGGGACGCTCGATCCCGACCTTCAACGCCTCGCGCTCGACCAGCACCGATGGCACCGCCGAGCCCATGTCGTTCCAGCCGAGATCGTCGCCCGAGCCGGCTGCGGGTGCAGTCAGGTCCTGCGGTCGCATCGCCGGACGCGCGTCGCCCTTGCGCGCCAGCAGCGACGACGACAGCGACGCGCGGGGTTTGGGCTGGGCCATCTCAGCCGACGCCCCGACGCCCGAAACCAGCCGCGACACGCTGCCCCGCGGCGGCGGGCACGCTGAACACGGTCCGGCGGAAATTCTTCTCGAGCCGGTCGCAGACATAGGTCCACAGCGCCTCGATCTCGGCGGTCGAGCGGCTTTTCGCGTCGAGCTCCATCACCGTCCGCCCGTCGATCATCGAGACCGCGAAGTCGGTGCGCTGGTGGACGATGACCGGTGCGACCGTGCCGTGCTGCGACAGGGCCAGCGTCGCGTCGGCGGTGATCCGCGCTTTCGGGGTCGCGGCGTTGACGACGAAGATCAGCGGCTTGCCGGCCCGCGCGCACATGTCGACGGTGGCGCCGACCGCGCGCAGGTCGTGCGGGCTCGGCCGGGTCGGCACGACGATCAGCTCGGCGACCTGGATCACGCTCTGGATCGCCATCGTGATCGCCGGCGGGGTGTCGATCATCGCCAGCTTGAAACCCTGCTGGCGCAGAATCTCGAGATCGGCGGCGAGCCGCGATACGGTGGTCTGTGCAAAGGCAGGCTCTTCCGCGGTCCGCTCGTTCCACCAGTCGGACAGCGAGCCCTGCGGATCGATGTCGATCAGCACCACCGGGCCGTGTCCGGCACGCTCCGCCTGGACGGCGAGATGACCCGTCAGGGTCGTCTTCCCCGATCCCCCCTTCTGCGATGCGAACGCTAGAACGCGCATAAGTCCCCGACCCCTGGTATTCGCCCGACGAGGTCGCATGCGGGGGTCTAAGAAGCGGTTAATGCGCCTTCATAATGAGTGCAGATCGAACGATTTCGGATGGAAAGCACGGGATTGGCCGGAAAGCCTCGCGCCCCCTTTGCCTAATGCGGCGAACGGCGGCATGGTGACGACGAGACGATATGGGGTAGAGCGATGACGGTTGGGCGTAAGCTTCTGGTGGGTGTGATCGCGGCGAGTGGCATGCTGGCCGCCGTCCCCGCCTTTGCCGACGTGAAGGCCGGCGTCGATGCCTGGGCCAAGGGCGACTTCGCGCGCGCAGTCGGCGAATGGCGCCCGCTGGCGATCGCCGGCGACGCCGATGCGCAGTTCAATCTCGCGCAGGCGTACAAGCTCGGCCGCGGCCTGCCGCTCGATCCCGCGCTGGCGGAAAGCTGGTTCCGCAAGGCGGCGATGCAGGGCCACCTCCAGGCCGGCGACAATTACGGCCTCGCGCTGTTCCAGGCAAACAAGAAGACGGACGCCTTGCCCTGGCTGGAGAAGTCGGTCGCGCGCGGCGAACCGCGTGCACAGCTGGTGCTCGGCACGATGCTGTTCAACGGCGACAGCGTGCCGCGTGATTTCCCACGTGCCTATGCGCTGATGACGCGCGCCTCCGCATCGGGGCTGCAATCCGCCTCGCAGACGCTGACGCAGATGGACCAGTATATCTCGCCCGCCGACCGCGAGAAGGGCACCGCGCTGGCGCAGCAATATGCGTTGCAGGCCCCACCCGCCGCCCCGTCGCGCTCGACCGTCGGGGCAACCGGCGCACGCTTGACCGAGCGGACCGGCAACCAGACCGCCGGGCGTGTCGACGTACCCGCGTCACGGGTAACCGAAACACCCCGCCCGACGAGTCCGCCACCAGCCTCGCTGCCCACCCGCGTTGCCGCTCAGACGCGCGACCCGGTTGCCAAAGCGGCTACGCCCAAACCAGCCCCGGTAAAATCAGCTCCGGTCAAAATGGCCTCAGCAAAACCTGCACCCAAGCCTGCGCCCGTCAAGGCGACCGGCAATTGGCGTGTCCAGCTCGGCGCGTTCCGCGACCAGGGCAATGCCGAGACGCTGTGGAACCGCGTCCGCGGCAAGCTCCGCGGTGCACAGCCTTCCTATCCCAAGGCGGGCGGCGTGACGCGGCTTCAGGCCGGCGGTTTCGCGTCCAAGGCGGAAGCGACACGCGCCTGTTCGGCGGCGGGCGTGCCGTGCGTGATCGTCGCGCCCTAAGACCGGACGGGTGCTGAGATCGGACGGGTGCTGCTGATCGTGGGTACTGTGCGTTTGCCCTTTGAAGGCCGACCGGCCGCGCGCGCGGCGTTGGCCGACATGATCGCAGCCAGCCGTAACGAAGACGGGTGCCTCGAATACGCGTATGCCGAGGATGTGCTGGATCCTGGCCTGATCCATGTGAAGGAGATCTGGCGCGATCAGGCGGTGCTGGATCGCCATTTCGCCTCGGCGCATATCGCCGCCTGGCGTGAGGCGTGGCCTGCGCTTGGGATCGGTGATCGCAGCCTGTTCTGCTACGAGACCGGCGCGCCCCGTCGCGTTTGATCGTCCATCGGAAAGGCTGTCACGATGCTGCTCGCCGTCCTGATCCTATTGTCGACACCGCAATCCTGCGTCGATACCAGACAGCAATGCCGCGCCTGCCCGACCGATGCCAAGCACGGGTGTTCGTCGCCCGGCATCGCCTGCCAGCCGCTCCACCGCGTGTGCCGGCCCACCGCGGCACCGCCCAAGGCGGATCGTCGAACGCGCGACACGAAGGCTCACTGACTCCGCTCACCCGGTCGTTAAGCCCGGTCCGCTCGGTCATCGGGCCCAGTATCGGGATCGAATCACGGACCCTTTCGTTACGTCCCGACATCGACCGGGAGCTAGATGCATGATTTCGAAGACCTTGGCGCTGGCAGTTGCCGGCGCAACGCTGTTGGCCGCGTGTTCCGGCGAGCAGCCTGCCACGACCAATACCGATGCGATGGCCGATAATGGCGTCTCGCTACGCAATCTCGCCGAAACCGACGTGGCGGTGCCGAAACCCGAACAGCTCACCGTCAAGGGCCGGCTGATCCCGACCCCGTCCGACCCGACCTCACGACACTTCCTGTTGCGCGAACGCAAGGCGGCAAGTGGCACGATCATCGCGATCCTGCGCCAGGAGCATGACGGCAAGGTCGCCTATGCGCGCACCGAGACCGATTGCGGCAAGCGGCTGTTCCATGTGCTGGGCGTCGGGCCGAACCGCGCGCTGGTCGAGACCAACGTCGCGCACGACGGTCCGCTACGCCCAATCAAGGGCCTGCCGTTGCGCGAGGAACTCGCGACCTATGTGTGCAACGCAAGCGGCACGCCGCTGGCAAAGGGCTGACACGCCCTTCTAATCCTCCCCCGCCAGGGGGAGGTGACTGGCTCTTGCCAGACGGAGGGGGAGGTAAGGGAAACCAGCGTTTCGTGTCCTCCCCCTCCGTCTCCTTCGGCGCCACCTCCCCCTGGCGGGGGAGGATCATGAGGGCAACCTAGTCCAGCACCCAATGCCGCTTGGCGATACCCTGCGCATAGAGAAGCGCGGTCAGATCCCCATGATCGATCCACGCGGCTGCCGCTGCCGCGACGATCGGCTTGGCGTGATACGCCACCCCCAGCCCCGCCGCCTCGATCATCGCCAGATCGTTCGCGCCGTCACCGACCGCTAGCGACTCTTCGACCGTAATTCTCCGCTCGGCGATCGCGGCTCCTAGCGTCGTCAGCTTGGTATTCGACCCGACGATCGGCTTGGTCACCGTCCCCGTCAGCGTTCCGCCCTCGATCTCCAGCACGTTGGCGATCGCACGGTCGAAGCCGATCTCCTTCGCTACCGGCTCCGCGAACCGCGTGAAGCCGCCCGACACCAGCACCGCCAGAGCGCCCCGCGACCGCATCGTCCGTACAAGAGCCTTCGCGCCGGGCATGATCGTCACTCGCTCGGCCAGACAGCGTTCGATGTCGCTCTCGGCTAGTCCCTTGAGCAGCGCCACGCGGGCGTCGAGTGCCGCTTCGAAGTCCAGTTCGCCGCGCATCGCGCGTTCGGTGATTTCGGCTATCTGCGGCTTGATCCCGGCATAGTCGGCAAGTTCGTCGATGCATTCGACGGTGATCATGGTGGAATCCATGTCGGCGACGAGCAACGTCTTCGTGCGCGTCAGGCTTGATTGCACGACGACGTCGGTCGCGGGGAATGCCCCCTCGAGCGCGACCCGCGCCGCATCCGGCGCCATACCGAAGATCAGGTCGGCCGCGTCCCCCTCGTCGATCCAGCCGCTCGCGCCCGGTGCGCAGCCTGCGTCGCGCAGGCGGTCCATCGCGGCCGAAATATCGCCTGCGGTCAGCGTGCCCGAGGCTATAAGCGTTGCCGTGAACATAGAAACTCTCCCGAAGGTGGCGCTCATCGCAGGGCCGACCGCGAGCGGCAAGTCCGCGCTCGCGCTGGCCGTAGCCGCCCGCCACGGTGGCGTCGTCATCAACGCCGACTCCGCGCAGGTCTATGCCGACCTCCGCATCCTCACCGCGCGCCCGTCGGCGGAAGAAGAGGCCAGCGTCCCGCACCGGCTGTTCGGCCATGTCGATGCCGCCGATGCGAGCTACTCCGCGGCGCGCTGGGCTGCCGAGGCGACGCTGGCGATCCGCGAGGCGCTCGCGGAGGGGAAGCCGCCGATCCTGGTTGGCGGGACCGGGCTCTATATCCGCACCTTGCTCGACGGTATCGCGCCTGTTCCCGAGATCGCCCCGGCCCTTCGCGAGGAGGTCCGCGCCTTCCCCGTGGCAGAGGCGCACGCCGCGCTCGCGCAACTTGATCCGCAAGCCGCGACCAAGCTCAACGCAGCCGACACCACCCGCGTCGCCCGCGCTCTCGAAGTCGTCCGCGGTACCGGCCGCACGCTCGCCGATTGGCAGACCGAGAAGGTCGGCGGGATCGGCGATACGATCGACGTCCGCGCGCTCATCCTGATCCCCGACCGCAACTGGCTCAACGCGCGCATCGACCAGCGCTTCGCCGAGATGGCCGACACCAGCCGCGAGGAAATCATTGCGCTGCTCGCCCGCACCGATATCCCGCAGGACGCCCCG
>Ga0308169_10003909_pt1 | contig 14224 bp, 14 predicted proteins | sample PhyBR1_2_FD_202139 | JGI IMG/M metagenome (GOLD analysis project Ga0308169, IMG submission 202139) | Phyllosphere microbial communities from UC Gill Tract Community Farm, Albany, California, United States - DLSLSB.R1 | ecosystem: Host-associated > Plants > Phyllosphere > Unclassified | place...
TCTTACTGAGGGGGTACTTGTCCCCGACAATCGACTCTGCAAGTCTTGCAAAGGAGGGACGAAGGTCCTCGTGCTCGAGGAGCACCTCCATGCTGTTCACATTGGTGGCGTGGGCGATGAGCCTCTGATTGGACGGAATCACTGAGACGATGGGAACTTCCTGTGCGTTCTCAGCGATCTTCTTGCCAGTCATGTTGACGCTCTTGAGCGACTTGTTCACCACGATGCCGATCTTACGCTTCGGGATGTTCATGCCGTTCTGATCCAGTGGGCTCGTGACTTCCTGCACCCAGCGAGCCATCGAGAACACGGAGGTCGAAACGACCTCGGTGACCATGACGATGAGGTCTGCCATGGGGTAGGCAACCTTCTCGAGGAGGGGGTCAAGGTAGTTCACCGAGGTGTCGAGAATGATGTAGTCGTACATCGACCTCAGGTAGTTGATGAGCTCCACATAGAACTCGGGAGGAAGCTCCTCAGCCGAGCGAGGACGCCTAGGAGCGAGCATCACATCGATCTTGAGTCCCTCGTCGTAGATCTTGGTTTCCTCGATCTGCTCTCGAGTGATTCCGTAGCGACGGAGCTTCATCACCGTGGGCTTCCAGAATCCGGTGAAGAATCCCACCTGACCGTCTCGAACATCGAGGTCGAGGAGGAGAACCTTGAGGGGCTTCTTCACGGGCTGTCCGGTCTTGTCGGTGAGCCCTTCCTTGACGGAGTTGATGGAGGAGTGAGCCAGGTAGGTGGCCAGTGTGATGGACACGGTGGACTTACCGGAACCACCCTTGGAGGAAGTCACGGCGATGACCTGGCCGAGGCAGTCGCTCTTGGGGATGGGAGCAGACGAAACCTGTACTGGGGCTGATGCCTCGGTGTTCACGGGCTGAGGTGCTGGAGGAATGTAGCTACCACCGGAGATGATGGATGCTGCCTCACCCGCATCTGCCGGAGGATCCATGAGGAAGTCCTCAACGGCCTGATCGATGGTGGCGTGGGGCCTCTTGGCGTCTACGAAGTAGATCTTTCCGTCTGCGAAGGAGTTGGTGAAACGCTCGTGTTCGATGCGGTCGATGATCGGGCCGCGGAGATCCGGGCTGTAGGAGATCACGCAGAACATGCAGTAGGGCGACAGTGATGCGACAAGCTTCTCGAAGGAAGTGTCTCGAGCCTGAGGATCGAAGAACTTGTCTACGATCATCACGACCTGAATGTCGTTGCTGATGGATTCGTTGGATAGACCGGCGCGGAAGGTGCTGATGTCTGGGACATGGTCGAAGAAGTTCCAGTCGGACTTCATTCGGCTGATTGCGTCGCCAACCGCGCCAGGTCCAATGTAGATCACATTGGGAGTGGCCTGGTCATTCATGGGTTACCTATCTATCTCTTAGTGTGGTAGTCAGAGATTGGGGACCTCGGCCTGCCTCATCGACCAGCCGAGGTCCCCGCTGTACAGCTTTCATATCAACTTAGGGCGCTGTAGTTGCGCTATCCGTTGATTCTGAGCCTGCGGAGGCGCTGGAGTCGCTACCGCTTCCGCTTTCCGAAGAATCGGACTTGGAGCTGTCCGACTTAGCGGTCTTGCACTCCTTGTCATCGGACACAACCGAGTTACCCGGGCTGCAGTCCTTGAGCTCCTGGGTGGGTCGACCGAATGCGTCACGGGGAAGGCTGGTGAATGTGTAGTCGGTACCCTCACCCATGTTCTGAGGACCATCAGTCTGATCGTAAGTAAAGACGCCCTCGTAGTCGCTGAGCTTGGGCTTCTCGTACTCATTCTGTCGGGGAGAGAGAACGAGCTTCACATCGCCCGAAGATGCCTTCATAATCTGCTGAAGCTTGGCGGCATTTTCGGGGCTCATACCGACCACATACTGATTGCCCGTTGCCTGATCAGTAGCAGTTCCATCCTGTCCAGCGGCGCTGTTAGCCACATCGACGCTCGTGTCCAGGGCAAGGATATTCACAAAGGGGTAATAGCTTCCACCGTCACCGGCCACCATCATGTCGAAGTAGTAGCCCTTCTGGATACGCCCTCCGACTGCACTATCTGGGCCAACAGAGAAGCTAGTGATTACCCAGTCGTCGGGGATACCGACCGAAACATCCTGGTTTCCTCCCACATTGGAGTTGGTGAGGATGTCGCCTGCGAGGAGCGGGTGGGAGGTGTAGACCCCACCTGTCTGAACATCGCTCATGCCGATGGCGGCCTGTGGTGCTCCACCCTTGTTGACCGTGACAGGCTCAAGCATGTCAGGAGTCACCTGAGCCCGGGAAGGCACATCTTCCTTGAGCACATAGTAGGTCTCTGTCTGAATGAGATTCAGCGAGAGCATAACGATGACTGCCGCAACACCGAGTCCGAGGGCTCCAGCTAGCCCCCAGAGGAAGGTGTTGTTCTTAGCGCCAGGCTTTCTAGCCATTACGGACTTCCTTTTCTGCCATGTTCAAGTAGCTTCGAGCACCACGGCTATATCGAAGGTTAGCGCTGTTGAGTAGCGACAGCCTTCGCCTTGGCTTCCTTCTTCGCCTTCTGCTTTCTGAGTGCGTCATAGGGGTTGGTGGAGAAGATCTCCAGCCAGTCCTGACGCCAATCACTGAATCGAATCAGCCCGAAGTCCTTCTTGTAGTCGGACATCATGCACTGCGAGGGCTTTAGACTCGAGATGATGCCTTCGAAGCCCTCGTCCTTTGGTAGGTCCATATCGTCTACAAGGACCTTCGCCTCTTCCTTAGAAGCCTTGAAGGAGAACCGGGTAGCGATGGTGTTCTTGATGTCAGCCTGAGTGAGATGCTGAGGATTCTGAGTAATCAGGATTGTGGCCAGGTTCTTGGAGCGTCCGAGGAGAGCGACTGACTTGACGATCTTGAGACCTGCTGGAGTGGAGAGAATAGCCCACGCCTCGTCGATGATGAAGGTCTTGGGTCTACTCATGTCATCGGACTTGAGCACTCGCCTAATGTAATCTGTGAGGAGGTAGAGGATGCCCGATGCGAGTCGGCCGTCCTGGCTATCCTTGGCTTCTTCAGCACTCTCCGGGAAGGACATACCCATGAGCGTTGCGATGGTGATGCCACCATCCACGAGCTTTGGTGGCTTGCGCCTCTTGAGTCCCGAGTAGAAGCACAGGCTCGAGTACTCCATGGACTTGATCACTTCGAGCTCTGATCCCACAAGCCGGGCGCGCTCGTTCATAGAGCTACGCAGCGCCGTGACGACCTTGACCATATTGGCGCCACCCTCTTCCACGAGGTCCTTGAGGATAGGGGTGATAGCCTGTCGGTCTTCTCGAGTAAGCCCACCCACGAAGAGATCGATGAGGTTGATGGACATCGAGAGCTGTTCGCTGATCTTATCGGTGAGGCCGAAGGGGTCGAGGATACCCTTGAGCGCGCTGTTGGAGAGGTCCCAGACATTCATGGGAACTCCGAGCTCATCCTTGAGAGGAATGAGCTTCAGCATGTCTCCCTTGTAGTCAATGACAACTGTGGTCTTGCCCTGAAGTGCGGAGATAGCAGCGAGGATGAGCCCTGCGTAGGTCTTTCCCTGACCGGGTGCTCCGGTTACTGTGGTCACTGGAAGACCCGTGTTGTAGATTGAGCTGTGAGCATCCCAGAAGACGGGTCCTGGAACACCCGCGATGGTCTCTGCTACGAACATGCTCGAGGAGTACTTAGTCTTGCTCATCTGCTCTTCTTCTCCCAGAGTTCAGCGAGCTCCATGAGCTCCCTGCGACGGCTAATCCAGATCTCCTTCTGTACGAAGTACTCTGGCTTCTTGTGGATGTCTGTGACTGTGAAGTCGGTGTAGCACTTCTCGCTGAAGATGTAGCGGAAGGTCACTCGGATTGCATCGATCAGTCCCCGGCCGTCGAAGAGTGGCTTGTCGCCGATGGAGGCGATGAGCACTGGTACGGAGAGGAGTAGCGCGAGGTAGAACAGGTTGAAGTAGAAGCCAAAGATCAGCACAATGGGGATGGACCAGAGTGCAATACCGAGGAAGAGGAATCCCGCCTTCTTCAGGGAAACAGGCTTACTGAGACTGATGTCTCCGAGTGAGTAGAGGAAGAGCTCTCGATTGAAGAAGCTCGTCATGTTGAGAATCGGCAGGCCGTTCACGAATTAGCTCCCTCCGTAGCTACTAGTTTCAGAATGAACCATATCGGCAGGTTCAGTTTCCCAGGGGCTCCACGATGAGCGTAAAGCGATAGCAGCCCTTCTCAGGCGATCTTTCGCCGTAACCGAATGACACTTCCGTAAGGTGCTTGAAGTTGTCGTCTACCCACCAAGCACAGTCAGTGAGGCCATCCGTGAGGGCCTTGACCGTGGGCCAGAGGTTGGGTGGATCGAAGTCTCGGTTCACCGTGTTGCCTACGAGTACCCGTACTCGTGCCTTGTCGAAGAGGAAGGGCACGAGTACAGCGTTGGCGACATCGTAGGAAGTCTTGTCGCCGATGGCTAGAATGTCCTCGTGGTCCTCGATCTCCTTCTTGGAGAGGCCCTTTTTGGCGAGCTTCTTCGAGACTGCAGACTTCTTGGTCTGCCAGTCCTGACGCTCCTGGAGTGCGTGAACTCTCTTCTTAACGGCCTCTCGCTGATCTTCCTCGTGGAGCTCTAGGCCAGCTTCGATTGCGAGCTTGCGGAGAGTTCGGACGATCTTAGCTTTCATGTAGTGGTGAACTGCCACATTGGATGAGAGCGTGTCGGGCCTTGCGATGTCAAAGACTAGAGTGTGCACACCAGCCTCGTCCTTCGTTGCTGAGATCAGGCTGGTCATAGCTCCCTAACTTTGGACACATACTTGCGTGCCTGGCGCACGCCGACGAAGGATATCAGCCCAGCAACTGCTAGCATGATCCAAGACATCGGATCCACAAACCAGTACTCCCGGGCTCTTTCATCGAGAAGGTAAATTCCGATGAAGCCAGCGGGAATGATGATGGCAGACGCGTTCATGCTGAGGTTGGCTGACTTGGTAGCCTGAGAGATCTCCTCAGTGGTGCGCTTCTTCTGCTCAACTGCCTGGAGGATGATGTCGATCTGTCCCTCCAGGGATACACCTGTTGATGCAGCCTGGATCATGCAGGAGCACAGGAATCGCAGATCTTCAGAGCTTGTTTCCTCCCGGAGTGTCTCCATGGCCTCAGCGAAGCCCACATTGGAACGAATTTGGTTCTTTGCAGGAAGGAGTTCGTCGTAGAGAGGCGACGGGATGGTGTCGATGACCTTCATGAGCGCTCGTTCTTCTGTGACACTAGCGCTGATGTTCGACTTCATGGCAAAGAGGAAGCCCGTGAGCTGATTCCTGATCACATCGTCCCGGCGACCTGCCTTGGTCTTCAGTGCAACATGGATCACGAGGAGGATCACAGAAGCGATGGCAACACCTGCTAGTGGAGACTGGAAGAAGATCGTGATCAGCGCGGTGATGGCGATCCACACTACAGCAATGGTTGTGCCACCCTTGGGGTCATCCTTAGAGAACTGGGAAGAGATCTCGTTGAGGTTCTTTCCCCAGATCTCATTCCAGCGTCCGATGGGACCTGGCTTCCCGCCAGTCTCATCCTCATAGCCCTCGCCTTCGAACTCATCGGTGCCACTGAGGATAGCCTCGAGCTGTCCTCGGTAGCGCGTCTCGGGATCCTTCTCCTGAGAGCGCCTTCCGATGAGGATAACGATGAGCACGACGAGGAGTCCAGCGAGCCCGGCTCCTGCGATTGCTAGGATGAGATTCATGCCCATCTTGGTGTCACACCTTACTTAGTTCCTTGAGCTCTTCCCAGTTGAGGTCTCGCTGGAATGCGAGGCCGCGTCGCTCGACGAGCTCAGAGCTGATGTCGTCTACCTTGTTCCAGGTAGCGTTTTCCCTATCGATCTTCCATATCGTCCGGGGGTTGAGGAAGGGCTTCCTGCCCTCGTCAAATTCCGGGTAGCTGGGGATCTCTGCGATTTCAGCGATCTTACGGGAGCCGTCATCTAGGTTGTGCTCAAGGAAGATGATGAAATCGATTGCTGCGCCGATCAGGGGGAGAGCTGCTTCGGCCTGGATGACTTCTCCCTGACCAACCATGGAGAGCAACCTCGGAATGGCGTCCCTGACGGTGTTAGCGTGCAGAGTAGATGCTCCGGCATGACCTGTGTTCAGAGCCTGGCAAAGGTCGAAGGCTTCGCCTCCTGTCGACTCACCGACGATGATGACATTGGGCGCCATCTGAAGAGTAGCCCTGACAAGGTCACGGATGGTCACACCAGCCTGTTCTGTTCCTGGTCTACCCTTGAGCGTCTCCATGCCGGGAGCTACCATCTTGTTGGGATTGAGCTTGAGCTCCAGGGAGTCCTCTACCGTGAGGATCCGCACATCGTTGCGGTAGAATCCGCTCAGCGCGTTGAGCATCGAGGTCTTACCGGTGGATGTTCCACCCACGACGAGGAAGGAGCAACCCTTGTGGATCAGGTTGCCGACCTCTGTGAGCATCTCTGGGGAGCCGGAGCCACGGTCCACGAGATCCATGGGAGTCCAGTGGCGCTCGGGGTGGCGTCGCACATTGAGCGATGGTCCAGAAGGCATGATGCTCCTGTGAATTCCCCAGAGCCTTGAATTGTCGTGGAGCCTGCTCTTGAGCATGGGTTCAGTACGGGAGAGACTCTTGCCGACTGCCTGGAAGAGTCTCTCGAGGAGCTGTTCCATGTGCTTCTGATCCCTGAACTTGCAGCTCGGCACATAGGTCCAGTGGCCGCCAGCCTCGATAGTCACATTCTTCGGGCCGTTTACGGCAATCTCATTGATGGACTTGTCACGCCAGAGAGGGTCGATGGTAGAGAAGCCGATGATCTCATTGGAAATCAGCTGTGAGAGAACTGCTCTGTCTCGACCGTGCCAGTCCTTGTTCTTATTGGTCCTGTTGCTGATGTACTCCAGGATGAGAACCTTGAGAAGGAAGTAGGCCTTCTCCTGAATGGCCTCATCTGTGGGGTTTTCCTGAGAGAGTGCAACGATGTCAGAACCACCGCGTTCGGTGAGCTCGAACTGAACGAACTCGGTTCCGAGCTGAATGTCCTCCTCGTAGCGGTCGAAGAAGTCATGGGGAGCTTCACGCAAGATGTTTCCAGTGATAACTCGAGAGGCTCTGAGTCCTCCACCCGGGTAGCGCTCGTTGAGCGCCTTGATGTTGGCGTCAATGAGCCTCTGAACCGTGGTGAAGTCACTGCCAGAAGCTTCAGCTTCTTTAGCTACATCCGACTCAAAACCTTGCTCATTGGCGTTGTTGTAGTCGCCGTCAGCATAGAGATCAGCGTCTAGAGCAGTGCGCTTGGGCCTGCTCCGCATCTCAAGCTCGTCCTCGTCTTCGTTGAGGAAGCCACTGAGGAAGCTATTGGTGCTGTTGTCTGGGATGCTCAAGGGGTGTAGCCTCTCTTACTGAAGGATCTGCATGAGGGAAGTAACGAAGGGCGCGAGGAGAATAATCATCAGCGCCGCTGACAAGGTGGGAGTAAGCACGGAAGTCATCTTTACGGGGAGCGCTGCAGTGCGCTCTCGGATCAGCGAGAAGAGCTCCGCCCGAGACTCGTCAGAGCGAGATCTTAGAGTGCCCTCCATGGACACATTGAGCTCGATGGCCTCCTGAAGGGAGCGTGTGAAGGTTACGATGCTCGTGGAGGGAGCTCGATCAGCAAAGCCATCAAGGGCTTCGGCCATCGGCTTACCTGCATCCACGGACCGTACCACACTCTGAAGTTCATCCTTGAGATAGGAGTCCTTGAGGTGAGGCACCGTGTCACGAATGGCCTGGTTGGCAGTTCGGCCGGAAGAGATCGAGATAATCATCAGGTCCAGCGCTTCTGGAAGGTTGCGCTTGAAGTCGAGATCCCGGTCAGCTGCCTTCTCCCGATGGAGGATGTAGGGGTAGAAGAACCCAAGCATAGCAAATCCGGGGATGATGATGTACCAGGGTGCCCACACGCCGAAAGCGAAGGTAGCAAACCAGATTCCGGCTCCACCGATACCACCGATGAGACCAGTGATCCACCTGACGAAGAGGAACTCTTCAGCACGAAGTCCCCAGGGGTTCCCTGATCGGGTGAGAAGATCATCGATACGGGTGAGATCGCGCTGCGCCTTGGATGCGCCGGTGGATGGAAGAGCAGAGTAGATTTCTGAGCTGAGCACAGTCAGCGCTCTGAGAGCAGAGTTACCTGAAGTCTCTTCTTCGTTGTCGGGCTTAAAGCGCTCTCTACGCTTGGGGACCAGTGAAGCATAGGCCAGAACAAAGACCAGGAGTCCGGCGAGGAGCGCCAGAGCGTAGACATACTGGGTGTTCATACGAATCCTTTGCTTTCGAGTGGGCCGATTCTATATCAGCTTACGGTATCAAACAGCGAGGAAACAGCAGAAAGGGCGGGTACCGAAGCACCCGCCCTTTCTGAGTCGATCGAAACCTTAGTTGGTGGTTCCGAATCGGTTGGTGAAGTTCTTGTCAGTTGTGAATGACTTGGTCTTCGAGTAGGACTTGTCGCCAGTGCAGTACCCGTCCTGAGTAGTTGCGCTTACATTCTGTCCCTGGATACAGCTTGCGATGTCTGCACCCTTGTTCATTGCGGCACCACCGATCCAGCTGGAGATGGCGACAGCTGCCAGTGCGATACCAACGATGAAGAGGATCTCATCGATGAAGCCTGCGCCGTCCCCCATGTCCTGCTCGGACCGAAATGCGGCTGTGATGTTGCCGAAAATCTTGTCCATGGTCTATCCCTCGTTTGCTTGGTGAATTGAAGCTCAACTCATATCAAAGCGCGATCAAATTGATCGCCCCTCAGAGTTGGCTCTCTAACAAACGAGGGATAGAACCAGGAACTAGCGGAAAATCAGTCCTCTTCTTCCGAGTCCTCTGCCTTCTCGATGGTCTTCTCAACCATCTTCACAGACCACTTCCAGAGCTTGAGCGCCTCGGATTCGACGCGCTCCTGCCACTCCTTAAAGTTACTTCCCTCGAAGAGGTCAGCCGAAAGAGGCTCATCCGCAAGGATGACTTCCTCGATGAAGTAGCGTCCCCGGTTGAAGGAGTTGAGACCCATGTCGGGAGCCTTGAGTCGGCCATCCCAAATAGCGATCTGCATGGATCCGCACATCTTGAGGAAGGCGCTTGCTAGAGCACCTCTCTCCTTCTTGGAGAAGTCAAGTCCAGCGTCCCGGGACAGCTTGCTGGCAAGGCTGTAGGCACCGAGGGGAGCAGAGACTGCCATGGATCCCGGGTTGACCTCACCGCTGCGGGTTGTGGTCACGAATGCGGGTGGCTCTACCGAGTGGAAGTTACCCTTCTTCGAGCCACCGTCTCCGTCGCCACTGTCGTCGTTGCCCGACTTGGAGAAGTCACGAGGAGCCTTGTGGATGGCGCTAGGGAAGCGCTCGTTGCTGGGATCCTCGAGGGGATTGGTGAGCGCAGCCTTGGAGAATGTCCACTCGTCTTCCTCCCGAACCTTGACAGCAGCGATGCCCTTGAAGATCGAGTCCTTGGCAACAGCCAGGGGAGTGAGCTCCTCGATGGGGATCTTCCGGTCGATCTTGTCCTGACGACGGATCTCGATTCGGTAGTAGACGGAGCGCTTCCTATCGTGGGAAGCGTTCAGGATCTTGACGATGGACTCCTCAGACTTTGGAATCCAAGCGGAAGGCAGGAATCTACGCTGGTTGCCTTCCTTGTCGTGGGCCATGAAGGTGACCTTCATGGACTTGTCCTTCTCCTCGATCTCGTGGACATAGCCGTAGCCACGGATGACCTTGACTTCTGCTGGAGGATCGCCGCCATCGAGGGAGATGTGGGGTGCGGACCAGGCGCGCTGTTCTTCGCTCATTTTTACCTACTCTGTGTGTATGCGCTGGATCGGTTACGGATCCATAGTACCGAAATTACGGTCTCAGCACCGCACTCAGAGGGGCCTACTTAGCCCTTGCCTACAAGGTTTCGGAACCACTGCCAGCTCAGGAACTGGTCGGAGATCCAGTTGAGCACATGGCTTACGAACGCGATGGGATCCCAGTTCCAGAGGGTCAGAATAGCGAAGACGATGGCCGCGACGACCAACCATCCGACGACGGATAGTGCTGTCTTGATTGGACCGGCCATGGGGATGCTCTCCTCGTTCTCTTAGCGCTTGCGGCCGAACAGGCCACGCTTAGCTTTCTGATTCTCTGCGAAGGGATCTACCTCCGGCTCGTCAAGAATTCCTTCGCTTGCGTTGAGCTCCTGATCGATCTCAGCTCTCTTGGCTCGCTGTTCTTCTGCGAGCTGAGCCTTCCTTCGCAGAATGGCTTCCTGCTCCTCCTTGGAGGGCGGAGTCCTCAGGCGAGGCGGCATGAAGAGCTCAGCCGTTCCATTGAGATCATCGATGTCAAAGTTCTCCTGGAATCCTACGAAGCGCTTCATCTCATCGAGGGTGAATCCAGCTCCCTTGGTACCCTTGTAGGCTCGAACTGCTTCCCGGGAAGCCTGGGGGAGTCGCTTGTAGCGTTTTCCCGTCTTGGCGTCTGTCACCCAATCTCCGTCCAGAGGCACATCTCCGGCAGCCTCGTCTGGGAGCTCGTCAGTTTGTACGGGCTGCGGTGCTTCGGCGCGCCTAGGGGCAGCTGCTGCCTCCTGAGGGGATGCCTTGTCCGCTTCCTGTGCAGCCTTCCAGTTTAGGAATGCAGCATAGTCGGGATCCACAGCGCCTGTAACAGGAGCTTCCTGAGGAGGCACTACTGGAGTCGCTTCGGGAAGTGGATTGCTCTTAGGGCGGGGAGAGCGCTTCTGCTGGACTGGAGCCTTCTGCGTAAGACGCTGCTGAGTCGAACGGCTAGGAGCCTCAGGCTGTTGGGCCACAGCCTCAGGCTCGGCTGCTCGAGGAGCCTGAGGCTTGCTGAATCTGTCCAGGCCGTCGCCGCCGGAAGGAATGCTCGTAGGAAGTCCCATAGTAGATCTCCATATCGGTGGTCGGTCAGGAACAGGTCTAGATCGTAGGATCAGCACCCATGCGCTTGAGTTGAGCCACACGCTCCTCAATGGGTGGATGAGTCTTATAGGCGTTGCGGCTGAAGAAGGCGAGCTGCTTAGCAGTCTGATCGACAGATTCCTTCTTCTTCTTGCTGAAGGATCGAGAGCTGTAGGTTCCATCGATCTTGCGAAGCGCTGTGGCAAGAGCGCTGGGATTCCTCGTGAGCCGAACCGCCATGGCATCAGCCTGTGACTCTCTCTTGCGCTGCATCGAGGCATTGGCGAGCTGAGATAGGAACGGCGCCGCAATGAGGAAGATCAGCGAGAGCACGATGAGCACGATTGCTAGAGGGTTCTTATTGTCCCCGCCCCTGCCGCCGAAGACTCTGGTGCCGATACCTGAGATCACAGCCACAATGGAGGACATGGCAATGAGCTTGGTCATGGCCTTGGAGTCACCTGTGAGAAGATGTCCAACCTCATGGGCGATGACCGCCTGGAGCTCTTCCCGGTTGGTGATCTCGAGAAGGCCTGTTGTCACTCCGATGAGCGAACCATCCCTGCCAGCAAGAGCGAAAGCATTGGGCTCCCTGCTGTCGATGACTCCCACCTGGGGAAGCTCATCCCCGTGGAGCCCTGCGGCCAGAGCCATCTCCTCGACGATGTTCTCGATGTATCTCTGAGTGCGAGGATCCACCTGGACTGTGCCCAGCTCCAGGGCGATGGCCTTCCAGGATCGAGCTGAAAGAACGGCCATCGCCACGGCCGAAATCACAGCCGAAAGGGGCGCTGTGACAAGAAGGAAGCTCAGGATCTGACCGTTACTGAGCTTCTCGCTCATAAAGATGAAGATCATGGCGGCCTCGAGCGTGAGCGCGAGGAGGATGAAGTTCACCACCCAGGAGAAGACGATGCCTCTCTTGAGCTTTCCGAGTCGAACTCGAAAGTTCTCACGGTTGATGGGTGCAGGCGCGTTGTCCATGCTAGCCAATGTACGGCCCTCTCTAGCTGAAGTCGACCTTTGGTGCCTTGCGAACGCTCTCGTCCTCGACCACGAACATGTCGCGCTTGGAGAACTTGAAGATTCCGGCAATGATGCTGGAAGGGAACTGCTCGCGCTTGGTGTTGTAGTCGTTGACCGAGTCGTTGTAGGCCTGCCGGGAGAAGGCTACCTTGTTCTCAGTAGAAGCAAGCTCTTCCTGGAGCTGCCCGAAGTTGGATGAAGCCTTGAGATCAGGGTAGGCCTCGGCTACGGCATTGATCCGCATGGTAGCGTCATTGAGGAGCTTGTCGGCTCTGGCTAGACCCTCCCCGCTGTGAGACGCCATTGCCTGGCTTGCAGCAGCTCTCGCCTCTGTGATCTCAGCGAATACGCTTGACTCGTGCTTAGCGTACTCCTTGACAGTTTTGACGAGGTTAGGAATGAGATCGAATCGCCTCTGAAGCTGTGTGTCGATCTGTCCAAAGGACTCGTCTACGGTGTTGCGCAGTGAGACGAGCCTGTTGTACTGGACAACGGCCCAAATGGCGAGGATCGCCACTACGACTACTGCGATGATGATGGCTAGCATTGCTGACTCCTTAGGGTCTTTGGTCGAATATCGAGCAAGTGAACTCAATCCAGATTCACACGAGCTTGGGAAGCTCCGTGATCGAGTCGATGGTCTTGACCTTCATGGTCATGTTCTTGGGGATCTGACCCTTAGCCGATGCAGGAATCACGGCAGTGTCGAAACCCAGGCGCTCTGCTTCCTTGAGCTTGGTGGAGATCATGGAGCCCTTGATCCTCCCCGTGAGCGTCATCTCACCGATGTAGATGGTACGACCCGGCTTCTTCTTATCCTTCACTGAGGAGAGGATGGCAGCGGCGATTGCAAGATCTGCGAGGGGGTCCTTGACTCTAATACCTGCAGTGGTTGACACGAACACATCCGAGTCAAATAGCCTTGCGTCTGCGAACTTGTCGAGGATGGCGCAGATGATCTGACCGCGGCCGTTGTCCACGGAGCTGAACTGTTTCCGGGGATTGGTGAGGCTGGACTCAGCGACTAGAGACTGAATCTCAACCGGGATCTGTCGGATGCCCTCAGAGATGAAACCAGTTGCCTCACCGGCAAGGGGATCTCCGATGTCAAGGAGTACGCCAGAGGGGTCCGATACCTCTTCTAGCCCTGTCTCAGAGTGCTGGAAGATGCCAACCTCTGTTGCGTCGCCGAATCGGTTCTTGGTGGCTCGCATGAACTTTAGAGGAGTGTCCCTGTCGGACTCGATGTAGAGCACGCAGTCCACGATGTGGGCGATCTGATTGGATCCAGCGAAGGTGGGGTCTCCGCCGTCGCCCTTGGTGACCTGATTGATGAGCACCATGGTGATTCCTCGGCTCTTGGCGAGTCGAGTGAGCGTGTGAGCTGCTTCCTTGGACTGGGTGATGCTTCCGATGCTGCTAGAAATGCTGCTGGATGCCAGAGTCTGAAGGCTGTCCACCACCATGAACTTAGGCTCCACATCGTCTATGTGTCCCATGAGAGTCTCAAGATTGGTCTCGTGGGTGATGTGGATGTTCTCCTCGGTGATTCCCATCCGTTCAGCTCGAAGCTTGATCTGGCTTTCGGATTCCTCACCGGAGGAGTAGAGTACGGGGTGGCCGAGCTTTCCGAAGATCTCAGAGAGTCGCAGCGACAGCGTGGACTTACCTGCTCCAGGGCTCGCGGCGAGGAGAACAACCTCACCTGTGACGAATCCGCCACCGAGAACCCGGTCGAGCTCTCCAATACCGCTGGGAGTTCTCTCGATGGTCACCGACTTGAGCTCAGTGAGCGTGCGAGCCTTCTGAGCAGGCTTCAGGGACTCTCCCGACTTGAGTCCGGACGCCTCTGGGGCTGGAGCGCCCTCGGCTGCCACCTTGCCCGCTTCCAGAGTACCCCACTGCTTGCACTTGGGGCACCTTCCATACCACTGCGCGAAGGTGTTTTCGCAGTCGGTGCACTTGTACTGAGTCTTAGCTTTAGCCATGGGCCTGTTATACCGATCAGGAGACAGTAGGAGCAGATCTAAGCGAGTTGCAGGTCGCTACTGTTGGGATGTGTAGGTGGGAAGCTAAGAGGCCTAGAAGATCGCTAGAGCGACGACTACAAAGAAGAGTAGCACGGAGAGGCCGGACATCAGGGGGATGATGACCTTCTTCTCGTCCTCTCCGCCGGACTCAACCCGAGCGAAGCGCGTGTACCACCAGAAACGCTTCTTGGTGAGCACGGTCAGGG
>Ga0308169_10003914_pt1 | contig 14208 bp, 12 predicted proteins | sample PhyBR1_2_FD_202139 | JGI IMG/M metagenome (GOLD analysis project Ga0308169, IMG submission 202139) | Phyllosphere microbial communities from UC Gill Tract Community Farm, Albany, California, United States - DLSLSB.R1 | ecosystem: Host-associated > Plants > Phyllosphere > Unclassified | place...
TACTGGTGGGCGAACTCGTGCGCGCGCGTGACGTTGCCGACCAGGTCGTCGCGCCTGACCGTCAGGGACGCGTAGTCGCGCCACTTGTCCGGATAGCCGACCTTGACCGCGATCTTGGCCAGCTTGGCCTGGGCCTGCTTCTTGGTGGCGTCGCTCATCCAGTCCAGCGTGTCGATGCGCTCCTTGTAGGCCAGCAGGAAGTTGTGCACCATCTCCTCGACCTGGTGCTTGCGCTCGGCCGGGAAGTAGTTCTGTACGTAGACCTTGCCGACCACCTCACCCAGGTCGCGGTTGATCTGGGCGATGGCGCGCTTCTGCAGCGGGCGGTTCACCTTGGCGCCAGTCAGCACGGTGCCGCGGAAGGCGAAGCTCTCGTCGACGAAAGGCTGCGCCAGGAACGGCGCGTAGCTGGAGAGCAGGCGGAATTCGAAGTAGGACTTCCAGGTCTCGAGCGGCGTCGATGCGATGATCTTGTCCAGGCCCTGGATGTACGAAGGCTGGCTGACGATGACCGAGTCGACCTTGCCGGCCACCCCTACGCCCTTTAGATAGGCGCCAACATCGAAGCCGGGCGCGAGCGCCTTCAGTTGCGCGATCGTGAGCTTGTTGTAGGCCTTGACCGGGTCGCGGTTTTCGACGGCGCTCCACTGCGCGCGGGCGATTGCGGTTTCCAGAGCGACGATGCGTGCGGCTTCGTCTTGCGCGTGCGCGTGGCCGGCCAGGGTCAGCATCTTCCCGACGTGGGCCTGGTATTTTTCGCGCGTGTCCTTCAGCTTGGCGTCATCCTGCAGGTAAAAGTCGCGGTTCGGCATGCCGATGCCGGACTGGGCGAGGTCGACGATGTAGCGGGTCGAATCCTTGTTGTCCTGGTGGACGCCCAGCTCGAGCGGAGCGCCGACGCCGATGCGGTTGAAGTGGGCGGTCAGGGCGGCGATGCCCTTCTTGTCATGGAGTCCCGCCACGCGCGCCAGCTCGCCCTTGAGCGGCGACAGGCCGAGCGCGTTGCGGTGCGCCTCGTCCATGTAGCTGGCGTAGTAGTCGCCCATCTTCTGGCCGTCCGAGCCGGCCTTGGCGTGCTTGTCCTGCGCCGCCGCCTCGATCAGGGTGCGGATCTGGTTCTCGACATTTTCCTGGGCGATGTTGAAGGCGCCCCAGCTCGAGCGGTCGGCCGGAATCTCGACGTCCTTCAGCCACTTGCCCTGCGAATAGCGGAAGAAATCGTCCTGCGGGCGCACGGCCGCATCGAGCGAGGCGACGTCGACGCCGGCATGGCTCAGGGCCTGCGCCTGGCTGCTTGCGGCCGGCACGTTCGGCGCAGGGTCGGACGGGGCGGCGTGGGCCAGGCCGGCGAACAGGCCGGCGATCAGGGCGCTGCACAGGGTGCGTTTCATGCTCTCTCCAGGGAATAGTTATAAGGCATGGATGCTAAGCGAAACTGTTCCAGCTGCCAAGATTTCCGGCTGGCCTTGGGTTTTTAACGACACGTCCTCATCTGGCCTCCATGCCTTCGCTTCGCACCACCCTCTTTGCCGCCGCTCTGCCGGCCATGCTTGCACTCGCGCCCGTGAATGCGCGCGCGGACGAGCTTGCCAATCTGATCAACGCCTACCGCGCCGCGCCGGGAAGTTGCGGCGGTGCGCCCGCTGCCCCGGCCGCGCCGCTGACGGCCGAGCCGGCGCTGTCGCGCATCTGGGTCGGTCCCGCCACCTTCCTCGAATCGGCGCTCAAGCGCGTCGGCTTCGCCTCCGAACACGCGGACGCGATCTCGGTCAGCGGCCCGGAGGATGCGCGCGCCGCCATGGACGCGATCCGCGACAAGTACTGCCGCACGCTGCGCAGCAGCGACTACTCGTCGGTCGGCACGGCGCGTCGCGGCAATCAGTGGCAGGTGGTGCTGGCGCACCGCGACGACATCCCGCCCCTGCCCGAGCTGGAGCCGGCCGGACAGGAGATCCTGGCGCTGGTCAACGCCGCGCGCGCCCAGCCGCGCACCTGCGGCATGGAGCGTTTCGGCCCGGCCGGCCCGCTCAGCTGGAACCCGGCGCTGGCCGAGGCGGCGCTGGCGCACAGCCGCGAACTGGCCATGCACCACTACTTCAGCCACGTCGAGCACGACGGCAGCACGCCCGCGCTGCGCATCGCGCGCGCCGGCTACGCCTGGTCGCGGGTTGGCGAAAACATCGCGTCCGGCCAGCGCTCGCCGAAGGATGCGGTGCAGTCCTGGCTCGACAGCCCGGGCCATTGCGCCAACATCATGAATCCCAGCTACACCGAGATGGGCGCGGCCTACGCGGTCAATCCCGCCAACGAGAACCGCACCGCCTACTGGACCCAGGAATTCGCGCGGCCGCGCTGAGCTGCGGCGGCGTGCATGAAGTTTTCCTATCGCCGTCATTTAAATAATTAAATTGCGCGCAATCTAATTGCACACTATGATTCTCTCCATGGACACGAACACTGCAACCGACGCGCTACACCTGGACAACCAGCTCTGCTTTGCCCTGCACTCGGCATCGCTGGCCATGACCAAGGTCTACAAGCCGCACCTGGATGCGCTGGGCGTGACCTATCCGCAGTACCTGGTGCTGCTGGTGCTGTGGGAGCGTGACGGTGTGACTGTCTCGGCGATCGGCGAGCGTCTTTTCCTCGATTCCGGTACGCTGACTCCGCTCCTGAAGCGCCTCGAAGCGCAGGGCCTGCTCAGCCGGACGCGCGACGCGCAGGACGAACGCCGCGTCGTGATCCGCCTGACCGAGCAGGGCTGTGCGCTGAAGCAGGCCGCCGCCGCCATCCCCGGCTGCATCCTGGGCGCCACCGGCTGCGCTGTTGAACAAGTTCTAGACCTGGCCCGGCAAGTCGCACAATTGCGCGACCGGCTGGCCGAAGCGAAACGTTGATCGTTCCGATAACCCACGAAGAAAGAAAGGTAACGCCATGACTACCAAACTCGACAAGGTCCTGTACACCGCCAAGGCCCACACCACCGGCGGCCGCGAAGGCCGCTCGACCACCGACGACGGCCTGCTGGACGTGGCGCTGATGCCGCCGAAGGAAATGGGCGGCAAGGGTGGCGCGACCAATCCGGAGCAGCTGTTCGCTGCCGGCTACTCGGCCTGCTTCATCGGCGCGATCAAGTTCGTCGCCGCCCAGAGGAAAATCGCCGTCTCGCCCGACGCCGCGATCGACGCCAGCGTCTCGATCGGCCCGATCCCCACCGGTTTCGCCCTGGCCGTGGAACTGGCCGTGAGCCTGCCGGGCATGGACCGCGCCGCCGCCCAGGAACTGGTCGAGGCTGCCCACCAGGTCTGCCCGTACTCGAACGCGACCCGCGGCAATATCGATGTGAAGCTGACCGTGCTCTGAGCACGTTTCGGCGCGAGGCATGACATACAAGCCGGACGGTTCGCCGTCCGGCTTTTCGTTTCTATGAAAACGATAACGAAGGATGCGATCGTGGACCTGATCGGCAAGGGATCGTGTTCACGCCGTGGGGCGGCGGCTGACGCGCTCCAGCCAGGGAGTGACCACGTCGGCCAGCCGCTGCGGCGCCTCGATCGGGATCATGTGGCCCGTGTCCTCGATCACCACCAGCTCGGCGCCCGGGATCCCGGCCTGCAGCTCCCGCGCCTCCTCCAGGCTGCGCAGCTGGTCCTGGCTTGCCGCGACCACCAGGGTCGGGCAGCGGATCTCGTGCAGGCGGTCGAGGTCGCCGGGGCGCTCCAGCATCGACTGGCGGCGGAACACCTCCCCGCCCAGGCGCGTGCCCATCGCGCGTACGCGCTCGATCATCGCCTCGTTGTTGCGCTCCTTCGGGTGCAGCGAGGTGGCGACCGCGGTGCGGCTCAAGCCGCTGAATGCGATCGACGGCGCGGCCTTGCCGATTGCGCCCTTGCGCTTTTGCAGGGAAGGCGTGTCGGGCCGGGTGGACGTCGCGATCAGCACCAGCGCGCGCACGCGTTCGGGCGCGAGGCGGGCGATGTCGCGCGCGACGTAGCCGCCCATCGAAAAGCCGGCCAGCAGGAAGGATGGCGGCGCGGACTCGAGCGCGCGGCGCGCCATCGCTTCGATGGACGTATCATGACGCAGGTCTGCATGCACGACCGGGCCGAACGGGTCGAGCCGGGGCAGCAGGTCCTGCCATAAGGTTTCATCGGCCATGAAGCCGGGGACGAGCAAAATTGCCATGCGCACATGCTAGCATAGGGGATCGACAAAGGAGATTCCATGCCAATGCGGCGACAACTCACCCTGGCCATCACGGCAGCCCTCCTCGGCGGCGCGGCCCTCGCACAAGCCCCGGCTCCCCAGGGTCCCTCTGCGGAAGTGCGCAAGTTCATCAGCGTCGACCAGCCGCTGGTCGCGCTCACCGGCGTGCGCGTGATCGACGGCACCGGCGGCCCGGTCCAGGACAACCGCACCGTGGTCCTGCGCAGCGGGCGCATCGAGGCGATCCTTGACGGGAACGCAGCCCCGCCCGCGGGCGCGCGCGTGCTGGCCCTGCCCGGCCGCACGGTGATGCCCGGCCTGGTCGGCATGCACAACCACCTGATGTACACGGCGTCGCTCAACCTGGACGAGGACGACAAGCTGCCGCCGCCCGGCTTCTTCGTCACCGAGATCGCGTTCTCGGCGCCGCGCATGTACCTGGCCGCCGGCGTGACCACGATGCGCACCACCGGCAGCGTCGAGCCCTACACCGACCTGAACATCCGCCGCGCGATCGATACCTGGCAGATCCCGGGACCGCACATCGACGTCACCGGCCCCTACCTCGAAGGCAAGGGCAGCATCTTCCCGCAGATGACGGCGATCGACGAAGCGGCCGAGGTGCGGCGCACGGTGGACTTCTGGTCGCACGAGGGCGCGACCTCGTTCAAGGCCTACATGAATATCCCGGCCGACGTGCTGGGCGCGGCCATCGAGGAAGCGCACAAGCGCGGCGCCAAGCTGACCGGTCACCTGTGCTCGGTCGATTACCGCCAGGCCGCGCGCCTGGGCATCGACAACCTCGAGCACGGCCCGATCTTCACCGACTCCGAATACGTCCCGAACCGCAAGAAGGACAGCTGCCCGCCGGGTTCGCAGATCGCCGCATCCTGGGATAGACTGGACATCGACAGCCCGCAGGTCCAGTCGCTGATCCATGAGCTGGTCGAGCGCAAGGTGGCGATCACGTCGACCTTGCCGGTGTTCGAATCGTTTGTCGCCACCCGCCCGGTCCTGTCCGGCAAGCAGCGCGCGATGATGTCGGCCGAATCGCTGCGCAGCCACCTGGCCGCGCGCGCCGCCGCCGCGACATCGCCGGCGCGCGCCGCGCAGCTGGAAGCCTCGCTGAAGAAGGAGATGGCGTTCGAGCTGGCCTTCGTCAAAGCGGGCGGCCTGCTGCTGGCCGGTCCCGACCCGACCGGCAACGGCGGCGTGCTGCCCGGCTTCGGCGACCAGCGCGAACTGGAACTGCTGGTCGAGGCAGGCTTTTCGCCGCTCGAGGCGATCCGCATCGGCACCGCCAACGGCGCGCGCTATCTGGGCCGCCTGGACAAGATCGGCACCGTGGAAGCCGGCAAGAACGCCGACCTGGTCGTCGTGAACGGCGACCCGAGCCGCCGCATCAACGACGTCGAGAACGTCGAGATCGTGTTCAAGGACGGCGTCGGCTACGACCCGTCCCGATTGAACGCGTCGGTGCGCGGCATGGTCGGCACCCGTTGAGCACAAGGTCAATCAGCATGAGAGGATTATCGACATGAACCTGCCCGCCCATCAACTCACGATGACCGTCCTGATGACGCCGGATACCGCGAATTTTTCCGGCAACGTACACGGGGGTCACATCCTCAAACTGCTGGACCAGGTCGCTTATGCCTGCGCCAGCCGCTATGCCGGCGCCTACGTGGTGACCATGAGCGTGGACCAGGTCGTGTTCCGCCAGCCGATCCACGTCGGCGAACTGGTGACCTTCCTGGCGTCCGTCAACTACACCGGACGCACCTCGATGGAAATCGGCATCAAGGTGCTGGCCGAGAACATCCGCAGCCAGGACGTGCGCCACGTGAACAGCTGCTTCTTCACGATGGTGGCGGTGGGCGACGACAAGCAACCGGTGCCGGTGCCGCCGCTGCGTCCGTTCTCGCCGGAAGAACAGCGCCGCTATGAAGAAGCCAAGTCGCGCAAGGAACTGCGCCTGGCGCTCGAACACCAGTACGCCGAGCGCCACGGCGCACACAGCTGAAGGTTTCGCCGATACGGTTATGGATTTCGCGTAACTCATGCTACAATGCGCCGCCTTGGCCTGGTAGCTCAGTTGGTAGAGCAGAGGATTGAAAATCCTTGTGTCGGTGGTTCGATTCCGCCCCGGGCCACCAAGAACATCGTTCATGAAACGCCCACTCAAGCAAGTGGGCGTTGTCTTTTGTAGTTCTCGCAGTCCTCGGCTCCGGTCCATTTCCGGTGTGTTCCCATCCTCCGACCGCACAGGGCGGCGCAGAACAGGCCGGGCGAGGTATCAGGACGGCCCTTCAAAGCGAATGGATACGGTGTGCGCCGTGACCGATCCGTCTCGATTAGGATCATCACTATCGACGCGAGTCCTTCCCGCCTTTGACATGCCAGACGATCTACCGCAGCTCGCAGATTTATTGCCCATCACTGAAGTCGAGCGGCAAACCGGCATTCGGCAGGCTACCCTGCGGATGTGGGAAAAACGCTATGGCTTTCCGCAACCGCTTCGCGACCGGTACGGCAACCGGGTCTATCCGCTCAGCCAGGTCGAGCGCCTGCATGCGGTGCGCCGCCTGATTGATCAGGGTCTTCGACCGGGAAAGATTTTTTCCGGCGCCGTGGTGCTGGTGCCGACGTCCGCCGCACCGCTCGGCACAGGCCGCGGCAACGTGCCCACCAGTTACCAGCACGTTTTCTGTTTGCTGCGCGCATACCGCCTTGCCGAGCTCCACAGTCATTTCCAGCACCGCCTGCTAGACCTGGGCTTGCGTCGCTTTATTATCGAATTCCTGGCGCCGCTATCGACCGAGGTCGGCCTGGCCTGGAACCGAGGCGAGCTTCCTGTGCGCTGCGAGCATCTCTACACCCAAGTGGCGAAGTCCCTCCTGCACGCGAAGCAGGCGGCCGTGCGCACAGCGGGCGACGGGCGAGCAAAAGTCGTGCTGGCGACCCTGACCGGAGAGGCCCATGCCCTTGGGATCATGATGGCCGAGGCGGTCATGGCCTCCCTGGAAATGCATTGCATACAGCTCGGTGCGGAAACACCGCCGCTGGAGGTGGCCGCAACGGCCAGGGAAACCGCAGCCGACATCGTCGCGCTGTCGTTCAGTTCGTATTTCCCGCGGCGAGCCACCGTGCGGATGGCCTCGGCATTGCGCAGCGCCCTTCCGCAGGCCATCGCACTCTGGATCGGCGGCGAGGGCGCACGCGGCTTGGGCAGACTCGTCCCCGGTATTCTCGTCTTCGAAACCCTGGACGCGATCGAGCCCGCACTGGAGCGCTGGCGCTCACGACAAATCACATAATTGACACCGCGCAGAGCGACTCGGTGTTATCCCTTCCGCATCATTTTGTTGCGCATCGGAAACAGAGCGGGAAATATCTTTACCGTGGCGTTGGCCGGTTTGTACTACACAGAATCGGTTCACTTATCCAAACTGTTCGGTGCGCACGGTTTGTGCTGCACAGACTTGTTCGTCAGCCAATTTTTGATTGCCTGTCGCAAATATTTCCTCTTGGAACTAAGACTGCTCATCGGTATTGTTCTGCTTGGCGCGTCTCCTTGTCCGCGCATACTTCTGAACAGCAACCATGAACATTAAAGAAATCGCCATTGAAGCCCTGGCTTTCAAGCTCGGTGACGAGGAATACGGTGTCGATATCCTGAAGGTGCAGGAAATCCGGGGGCACGACCCGGTTACACGGATTGCCAATGCGCCCGACTTCATCAAAGGTGTCGTCAATCTGCGCGGCATTATCGTGCCCATCGTCGACCTGCGCCAACGCTTTCATCTCGACATCCGCGACAACGACCAGCTCACCGTCGTCATCGTTCTGAATATCGCCAATCGCGTCATCGGGATGGTCGTCGACAGCGTGTCGGACGTCATTCGCATTGGCCGGGACGACATTCGTCCGGCGCCGCAGATGGGCACGGCATTTGACGCCAACTTCCTGCTCGGCCTTGGCACCATTGACGATCGTATGCTGATCCTGATCGACATTGAGCGACTGCTCTCATCGGAAGAGCTCGGGCTGATCGAACGCGCAGCGGCCTGACACGACCCACTCACCTGTAACCGAAAACGAAAAACGAAATGTTCAAGCATATGAAGGTCGGCACCCGTCTGATCGCAGGCTTCCTCGCACTGACCCTGCTCGGCACCATAGTGGCCGGGATCGGCATCCTCAACATGTCGCGGATTAACGATTCGAGCGACAAGCTTTATCAGAAAGAGCTGCTTGGTATTTCCTATGTCAAGGAAGCCAATATCGACCTGATCTATATCGGCCGCGCGGTACGCACCGTGCTGCTGGCGTCCACCGACAAGGATCGCCAGGCGGCCATCGCTAAAATCGATGACGCACGCACCAAGTTGAAGGCGAATCTCGACAAGGCGCGCCCGCTGTTCTATCTGGACACGGGCAAGCGGATGTTCGCCGAAGTTGACGCCCAGGTGCTCCAGTACGACGCGCTCATCGTGGAAGCGAACAAGCGCGCCATGGCCGACGCGCTGCAGGCACACCGCGGCTCGGTCGACTACGTGTTCGAAACGGTTCTCCCGGTGGCCAACTCGCTCGACGACCGCTTGACCGACCTGACCCGCCAAAAGGAGAAGAATGCCGTCGACACCGTGAATGAGGCGACCGAACTCTACCAGTCGAGCCGTGTCATGATGTTGCTGCTGGTGGTCGGCAGCGCCGCGGCGGGCCTGGGCCTGGGCGTGCTGTTGACCCGCAGCCTGACGCGCCAGTTGGGCGGCGAGCCGGCATATGCCAGCGCCATCGCCAGCCGCATCGCCGCGGGCGACCTGACCGTCGGTGTCGACCTGCGCAAGGACGACAAGGACAGCATGCTATTCGCGATGAAAACCATGCGCGACAGCTTGTCGACCATCGTCGGCCAGGTTCGTGCCGGCACGGATACCATCGCTTCGGCGTCGAGCCAGATCGCCGCCGGCAACCTCGACCTGTCGTCGCGGACCGAAGAGCAGGCCAGTTCGCTGGAAGAAACAGCGTCGTCGATGGAAGAGCTGACTTCAACCGTCAAGCAGAACGCCGACAATGCGCGCCAGGCCAACCAGTTGGCCACGTCCGCCTCGGAAGTGGCGGCGCGCGGCGGAATGGTGGTGTCCCAGGTGGTCGACACCATGGCTTCTATCAACAGCTCGTCGAGGCAGATCGTCGACATTATCAGCGTCATCGACGGAATCGCGTTTCAGACCAATATCCTGGCACTGAACGCGGCCGTGGAGGCGGCACGGGCCGGCGAACAGGGCCGTGGCTTTGCCGTGGTGGCGTCCGAAGTGCGCACGCTCGCCCAGCGCTCCGCCGCCGCAGCCAAGGAAATCAAGCTCCTGATCGATGACTCGGTTTCCAAGGTGGATGCCGGCGCCCGGCTGGTCGACAACGCAGGCACGACGATGGATGAAATCGTCGACAGTGTGCGCCGCGTCACCGACATCATGGGCGAGATCACTTCGGCCAGCCAGGAACAGAGCTCGGGAATCGAGCAGATCAACATGGCTGTCACCCAAATGGATCAGGTGACCCAGCAGAATGCTTCGCTGGTCGAGGAGGCCGCCGCCGCCGCCGAATCCCTACAGGACCAGGCGGGCAAGCTGGCTCAACTTGTTTCAGTCTTCAAGCTCGATGTGCATATCGCGCCGCCCAGTGCATCGGAACCGGCGTTAGCCATGCGCAAGCCGGCCACCCGACTTGCCGCACCGATGGTTCCTGCCTCAGGCAGGTCAGCACGCAAGAGCGCAGGCGTACTCAAAAGCACGTCCGCAAACAAGGCCACGATTCCCGATGCAGCCTGGGAAACATTCTGACGCATTGGCGCGACGAACCTGAAGCCTGGGTCTCGTCCGCCCGACGGGGTAGGTCAGCATTCCTACCCATCATGCTGCCTTGGCATGGTGCTCGATGGTCGAGCAGAAAATTGAAAATCCTTGTGTCGGTGGTTCGATTCCGCCCCGGGCCACCAAAGTTTCAAAGCAAAAACGCCAACCCATGCCGGTTGGCGTTTTTCGTTGACTCGCCCTCTAGAACATTCCCCAAAGCAAGAATCGAATCCTGCTGTCGAGTTTCATTTCTGTCGAAAAATTTTACATCGGCGGAAGCAAAATCTTCCGATTGAAAAATTTGGTTATATAAATCAATCACCTAAGTTTTCAGGTACGGAAAATGCTTGGAGAGCACGTACGGTGCTGGCAGTCATCGTTGCCATCGCCGACCCGATCCGGGCCAAGCACCTGGATCGGAACATCCTGCCGAGGCTGTACCGGCCGAAGCAGGATGCTCAATCACTCCGTACGCCAAAAACAGGAGATTCAGATGTTGAAGAGAGAGAAACTTGCTTTGGTCCTGCTGGCTGCCCTGCCGGCAATCGCCAGCGCCCAGACGTTCCAGCCGACCGCTGACGCCATGACGGTCGCGCGCGATCCTCACACCGGCAAACTGCGGGCCCCGACTGCGGAAGATCTGCAGGCGCTGAACAAGGGCAATGGCAATGCCAACGGCAGCGCCATCGCGGTGCGTGCGGCCGCCGTGCCGACCCAGCAGAAATTCCATCCGAGCGGCGCACAGGGCCTGCGCCTGACCGACGAGTTCATGAGCTCATCGGTCGTCACCCGCACCGCCGACGGCAAACTGGTCATGCAATGCCTCGAGCCAGGCCACAAGGACATGGCGCCTCATGCCGCCCATACCTCCATTCAACCGGTGACGGAGTAAACCATGCGGACCAACAACACCATGTTCAAGATCGCCCGTCCGCTGCTCGCCGCCGCTTGCGTCATCGCCTGTGCGGGCGCGCAAGCCGCCACGATCAACATCATGAACCGCGACCCGGCCGGCGTCGGTTTCAACGACCCGACCCCGGTGACGCCGGTCGGCGGTAATCCCGGTACCACCCTGGGCCAACAGCGCTGGAACGTGTACCAGTACGTTGCCGGCATCTGGGAAAAGAACCTGCAGAGTAACGTCACCGTCACGGTCAGCGCGGGCTGGGAACCGCTGACCTGCACCTCGAGCCAGGCCGTGCTCGGCAGCGCCGGCGCGTGGAACATCTGGAACAATTTCCCTGGCGGCAAGCCGAACACCTGGTATCCGCAGGCCCTGGCCAACAAACTGGCCGGCGACAACCTGAGCAAGAATACCCCCGACGATGGCAGCGGCTACGGCAACGTCGATATCAAGACCCAGTTCAACATCAACCTCGGCAAGCCGGGCTGCCTCGACAACACCACCTTCTACCTCGGCCTGGACGGCAACGCCGGCAACCAGGTCAACTTCGCCGAAACGCTGCTGCACGAACTGGGTCATGGCTTGGGCTTCTCGGTCGTCAGCGTGCAAACCTCGACCGGCAAGCGCATCAACACCGCCGGCACCGCCTACACCGACGACGGTCTGCCCAGCGTGTGGGAACAGTTCATGTATGACAACACGGCCAAGAAGACCTGGCTGAACATGACCTCGGCCGAACGCAAGGCCTCCGCAGTCAATCCGCTGCAACTGGCCTGGACCGGACCGAATGCGGTGAGCGGCGCAACGATGCTGAGCAACGTGCCGGTGCTGCGCATTGAGTCGCCGGCGCCCGGTGGCCAGATCCTGGTCGACTACAACGCGGCCACCTTCGGCGCGCCGATCCGCACGCCGAATCCGCTCGGCCAGCTGGCCCCCGTGGCCGCGCAGGCGGGCGAACTGGGCAACGGTTGCAGCGCGTTCGACGCCGCCAACACCATGGCGGTGAAGGGCAAGGTTGCCCTCATCCAGCGCGGCGGTTGCGCCTTCGCCATCAAGGTCAAGAACGCCCAGAATGCGGGCGCGACGGGTGCGGTCCTGTACAACAACGCAGCAGGTGCTTTGGCCCCGGGCGGCGCCGATTCGACCATCACGATCCCGGCGGTCGGCATCACGCTCGCCGACGGCAAGACACTGCTCGCGGCATCGACGCCGACGGTGAACAACGCCGGCAAGACCGTGGCGGCTACGGTCGTAGCGCAATTTGCGTACGACAAGAGCCGCATCGCAGGCGCCGACAGCGCCGGCCGGCCGCTGCTGTACACGCCCGCCACGCTGGCATCCGGCTCCTCCGTGTCGCACTGGGACGTGACCGCCAGCCCCAACCTGTTGATGGAGCCGAACATCAATCCTGACCTCGGCACCATCCTGGTCGCACCGAAAGACCTGACGGTACCCCTGCTGAAGGATATCGGCTGGTAATTCGGCGGCAAGGCAAGTCCCACAGCGCCACCTCCGGGTGGCGTTGTTATTTTTGCTTGCGGCGGCATTTGTATTGACAGCGAAAGCCGAGCCAGTAGACTGATCCATCGTGGCGCCAGCGGCGGCGCCGACGTGGCAGCCACATGACGCAGAAAAAGCAGTTTTTCCTCTAAAACATAACCAAGGAAAATCATGAAAATTGCGAACTGTGTGAGCTGCACGATAGTGTCGATGATGGTCTGCGCGTCCGCCTTTGGCGCGCCGCCGCTGGCCAAGGACGTCATCGCGACCAAGGAGGCGCCGGCCGCGGTCGGGCCGTATTCGCAGGCGGTGCGCGCCGGTAACCTGGTATTCCTGGCGGGGCAAATCCCGATCAACCCGAAGACCGGCCAGGTCAACACGGGCACGATCGAAGAGCAGACCACGCAAGTGCTGGACAACCTGAAAGCCGTGCTCGCCGCCGATGGCATGACGATGGATAACATCGTATCGACCACGGTCTTCGTCAAGGAACTCAACGACTTTACCAAGCTCAACACCGTCTACGGCACCTACTTCAAGGACAAGCCGCCGGCCCGCGCCACCGTGCAGGTGCAAAGGCTGCCGAAAGATGCCGCCGTCGAGATTTCGGCCATCGCCATACGCTGATCCGGACCGCCATCGGCGCGGACGACACGCCAACCCGAGCGGTTGGCGTTTTTGTTTGTCCGTACAAAAGTCATTTTGCGGTGACTAAAAATCAAAATTTCCTTGTAGAATTGTTTCCAGGCTACTAAGGGAGTCATGCGAAGTGAACGACGAGGAATTCAGCTGGCTGGTCACCCGCCTGGAAAACCAGGCCGCGAACGCCCCCCGCGCGTTCCGCATCAAGGTCTTCCTTATCAGTATCGCGGCCTACGCCGTCCTGGCGCTCAGCCTGGTCCTCGTCGCCCTGCTGCTGGCCTGGGCGGTCGCCCATCTGCGCGAGCGCGGCATGGTGCGGGTGGCCGTGACGGCCATCATGTTCGCGCTGATGACGCTGCCGGTATTCTGGGTCACGCTGCGCACCCTGCTCACACGCTGGCCGGCGCCCTCGGGCCGCGTCCTCACGCGCGCGGAGGCGCCCGTGCTGTTCGACCTGCTCGACAAGATGCGCACCCGCCTCGCCGGACCGGCTATCCACCACGTGCTGCTCGACGACACCTACAACGCCTGTGTCGCGCAGCGGCCGCGCTGGGGCCTGGTCGGAACGAGCGTCAACTATCTCGTGCTCGGCCTGCCTTTCATGTTCGGCCAGAGCACGTCGGAAATGCTGGCGGTCATCGGCCACGAATATGGGCATCTGTGCGGCGCCCACGGCCGCGGCAGCGCGTGGATCTACCGCCAGCGCCTGATTTTCGAGCAGGTCTACGCGCGCATCGAGGCCGACGCCGACGTATCGGTCTGGCATGCCCTGATGTTGAAGGCCATGCGCGCCTTCGCGCCCTATTTTTACGGCTATACCTTCGTCCTGGCGCGCCAGAACGAATACGAGGCCGACCGCGCGGGCGCCGATGTGACGAGCGCGCAAGCGGCGGCCTCGAGCCTGATCCGGAGCGAGCTGCTCGGCGAGTGGCTGCACCGGGATTTCTGGCCGACGCTCTACCGCCAAGCCGACACGCGCGACCGTCCGAGCATCCTGCCGTATCGGGCGATGGCGACGGCGTTCCGCATCAGCCACGACGACTGGATGACGTCCGACAGCTTGCGCAGCGCCTGGCGGCACGAATCGGACGTGTCCGA
>Ga0308169_10003918_pt1 | contig 14200 bp, 14 predicted proteins | sample PhyBR1_2_FD_202139 | JGI IMG/M metagenome (GOLD analysis project Ga0308169, IMG submission 202139) | Phyllosphere microbial communities from UC Gill Tract Community Farm, Albany, California, United States - DLSLSB.R1 | ecosystem: Host-associated > Plants > Phyllosphere > Unclassified | place...
TGGAAGCAGCCCCCGCCGTCGTGCGCCTGGTCCGAAACCTGGAGCTGCCCGGGCTGGACGAGGCGGGCGCCGTGCTGAGGCCCGTGACCGGCGGGCGGCGGGCTGAACTGGAGCAGGTGGCAGCCGACTGGAACCTCGGCGGATCGGTCCGCCGGCTGCTGGCTGCACTGGACCAGCGCGCCTGACCAAACCAGCCGGGAGCCCGGATGACCGTTTGTTGCGTTAAACGGGGACATGGTGGACGTCCTTGAGCGAGGTTTCGATGACGCCGGGTGTCAGGCTGTGACCTTTCGTTGCGGCGCACGTCGGCTGGTTTCAGGCGGTTTGGACGGGCCAATTCGGAAATGCTTTGGTGAGGTAACGATCCAAACGAGAGGCCACATCATGACCGCCACATCAGATCTTGCTCCCCGCCGGCTTCGGGATATTTTTGGAACCTTCGCCACCGGGCTGACGGTAATTACGAGTTCCACGCCCCACGGGCCGGCCGGCTTTACCTGCCAATCGTTCGCGTCCCTGTCCTTGGACCCGGCGCTCGTTACGTTCAGCCCGGCGCGTACGTCCACCACCTGGCCGGCGCTGCGCAGCGCCGGCTCCTTCGCCATCAACATCCTCCCGGCCGGACACCAGCATCTCGCGGCGCAGTTCGCCCGCTCGGGGGCGGACAAATTCGCCGGAGTCAGCCACGCGTCCTCGCCCCTGGGCAATCCCGTCCTGGATGACGCCCTTGCCTGGCTCGACTGTGAACTGCACGCGGAATACGACGGCGGCGACCACACCATCGTGGTAGCCGCAGTGCGCCATCTGGATGCCCGGCTGGACGCTGAGCCCCTCTTGTTCTTCAAGGGGCGCTACGCAGGGATCACACCGGCAGAACGGCTGCTGGAAGCCGCGGGCTGACCGGCGCCACACCCAAGGCTGGTCCCACATTCCAGATGGGAACCGTCCGTGCTGTTGAATCAATCCCGCGGGTAGTAAGCTTGCTGAGCAATACTAGTAAGCGTGCTGACTAAATGGGATGGAGCAGGAGCCATGGGCGTGATCTCAGGAACGGCCCTGTCAGTGATGCTGACTGCCGGCGGCGTGGTGATCGCAACGGAGGGCGGCCCGGGAGCCGTGCAGCACTACGAGGCAGGACACGTCCTCCTCGGGATGGGGATCGGCCTGTTCGTCACCACACTGATCCGCACCGCTGCCCGCTACATCCTGGCCCGGCCAACCCGCGTTTCGCGGAGGACACCAGTCGTCCAGGAACCCGCGGATCCCGCCACCGTAGCCCTCTTGCCGCTGCGCGCCGCCGCCGTCGTCCCGATCCGGGGCCGGCATGCGGCCTGAAGCCGTGTCCGGTAAGGACAGTGACCGTGCAGCGGCACGGGGCGCGCAGGGCCGCCGCCGCGGGACGCGTATTTTGATCCTCGTGGGCATCGCTGTCGCTGCCTCGCTGGTGGCAGGCGCTGCCGCCATCGGTCCCGGGCGCACCGACCAGGGCCTGCTGCGTGGCTTCCAGATCCGGGTGCTGGGCATCAGCCAGGCCGCGGCCGAAGACAGGATGGACGGGGCCCTCTCAGCGCTCCAGGCGCTGGAGAAAGACCTCGGCGAGGCGGCGGCTGACGGGCGGCTCTCACCCGAGCGGTACAACGGCATTGAAAGTGCACTGGGCTCAGTCCGGGCAGACATTGCTGCGCGGGTGGCGGCAGCGGCGCCCCCCGAAGCGCCGGCGGCTGCCCCGCCCGGCGTCGACCTGTCAGGAGCGCCGGCAGGCACTGGAACAGATCCGGCTGAACCGGCCGCAGCAGCCGTGGCGCAGGAACCGGCGCCCGCCGCCAACGCTCCGGGAGCGGGGCGTTCGGCCGCGTCGAAAGAAGCCAAAGGCAAGGCTAAAGGGCAAGGCAAGCCCTGACCCGGGAGACGGCGAACTCCCCGGTCAGGGGAGAATAGACGGATGAATCCTGCTGGCGGCCGCCCCGACGACGGCTTCGACCTCCGAGCCATTGGCGCGGGCCTTGCTTTCGCGGCCTCCCTTGACCGGCTGCGTCTGGCGTTGGAAACCGGCCCGGGTGCCGCCGCCGTGGTGCAGGCCCAGCCGGGAACAGGAAAGACCACCCTCGTCCCGCCGCTGCTGGCCAACCTTGCCGGCCAGGCGGGCCGCGTGGTGGTCACCCAGCCGCGGCGCGTGGCAGCCCGGGCAGCCGCCCGGCGGCTCTCGGAACTTGACGGGAGCCCGGCTGCCGCCAGGGTGGGCTACACAGTCCGCGGCGAGCGCCGGGCAGGCCCGGACACCCGGATTGAGTTCGTCACCCCGGGCATTCTGCTGCGCCGTCTGCTGGCGGACCCGGGCCTGGGCGGGACGGCCGCCGTCGTCCTGGACGAGGTGCATGAACGCGGCCTCGAAACCGACCTCCTGGTCGGCATGCTCGCCGAGGTCCGCGAGCTCCGCGGCGATCTTGCCGTCGTCGCCATGTCAGCAACCCTGGACGCACCCCGGTTCGCTGCGCTGCTGGGCAACTCCGGCGGCCCGGTGCCTGTGGTTGACTGCCCCTCGGTGCACCACCCGCTCGAGGTCCAATGGCGCCCGGCACCGGTGCCGCGGCTGGACGCCGGGGGAGTGACCCGGGCCTTCCTTGACGAGGTTGCCGCCACGGCCGCGGAGGCTCACGCCGTGGCTGACAGCTCCGTGGACGCCCTCGTGTTTGTTCCGGGCGCCCGGGAGGTTTCCCATGTGGCAGCTGCCCTCCGCGGCAGGTTGGGCCGCGGTGTTGATGTGCTGGAACTGCATGGCCAGGCAGGTGCGGCGGAACAGGACAGCGCGGTATCCGGACGCCGCCCCGGCGGCAGCCCGCGGATCATCGTCTCCACGGACCTCGCCGAGTCATCCTTGACGGTGCCCGGCGTACGCCTGGTCATTGATTCCGGTCTTGCCCGGGAGCCGAGGCGCGACGCGGGCCGCGGCATGAGCGGGCTGGTGACGGTGTCCTGTTCCCGGGCATCCGCTGAGCAACGCGCAGGACGCGCCGCCCGGCAGGGACCGGGTACCGTGGTCCGCTGCTACAGCCAGCAGGCCTACGGTGCAGCACCGGCGCACGTTACACCGGAAATCAACGTGGCGGACCTGACCAGTGCCGCACTGACCCTGGCTTGCTGGGGCTCACCCGGCGGGGAGGGCCTGCCCCTGCCGGACACCCCGCCCCGCCAGGCCATGGACGACGCCGTTGAGGTCCTTCGCGAGCTTGGCGCCGTAGCGGGCGACGGCCACGTGACGGCCGAGGGCCGGCTCCTGGCCGCCATACCCGCCGACCCCCGGCTGGCCCGGGCGTTGCTTGAGGGCGCGTCCTCCGTTGGAACCCGGCTGGCCGCCGAGGCGGTGGCTGCCCTGTCGGGGGACCACCGCTCGCCCGGCGCGGACCTGCCCCGCCTCCTGGCCCAGCTCAGGGCCGATCCCGGGCCCGCCGGCCGGCGCTGGGCCGAGGAAACCAAACGCCTTGCCTCCCTGGCGCGCCGGCAGTCAGAGGGGAGAGCCCCGGTTCCCCCGGCTTTGCCGGGCGAGGGCGAGGCTGTTGGTGCCGTCGTCGCGCTTGCCTATCCCGACCGCGTGGCACGCCGCGTGCCTGGCGGCGAGGGGTCCGGGCAGTACCTGTTCACGTCAGGAACCAGGGCGGGACTTCCCGGAGGCAGCACCCTCTCAGGCCACGAATGGCTTGCCGTGGCCGACGTTTCGCGGGCCGGAGGCCGCGACGCGGCCGGAACCGGTGCCGTAATCCGCGCCGCAGCGCCGCTGTCCGCCACCATGGCAGAGACGGCGGCCGCGCACCTGCTTGCCGAAGCGGTGGACACGGACTTCAGCGCAGGGCGGCTGACAGCCCGCAAAACCAAGCGGCTGGGTGCGATTGTGCTCTCCTCGACACCGGTGCGTCCCACGGCGGCCCAGGGCAGGGCGGCCGTGGCAGCCGCATTCCAGTCGGGCGGCCTGGCGGCCCTTTCCTGGCCGACGGCGGCGGCCACCTTCAGGAGCCGGCTCGCCTTCCTGCACCGCCAGGTGGGGGAGCCATGGCCCGATGTCTCGGATCCGGCCCTGCTGGCACGGCTGCAAGAGTGGCTGGGAACCGGGCTGGAAGCCCTCGCCGCCGGGGCGCCGGTCGATTCCCTTGACCTTGGCGGGGCGCTGCGCGGGCTGCTTCCCTGGCCCGAGGCCGCCCGGCTCGAGGAACTCGCCCCGGAATGGCTGGAAGTGCCCAGCGGTTCGCGGATCCGGATCGATTACCCGGAACCGGGTGACGCCTCCGCCGCGCCCGTGGTGTCGGTGAAACTCCAGGAGTGCTTCGGCCTGGCCGAATCACCGCGGCTGGCTGGTGGCAGGGTGCCTGTGCTCTTCCACCTGCTCTCCCCGGCACGCCGTCCACTGGCTGTCACGGATGACCTGACCTCGTTCTGGTCCGGCCCGTACGCCCAGGTGCGCAGTGAAATGCGCGGCCGCTACCCCAAGCACCCCTGGCCGGAGGATCCGTGGACAGCCCCGGCCACCGCCCGGGCCAAAAAGCGCAGCTAGCGCCGGCTAGGGCGGTTCACAACGCCCGCCGCCTCGCGGCTTAGCTGTGTGCGGCGATGAACCGTGCCACCGGAGCAGCCAGGGAGGCGCCCACTTCCTCGGCAGGCCGCTTCCTGCCCGCCACCGCAAAGGAATGGTCGCCGCCCTCCACCCACTCCAGCACGGCTGTTGGTCCTATCCGCGACACAACACCTGACAGGATGGCCGGCGTGGCAAACGTGTCCCGGGTTCCCTGCAGGAACAACATGGGCGTGGCAACCCCATACAAGTGCTCGTCCCGGAGTTTCTCCGGCTTGCCGGGAGGATGCAGCGGATAGCCCAAATACACCAGGCCAGCAGCCGCCATGCCCTCGGCAACCGCCATGGACGCCATCCGCCCGCCAAAGGATTTCCCGGCTGCCCAGACGGTTCCGGGATCGCCGTGGTCGGCTGCCTGCGACGCGGCCGCTGCCATCGCCGACCGCCATGCGGCGATGGCTGCCGGCGGGCGGTCCGGGAATTTCCGGCCCGCCTGCCGGTAGGGAAAGTTGAAGCGCAGCGTCGCCAGCCCAAGGCTGTTCAGGGCGTCCGTGAATCCGCGCAGGAACGGGTGGTCCATGCCGGCACCAGCGCCGTGCGCCACCACCACTGTTGCTGCCGGATGCTCCGGGCGGGCGTAGATGGCCGAAAATGTGGCGTCGCCTGCGGCGAGGTTGAGCTGCTGGTCGGGCTGGGGCATGGATCCATCATGCCTGAGTGCAGCCGCATATGCCGGTCCCCGTCCGGGGCCGGGTGTACGTTGTCCCCATGGCGAGTGAACAAACCACCATCACGGTTCCGGGTCCCGAAGGTCCGCGCGACATGCGGATTTCCAGTCCAAGCCGCGTTCTCTGGCCGGACCTGGGCCTGACCAAGCTGGATCTGGTGAACTACATCTGCGACGTCGGCGGTGCGTTCATCGCCGCCAACGGGGACCGGCCGATGGCGCTCCAGCGGTTCTCCGGCAGCATCGACGGCGAACAGTTCTTCTCCAAGAACCCGCCCAAGGGCACCCCCGACTTCATCCGGTCCGTGAAAGTGGTCTACCCCAGCGCCAGGTCCCACCCGCAACTGGTGTTGGACGAGCCTGCCGCCGCCGTTTGGGCCGTCCAGATGAACACGGTGGTGTTCCACCCCTGGCCGTCCCGGGCGGAAAACACCGACAACCCGGACCAACTGCGGATCGATCTCGACCCGCAACCGGGAACAGATTTCAGCGACGCCGCCGCCGCCGCGCTGGTCCTCAAAGACGTCCTCGCCGAGGCAGGCCTCACCAGCTTCATTAAGACCTCCGGAAACCGCGGCCTGCACGTCTACGCTCCGATCGCACCAACCCGCGAGTTCCTCGATGTCCGCCACGCCGTCATCGCCGCCGCCCGTGAAGTGGAGCGCCGCATCCCGGCCAAGGTCACCACGGCCTGGTGGAAGGAAGAACGCGGACGGCGGGTGTTCCTGGACTTCAACCAGGCCAACCGCGACCGCACCATCGCCGGCGCCTACAGCCCGCGCGCCCTGCCCCACGCCCCGGTGTCCTGCCCCATCACCTGGGCGGAACTGGACCACGCCGATCCGAAAGACTTCACCGTCCTGACCGTCCCGGAGCGGCTCAAGACCATCGGTGACCCCTGGGCGGACTTCAACGCCAACCCCGGCACCATTGACACCTTGCTGGAGTGGTGGGACCGCGACTGCAAGGACGGCCTGGGGGAGATGCCTTTCCCGCCGGACTACCCCAAGATGCCTGGCGAACCGCCACGGGTGCAGCCCAGCCGGGCACGCAAGCCGGACTGACGCTGCCGTCCAAACGCGGACGGACCACAACGGCCGCCGTTACTCGAACCGGGACGCGTCGCCCATGCCGTGCCGGACAACTTCCGCTTCGCCGCTGGAGAAATCGACCACGGTGGTGGGCTCGGCGCCGCAGTCACCGGCATCGATCACCGCATCCACCTGATGGTCCAGGCGCTCCTTGATTTCCCAGCCCACGGTCAGCGGTTCCTCCTCATCCGGCAGCAGGAGCGTGCTGGAGAGGAGGGGCTCGCCGAGCTCGGCCAGCAGCGCCTGCACCACCCGGTTGTCCGGAATGCGCACCCCCACCGTCTTCTTCTTCGGGTGCAGCAGCCGCTTCGGAACCTCCTTGGTGGCGGGGAGGATGAACGTGTAGCTGCCCGGAGTGACGGCCTTGATGCTGCGGAAGACGTCGTTTCCAATGTTCACCAACTGTCCCAGCTGGGCGAAATCCCTGCACACGAGCGTGAAATGGTGTTTGTCATCCAAGTGGCGGATGCTCCGGATCCGGTCCAGGGCCTCCTTATTGCCCATCTGGGCTCCCAAGGCGTAGCAGGAGTCCGTGGGGTAGGCGATCAGGCCGCCGTCACGAATGATTTTGACTGCCTGCGCAATGGCGCGCGGCTGGGGGTCATGCGGGTGAACATCAAAGAATCTGGCCATCCCCCGAGCCTACGTTCCCGAGGCGGCACCGCACCATCACCGGCGGCACATCGGGGCCGCCATTTCGCGCCGCCAAACACGGGATGAACAGGGGAGTCATCCCCTATCGGGCCGGCACCGGATCGGGCAGGATGGTGAGTGCACCCGTTCCGGCCAAGTGAAGGAGAAGCCGCCATGCCCACCATCCTCAATCCCTACCTGAGCTTCCGGGACAACGCCCGCGAGGCAATGAACTTCTACCAGTCCGTCTTTGGCGGCGAACTGACGCTGAGCACCTTTGCCGACTTCCAGGCCAGCGATGATCCCGCCGAAGCCCAAAAGATCATGCACGGCATGCTGACTACCACGCAGGGCCTGGTGCTCATGGGCGCAGACACCCCCAACAGCATGGAATACCACGCCGGATCATCGATTTCCGTTTCCCTGAGCGGCGACAACGAAGCAGACCTGCGGGGATACTACGAAAAGCTCAGCGGCGAGGGCGGCGCGGTCACCGTCCCCATGGAAAAAGCGCCGTGGGGAGACGTTTTCGGTATGTGCGTTGACCGTTTCGGCGTGTCCTGGCTGGTCAACGTCAACGGCGCCCAGGCCCCGGAGGCACCCTGACAGCAGCCCATCGGGTGGGGACGCAGGCCACTGCCGTCCCCGCCAGGGCAGCTGAATCCACCCCGCCCAATGCCTTGAGGCGGACCTTCCGTCCTGCGAGGATGGAGATGTGAGTCCCCTCATGGAATTTCTTTCCGACAAGTGGTGGCTGGTTTTCCCGCTGATGGCGTTCGCCGGCCGCTGGGCCGGCGGCTGGCGGCGTGCCGCCGAGCGGCGCCACCGGCGCCGGGTTGAACTGTATAACCTCAAGAACCAGGCGCGCGAAGCCGAGCGGGCCTCCCTGGCGGAGGTGCACGCGGTGATGGCGGCCCATGATGCCACCAACAAACGGTGGCTCGACTATGAACTCGATGTTGGCAAACTCATCGACTTTCCGCTGATGACGGACGTCCGCGAGCCGCTGACGGTCGCCTTCCTGCGGGCCAAGAGGGAAGCCGACGGCCAGCGGCCCGCATCCGCCGCGGACCTCACCTCCGTGACCGGGTTCGAGTCGTACCGGCAGGCCGTCAACAACTATGCCGTGGCGCTGGACGTCGCGGAACGCGAAGCCAAGCGGATCAGGGACAGCCGGTTCAGCGGTCCGGAGCGCGAACGGCTGGCCACGGCCAGGAAACTCCTGATGATCGCGGAGAACCAGGCCGCCACCCCCGCCGAACGCCAGGCCGCCTACAAACGGGCCCGCCGCGAACTGGACGGGCTGATTGTCCTTCCGGATGTGACTGTCGCTGCGATCGAGGAAAAGATCGCCCCGGAACTGGACGCACCGCCCAGTCCGGCGCCGCTCCATCAAGGCTGACGCGTCGCCGCACACGGCGGCCCGCATCCCCGCCGCGATGTCACGGAGCGTGGCCGAAGGCGGCGGCCCGCCGCCCGGTTTGCAGGGCCGGCCACTGTTTTGTCCTCATGCCGGGGACGCGTACGATCGATAAGGTTTCCCGCCGGTCCTGGCCCCCGCCGCAAGTCATTCCAAGCAAACAGCTGGTGAACTATGCTGTGCAAGGCAGCCTGGTAGGAGAAACTGCTGAACGTCGACTCTGCAGATTGGGCAACAGGTGGATATCACCTTCATGGTGGCGCTGGTCATAGCACTGGCACTATTTTTCGACTTCACGAACGGGTTCCACGACACCGCGAACGCCATGGCCACACCCATTGCAACGGGCGCCATCAAACCACGGACAGCGGTTGCCTTGGCGGCCGTCCTGAACCTGGTAGGCGCCTTCCTCTCCACGGAGGTGGCCAAAACGGTGTCGGGCGGAATCATCCGCGAAGGATCTGGCGGCGTGCAGATCACCCCGGAGATCATCTTCGCCGGTCTCATGGGAGCCGTCCTGTGGAACATGGTCACCTGGCTCAAAGGCCTGCCGTCCAGCTCATCGCATGCACTCTTCGGCGGTCTGATCGGCGCCGCCGTGGTCGGGGCCGGGTTCAGCTCGGTCAACTTCGAGAGCCTGTTGCAGAAAGTCATCCTTCCCGCCGTCTTCGCGCCGGTCATCGCCGGCCTTGCCGCCTACGTCTGCACCCGGCTGGCCTACGCGCTCACCGCCCGCCACGACCCTGAGACGGGCAGCAAACTCACCCAGAAGCGCGGCGGTTTCCGCACCGGCCAGATCTTCACCTCCAGCCTGGTTGCACTTGCCCACGGCACCAACGACGCGCAGAAGACCATGGGCATCATCACCCTGGTGCTGATCGCCGCCGGAAGCCAGGCTCCCGGCTCGGGCCCGCAGCTCTGGGTCATCACCGCCTGCGCCATGGCCATCGCCATCGGCACCTACGCCGGCGGCTGGCGCATCATCCGCACCATGGGCTCGGGCCTGACGGAGGTCAAGCCCGCGCAGGGTTTCGCGGCCGAGACCAGCACCGCCTCCGCCATCCTCGCCTCCTCCCACCTTGGCTTCGCCCTCTCCACCACCCAGGTGGCGTCCGGTTCCGTGATCGGCTCCGGAATGGGGCGCCGCGGAACCACGGTCCGCTGGAACATGGTGGGCAAGATCGCACTCGGCTGGCTCTTCACCCTGCCGGCAGCGGGAATCGTCGGCGCCCTGACTGCCCTGCTGGTAAAGACCGGGGCCGTGGGCGTACTGATCGCCGCCGTGGCAGGCAGCGCCGCCGTGCTGTTCATGTTCTTCTACTCGCGCAAGTCTTCCGTGGGCCACCAGAACGCGGTCGAGGTCGAGGAAGCCGGCCAGGCCGTCCGCTTCGCCAAGAAGAAGGCCATGGCACGCGCCCGGGCCAAAGCGAAGGAACAAGCCAAGGCCGAGACTGACGCCGCCGCCAACACCCCCAAGGAGAATCAGCGATGAAGTGGTTGGAACTCCTGACCGTCGCGGGTACCACCCTCATTTCGGCCGCCGTCGTGGTCACCCTTTACTCGCTGGGCGTCAGGTTTACGGCAATCGCCGCCGACGCCCAGCAACCCTCTCCCGGAATCAAGCGGTCGGTGGCCTATGTGTGCTTCGGCCTCTGCGGCGCGGCCGTACTCTTCGGGCTCTACCTGATCATCCCGTACTTCACTAAATAGCGTGCCCCGCAGGCTTGGCCCGGTCCTGGGCAGCGCCGCGGGCGTTGGCTAGGCTGGGCCCATGCCGCGCATCCAATACTTCGTTGCCGCCTCCCTGGACGGATTCATCGCCACCTCCGCGGACGACCTCGGCTGGCTCCTGCAGTTCGACGGTTTTGAGGGCGGAGCGGAAAGCTACGACACCTTCATGTCCGGGGTGGGATGCATTGTCATGGGCGGAGAGACCTACGCCTGGCTGCAGGAGCGCGACGCCGGCACCTGGCCCTACGCGGGCACGCCAACATACGTCTTCACGCACCACGAGTACACGGCCCCCGGCGGCGCCGATGTCACATTCGTCCGGGGCGACGTCCGCGAATTTGTCACCGACTTTCGGGCATCCGCGCAAGGCAGGAACATCTGGGTGGTGGGCGGCGGCAACCTGGCCGCCCAGTTTGCCGACGCCGGGCTGCTGGAAGAGATCATCCTCTCCCTGATTCCGGTGGCGTTGGGGGAGGGAAAGCGTCTGCTGCCGCTCAAGGGCCCGACGCCGCCGCTTGAGCTGGCTGCCTCGCGCACCCTGGGCCGGGGGATCGTTGAGCTGCGCTACCTGATGGCTGCGGCGGCGCCAGGGCCCGGCGCTGCCTGACTCAGCCGGCGTTGTCCCGGAGCATGTTGGTGATCCGCGCGGATGACAGCCGCCGCCCCCGGGCATCGGTCATGACCACTTCGTGGGTGGCGAGAGTGCGGCCCAAATGGATCGCGGTGCAGGTACCAGTGACAAGGCCCTGCGCAATGGACCGGTGATGGGTGGCGTTGACCTCGATACCGACAGCGTGCCGGCCGGGGCCCGCATGCATCCCGGCGGCGAACGAACCAAGGGTTTCCGCCAGCACCACGTGGGCACCGCCGTGGAGGATTCCCGCCACCTGCGTGTTGCCCTCCACCGGCATGGTGGCCACGGTCCGTTCGGGGCTCATCTCCAGGAAATGGATCCCCATTTTGACCACCAGGGCGCCGACGCCGAAGGTGCCCAGCCAGTCGTGCATATGGTCGGGGATTCCGGCGGCTGCGAGCTCTTCGGCGAAGGGGCCCGGCGTGAAATTGTCTGTCATGGCAACTAGGCTGGCACCTGTGAGTGAAACAACCAAACCGGCCCCTTTCCCGTCCCAGGTCTTGGAGGCAGAGCCCGCGGCGCAGCCCGACTCCACCCCCAAGGATCCGGCAGCCCAAGCCGCTGCCCCTGCTGCCGCCGGCCCGGTTTCCGCAACGGTTGCCCCCGTCGTCCCCATCACCGGCCAGCCGCGGCTCCTGGTGCTTGACGGGCACTCCATGGCGTTCCGGGCGTTCTTCGCCCTTCCGGCGGACAAATTCTCCACAGCCAACGGCCAGCACACCAACGCCATCCACGGGTTTACGTCCATGCTGATCAACCTCATCAAGGAGCAGCAGCCCACCCACATCGCCGTTGCGTTCGACGTCTCGGACGAATCCACGCACCGCAAGGTCGAGTACAGCGAATACAAGGGCGGCCGGAACGAGACACCCCGCGAGATGAGCGGGCAGATCGACCTCATCGGCCAGGTGATGGAGGCCTGGGGGATCAAGACCATCAAGATGCCCGGCTACGAAGCTGACGACATCCTGGCCACCCTTGCCGCGATGGGGGAAAAGGCCGGCTTCGAGGTCCTCCTTGTTTCGGGCGACCGGGATGCCTTCCAGCTCATCACGGACAACGTCTTTGTCCTCTATCCCAAGAAGGGCGTCAGCGACATCCCCCGGATGGACGCCGCAGCCATCGAAGCCAAGTACTTCGTGAGCCCGTCCCGCTACTCCGATCTCGCTGCCCTGGTAGGAGAGACGGCGGACAACCTGCCCGGCGTGCCCGGTGTCGGGCCCAAGACGGCGGCGAAGTGGATCAACCTCTACGGCGGCCTCGAAGGGGTCCTGGAACACATCGACTCCATCGGCGGCAAGGTGGGCGACGCTTTGCGCGGGAACGTGGATGCCGTCAAGCGCAACCGCCGGTTGAACCAGCTCCACACCGACCTCGACCTGCCGGTGACACTGGACGACCTCTACCAGCCCCGGCCTGACCAGGCAGTGCTGGAGGATCTCTTCGACCAGCTCGAGTTCAAGGCCATCCGCGGCCGCCTTTTCGCCCTCTACGGCGACGCTGACACCCCGGCGGCGGAACGCGACAGCATCGACACCCCGGAGTACAGCACCCCCGCGGACGCTGCGGAACTTGCGGCTTTCCTTGCCGCCGGAGCCGGCCACCGGTCCGCCCTCGCCGTGGACCTGGTACCCGGGCGGATCGGCGAGGACGCTGCGGCACTGGCGATCGTCCGCGGCGATGCCGCCGCCTACATCGACCTCACCGGCCAGGATGCCGGCACCGAAAACGTGCTGGCCGCGTGGCTCCGTGACCCGCAGGCGCCCAAGGTGATGCACGGCTTCAAGGCCGCGCTGAAGGCATTGGCGGCCCGCGGGCTCGAGCTGGACGGCGTGGTGGATGACACCTCCATTTCCGGTTACTTGATCGAGCCGGACCGGCGCACGTACGAGCTCGCCGAGCTGGCCCAGCACCACCTCAACGTGGGTATCTCCGCGGCCACCGCCAAGGCAGGGCAACTCGAGTTGTCCTTCGACGGCGAGGATACAGCCGCCGCTGACGCCCTGGTCCAGGCCGGCGCCGTGGTGCTCGCCCTCAGCCGTTTCTTCGACGACGAACTCAAGGAGCGCCGGGCCGAAGAGCTGTTGTCCAGCCTTGAGCTTCCGGTCAGCCGTGTCCTTGCGGACATGGAGCGCGCGGGCATTGCCATTGACATGGACAAGATGGAAGAACAGCTCGCCGACCTGGCGCGGGTGATCGACCAGGCCCAGGAGCAGGCGTTCGCTGCCATCGGGCACGAGGTCAACCTCGGCTCGCCCAAGCAGCTCCAGACCGTGCTGTTTGACGAACTGCAACTGCCCAAGACCAAGAAGATCAAGTCCGGCTACACCACGGACGCCGCATCCCTGAAGAACCTCCTGGAGAAAACCGGGCACGAGTTCCTGGTGCAGCTCATGGCCCACCGCGAGGCCGCCAAGCTGCGCCAGATGCTGGAGTCGTTGAAGAAGTCGGTGGCCGAGGACGGCCGCATCCACACCACCTACGCCCAGAACGTGGCGGCCACGGGCCGGATCTCTTCGAACAACCCCAACCTGCAGAACATCCCCATCCGCAGCGAGGAAGGCCGGCGGGTCCGCGGCATCTTTGTGGTCAGCGACGGTTACGAGTGCCTGCTGTCTGCCGACTACTCCCAGATCGAAATGCGGATCATGGCGCACCTCTCCGGCGACGAAGGCCTGATCCAGGCCTACAAGGACGGCGAGGACCTGCACCGGTTCGTCGGTTCAAACATCTTCCACGTCCCCACTGACCAGGTCACCAGCGCCATGCGGTCCAAGGTGAAGGCCATGTCGTACGGGCTGGCTTACGGCCTGACCTCGTTCGGCCTGTCCAAGCAGCTGGAGATCTCCGTCGACGAGGCACGTACCCTGATGAAGGACTACTTCGACCGCTTCGGCGCCGTCCGCGACTACCTGCGGGGCGTGGTGGACCAGGCCCGGGTGGATGGCTACACGGCCACCATTGAGGGCCGCCGCCGCTACCTCCCGGACCTCACCAGCACGGACCGGCAGCTGCGCGAAAACGCCGAGCGCATCGCCCTGAACAGCCCCATCCAAGGTTCCGCCGCGGACATCATCAAGCGGGCCATGCTGGGTGTGCAGGGTGAGCTGAAGGCGCAGGGGCTGAAGTCCAGGATGCTGCTCCAGGTCCATGACGAACTTGTCCTTGAGGTGGCTGCGGGGGAGCGGGCAGCGGTGGAGAAAGTGGTCACCGAGCAGATGGCGGCCGCTGCCGCGCTCAGCGTGCCCCTCGAAGTGCAGATCGGGGTCGGCCCCAGCTGGTACGACGCCGGCCACTAGGCGGCTAGGCAGGCCGGCAGGCATATCCGTGCTGGTCAAGCGCCGGATTCATTAGCTAGGCTCGGCCAAATGGGTGATCTGAGCGGAAACTATGAAATCCGGCG
>Ga0308169_10003921_pt1 | contig 14194 bp, 14 predicted proteins | sample PhyBR1_2_FD_202139 | JGI IMG/M metagenome (GOLD analysis project Ga0308169, IMG submission 202139) | Phyllosphere microbial communities from UC Gill Tract Community Farm, Albany, California, United States - DLSLSB.R1 | ecosystem: Host-associated > Plants > Phyllosphere > Unclassified | place...
TGAAGACCATGCGTGTAATTTTTCCGCGGGGCGCACTTTCCAGTGTGACTTGCGGGGCTGCCGTAAGCAAGGAAACTTGATACTTCGACGTTAGGCCCGGCGGGTCCCGAGGTCAAAGACCTTCGGGGCTTGGAAGAGGCGTGTCGAAACTTTCACGCTTAACTTTAACCTTAACGTGACCTTAGCCGTCGAAATCCTCGGGTTCCACGTCGTCGAGGAACTCGCGGAAGCGGCGCAGCTCGCGTTCCTCATCCACGGTGGGACCCGGCTCGGCATCCTCCCCCTCGTCGTGCTCGGTGATGCGGACACCGGCCTCGTCCATGACCGAGTCCGCGCACCAGATCCGGCACTTGGCCCGCAGCGCCACTGCAAGGGCGTCCGAGGCGCGGGAGCTCACCGTGGTTCCATTCTCAAATTGCAGCTGCCCGTAGAAGATGTTGTCCTCCACGGCCACGATGTTGACGCTGACCACGGAGTGGCCCAGCGATTCCACCACGTCCACCAGGAGGTCGTGGGTCATGGGCCGGGGCGGAACAACGCCCTGCTGGGCCAAGGCGATGGCACTGGCTTCCGGTGTGCCGATCCAGATAGGCACGTGGCGTTCGCCGTGCATTTCCTTGAGCAGGACCAGCGGCTGGTTGGAAGGCAATTCGATGCGAACGCCTACAATCTCGACTTCAATCATCAGATGTCCATGCGTGAGATGTGGTCCTGCACCAAGGCCCGGTGCAGGGTGAGGCAGAGGTCGCTGATCTCACGGGCGGCCTCGGCTGCCCGCGCCTGTGATGCCGAATCCTTCCGGGACGCGAGCGGCGCGACCGCACGTTCCACCAGGCCGAATTCCCGTTCGGCCGCTGCCTGGAAGGGCCTCAAGTGCCGGGGTTCCAGGCCGTGGCTTTCCAGCTGGACGCAGGCGCGGGCAACCTGGAGGGCATGCTCGTCGAACTGGCCGTTGCTGTGGCTGATGAGGCCGAAACTCAAGAGCGACTGCAGCAAGGGAACGCTGGCGCCGGATTCGGCGCGCAGCTGTTCCTCGCTCAGTTTGCGGCCGCGGTTCTGCAGCTCGGCGGCCAGTTCGTCGGAGACGATGCGGGGGGAAACCACGACGCCGGGCGGCAGGTTCTCCGGCCGCTCTCCCCTGTCGATGGCGTCAAGGTAGTCCTTGATGACTTTCAGGGGCAGGTACTGGTCCCGCTGCAGGGCCAGCACGAAGCGCAGCCGCTCGACGTCGCCATCGGAATACTGGCGGTAGCCGGCAGGGGTACGCCGGGGGTTGATGAGCCCCTTTTCCTCCAGGAACCGGATTTTCGACGCAGTCATGCCCGGGAAGTCCGCGCTCAGCTGGGCGAGGACTTCGCCAATGTTCAGGACCTGGGGGCCCCGGCGTTCCGGTTGTGCCATTGCCACAGGCAGCGGTCCCCGGGTCAGCTGCGGCCTGCAGCCGTGGCAGGGCTCAGGTAGAAGGTGAGGCGGAACTTGCCGATCTGGACTTCGCTGCCGGACTTCAGCTCAACGCGGTCCACCCGGTCATGGTTGACGTAAGTGCCATTGAGGCTGTTCTTGTCCACCACTTCGAAGCTGCGCGCAGTGCGCCGGAACTCGACGTGACGGCGCGAAACCGTGACGTCGTCCAGGAAGATGTCCGCGTCCGGGTGGCGGCCCGCGGTGGTCACGTCCGAATCCAGCAGGAACCGGGCGCCGGCGTTCGGGCCGCTGTGGGCCACGAGCAGCGCCGAGCCTGCCGGCAGCGCCTCAACCGAGTTGCGCTCGTCCGAGGACAGCCGTGGCGTGATGGTGGGTTCGTCGGTGACGGGGGTGAGATGGATCGAGGTGGTCTCCGACGCCCTAGCCGCACCCGTGCCGTGATCCCCATCGGCAGGGTTGTGTCTGTGGCCAGCCATGGATTCCTCCTCTTAGACGTTGCGGGCACCAAACCCGCAACCAACGTTTGCTCTCCGGCCCTGCCAACAGGTCCGGCACCGGCTCCCGTTCCCGGGCTTGACGTGCGGAGACGTGTTGCCTGCGGCGCGGGGCCGGACCGGAATTACCGGTTAGCTTTAGCCTACCTGTTGTTCGTACTCGGATGCACTGAGCAGGGACTCAACGGCATCAGGTTCGGCGAGTTTGACCTCGATAAGCCAGCCGTCACCGTAGGGATCGGTGTTGATCAGGGCCGAATCGCTGTCCAGGGAGTCGTTGCGTGCCACGACCTCACCGGACACGGGTGCGTAGATGTCGCTGACGCTCTTGGTGGACTCAACTTCGCCCACTACTTCGTTTGCCGTAATCTTCGTGCCGACTTCGGGCATCTGGGCGTACACGACATCTCCAAGGGCGTCCTGGGCAAAGTCGGTGATTCCCACACGGACCACGCCGTCGGCATTCGGGGACGTGACCCACTCATGTTCGGCGGTGTAGGACAGGTCTTCGGGAATGTTGCTCATGGGGGGCCTTTCATCGGGGTACGCGCCAAATGTCAAAAAGGGGCCCGCAAAACGGGCCGCCGCTGAAAGTATAGGCACAACTGCCGGGGCGGGCACGGGCCTTTCTGACAAGATGGGAGCCATGAGTGCAAGCATGGGTGCAGCATCATTGGGGCAGGTCAGGTAGGCCATGCCGGAACTGCCTGAAGTTGCCGGCTTGGCGGCGTTCCTTGACGAACAGCTGCGGGGCTGCGTGGTCGCCAAACTGCAGATCGTCTCCTTCGCCGTGCTCAAGACGGCCGACCCGCCCTTCAATGCGCTTGAAGGGCGGACGGTGTCCGGCGTCCGCCGGTTCGGGAAGTTCATCAGCATCGACACCGACGGCATTTCCCTGGTATTCCACTTGGCGCGGGCAGGCTGGGTTCGCTTCACGGACTCCCCCGCCGACAGCCAGCTTCGGATGGGCAAGGGCCTCATCGCGGTCCGATGTGCGTTCTCAGGCCCGGAAGGGCCGCGGGGCCTTGACCTGACGGAAGCGGGCACCAAGAAAAGCCTGGCCGTTTACGTGGTGCGGGATCCGCAGGAGGTGCCGGGAATCGCCACCCTGGGCCCGGATCCTTTCACTGAGGCGTTCGACGCCGACATGCTGGCCGAGATCCTGGCCGGCAGTTCACAACAGATCAAGGGCCTCCTGCGCAGCCAGAGCGTCATCGCCGGTATCGGGAACGCCTACAGCGACGAAATCCTCCATGCCGCCCGGATCTCACCCTTCGCCATCGCGAAGTCGCTTGACCGCGGGACGGTGCAGGTGTTGTACGACGCCATCCACAGCGTGCTGGGCCAGGCAATGGCGGAGGCGGCAGGCAAGCCACCTAAGGACCTCAAGGACGTCAAGCGCAGCCATATGCGCGTGCATGCCCGCACGGGCCAGCCCTGCCCCGTCTGCGGCGATACTGTCCGGGAGGTGTCCTTCGCGGACACGGCCCTGCAGTACTGCCCCACTTGCCAGACCAAAGGCAAGATCCTGGCTGACCGGAGGACGTCAAAGTTCCTGAAATAGCAGGATCAGCGGGGACTCCTGCGGTGCCTGGTCGCGGTTGACTGGTTCACAATTCGGGACTTCTGGTCCTGCCGGGGCACGCCCCTCGGGCGTAGCGTCTTGACCAAGGCCCGTAAGTTTCGATCAGCACAAAGGGGTCACAATGGTCCGGTTTCGCCCCGCCGTCCTCGGAATAGCCTTGGCCCTCGCCCTCGGCGGTGGTTCGGGAGGCACAGCCGTGGGGCTAGCCGCGGCCGACACATCAGCAGTGGGCGCCCAGCCGGGTCTTGTAGCGTCGATATTGGTGGAGCAGGTCGGCGACGACGCGATCGTCCAGCACTATGAGCAGCTCGGCGGGAGCGCGTCGTTCCTCGGCAGGCCAATCGGCAGCGCGTATGACATCGCCGGCGGCCGCGCGCAGGACTACACCGGCGGCACGATCTACTGGAGCGCCGGCACCGGAGCACACGAAGTGCACGGAGGGATCCGCAGCAACTACCTCGCACTCGGCGGACCGGCCGGCTTCCTGGGCTTCCCCCTCACCGACGAGACCGCCACCCCGGGCGCCGCAGGACGCTACAACGACTTCGCGCACGGCACGATCTACTGGAGCGCCGGCACCGCAGCCCACGAAGTGCACGGAGGAATCCGCAGCAACTACCTAGCACTCGGCGGACCGGCCGGTTTCCTCGGCTTCCCCCTCACCGACGAGACCGCCACCCCGGGCGCCGCAGGACGCTACAACGACTTCGCGCACGGCACGATCTACTGGAGCGCCGGCACCGCAGCACACGAAGTGCACGGAGGAATCCGCAGCAACTACCTCGCACTCGGCGGACCGGCCGGCGTGCTCGGATTCCCCGTGACGGACGAGACCGGTACCCCCGACGGGATTGGCCGGTACAACAACTTCAACGGCACGAACGGCGGCTCATCGATCTACTGGTCGCCCGCCACGGGGGCACACGAGGTGTACGGAGCCATCCGCGCCCAGTGGGCGGCCCTCGGTGCGGAGCGCAGCCGGCTCGGCTACCCCACCAGCGGCGAATACGGCATCACGGGCGGCCGCCGCAACGACTTCCAGCACGGCTCTATCCTGTGGCATGCGGCCAGCGGCAGGACCGAGGTCATCTACACCGCCGTCCCGTCGGCGCTCCTGGGCGTGGACCTGGAGCGCATTCCCACCACGCAGAAGATTGTCGCGCTAACGTTCGACGCCGGAGCCAACGACGCCGCCCTCCAATCGATTCTCGACACCCTCGCAGCCAACGGAGTCCCAGGCACGTTCTTCCTCACCGGAAACTGGGTCAACCATTTCCCCTCCGGCCCGGCACTGATCTATAACGCGGGGCACCGGATCGGCAATCACTCCATGACCCACCCGGACTTCACAACCCTGTCCGACGCCCAGATCGCGGCCGAAATCGGCAGCGCGCAGAGGACCATCGAGGCAGCGGGGGCGGACCCGCTCCCGTTCTTCCGCTTCCCGTCCGGTGCCCGTGATTCCCGGACCATCGCAGACGTCAATGCCGCCGGCTACGCGGCGATCCGGTGGACCGTCGACACCCTCGGCTGGCAAGGCACCATGAATGGAACGCGGGGCCCGGACTTCATTGTCCAGCGCGTCATGGCTTCCGCCCAGCCCGGGGAGATCGTCCTGATGCACCTTGGTTCGAACCCCGACGACGGCTCGACGCTCGACGCCGCGGCTCTCCCACAGGTGATCGCCCAGCTCCGGGCGGCGGGGTACGGCTTCGTCACCCTCGATGCCGCACTCGGCTAAGCAGGCACCTGTCCTGATCCATCCCGTCCGGAACACCCCGGTCCAGACAAACCACCCCCGGATTCCGGGGTGATTTGTCCAAAGGAGGGTACCCGGCCGCGAATAACCCAAGAAGCCAAAAAAGCGGAAGCGCCGGAGAAATTCTCCGGCGCTTCCGCTCGTTGGTCGGGCTGACAGGATTTGAACCTGCGACCCCTTGACCCCCAGTCAAGTGCGCTACCAAGCTGCGCTACAGCCCGCTGGTTCCGCCGTTCTCCGCTGCATTCGAATCAAGGATTCTCATCAGCAGTCCGGCCGAACCACCTAGAAGAGCTTACACGATCCAAAAGGGTGCCAGTGACACTTTCCGGTGATCAGCCCCAAGGTGTGTCGCAATTAACGCTTCCGGCCCCGCTTTTCACGTACGCGCATGCTGACCTCGATGGGTGTGCCTTCGAATCCGAAGGTCTCGCGCAGCCTGCGGGTGATGAACCGGCGGTACCCGGGGTCCAGGAATCCGGTGGTGAACAGCACGAACTTGGGCGGCCTGCTGGAGGCCTGGGTCCCGAAGAGGATGCGCGGCTGCTTGCCGCCGCGGACCGGGTGCGGGTGCGCAGCGACGAGCTCGCCCAGGAAGGCGTTGAGGCGCCCGGTGGGGATGCGCCGGTCCCAGTTCTCCAGGGCCAGGTCCAGGGCAGGAACCAGGCGGTCCTTATGCCAACCGGTCTTTGCAGAGATGTTGACGCGCGGTGCCCAGTCCACGTGGGCCAGGTCCTGCTCGATCTCGCGCTCCAGGTAGCGGCGGCGTTCGTCGTCGAGGAGGTCCCACTTGTTGAACGCCAGGACCAGCGCGCGGCCGGACTCGATGGCCAACTGCAGGATGCGGACGTCCTGTTCGCTGAGGACCTCGTCCACGGCGAGGAGCACGACGGCGACCTCCGCCTTCTCGAGCGCGGCCTGCGTCCGGAGGGAGGCGTAGTAGTCGGCGCCCTGGGCCATGTGCTGGCGGCGCCGGATGCCGGCGGTGTCCACGAAGCGCCAGGTGCGGCCGCCGAGTTCGATGAATTCATCCACGGGGTCGCGGGTGGTGCCTGCGGTGTTGTCCACCACCACACGCTCAGACCCGGCAAGCTTGTTCAGCAGTGAGGACTTGCCCACGTTCGGGCGGCCGATCAAGGCGATACGCCGCGGACCGCCGGAGCGTTCCACGCCTTCAACGGTGGAGAACTCAGGCAGGACGTCCATGACGTGGTCGAGGAGGTCGGCAACACCTCGGCCGTGCAGTGCCGAGACAGGGTAAGGCTCTCCGAAGCCGAGGCCCCACAGTGCGGCGCTGTCCGCTTCCTGTGCGAAGTCGTCCACTTTGTTGGCCACCATGATGACCGGCTTCTTACTGCGGCGGAGCATCTTCATGACGCCTTCGTCCGTGGCGGTGGCGCCGACGGCGGAGTCCACCACGAAGAGCACGGCGTCCGCCAGTTCCACGGCCATCTCTGCCTGTTCGGCAACGCGGGCGTGGATGCCGCGGGCGTCGTGCTCCCACCCGCCGGTGTCCACCAGCGTGAAGTTGCGGCCGTTCCATTGGGCCGAGTACATGACGCGGTCGCGGGTGACGCCGGGGGTGTCCTCCACCACTGCTTCCCGGCGGCCAAGGATACGGTTCACCAGGGTTGACTTGCCAACGTTGGGCCGCCCAATGATGGCCAGGACCGGGTCCAGTTTGAGGGGGTCCTCGAAGTCCTCGTCGCCGTACTCACCGCTCAGCAGGGCGGCGTCGTCCTCGTCGAGTTCGTAATCCTCCAGGCCGGCCCGGAGGGAGGCTGCACGCAGCTCCGCTTCGTCGTCGTCAATCGCAGCCAGCCGTTCGGCAACCTGGTCGGTGCCTGTGGGGGTGTACTCGTCGTCGGCGCCGGAACGCCCGGAAGTCTGGGTGGTGTCGCTCATTGCACTGTCCTTAGTGGTCATCTGCCGGCGTCCCCGGCTACTGCTGTCAAGTCTTTGTGGTCAGCAAAGGGCAGGGGCTGCCCGCTGAGTGTAAGGGTGTCCTGGACGTGCCCTGCCAGTGCTGCACGGATTTCCTGCGCCGCCCTGTCCATTGAAGCACGCCCGGTTTCGCCGGCCCGGCGGGCCAGGGTGAGGGCGGAGCCAAAGCTCACGTGGAACCGCCGCCCGGGCCGCGGAACGTAGTCCAAGTGCTCATTGCCTTGGCGCGTGCCCAGGATGGCGACCGGCACCACGGGTGCCCCGGAATTCAGCGCCAGCCACGCCACGCCGCCGTTGATGTCCGCGGCGGCCCCGCTCCCCCGCGTCCCTTCAGGGAGGATCCCAACGCAACGTCCGGCGTCGAGCACGTCCTTGCAGCGCTGCAGCGCGGCGCGGTCCCCGCGACGGTCCACTGGAAGCTGCCCGGAGGCGGTGAGCACCTTCCCCAGGAAACCCTTGAACATTTCCTGCTTCACCAGGATGTGCATGGCTCGCGGAGCCGCGCCAAACATCACCGGCCCGTCGAGGAAGCTGATGTGGTTGGCTGCGAAGATCACCGGACCGCCGGTGGGGACGTTGCTCCTGCCCGTCACGGTGGTGCGGTACGCCAAATGGTCAAGGATCCAGCCCACCGGCCTGCTCCACGTCATGGTCAGGCGGGAGGGCAGGCCGGCCGCAGCCTCAGTCACGGTTGAGGACCTTGGTGACGATGACGAGGGCAGCATCCACGGTCTGTTCGAAATCGAGGTCCGAGGAGTCCAGCGTGACCACGCCGTCTGCTGCCTGGGTGAAGTTGACCACGGTGGAGTCCTTGGCGTCCCGGTGGGTTACCTGGGCTGCGAGCTGCTCGGCGTTCTGCGTGCCCCCCAGCTGGATGCCGCGGCGGCGCAGGCGGGCTTCCTCGCTGGCGGTGAGGAGCATGCGCACCTCGGCCCCGGGTGCGACGACGGTGGTGATGTCCCTGCCCTCCACCACCATGCGACGGTGGTGCTTTTCGATGAGGTCGCGTTGGCGCCGGATCAGTTCAGTCCGTGCGCCGAGCGTGGTGGCCACGGCGCTGACGGCGGAGGAGATTGCGGGCTCGCGTATGGCGTCGGTGACGTCCACACCGCCCACCCGGACGTACTCTTCCTGCGGGCTGGTGCTCAATTCCAGGACGAAATCCCGCGATGCCTGCTCCACCGCAGCTCCGTCCTCGAGGTCGGTGCCTTCGTTCACGCAGTACCAGGTCAGGGCGCGGTACATCGCTCCGGTGTCCAGGTAGGCCAGCCGAAGCCGGCGGGCAACTTCCTTGCTCACGCTGGACTTTCCGGAGCCGGACGGCCCGTCGATGGCAACCACCAGCGGCCGGCCGATGCGCAGGGCGCGCATGGTTTCGAGGAGTTCCTGTGTCATTACTGAAGTACCCGCCATCCGCGGTCGTTGAGAGCTTCGATCAGGTGGTCATGCTTGTTCGGGAGCACGGAGATTTCCACCATACCCACGTTCTGGCCGGATGAGTGGTCGAGCCGCAGGTCCTCGAGGTTGACGCCGATCTCGCCGATTTCGGTGAGCAGCTGCGCGATCTGGCCGGGTTTGTCATCGACCAGGACGGTGAGCCAGGAGTAAGCCTGCGGCGGGCCGCCGTGCTTGCCGGGAATACGGGCCTGACCGGCATTGCCTTCGCTGATGAGCTGGGCCAGGTCCAGCCGGGCGCCCGGCGCGGTGGGGTCTTCCAGGGTTCCGATAAGGCGGTTCAGGTCATCGCGGACGCCATAGAGGATCTCGACGACTTTGGCCGCGTTGCCGCCCAGGATCTGCACCCACAGTGTGGGATCACTGGCGGCGATCCTGGTGACATCCCGCAGGCCGTTGCCCGCGAGGGACAGCGCGTGAAGCGGCGTGCCCTGCAGCCGGCTGGCGAGCAGTGACGACATCACCTGGGGCAGGTGCGACACGAGCGCGACGGCCTCGTCGTGTTCGTCGGCACTGAATTGCGACACGACCGCTCCCAGGTCCGAGGCAAGCGAACGGGCCACTTGCAGGGCGTCACCCGAGGTTTCCTCCGATGGGCAGAGGACCCACGGCATGGAGGTGAACAATTCACCACGGGCCGCCACAGGGCCCGATTTTTCGCGCCCCGCCATCGGATGCGTCCCCACATAGCGGGACAGATCGACGCCGGATTCCCGCAGCCGGGCCAGGATTTCGGCCTTCACGCTGGCGATATCCACCACGACGGCATCGGGGTAATCGCCCAGTGCCTTCAGGACCAGGTCCGCTGTGACGTCAGGCGGAGCGGCCACCACCACCAGTTGCGGGCTGCTGCCCAGTTCCGCCAACGGGCGCCCGGCACCGATGTCCACCGCCACCGCCTGGTTGGTAGGCGACGGGTCCGAGAGGTAGACGGGCACGCCGCGCCCCCGCAGGCCCAGCCCGATGCTGGTGCCAAGCAGTCCGGTACCGATGACCACCACCGGGCCGTTGAGGTGGCCGCGGCCCTGGCTTTTGAACGCGGACATGCGTCAGAGTCCCACGGATGCCAGCAGGTGGCCGACTTCCTGCTTGCCCAAATTGCGGATGCTGCCCTGGCGCTGGTCTCCGAGACCAATCGGCCCCACCTTGACGCGCACCAGCCGCTGGACGGGGAAACCGACGGCGTCGAACATGCGGCGCACAATACGGTTCTTGCCGGAGTGCAGCACAACCTCGATCAGCACGTGGCCGGGCGTGGAATCGACCAGTCGGAAGGAATCAACGGCAGCGAGACCGTCTTCCAGCTCGACGCCGGCCTTCAGCTGGGCGCCGACGCCCTGCGGGAACGGACCGCGCACCTGAACCAAGTAGGTCTTGGGCACTTCATAGGACGGGTGGGTCAGCCGGTTGGCCAGTTCGCCGTCGTTGGTCAGCAGCAGCAGTCCCTCGGTGGCGACGTCCAGCCGGCCCACGTGGAAGAGGCGTTCACCGGTGTTTTTGTTGTTCTTGAGGAAGTCGCTGATGCAGGGACGGCCCTCGGGATCTTCCATGGTGGACACCACGCCCTTGGGCTTGTTGAACACCATGTACACCAGGTTCTCGTCCAGCTGGATGCGCAGGCCGTCAACGTGGATGACGGCAGTCTTGGGATCGACGCGGACGCCGAGCTCGGTGACCACCTGGCCGTCCACTTCAACCCGGCCCTCGGCAATCATTTCCTCGCAGACGCGGCGGGATGCCACTCCCGCGGAGGCCATCACTTTCTGGAGGCGGACGCCGTCGGAATCGTGGAGGTCCGACTGGGGCACATTGCCGCGGGGATGCTTCTTCCGGGCGGGTTTGCGGACGGGGCCCAGGTTCTGGCCAAAGCGTTCGCTGCCGAATGCCCGGGAAGCGGCCGCCCCGGGCGCGCCGGTGCGCGGCTTGGGCTTGGGGGCGCCGGGAGTTCCCGGAGCTTTCTTGGCGCCGGGTTTCCGGGCGGCAGGCTTGCGCGACGACGGCTTGGCGCCCCTGGTGCCTTCGGCCCCGCTTCCGGGCTGGTTCCCGGCGAGGTCGGGGTCGATGAAGCGTTCCTCGCGCGGTTTGGGAGCGCGGTGCGCGCGGTCCCCGCCGAATCCTGCAGCGCGCTTTCCCGTGCTGCCGCGGGAGCCCCCGCTGAAGCTGCCGCCCTGCGGGCTGCGCTGCTGCGAATTGCTGCGTTCGTTCCCGCCGCGTCCCGAACCGTTACGTGGTGAACCCTGGCGTCCCGCCTGTGTCATGACCCGTCCTTCGATGTTTTTGGCCGGCAGCGATGTCCAAGGACAACCCTAGCCAGCCGTGCAGACTTCGTCTGCCCTGATAACTAAACCTGGTAAAAAAGTGCTGCAGGCAGGGGTGACCCGCCTACATTGTCTCGGCGTCGTAGAACTCTGCGATCCCATCGAGCCCCGGAAGGTGCGGCGACAGCTGAGGCAGCTCCTCCACTGAACCGATTCCCATCCGCTCGAGGAAATAGGAGGTAGTCCGGTAGAGGATCGCGCCTGACTCGGGATCGGTCCCCGAGTCCTCGATCAGCCCGCGCTGGGCAAGTGTCCGTACGACGGAATCAACATTGACGCCGCGAATTGCAGACACACGCGCCCGGGAAACGGGCTGCCGGTACGCAATGACCGCCAGTGTTTCCAACGCCGCCTGGGTGAGCCTGGCAGTTTGTCCCTCCAGCACGTATTTGCCGACAATGTCGGCGAATTCAGCCCTGGAGTAAATCCGCCAGCCACCGGCGATGTTCCGCAATTCAAAACCCCGGGGGCTGGAACCGACACCAGCGTTGCTGGCGTCCTCCATCTCCGGGGCTTTAACAGTATAGCCGTTATACTCACGCTGCAGTTCGGCCAGCAGGGAACGCACCGCGTCCAGCGTCAAACCAACCCCGGCTGCGAGCTCCTGCTCCGTGGCGGGTTCGTCAAGGACCATGAGCACCGCTTCAAGGGCAGCTTTGGCACCGCCGGGAAGGTGGGCGAGGTCGTTGTCCGGGTCTTCCCCGGGCTGCGTCTCTGGAGACTGGGGCGTCATGCTTGCTCCTCGTATTCTTCGCTCAGGTTTTCCGCCGACCATTCCCCGCTGCCTGCCGTCCAGTGGATGGCAAGCTCAGCCAGCGGCGACAACTGGTCAAATGACACTGCCCGGTCCCGGAACAGCTCCAGGAGGGCCAGGAACCGGGCTACCACCACCAGGGTGGACTCGGCGTCGGCGGTCAGGGACCGGAAGGTCAGCGGAGACTCCCGCTGGAGCCGAAGGCCCAGCACTTCCGCCTGCTCCTTGACGCTGACATTGCTGCCATGAAGATGCCCAAGTCCCACCTGGGGAGGCTGCACCGGGGCCTTGGGCCGGAGCGTGGCTTCAGCCAGCGCCGCAAATTGCCGGGGCGTGTGCCTCCAGACCAGTTCGGGAAGCATTGCGGCGACGTGCTCCTCCAGCGCCACCTGGCGGGGAAAGCGCCGGCCCTCCTGGTGCAGGGTCTCGCCCAGGATGCCGGCCACCTGTTTGAAGGCCTTGTACTGCAGCAGCCGGGCAAAAAGGAGGTCGCGCGCCTCCAGCAGGGCGATGTCCTCATCGTCCTCGACTTCACCGGCGGGAAGCAGCCGGGCCGCCTTCAGGTCAAGCAGGGTGGCGGCAATAACCAGGAACTCGCTCGCCTCATCAAGCGCCCACTCCTCGCCGAGCTGCTGCAGCTTCCGGATGTACTTGATGAACTCATCCGTGACGGTGGCGATGGCCACTTCGGTGATGTCGAGCTGGTGCTTGGCGATCAGTCCCAAGAGGAGATCGAACGGGCCCGTGAAGTTGGCCAGCCGCACCTCGAAGCCGGGTTTGGATTCGGCCACGTGGTGGTTAGGGTGCGCCGCCGCGGGAGATCAGCTCCTTGGCAAGCCGCCGGTACGCGTCAGCGCCTACATGGTTGCCCGCGTAACTGGTGATGGGCTCCGCTGCCACAGTGGCGTCCGCGAACTTGATGGAGCGCTTGATAACGGTTTCGAACACCTTGTCACCGAACGCCTCCACCAGCCGGGTGATGACTTCGCGGCTGTGCAGGGTCCGTGCGTCGTACATAGTGGCCAGCACACCGTCCACCTGCAGGCGGGGGTTCAGGCGGTCCTGGACCTTGTCGATGGTTTCGACCAGGAGCGCCACAGCCCTGAGGGCGAAGAACTCGCAGATGAGCGGGATGATGACGCCGTGGGCTGCCGTGAGGGCGTTGACCGTCAGGAGGCCCAGGGATGGCTGGCAGTCGATCAGGACGACATCATAATCGTCTTCGACCTTCTTCAGCGCGCGGTCCAGGACTTGTTCCCGCGCCACCTCATTGACCAGCTGCACCTCTGCAGCGGAGAGATCGATATTGGCGGGCAGCAGGTCCACGTTTTCCACGCCGGTCTGGTGAATGGCATCGCGGATGTCTACCTTGCGGTCCATCAGGACGTTGTAAACGGTCAGGTCAAGCTCGTGCGGGTTGACGCCCAGGCCGGCCGACAGCGCACCCTGGGGGTCGAAGTCCACCAGCAGGACCCGGCGGCCGTACTCGGCCAGGGCCGCGGCAAGGTTGATGGTGGAGGTGGTCTTCCCCACGCCGCCCTTCTGATTGACCATGGCAATCACGCGGGCCGGGCCGTGGGAGGACAGCGGCGCAGGTTCCGGGAACTCCCGGAATGGGCGCCCGGTGGGGCCCATCACCGCGTTTTCCAGGTCGAATTCCGTGCCCTCCAGAGTTGCTGAACCCTGTTCGCTGCTCACGTATCTATCCACACTTTCGATGACGGTGATTTCCTGCCGCTGGCTTGCCAGCGCCGTTCGTTCTGCTCCCTAGGTTACAGCGCCCGACACGGTATTCGACGGAACTTGACTTTCCGCGGATGTTGAGCCTTGACCCTCTAGCTGAGGTCGAAGGTTGAGGTTCAGGAGAACAGGAAACCGCCCCCGCAGCTGGCTGCGGGGGCGGTTTCCTGTTCGTGCGGTGGCGGTGGCTAGGCCTTGGCGGCTTCGCGTGCGCCTTCTTCCTTCGGAGCCATTTCGCCGTGCCCGGCGATCATCGTCTGCTCGTCGAAGGGCAGTTCGCCGGAGAGGACCCGGGAGACCTGTCCGCCGTCGATCTCCTTGACCCAGGTGCCCACCAGGACCGTGGCAACTGCGTTGCCGGTGAAGTTGGTCAGGGCGCGGGCCTCGGACATGAAGCGGTCGATGCCGACAATGATGCCCACGCCGCCGAGCAGCTCGGGCCGGTGTGCCTGCAGGCCTGCTGCGAGGGTGGCCAGGCCGGCGCCGGTAACGCCAGCGGCGCCCTTGGAGGCGATGATCATGAAGACCAGCAGGGAGATCTGGGCGCCGAGGTCCAGCGGGGTTCCCATGGCGTTGGCCACGAAGAGGGAGGCCATGGTCAGGTAGATGGCCGTGCCGTCCAGGTTGAAGGAGTAGCCGGTGGGAACGGTGACGCCGACGACGGGCTTGGAGACACCCAGGTGCTCCATCTTGGCGATCAGCCGCGGGAGGGCGGCCTCG
>Ga0308169_10003922_pt1 | contig 14191 bp, 8 predicted proteins | sample PhyBR1_2_FD_202139 | JGI IMG/M metagenome (GOLD analysis project Ga0308169, IMG submission 202139) | Phyllosphere microbial communities from UC Gill Tract Community Farm, Albany, California, United States - DLSLSB.R1 | ecosystem: Host-associated > Plants > Phyllosphere > Unclassified | place...
CATTTAGATAAGCTATATTATCTAGTTCTGCTTGTGACAAGTTAGTATTAGAGCTGGCTGCTATCAGAAGTAAATTGTATTTAATAAGTGTATTAATCAATATTTTTGCAATAAGATTCATTTTTTTATGGGATGAAAAATTTTCATAAAAAATTTTAGCATATTGAAATGCAAGAAGAAGACATTTCTCACACAATATAATTTTAACAGTATAATTTAAACAAAACAAACAAAGCTTGTAAAAATAAAGTTATGCTCTTTGTAAAAATAAATGATTGTTCCCAATAGATTTAACAATTATGTTTTTCACAAATTTAAAAAACACAAACTAAATTTTTATTTTTAGATGTCTTGTAAAATATTTATATTCTGGTCGTTAAAGAATGATCTGTTGTAACAAGCTTTACTTATGTCTAGTGCTGTTCTTTGCAATAAAACATGTCGAGGCGCCCCTTCCTCCTTCAGTACAAGACTATAGATAAACTTCTTGACTCACCAACAATGCTTCCTCCATAAAGCTTAAAAATAATGCAAATACTATTTTAAGCTTATCAACTTATAATAAAGAAAGGCATTTCATGTGATAGAAGTATGCATTCAGACAGACAAGAAGATAAAGCATTTATTTTATCTAAAACAAAGCAACGAAAACACTTCTATTGGCATAAATTATAAATTTAATTTTCTAATCTCTGTCTTGGAACAAATCTAATCTTGCGATCTTCCTTGCTTCTGACCTTGACAATCTTCAAGTGGCAAGCACAGCTTACGCAGTGGTTCTCGGTGTTGAAAAATGTTGGCACCTCAGGAGTCTCGTAAATTGTGGCCACTCTCAGATCATCCATGGATGCTGCTTCAACAACAGGATTGTTGGTGCTTCTTGAAATGGCCTTGTCCTTGGGGACTATGGCACCGCACTGGGTGCACTGGACATTGCATCCTGCACCACCGTTTATCTTTCTTCTTCCATGGTTTCTTCTTTTCACTGGCATGTAGGGTAAAATTTTTAGAAAAGAAATAAGCAAGACTGCCAAGCACCAACAATTAAAAACAGGACTTGTGTTTGTTAAAAATGAAAGCTAGTTTCTGTGTATTTTTACCATATGAATTACAATAATCTTATAATTTTATATCTTATCTTGTAAACTTCTTTTCTACAATAACTTTCTATCTTATCTTGTAATTTTCTACAATTATTTTTACTTTTATAATTCTCATCTTGCAACAACAATTTTGTATCTTATCTTGTAAACTTAGTTTCTACAATAACTTTCTATCTTATTTGTAATTTTCTACAATAATTTTGTATCTTATTTGCAATTCTCAACTCTTTAAACAATTTTTACTTGCAATAACATTTAAAAAGAAAAAATTTTACACTGATTTTTAACATTTATAATTTTATTTATAATTTTACTGCTTTAAAACAGATTGTTCTTCTGATTGATTATTTCTGTAATATTCGGGTGTTTTATATAAAAGCCCCTGTCGTTTCCGCTTTCCTTCAGGTCTTCGTTTTCTTCGTTGGACAAAACATCCCTGCCTGCCTTCAGGCTCCCCGCAAAGCTTTTTGTGCTTGGGCTTGTCGCTTCCTGCGCCATAGACAAAATTTCATCCTGGGACTTTTTCAGGTTCTCAAAGTTCTTTCTCGGCGTCTTCAAAATTACATTCCCGCTGAACCCACTCGAAAACGTCTCCTTCGCACTCATAAACTTGGCGTAGATGTTGTACTTCTTCATTATCTTCTGTATTGTCGATCCTTTCATTCCTATTATTTTTTTATGGTATTTCCTGTCCAAGTCAAAGCATAGCTCAACGGGAAACTCGTCAAAGAGAAACCTGTAACAATTGAGAGTCTCTGTGCCCTTTCCTTTCATCTTGAACTTGTAGAAAATTTCACTGGGGTCCTCATTCTCATTAAATTGCGCTTCAGGCCCCAGCAGCGCCATCTTCTTTACTATCTCCACATCAAGCACACAGTCTGTGGATTTGCTTATTTTCATTGTTTTTCCAAACTTCTTCCCGCAAATAAAATCTCCCATTTCAAAATCAACCAGAAAGCTGGATTCTGTCAAGGTTTCGTCAATTTTAAGCGATTTTTGGATATTTTCGATGTTCCCAAAGGCAGAGCATCTGCCTGTCGATTCTCTTATGAAAATAATGTTGTCAAAGTACGACTTTCTATCGCACAGCTCTCCGGCTGTACTCTCGCTCCAACTTATCAAAATGTTGGTGTAATAAAGATCATTCAGTGATCTCTTGCATGCTTTTATGTTCTCCAGTCGATCCGAGAATATTTTCACTATAAAAGCACTTGATATTCCTCCGAAGCAGGCGATTTCGCATGCAGTGTCTACCAAGATCCTGCTGAGACTGTCTTTGCAGAGAATCTCCATCATGGAAAACTTGGTAAATTCAAAATTGAACAGGATCTCTGATATTTCTGTGTGGTGGCCTGTCTCTTTCTTGCAAACTGTATTCGACTCAAATACAGAGATCTCACTTGCATTTCCATTAATCACAATGGAGTCTCTGCTGATCAAGAATGTTGGTATATGGCCGTAATCTTTAAGCATGCTGTTTGCAACTATACTTTCGTGGTACCTGTTGATTTCATTACAGCTGCTTCCTCTGATATTGCTGGCTTCACTATCAGTACATCTGTTGAATTGTCCCAAGCCATCTTCATTCATACTCTTCGATATCAGGTAGAAAATGTCTCCCCGGATTGTGGACTTCAATGCTTCCAAAACATGGTAAATGCTAGAGTATTCGATTTTGATCAGAGCAAAGTCTTGTTCCCGTCTAAGGCTCACCATAAAATTGTTTATACTTTTCTTGATCAGGTCCATGTTAAATTTGTTGTAGGCAACTGTTCTAAAAATTTTTTGGGAGGTAAGCGGGATTTTCAGAAAAAAAGAGTCGGGTTTGCCATCGTGAGTGGAAGGTGCCTCTTCTGCATTCTCTTTCTCTTTATTGTACAGAATGTTCCTCATTTCGTCACAAAGAGTGTGAGGATGGACTACCTCGTTACAAAGACTGTCAGCATTTTTAAGCCTAGTCTGATCACAAAAATTGACAAAAAATTTGTTCTGTGCTTTTATTTCATCAGATGGGAGATCCAAGACAATCCTGCATTCTTCTCTAAATTGTACTTGGTATTTGGTGTTGCAGTTTCCACAACCTTCTGCAGAGCTGTGAAAATATCTTTGTGATGGCAAATCTTTTTGATCAGAAGATTCTGCACTGTCACCAAAATTGCAATAAAACCCATCATTGTAATTTTTAAAATGATCACTGCAATTTCTAAAATCATCAGCGGAATCACTGTAAGGTACTGAATACGCTCTCACAACACAACAATCCTGTTTACTTTCATTGTGTCCATTTTTGAAATCACAGCAACCGCCCTCACGAGTGGCACTTTGACTGTCTCCTAACTTTCTCCGGTCCTCTCTGTTCTTATGGCTCCTATTCCCCTGATCGATACTCCAGTGATTCATGTTTTGTAAAATATTTTTCCTTAAATAATTGATTCTTGTTTTAAATTTCCCAATACAATTAGCCATTGTTGAAACATCATTGATTTGTTTTATTATTGTAAATCATCCCAGGCGGAACAGCCTGAGCACGGCAGCCTTTGTTTTGTTTTCTGAGATTTGAGCAGTTTGACAGCCGCATCAACAACAATAAAATAAACAAGATGTAGGCACTTTCAAGGCATGCTGTAGACAATGCAAAAAGAGGATCACTGATTTTTGATGTTAGCCTACCTGAAGAGACTACCAGCCAGAAATTCTTGTTTTAGAATTTATTTCCAAATTAAGAAAAATGAAAATATTGGATTTTTACTAAATAACAGTTTAAGTAATATTTGATGACTGACATTATTAAATAATCCTAATAGCAAAAGTTAATAAAGCTTTGTTAAATTTATTCAATCTATCTACTGTTGTTAATAGTAATATTCAATCTAATGTTGTTTATAAGTAATATTCAATCTAATTGAAAAATTCTATCTATCTAATTAAACAATTCTATCTAATTGAATAATTCTATCTATCTAATTAAACAATTCTATCAGCTGCTTAATGAATCTTTGTAATCAAAGACATTCCCATTAAACCTAACCAATTCCTTGTTCCTGCAAATGTAAACCTCATCAAACACTTTCTCAATGAAAGCCAAGTCATGTGACACACAAACTACAGCTCCTTGGAAGTTCACCAGTGCGTCCGCTAGCGCATCGATGGTTTCCATGTCAAGGTGGTTGGTAGGCTCATCCAAAATCAGAAGATTGGGCTTGTCTAGGCTGACCAAAGCAAAGGCAAGCCTGCTCTTTTGCCCGCCCGAAAGAGTTCCAATCTTCTGATTGTTGATGTTCAGGCCAAAGTTGGACAGGGCTGATCTGCTGAGCTCCTCATCATGCTTCTTCATTAAAGCAGACAAGGCATGCTGGTTGTGGTCGAGGTGATCAACGTGGTGTTGGGCGAAATAGCCTGTTCTCAAGCCAGGATGGGATTCAACCTTCCCCGCGTTTGGCTTCAAATTCAGCGTAAGCAATTTGAGAAGAGTGGATTTCCCTTGGCCATTCTCCCCAACAATGACAATCCTAGACTTGTGAGTTATTTTAAAATTCAGGTTTGTGAAGATGCAGGCATCAGTCCTTTCTTTGCTGCTCAGTGCTTCGTCATCACTCAACGGCTTCTCATAGGAAAACTTGCAATGCTCCATTTCTATCAAGTTTCCCTTCAAAACTTCACAGTCGAATCTGAATTTCATTTTAGGCTCTGCCTTCGGCAGCTCTAACTTCTCCATCTTCTCCAGCAGCTTTATTCTGCTCTGCGCTTGCGACGATCTCTTTGCATTGTACCGGAACCTGTCTATGAAATTCTGAATATGCTCGCGCTCAGCCTTCTGATTCTCGTATTCCTTCGTCTGCCTCTCAATCGCACTATCCCTCTGCTGCTTAAATGACTGGTAGTTCCCTCTGAAGGTCTCAATCTTGAAATTGTTCAGAAAGAGAATGTGGTCTACTGTGTTGTTCAGGAAGTTCCTGTCGTGCGAGACTATCACCACCGTTTTCATCTCGGGAATTTGCTTCTCAAGCCAGCTGATCGCTTGGATGTCTAAAAAGTTGGTAGGCTCGTCCAAAAGCAGCAGGTCGGGGTTTATGAAAATTGCCTTTGCAAGCTGTGCTCGCATTCGCCAGCCTCCGCTCAAGCTTCGCAGGGTAGTGTTCAGCTGCTCCTTCCTGAACCCCAAGCCTTGCAGGACTCGTCCTGACTCAGCACCCACAAAGTCGATCACCGTCTCATCGCTCACGTAGTCCTGCTTAATCATGTGTATTTTCAGAGACTTGGGAATCCCAAACTTCCTCTTTCTTATTGCCTTCAGAAGCGTAGTCTTTCCTATTCCATTTCTTCCCACTAGCCCATATTTCCTGTTTCTGACAAGTGTCATCTCACAGTCGTCCACAATCTGCTTGCCATTTACAAAAAGATCCATCTCCATTTTTATGTCGTCGTAGAAGCACTCGTCATCCGTAGACTCCCCTTCGGAAGAGGCCTCTTCTGTGTAGAAGCTCTGTGCATTTCTTTTCTCCGCTGCGACAGTTTTGAAAGTTTTAAATGAGAATGGCGACTCGAGTGCCGTGAACTCGTCTTTTTCTTCCAGCTTGACTGCTTCCAGTCCCAGTTTCTGGCCTTCTTCTGTGCTTTCAAAGGGATAGTCTGCCAATGCATGAATGTAAGACTTTTTAAGTTCTTCAATGTTTATCATTTTTCTTGGGAAGAAGAAAAAATTGTTTTATGCAACGCACTAATAAAGTTTAAGGTTATTTATTAGACAATACACAGTTTATTTTGTATGCTATTTCATCTTAAAATTGTTATAAGCTTAAATAATAATAAGTAATAATGATAAGTAAGACTTTAAGCTTAAATAAGTATTTACTTCCAAAAATACGTTTATTCAGCTCAATATTATGTAAATAACACTTTTAAAAAGATACCACTTTTTAAAAAGAAACATAAATAATTTTTTCTTCTACTTTACAAAATAATTCTTACTTGCTTAACAAAAAAGCTACTTAAATTAAAATATGCCAAGATTCAGGTGTTCAGCAAGCATCAGCTTGGAGAATGTTTTTAATCTCGTCTGCTTTCGAACTTTAAAAGTGACGGAACAATCCTTAACTTTTTCGACAGTCCAGGGTAAAATTTTATAATTTTTAAAATACGAAGGAAAATGTGTTTGGGCTTTCGGAATTCTTCAACAGAAAAGGATGATCGCATTACTTGAAATTAATAAAGTGTTGACATTAAAAAGGTGTGTATATTGAAAAAGTGTTGAAATTAGATGATCATCTATTAAACTTTATATACAATTTACTAAACAAAAATAGAGCATCACTGAATCCAATACAAGCCTTGTTTCTGATTTGCAATAGTTAAATTTCATAATAAAATGCACAAATCTTTCTAACAATAGTTAAAATGCACAAATCTTTTCAATAATAGTTAAAATGCACTTATCTTTTTGACAATAGTTAAAGTTTAACAAATCTTTTCAATAATAGTTAAAGTTCAACAAATCTTTGCAATAAAATTTTACAAATTTAAAGACAAAATAAGGTTTTGTAATAATGAGGCTATTCAAATAAAACAATCACACCCGCGTTTTATACATTTTTCTCATTGGTGCTGGCCTGTTTTAGAATAATTAAATCTGATGTTTGAAAACAATGTTTCAGATCTGAATAAGATATTTAATAAATTACTTTCACTAGCTCATGCTTCTTGTTATTTTGGCCTTTTATATTCATCTCGCTAGATGCTCACAGAAAGATCTGATGTTTTCGAAGCAATACGCTGTAACCCTGGCCAAGGAGCCAAAATTGGCTGTTTCCTTGAGTGGAGATATAGCTACTCTCAATCCATCAAGCGGCTCACCAATCACAATTACTTCAAAGTCCGGTGGAAGCGGAGAAAAGTATAATTACGGTGATCCTGTAAATCTTTTTATCGACGGCAAGAAGATGTGCTCGGATGATGACAAGCTTAAGGTTTGCTCTGGCTCAAGCCGTGACGAGTTCAGAATTAAGACACAGGGCAATGGCTATAGAATCAAGACACAGGAGAGCGGTATGATTTCAAAGGCTTTTAAAGAGGAATGCCTGGAGAAGGATGATGGAAAGCTTAAAATGAAAAAATGTAAAAACAATGACACCTCACAAATATTTCTGTTTGAGGAGTTCAAAAATGCAAATCCTGCAAAGGGTAATGCTGGAGCTCCAAACGGCCCAGTTCCAGCAGCTGGCGGCGTTGGAAACAATCCTCAGCCTTGCGTCAATAGGGGTCCTCCCAACCCACTTCCTAACCTTTCTCAAGAACCAGCAATGCCTGAAATTATTGTTGATGGTAAGCCATTTAAGCCTGACTTCTGCTAATTAAACAATTTAGTTAAGTTTAAGTATTACAATTTTAGTATTTTAAAGTAAGTTGAACATAAGTTTTAGTTATAAATAGATTTAAAGTTCAAATTTTAGATTAGTAAAAAAGTTTCAAGTAGCAAAAAAAAAGGTATAAAGGTTAACATAAAAGAATAACATAGTATGTATATTGTATAAGTCGCACTCCCATGGGGTTATAGCTCAGTGGTAGAGCGCTTGCTTTGCATGTAAGAGGCCACGGGTTCGATCCCTGTTAGCTCCACTTTTTATTGTTTAGGACTGATGCCAGCGCTACAAGCATAACTTTTAAATAACATCTTTTTTCTGGACTGTTAGTATTTGAATTCATGGGTAATAATTTATTTATAATATTTAACATGAACTTTCTAAAAAATTTTACATCCAAAAAAATGCTTCTCATCCCCAATGGCAAGATCAGATCCATTTTCCTGGATGTGGTCAAATACACCAATAAGAACACCATGAATCTGATGACAGCTTTGATCTGCACTGTAGTGTTTCTTGTAGGAGATGTCTTTGCCGGACCTTCAAACGAGAAAAATATGCAATTGGACTTAGCCCCCAGCCTTACCCAGAAGCTACTGAAAACCATTTGCTTAGAGCTCCACGAAGCGGATAGAAAAAAGCTTGAGATCAACTTCAACAGGAATTTGACAATGGCAGATTGCTATAAAATTTACGACTACCTTATGAGAGGAGATAAGCTTTTAATGCTGGAAGAGTTAAATTACGCAGACGAGGACTTCAATCTTCTCCCAGAAACACTGTTTATGCAGATGAAGAATCTGCGAAAACTAGATCTCTCTGGCAATCCCAGGATCGACTTCAAGTCCGAAGTATTCCAAGAAGTGTGTTGGAGCTTGAAGGAGTTGGACGTAAGCCGCTGCAATATTGATAAAGAGGCATTTTTGACTATTTTCAACAACTGCACCCAATTGGAAACATTGAGAATATCCGACAATCCAAAACTGAAGTTTCCTGCAGAAAATGAAATTGAGTTTGGCATCACACTCAGAGATACCCTGAAGGAACTTAGGATCGACAACTGTGGCCTAGACACAGCTGCTATGGAAGAGCTTAGAAGCTTCAAATGCCTCAAAGTGCTAGAGATCTCAAAGAACTGCCTGAAAGAGTTCTTTGATGCCAAGTCTGACCTGGGGCATCTCAAGGGCACCTTGGTTGATTTTAGTGCATCAAAGACGGGAATGACATGTGACTATCTTTTTAGGATCGAGGAATGCATAAAGATCAGTGTGCTGGACATAAGCTATAATAATTTAAGGAGAGAAGAGTGCAGGACAGGAAACTGCAAGTTTTTAGACAGTCTTGCAAGCCAGCTAACAAGTTTAACAGTTTCAAGGGCGAACCTAAGCCCAGAGCAGCTGGAAGAAATACTGGATTTTCCTAAAATCACAATTCTGGACTGCTCTTGGAATGACTTTTCTAAATTAAAGGACTCTTTCAAAGTCAGAAGAGCCAAAAATGTGCTGGAAGCCGGGAAGTTCTCAAATTGCCGCTTGTCAAGCCAGGTGTTCCTGGAAGAAATTTTACACTGCCACTTTCTGGCAAGGCTGGACGTTTCAAAGAACGAATTCAGAAGTTCGTTCGAGGACTTCATTTTTGGGCCTTCAGCAGAGTCTTTGAAATGGCTTGACATTTCTGAGTCAGAAATAAGAGTAGAGTCTCTTTTCAAGATACTTGGAGCGTCAGAGATGCTTGAATTTCTAAACATCTCCGGAAACTGTTCTGAGTGTGTCTCTTCTGGCAGCCGTTTCCGGGAGTTTGATCCTGGCAAGGTTGTGTCTGTTTTGGGCAATCTAAAAAAGACCTTGAAAACCCTCAAAATATCAGCCTGTAAAATTGACAACAACTTTGATCTTTTTTATGATTTTACAAACTGTCTGGTCCTGGAAAGTTTTGATATTTCAAAAAACAACTTCAGCAAATTCCCCAGACATTTCCGGTTTGGCTCGTCCGGGCAACTTTGAGGGAGCTGCGCATGGACGACTGCTCTCTGAATGGTGCCTACTCCTTTGGGACCATAACTGATCTAAAATCTTTGGAAATCTTAAGCATAAACGAAAACTACCACAATGCCTCTACAGTAAACTTTAGCCTGGGAAGCTCAAAAAACTCCTTGAAGTCGCTTTCAATGTTCAAATGTGGCTTTTTGAATCAATCAATCTTCCCAGCTGTTGCTCAGTGCAGAAATCTAAAGTCCTTAGACTTGTCCTCTAACAACCTGTCAGATTTTACTCGTGAGAGATTTAGCTTTATGCTGGCAAGAGGCTCGTTGCAGGACATCAACCTGAGTGACTGCCACATAAGTTCTGAAGTATTGCTTAAGGCACTGACCAACTGCAGAAGTCTGCGCAAATTGAACCTGGAAAAGAATCTCTTTTCACAGCTTTCTGCTGGCTTTGGTTTTGGCGGCGCTAGAAGGACGCTGGAAAGTCTGAATATGGCTTCTTGTGGCCTTGTTGGTCAAAGAATCCTTTCTGTGATCACTGCCTGCAGAAGACTGAAGGAGCTAGACTTGTCTCACAACGACTTTAGGGGTGCTTTCAGTGATTTTTCACTTGGCGATGCAATCTACACCCTTAAAAGTCTAAAAATGAACTATTGCCGCATAAATGATCCACTTTTGTTCACAGCTTTGACTTCCTGCTACAGGATGGAGAAGCTGTCGTTGTCCTTCAACTCGCTGTGCAGCTATGCTTTTGGAGCTTCTGTGAAGACCCTGAGAAAAATAAATCTGTCTGGAAACTTTTTTGCCAGTGCTGAAGATCTTTACAGGGTCTTTAGTTGCCCAAAGTTAGAGAGTCTGAATCTTTCCACCACTCGGCTGAATATGATTGAGCCAGAACTGAAATTTAGCGGGTTCGGGCACGCAAGCGACGTACTCAGGGAGCTTGTTATTGCTAACTGCCAACTGAGAAGATCGACTGTCCTTATGATTTTCACAAGCTTCCCAAAACTAGAAAAGCTTGACATTTCAAAAAACTGCTTTTATCCGTTTTACAAGGGCTTCAGCCTGTCTGAGTCCAAAAACAGCCTAGTAGAAATAAAAGCTGAACATTCTAAATTTGTAGACGGACACATTATAAAGGCTCTGACTGACTGTCGAAATCTAGAAGTTTTGTCGCTAAAGTACAGCTCTTTTCCGGCAATGAGCAGCATGGTCGAGTTTGGGTCTTCAACAGGCTTCCTGAGAGAGCTGAGCCTGATTGGATGTGAAATCAGCTTTTCATACTGGGTGGACGAATTGAAAAAATGCACCAGACTCCAGAAGCTGGAGTTTTAGAAGCCTGTGATCTGAGTGGTGGTGCCAGAGAGTTCAGCTTGAGCAATGCACTGGTGCAAATCTTTCAATTTACAAATACTGTCAGTTTTGACTAGTTGGAAACACTTAAGCTGGATGGGAATTGCTTGAGAGAACTTTCTACAGGCTTTGGGAGCCTGGCGTACACCCTCAAATCGGCTTCTTTGAAACAGAATGAAACCTCGCTTGTGTACTTGGAATGTCCGACAGCCTAAAATAATTAAAATGGTAAATCTGATTATGCAGTTTTGTTTGATTGTTGTCGTTTTTAAGCAATACAACAGTAACGGAGAAAAACTAGAGAAGCGGCTCAGCTACACTTTTTATTTGGCAATGAACAAAAATGCTCCAGGCGAGATTCGAACTCGCGGCTTTGGCATATCTTAACCAAATCTGTCACAGCTTTTCAGCTTATAAGTACCACACTCTAACCACTGAGTTACAGGAGCTCGAACACGGGCTTAGCTTTATACTTATTGTATCTTGCATGTATTTTTCCTGTTTTTTGCTAATCTTCTTCTCAACTGTAACATACTGTGAAATACTCAATTTCATGGATAAAAATTTATTAATAACACTTAACACATACGCATTCTTACTGTTTATGTAATTTTAATATCTTTATTAAAGTATCTTAGATGCTTTTCAAGCAAAAGTAATGCATAAACCTATTTTTAATCAATAAAGTCCCACTCGCGCAGAAGCTTCAAGTATTTCACTTTGCTCTCATCCACAAAGCCATAGGTCAACGGGGAATAGGCCAGGAAAGCCGCAATGCACAGGAGAACAAACAGCAAGCATTTCTTAAAGCTGATCTTCCTCAGCAGGTAGCACAGGTTCAGGGTCGCCATGAAAAGTGCCGGAAAGTAGTGGTGCAGGTAAAGCACCCGCCCGACCAGGAAGAAGGCAACATAGTGGAACACCCATCCCCCAAAGGATATATAAAAGAAGAAACAGTCTCTCTTCACTGCTTCTCTGCTCTTTCTTATTTTTCTTCTTTCAACTTCACTCATTCTCTTCTTCTCTGTGCGTTTGACATTCTTCTTGTCAGCTTTGTGCCGGAGTGGCTGGCTTCTCCTGAATTGGACTAGCCCTGCAAACAGAACAGCAGGCGCCAGAAGAATCGAGAATGTAGTAGCGTACAATATGAGAGGATTCATGAACATATAAAACTTATGGTGCTCATGCCACTGGGACATTCTCAGGCCTCGGGTGAGCAAAGGCCATTCGTATGGCTTTGAGACTATCCTTTCAGGTTCCAGGTCTGAGTCCTGGACAAACGACTTGTTAGTGATGAACATCAAGGACTGGTGTTCAATGAACCTGGAAAAAAAGCTTGGCTTGAGCTCTAAATACACGGGATTGTCGTTGTACTTCGTGAAAAAGTTCTCTTCTATGTTCCAGAGGCAGCTGGAATCCTTCTCCTCCTTGCAGACTATCTCTACTTGTCCGTATCCCCACGAAGGATAGTTTTTCCCGCTTACACACAGGTACGTCCCATTGTTTTTCAGGTAAAACCTTGTGCTTATGGCCTTCACGTTTTCTTCCTTTTTGACAGAGTCACTGTAGACCTCCACCTTCCACACTCCCGAATTCGTCAGCGGGCCTCTGTTTCCTATAATCTTATATCCTTGCGACATGTATGCTGTTTCCTTTGTGCCCTCTATATAGCTCTTTGTTTCACTGTGGAGCAAAGCAACCTCATCCCCGTCCTTGATGTACTTGGTGTCTGAGTTTTCTGTAATTTTCTGGAAGTAGAAGTTGTTGTTTTTGTCTTTGTGTGTGTATGCAGACACCTGAAAAGGAATGCTGGCTCTGGCTGTGGGCTTCTTTTTGTATTTCAGCTTCTGTGTTTTTCCTTCTGACGCCTCATCCGCTGTCTTCGTTTGGTCGGAGACTTTCTCTACAGAGTCGCTGGTGCTGCTCTCTTCCGGTCCGTCATCCGGGTAGTGGTGCATATGCGAATGCAAGTACCCATACTTGCCTTTGACGGTGACCTGTTTTCCGTACGAAATGTACTTTTTGATCCCCTGAAAGACGCTATTCTCAAGACTGAGCTGGAACTCCGACGACATGAATCCGTCATCCGGCCCGCTTCTATTCACTATCTTGAAATGAAGAAAGAACAGCCCAACGTAGATGACAGCAGGGACTAAAATCAGAAACACGGCTCTTTTGAAAAAGTATTTTGAAAATTTTTTCAGATCCATAAACAAAATTTTCATGTAGAGATCAAATATTATGTAAATCCCAACCTGCAGCATTGTGAGGCATCCGATCCATTTGATGGAGATCACACATCCCAGAAACACCCCCAGAAACAGAAGGACTGCATCTTCTCTGCAGAAAAAGCCCGCCACGGCCCGTCTGTTCTTGTTTCGTCGCGTGTAAAGCAGTGTTAGAAAGTACAGGGTTCCTGCTGTGAAGGACAGCAGATGCGAGTCCAGAAGAATCAGCCGGCTGATGGAAACAACACCGTTTTCGAACAGAAACAGCATGCTGAGCAAAAGTGAGCGCCTGAGAGAGATCCTGAATTCTCTTAAAACAAGATAGCCGAAGAGCGGTGTCAGCGAGGATATCAGAGAATGGAATCTTCGCATTCCCTGGTAGTCAAACTTGTCAGGAAAGTTTTCCTTGGAAGAAAACTCGAAATCCTTTGACTGGCCGTAAATGAAGCCGCTGAGTGCTGTAAGCATCTTGCCTAGTGGGGGATGGACATCAAAGTAGAACTCCCTGTCAAGGTACTTTTGCGAGAACTTTCCAAAATGTGCTTCGTCCCAGATTACGAAATTGCCCTTTTCGATCCTGTGGACCTTAATAGTGTAGGAAATTAGAAAGATGAGTGCGGGGGCGAAAAGCCTGCTGATTTTCATGTGTTTACCAAGAACCTCGTTTTTATGTGTGTGTTTCAGAAATCAAAATATTTTTTAAAAAATATTGCAAAATTTTGATTGAAAAAACTTATTGCAAATGTTGATTGAAAAATTCTATTGCAAATATCGATTGAAAAAACTTATTGCAAATATTGATTGAAAATCATATTAAAAACTTGATCGATAATCATATTAAAAACATTGATTGAAAAGACCGACCAAACAAATTTATTTGACTGCTTTTCATCAAAAAAACTGACTAAACAGGTATTAAAGATTTAAAGAAGCTTGATAAGCTTAAACAATCTGATTATTAGACTGTTGAAACTAGAATACGCTGATTAAGAACTAAGACAAATTCTTCTGCAACAACTGGCATTGCCAAGAAACACAATTGTGCTGGGACTAAAGGCATCTCTGCTTTTGAAAACCAAAGGAAAAATATTAAAGAATCTTTAATCAGCTGATTTATTTATTTTAATTTAGCAAAATTTGCTTACTCCAGAAATCTAAAAATCATAT
>Ga0308169_10003923_pt1 | contig 14191 bp, 16 predicted proteins | sample PhyBR1_2_FD_202139 | JGI IMG/M metagenome (GOLD analysis project Ga0308169, IMG submission 202139) | Phyllosphere microbial communities from UC Gill Tract Community Farm, Albany, California, United States - DLSLSB.R1 | ecosystem: Host-associated > Plants > Phyllosphere > Unclassified | place...
GCGGGAGGCGATGGTCAGCTCGAGGCGCGAGAGATGTGGGGAAGCGGCGAGGAGGAGGAGGGAGGCACGCACACGAAGACACGAGGGTTGCGGGCAAGAGGCATCTTGTCAGAGGCTGTAGGAGTGCACGCAGGCAGCACTGAGCCAGGCAGAGGGTCGTGGACGAGGACAAGGCGGCTTCATCAGCTCGCCGACGACGTCTCTCTCGTCACACCTCCCTTGCACCAGCGAGTGGACGGTCAGCTACCTCGAGCAGCATCAGCGAGCTCGGCAGTACCGCCACAGCGCATCCGCCCTCGTCCACGGTCCACCATCGCTCACCGGGCCGCCGCACGCGCCGTCCAGCCACGGACGCACCTCGCCAAGCCTCTCAGCAGCTCTACCTGTGCTTATGACGACCTAGAGGTGCGCACCCGTTCCCCTAGAGTCTGTGCAAGGAGCCCGCTGACCCTCTGTCCCCAACCAGACGCTCGCCCTCCCTCACGCCCTCTATTGACGACCCTCACGACCCTCTCACGACCTCCTCACGACTCGCAACGACCCGCACGATACCCACACTCGGCCCACGATGAGCGGCAGCCACACTTCAGCCACTGGCTGTCCCGTCCACGAGGCGCTACCTCACGACCCGGTCCCCTTCTTCTCCTCGGGCGACCTCAACTTCAAGGCGCACGACGTCGGCTGGCTCGTGTGCGGCACGCTCGCCCTCGTGGCGACCATCACATCATGCTGGCTCATCCGCAAGCACCTAGTGCGTCCCTTCCTTCGGTTCGTTCTTCCTCAGACGGCGCGAGCTGACTCTCGCACCTCCCGCCTTGCTTCCCGCAGACGTTCTACTACCACCCGACCGAGCAGCGTCATATCGTTCGCCTACTCGCCATGCCGATCGTCTACGCCATCTGCTCGTTCCTCTCCTACTTCTTCTATCGCCAAGCCCTGTACCTCCAGCTCGTGCGCGACTGCTACGAGGCCATCGTCATCGCCGAGTTCTTCTTCCTCCTCCTCTCGTACCTCTCGAACCCGCCGCCGACGGCCGACGACCCGATCCCGACGCCGTACGCAACCAAGGCCGAGCGAGACGCGCAGCTGCGCGAGTCGGTCAAGGACCTGCACCTCGAGAAGTGGATGTGGCCTCTCGGATGGCTCAAATGGCGGCCTGCTGGCGGTGGACCGGGCGAGGGCGAGGTGCGTACGCCTTTCTCTCTTCTCGATCCACTCGTCGGTCTCCTCGCCGAGCCTGCGCTGACTCGTTGCCCGAGCAGGCTTTCCTGTGGTGGATGCGTGCGGCAATTGGCCAATATGTCCTCGTGCGCCCGCTCTCGACGCTCGCATCCGTCATAGGTGAATCTACCGGTGCGTGCGCATGCTCTCTTTGTCCTCGCGGTCCCTCAGAGCCGAGACTGACTCCTTTTCTCGTGCTCGCAGGCTACTACTGCCTCGTGCGTCCTCGACTCGCCCTCGCCCGCAGCTCGTACTGACTCTCTCCTCTCGCGCGCAGGCTTCCTGGTCGCCCAAGTTCGTCCACGTCTGGGCGAGCGCAGCCATCACCGTCTCGGTCACCGTCGCCATGTAGTGCGTCCAGTCATCCTGCTCTCCCGCCGCATCTGCTTCTGACTCGCCCTCGTGCGCGTTCGCAGCTGCGTCCTCCAGCTCTACATGCCTCTACGAGAGCCCCTCAAGCCCTATCAGCCCGTCCTGAAGGTGCGTGCCGTCTCGCTTCGCCCGCCCGCTCGAGCCCCTCGCTCACGTCCTCCTCCTCGCACAGTTTCTCTGCGTCAAGCTCGTCGTCTTCTTCACGTTTTGGCAGGAGACCGCACTGAGCTTCCTCGTAACGGTTGATGTGCGTCCTTTACTGCCTCGTCAACACGCTCTTGCACTCTCTGACGCACCGGCGTGCCCGCAGGTCATCAAGAACCGGGAGTACTGGACCGCCGAGGAGATCGCCGTCGGCCTGTCGGCGCTCCTCTCGTGCCTCGAGATGGTCATCTTCGCCTTCCTGCACATCAAGGCCTTCTCGTACCTCCCCTACCGCGCCCTCGCCTCGCCCGTCCGCCTCGCTCCCGACGGCACGCCTCTACTCTCGGCTCTCGAGGACCCGCCCGCCGAGCTCGACGCCGACAAGGCGCACTCGTTCGCTTCATGGTCCGCCTGGAACGCGCGCGTCGCCGCTCGGGACGTCGCCCTCTCGCGCCTCGCCAAGCCCAAGTTCCCCTCGGGCTTCGACCCCTCGAGCGGCGCCGTCCCGCGCAAGGCCGACGGCCTCCCAATCCTGCAGCAGACGCGCAAAGGGCCCGCGCTCCTCGCCGCGCTCGACCTGCGCGACCTCTTCGGCGAGATCGGCGACGAAACGAGGTTCGTCCTCCGAGGCGGCAAGGTCGACGAGACGGCGCTGCTCGACGTGCGCCGCCGCGACGACCTCGAGAAGGCGTTGGGCGAGAGTAGGCCGATGGCAAAGGGCGGCGGCGGCGGCGGCTACGGCGAGGGCGAGGGCGAGAAGGAGGGAGAGACGGCGGTCGAGCGCGACTTGCGCAGGCTGAGGGAGGGTCAGCCGCTCTCGTCGTCGCGCTCACGTCTCGGCGACGACGGGCGCTTCGTCCCTGTCGCCGTCGTGCAGCCGTCGATGCGCCCTGCGTCGGCTGCGCCCGCCGTCTTCGAGCGCGCGGACCTTGTCGAAGAGGTCCGTGCGCCGGCGCCCGGATGGTGGGGTTCGCTCCGAGGCGCCGGCTCACGTCCTCCTCGTCCGCCTCTTGACGGCCGAGGCACCTTTGAGCAGCTTCCTCGCCTCGACTACGACCGCCTCGCCGTCAGGAACGTCCCCGCCGTCGTCGGCGCCGATTGGCACATCCCTGTCCCGCCGGCGCATCGGGCCGGCACGCCTCTCGTCGCCTCGTCACGCCTACAGCGAGCACTCGCACAGCCTCAGCACCCGTCGAGCCCTCGCAAGGACCTCTCGACCGCATCCTCCGTCGCCGCCTCGCACGACTCGTTCACGCACCTCCCGCGCAGGAGCCTCCGCCCGGCGTCTCACGTGCCGCCGCATCAAGTTGCGCCGCTCCCATCCCCGCCGCCCTTTTCCTACTTTCACCAACAGCCGCCGCACCCAACCAAGTCGAGCGACCGCCGCTCGACGCCGCCGTCCTACCCTCTTCCCGCCTCCTCCTCGCCGGCGCCCGCACGCCCCGCCGTCTCGTCGCGCACGCGCTCGCACTCGCCGGATGCGCCGTCGATTCACGAGTCGCGAGCGTCGCCGCCTGCCCCTCTTGCCCTGGCGGAGCCGCCGGCGGTCCTGCTCATGGCGAGCACCGAGTCGAAGCGCTCGCACGGGCTTCCTCCCGGAGCCATGCCGCCTCGCTCTTGAGCCCTTCTTCATAGTTCCGATACTCTCTCTCCTCTGCTATGATTTAGTCCTCGCACTCCGTCTCTTGTTTCCCCTCTTTCGCACTCTCGCACGCCGCACCTAATCTCCTTGTCGTCCTCCTTCTCTCGAACTCGCCCTTGCACTCGCACTAGCACTCTCACTCGCACTCGCACTCGCACTCGTATCCTCGCAGACTTTATAGCAATGCAAAGCTTTCTTACCACGGTCTCGCTGCTACAGCCGCTCAAGCCTCGTCCTTCGGCGACATCGAGAGCGCCTCGTCCTCGTCCTCCTCTCCCTCCTCGTCCTCGAGCGCGAGCCAGAGCGCCTTCTTGACGTAGTCGACGAGCCGAGACGACGACGACGACGACTCCTGCTGTGAGCTCTCGGTGGAGGGACGTGTCGACGAGAGGATCTGGATCTCGGCTTTGCGCTGCAGGTGAAGCATGAACTCGAGCTCGTGCCTGTGCTCGTAGAACGTCAGTCTCGGTCTGTGAGCGAGAGAGGGAGAACGGAGAAGAGAAGGATCATGACGCACCTCCAGGCGTCGGGGAGGTTGTCCTTCTTGAGGATCGAGAGCGCTTTGACCCTGTCGGCCTTGGTGAGCGGGAGCAGCTCGTCGCGGTCGACGCCGAGCGCGGCCCACTCGGTGCCCTTGATGCCGAGCCACTGCAAGCGAGGTACGACGAGGTTGTGCGCGTCGTGCGACTGGAGGGACGAGCCGTGCGCGTAGACGCAGAGGATCGAGAGGCCGTGCGGGTCCGAGTCGACGAGGGCGAAGATGGGCGTGCTGCTCGGGACGAAAAAGAGTCAAGGTCTGCCTCGGTGGACGAGAGAGAGAGAGAGAGAGACAAGACGCACGAGGGGACGTCGTCCGAGAGGCGCTTGAGGAGCTCGCGCGTCGCCAAGTCCGGGTAGCCCTTGCCCGTGAGGAGGACGCCGGCGCCGAGCTCGTCGTCGTCCAGAAGGCTTGACGAGGCGAGCGACTGGAAGACGGCCTGCGAGGGACGGTGTCAGGGCGAGCCGGAAGAGCCGAGATGAGGAAGGTCGACGCACATCCTTCTCGACGACGAGCACCCACTTGACCTTGCCGAGCTCGAGGCGGTCGACGGCGGCACCAGGCGGGATGAGCGCGCCCTTCAGGGTACGAGAGTAAGCTTGAGAAGCTCGAGGTGAAGGGCGGCGAGGAGACGCACCTGGTCTGCAGAAGATAGCTCGCTGCCGTCGGTCAGGACGAGCTTGACGGCGCCGGCGAACAGGCCTTTCGCGGTCGCGACGACGTTGAGCTCGCTGCGGCGGACGTGCAAGGTTGCCGAGAGGTCGTCGACGAGCTGCGGGAAAGGCATCAGCGCCGAGAAGACGTGAAACGTGAAGAGGGAGCGAGAGAACGCACCGAGTCGACGACCGTTTGCTTGACGAAGAGGCCGACGTCGCGGTAGAACATGTCGCGCTTGGTGCAGATGGTGTCGGTTCTGAGCGTCTCGAGGATAAGCTCAACGACCTTGAGGAGGCACGCTGCGAGAGGACGAGGTCAGCCTCGGGCGCTCGCTGAGGAGGCCCGAGCGTCAGCTCACCGAGTTCACGACCGCCGAGACGCAGATTACCGCCATGACCGTGACGGCGAGGGAACTTGATCGAGTGCGTCTTGATGTGCTCGGCGCCAGCCTTGCCGGTCGAGCTGTTCGAGCCAGGAGTCAGTCCGAGCAGCTTGAGAAGGTCGAAAGGCGACTCGAGACGCACTTGGTCTCGCTCGCACGCTTGACCAGCACGACCTTGACCTTCTGCATCACCGAGACGTGCGACGCGACGTGCTGCTGAGAGCTAATGTTGAGCTGCTCGGTCGCCTCGGGCGCGATTGCGTCGACGAGCTGCTCGAGGACGGAGAGGGCGAGGCGCTCGAGCGAGTCGATGACGGCGAGCCTGCACGCAGAGAGAAGGTACGAGCCAGTCGACCAGATGTGTGAGGAGGACGGCCAGGGGAGAAGTGGACGCACCGGCGCTCCTCCTTCGACAAGGGCAGACCCGTCTCGCGCGACACCTTCGGCAGCGGCTCGAGCTGGAAGTACCGGCGCGCCTCCTCGCCCGACTCCTGCTGAGCCGCAGCGACCGCACCGCTCATCTCGGCGTCCTCGGAGACCGTCTCGACCCGCCCCGCCGCGTCCGAGCCGTCCCCACCGACGTGCCCCTCGCTCTCGCCCGCCGCGTCCCCTCCCGCTGCACCTCCGACCCGCCTCGCGCCCTCACCGCACGAGAGCTCGATGTCGAGCTCGGGCATCGAGACGGCGGTCGGCGGCGCGAGCGGGCCGACGTAGCCGAAGAACACGTCCATCTCGGCCTGCGTCGGGCTTCTTGGGCGCGCGGACGGAGCTGCAGCGCCGTCCGAGCCCTCGAGATGCGGAGGAGGGACATGGGCCGTGCTGAGAGGTGGAGGAAGGGCGGTGCGCTCGGGCAGGGAGGGAAGGACGAAGGGCGAGAGCTGGTGCGGCGGCGAGCGAGAGGATGACGGCGTCACCAGCGCATCGAGCCCGGGTCGTGCCGTGCCGAGACACGTCTTGTCGACGACGAGAGGCGAGGGCGACCGCGAGAAGGCGAGGAGCTGGTCGTCGGGCGGATCGAGCGAGTCGAGGTCGGGCGGGGAAGGGGTTGACGGTGCCGGCGAGGGGGAGCGCGAGCTGCACTCGGACGCCGAGGAGAACGATAGTGCTGGTAGGTCGTCGCTGAGCTGCTCGGCGGCGTCGCTGAGCGCGCCGAGGTCGAAGTCGTCGTCGCCTGCCCGAACGCCCTCATCGCCGCGCTCGCTCTCGTCGACGACGCCTCGTGCGACCGTGCTTGTGCGGTCGCCGTCCTCCTCGACGAGTAGGCTGAAGGTAGAGCTGGCGACCGAGGCGCTGCGACGGCGTTGGCGGGCGGCGTAGGGGGTGAGGGCGGGCGAGGTGTCGGACGACTCGCTCGCGGCTGCGACAGCGTGCGCCTCGGGCTCGTCGGCCCAGCCCGGCAGGTCGAGTAGATCCATGTCGGGTCGCGACACTTAAGGAAGAGGGCGTGAGGCGAGAGCGAAGCGAGGAAGGAGAAGGACGAAGGAGAAAGGGGGACCGGGCGCTCGCCCATCTCTCGCCCGGCGAGCTCTCCAACGACAGCGAGAAAGAGAACAACAAGCACAACACTGTGCATGCATCATCCTTACCGCAAGGGCCCGGCCTCCTCACTTGGACGAGCCCGCCCCAGGCTTGCCGATCCCGCCGCCCTTGGGCACGTGCGAGAACGCTCCCTCGGCGAACCACTTGGCGTTGGCCTCGTCGACCTTGCTGCGCATCTTGCTCGGGTCGACAAGCTCGAGACCTGCAGAGGCGATGGAGAGGGCGAGAGTGAGCGGGACGAGCGCATGAGCGGGAGGAGGAGGCAGAAGGAGGGACGCACCTTGCACGGGCGTGAACGCGAGCGAGGTCGCGAGGCCGGATGTTGCGGTGCCCGAGACGGGCTTGATCGACGCGATGCGGCCCTTGGCCGACTTGGACAGTTTTGCTGCGGCGAGAGGGTCTGTCAGTCATGCTCGAGCGGGAGGAGAGCGAGGGTCCGAGCGAGAGAGAGGGAGACGCACCCTTGCTCCTCGCCTCGGCAACGTTGGCCCGCACACGTCCACTCGACGAGCCGATCATGCCCATGCCCTGCACGTCGTCGTACGCGCCCACCTCCTCCTCGGCCTCGCCGAACTTGAGCCGGTTCTGCAGCTTGCGCAGCTCGGTCTGCGCGTACGCCTCCTTGGCCTTGCGCGCACTGCGTGCATTGTCGAGTGCGAGTAAGCCTGAGTCAGCTTGATCGAAGGAGCAAGAAGAGAGGCCGGCGGGAGAGAGTCGACGCACCGCTTGCCGCCTCGCCGGTTCTTCTTCTGCGCGTCGGGCCTCGGCAGCGCCTTGGTCACCTTGCTCGGCGCCGGCCGCGCGAGCCGCTCCATCTCGCCCTCGAGCTTGCCCTTCATCTCCTCGCCGAAGCTGCCCGTCGGCGCGCTCTTGGCCATATCGACCCGCGCCGCGAGCGCCACCTTGGCGCCGACCTTGCGCTGCGCCTTCATGCGGTCCTCGTTGCGCGTCTGCTGCACGAGCGGGCACTGGTAGATGAAGCCCGTGTGGAGGCGGTCGACCGAGTGCGCGGCGGTCGAGAAGCCCGTGTTGGCGCGCTTGACGGCGCCGAGGAGCTGCGCGCAGAGGAGAGGGTCAGGACGTGCTCTACAGCGCGAGGTCACGGTGAAATAGGGACGCACATAGATGTTCGAATGCGGGATGCGGACGAGACCCTGCAGACCACCAGCGATGCCGAGGATCTTGGTCGCCGTCTGCGTGCCGACGATGGCCGAGATGTTGGGAGCGAGGAGCGTGATGCGCGACTCGACGTACTCGAGGATCTGCGGGCGCGGCGTGAGGGTTCAGCTCAGGCTCGTGCAAAGCAGAGGAGAGCAGGGAAGGAGAGACGCACCGTGCGCTTCGACTGGTCGAGGCTGAACATGAGGTCGACCGCGCCCTTGACGACGTTCCACTCGGTGTCGGACAGCTGCTGGCCCTTGGTCGTCGCCGCCGTCACCTTGACGGCCATGACCGAGCCCGAGGGGAGGATGCCGGCGATGTCGCCCTGCAGCTCGGGACCGTTTCCGAGCGCGAGGATGACGCGGCAGTAGGGGAGGGGGGACGAGACGAGCGAGTCGAGCTCGGGGAAGCGGGGGAGGTAGTGGTCGCGGATGAACTGCGCGCGAGAAACGAAGTCAGCACGGTGAGATGGGGCTGGGAGACTCGCGCAGGGAGAAGGAGCGCACCTTGTGGACGACGAGCATCTCGTTGTCAATCTCGACGCTGAGGTTGTTGGCCTGGACGATGAGGAGGTACTCGCTGCTCTCCTGGTCGCTGGCGAGGTTCGGGTCGGGGTTCTCGCGGTAGTGCTCGATCTTCTGCTCGAGGTGGAGTGGGATGAGGAGAGGAGGAGGAGGAAGAGGCGGTGTCAGCTCTGTCGCGCAGGCCGGGCGAGAGCGGTAGGGAGCATAGGGCGCACCTGAAGAACCTCGCGCATCGTCCTGCTCCCCTGCAGCCGCGCCACCTTGCCCACCTCTGCGACGCCGGCCAGGTCCATCGCGTTGACCGCCTCCGGGTCCACCTCGTCCGCCGGGCGCACGCCGCCTTCAGGGACGTGCACCTCGCCTGCAGCACCACCGAGCAGCGCCTCGTCGACGTCGCCCGGCTCGCCGTCGTCGTTGTCGTCGCCGTCGGCTTGTGGTGCGCTCGTCGAGGTGGTGGCCCCGCTGGGCCCGGCCATGGCGCTGTCGAGCTCGTCGTCGACGTCCGAGCCGCTACCGAGGTCGTCCAGGTCGTTCATGAGCTCATCGGCGAGGCTCGTCATGGTGTGATGAGGGAGCGAGTTGGATGAGGACGAGGACTCGAGGAGCCGGATGGCGAGAGAGCTTGCCACGACCAGCTCGCGCACTGCGCTCCGTACACAGTCTAGAGCGCAAGATGATAGAGTCACAGATGCAGTACAACAAGTCGGAAGCGAAACTACAGAGGCCGACGACACCTTCTCCTCCTCGAGCCGGTCAAGCGGCGGTCGGCACCTCGGGGCGAACAAAGTTGCGCCGGTTCAGCAGCGCACCTGCAAGGAGATCAACGATCAGGTCAGTGCGAGCTCGTGCACGGTACGAGGGAGAGAGAGGGGAGGAGGACGCACCCTTGAGCGACCGGATGTCGGCCTTGAAGTTGTGCGTCACCTCCTGCAGCGCCTTGCGCTCGCCCGTCGCCGTCGAGCTTCCCGGCGCGCCGTACGCGCCGTACGGCCGGTACGTGTGGAACGTCGACGCCGAGTACGTCTCGGACTCGAGGTACTCGTTGAGGGTGACGAGCGACCGCATGAGCATGCCCTGCGGCTGGACGAGGTTGGACGGGTTGGTGAGCCCGCCGGCGTGAGGAGAGGTGGTCGAAGGGGCGGAGGGGGCGACGGCGGCCTGGAGCTCGGCGTTGAGCGACGTGAGCGAGGTCGTGAGAGGCTCGAGGATGCGAGGAGGTGGGGGCAAGGTCGGCTCGGGTGCTGGCGCCGAGTCCTCCTCTGCGCCCGCCGCAGCCTCGCCCTTCTCGAGCAGCGCCGCCTTGTCCTCGTCCTGCGCGGGGCCCGGCTGTTGGCCCTCGCCCTGGGCCGGCTCGACCTGCTCCTCCCTCAACTTGCGCCTGAACTCGAGCGCGTCGGCGCCTCCGAGTCGCACGATGCCGGTCGAGGCGGTGGAAGTTTTGAGCGTGTCGAAGAGCTTGGTGTAGGCGGCATCGTGGATCGAGAAGAGGCGGGAGCGGGCCTTGAGGGCGACGACGAGGCGAGGGTAGATGACGGTCTGCAGGACAGGAGCTCGTCAGCTGCGCGCTCACAGGCACAGCCTGTGCGAGAGAGACAAGGGCGCGCCTTGTAGACCCAGGCGACCGCTGCACTGATAGAGCCGCCGACGAAGACGAGGGCGGCGAGGGTGCGGAGGAAGGTCGGGACCGACGAGTTTGGGGCGTACGCTGGGGGTGCGGGGAGGTAGAGCGGGCCTTGAGAGTAGTTTCGGGGCGGGACGGGCACCTGCGCGCGGGTCCAGGGTGAGCGGGGCAAGCTGCACAGTAGCCGGACGTGGGACGGACCGGCTGAGGAGTGGGGGCCAAGGGCGGCGCAGAGTCGCTCGACGAGGCTGGCGGGAGCACCGACGAGCGCACTGCGTTTTCGGTCGGCTCGGTCGGCGGTTGCGGCGCTTCAGGCATGCCGAGAGAGCGGGCGAGCGGAGTGAGGAGGACGAAGGAGGAGAGGACGCGACTCTCGCGAACGAAGCGCACGCTCAACTCGCGCCAACTCAGCGAGTACAGGTGCGTTGCAAAGGATAGAAGTACAGGCGACATCTACGTCAACGAGAACCTCGCTCAGGGAACGACCGCCACGCCCGCGCTCCTGCAGCTGCCCAGGACGCTCTTGGCGAGCGACTCGAGCGGGATGTGCCGCAAGTGCTCGTCGCGCTGCTTGATCTTGGCGATCTCGTACACGTGCTTCATGCTGAGCGTGCCCGCAGGAGCCACATTGGGCCGGCCCGTCTCGCCCGAGCCCGTCTCGATGCCGGCGGCCGTCTTGACGAGGTGCATCGTCGGCGGCGACTTGACGACAAAGGCGAAGGTGCGGTCGGGCTGGATCGTGATGAGGACGGGCGTCGGAGTCCCTGCGACGAGGTTGGCTGTTCGTGCTGCGGGCGCGAGAGGGAGGGTCAGCTCGGAGGGGAAGCTCGAGGCGAGGGAGGAGGACGACGAGCGCACCGTTAAACTCCTTGACAAAGTCGATGCTCTTGACACCCCTCGCACCGAGTGCAGGACCGACTGGCGGCGCCGCAGTGGCCTTACCGGCCGGGACGACGAGGCTGTGAGCGCGAACAGGGTCAGGCGAGGAGGGAGGAGGGGAGAGAGCAGTCAGCTCGCGCGCGCGCAAGAGGACAGGCGGCAGGACTCACCGGACGATCTGAGCTGCTGCCTGTGCTGGCTTGGACATGGTCGGGGCGGGTGACGAGACGAGGGGAAGCTGAGCCTGGCTCCCTCCTCTTGCTCCTCGTCCACCCGCTCTGTCGCCTTCCAACCAGACGAGCGCAGCCATGGGGCTGCACAGCACCTTCTGTACTCTTCAGCAGCCGCTGTGGCTCGTGCGCGCACCCCGACTCGCCCTCCTCGTCGACCTCTCGACCTCATCACTCTTCAGCTCCTCTCGCCTTCTGCGCGACCGATACTGCTCTGGTTGCCGCCAGGCGCGCCCCAGGCCCGTATACGGTCCATAGGGTGCCGGCGCGCCCGCTTCACGTCGACGCAGGCCGAGCTTACCGACCTCACTCGCCTGCGCACCTCCTCCACCCCCTCAGAGCCGGCCTCTCAGCTGGGCGAGGCCTCCCGAACCTTGCTCTTCCTGCGCAAGGGTGGGCCATAGGTCTACGCTTCTGACACGGGCTCGCCGCGGTCCGCGAGCGCGCACTGCTCTTTGCGCTCCGCCTGCTCGCTCCCGCTTCCGCGCTTCTGGCTGTAGTCACCGCTCGCAACATCGTGCGCGTTCGTGCGCGCTCACAGCAGTACGCTCGACTCTAGTTGCTGGACGAGAGGGCCCCGCCGGGCTTGGCTACGCCCTCCCGCCCGTTCGCAGCCCACGCCTCGCTCGCTCGTTTCCCTCTTCGCACATCCTCGTGCTGCTCGTCCGGGACTAGAGTCTGCGCCCGCGAATACGAGGAGCGTCGCACATGCCGAGTGCCTCGAGGCGGCCTAGCATGGCGCACGAGGCCAGGCAGACGCACAGCGAGAGCCGACGGGCGGCCGCACGAGAGGTCGATCGCAAAGCGAGAGTCTGAGCTTTTTTGCGAAGCCAGCGTGGACGAGCCCACGATGTCGACGATGAGATGAACCAGTGCGCACTGCACTTGCAGGCTGCTTGAGCGAGCGCGAGGACGAGACGCCCGCCATCTCGCCAAGTCGGCTCGGGGCCGAGGAGGACGACGAGCGGCTCTCGCCTTCGTCACAACCACCGCCCTCGTCGCCTGCACCTGCAGACAATCGCAGCAGCTTGCGGAGCAGTCCCGCGCCCCTACCGCACCAGCCTGCCGCTGCCCCGACCCAGCGTACTCGTCCCTCGCCCTCATCGCCTCGCCGACCTCGGCGCGCCGTCACCGACTTCCGACGCGGCCTCGAGCGACACGCTGTGCACCCGGAGCACCCTCGCCTGTCGCCTATCGCCTCGATCCGCACCCGTCGACCGCCGCCGACCGCCGCCCCCGCGCGAGCCATGGCCTTCAACGGCATGAGCAGCCTCCCGGCCGTCTCGCAGCGCTCGCTCGCCGTCACGGCCACCCAGTTCTCGTCGTTCGCCACTCCCGCCATCACCGTGCCGTTCCCCTCGGTGTACGGCGGCCAGAGCCAGATCCCCTTCGCCTTCTCCAACACGGCGAGCTGGGCCCCGACTCGGGTCCCGACCACCCTCGGCGGCGCGGCGGCCGGCATCCACTCGATCAACTCGCAGGCGAGCGAGGCCGGCTACCGCACGCACGACTACGGCAACGGCGGCGGCGGCGGCGGCGGTTGGCCGACCTGGGCGACGGCCGTCATCGCCGCATGCGGCGGCGTCGCCCTCGTCCTCATCGTCGTCGGCCTGTGCTGCTGGCGCCACCGCCGCAAGCAGAAGGCGGCGAGGAAGCGCGCCGCGGCGTTCGCGGCGGGCGGCGGCGGGTACGGCGTCAGCGACGAGGGCAAGAAGCGGCGCAAGATGTCCAAGCACGGCGGCGGCGGCGGCGGCATGTACACCGAGAAGCAGCCCGTCGCCGCGCGCAACGACCCTCGCCGCGCACGATCAGCGGCGGCGGCGGCAGCAGCCCTCGGCGCAGGTGCGGGCGCCGGCGCGGCGGCAGGGGCGGGCGGCCGCTCCAAGTCGCGCGGCCGGCGGGCGGGCAACCCGTACGACTACCCTCCCGCCCTCACCCCTGTCGGCGGCAGCGCGCCCGACTCGCCGTCGCACTCGCAGATCCGCTCGCGCGACCTCGCCGCCCTCGGCATCGCTCGCCCCGTCTCGGCCTCGCCCTCGACCCGCCGCCAGCGCGAGTACGACCTCGCGACGCACCCGAACGCCTACCCGTCCGACAACCCGGCCTTCCCGCAGTTCGCCGTCCCGCGCGAGCGCCGCTCGCGCGAGTTCTCCGGCGGGTCGGACCGCGGCCTCCTGCCGCCCGCCGCCGGGTTCGCCTACCAGGAGGGCGACACGCGCCAAGCCGGGTACCAGACGCCGCCGCGCCGCTCGCCCAACACGCGCTGGGGCGAGTTCGACGACTCGCCCGGCCAGAACGGCTCGCCGGCGCGTCTCCTCGCGAGCGGCGGCGACGAGCGCGGGCTCGCGCAGGGCTACGGCTACCAGGACGACACGCCGAGGAGCAGCTTGACAATGTCGACGAGGGGCACCGGCGGCGGCGCGTACCGCTGGGACCAAGACCCGCACCTGAGCGAGCACATGCCCGACGCCGACGAGGTCAATGCGGCGCTCGGGCGGGCCATGATGGTCGACTCGGCGTCGTCGCAGGGGCACCACGACGGCGTCGGCATGGCGTACGGCGAGCCGGGCGACGACGGCGCGCACTGGGCGCACGACCCGCACGCGCTCTCGGCGCACCGGTACGGCGTCGGGCAGCGCGCGCCCGAGCTGCACCGCTCGACGACGCCGACGTACCCGCCTCCGACTACCTCGACGGCGGCGACGTCCCGAGCAACGTCTCGGCAGCGCGATGTCGACTCGGCGAGGACGTCGACGCACGGTGTGAGCCACGACGGCCGGCGCCACCTCCAGCGCTCGACGACGCCCGACGGCCCGCCGGCGGGCATGCTCGGCGCGCCTCTCGTTCTCGGTCACGAGCGCTCGAGCAGCGGCGCGTCGGCGGGAGCGTCGACGCGCGAGGGGAGGAACTACTCGCGAGCGTCGACGTACGCGACGGCCGAGGACGACGCCGGCGAGGAGGACGAGTACGGCGCGCCGAGGGGTGCGTACGCGAGGTAGAGGGCGAGGACGTCCCGGTGGCTTATCTCCTTGCTCGCCCTCCTCCTCGCTTCCTCCTCGAGCGGCAGCCCCTGCTCTTGACCTAGACACTCCTCTCTCGCCCTCTCTTTCCGTGACCTTATCTTGTCGTATCGCTTGCAACTCAGAGACACTGTCGTACGTGCTCCCTGCAGCCAGAGGAGAGTCTCGAGCACGCTGAGTGATGACGGAGAGCGCTCGTCGTCGCCGCGAGGAGAAGCGCCACCACCTCCCGGCCCGTCCTCCCTCACACTCGCACCTAGC
>Ga0308169_10003926_pt1 | contig 14185 bp, 16 predicted proteins | sample PhyBR1_2_FD_202139 | JGI IMG/M metagenome (GOLD analysis project Ga0308169, IMG submission 202139) | Phyllosphere microbial communities from UC Gill Tract Community Farm, Albany, California, United States - DLSLSB.R1 | ecosystem: Host-associated > Plants > Phyllosphere > Unclassified | place...
TTCAATGACAATAAAAATGGGACTTTCGGGTTCAAGGCCAGCTATGAAGGTACTTCTAATTGGTTCAGCGGTGTCTCGGTCGATGAGGTGCTTTTGATCAGAGCTGAGTGCCTGGCTAGGACAAATAAGCTAGTCGAGGCTTTAGCTGATGTGAATAGACTGCTCAGAAGCAGATTTAAAAGAAATACTTTTTCAGATATCGTATTGTCTGATCAACAAGCGGTTCTGGCGCTGGTCCTTCGGGAACGCAGAAAACAGCTGCTCATGCGCGGGCTGCGCTGGGTTGACGTTAAAAGGTTGAACAAAGAAGGCAATGGGATCAAGTTGAGTAAGGCTTACAAAGGAGTGAGCTATGATCTATTGCCCAATAGCAAAGGTTTTACTTTACCGATACCTGAAAAGGTGATAGAGCTTGGCGGAATTCAGCAAAATCCTTAATGATTTATATTTTGGTTTTCTCGTGCTCTCCAGTTTGAAATCCAGCAAGACGTACAATCGAATTCTAACTTAAATTTTGAAATTAGGTTAAGTAATAGTTAGTTAATGAACATGAGCCGGATTGATTTTCGGCCATGTTTTTGATCGCTTCCATTTTATTTTAAACTTCAAACCCTTAATTCCCCACCCGGGGCATAAATCATAACGAACTTGCTTTCAAATAAGGAAAACATGAAAAATATTGATTTTGAAAAAGCAAGTTTTAAGGACTTTGAGAACATTGAGGGAATGGATCCCTATGAATGGGCGAAACTTTGGGGTGAGTATGTAACTGACCGAAGTAAGCATGGACAGTTTAATTATCGCCAAGAAAATCTTTCCGGTTGTGGGCCTGAGATCGAGCTGAACCTGCCCAGTAACCCTCATCGTAATTTTGTGAGTTTGGTTTCCAATGATTACCTCGGTTTTACGCAACATCCAAAAGTTAAGGCAGCTGCGATTGCAGCTATTGAGAAATATGGTTCAGGTGCTGGTGCATCCCCCGCAATTGGTGGACATTTTCTTTTCCATCAAGAGATTGAGAACAAGATTGCAAAATTCTTTAAAAGGGATAGTGCGATTGTTTTTAGTACAGGCTACACAGCAAATAGTTCATCACTTCAGGCACTTCTAAAAAAGGAAGATTTGGCAATATTAGATATGGCCGTCCATGCTAGTGTGTATGAAGGTTGTCTAAGCACCAATGTGAAGACTTTTCTGCACAATGATCTGGAAGCTTTGGAGCGGATTTTAAAAACATCAAAGGATAACTACCGAACCCGAATGGTAATTATTGATGGTGTATATTCTCAAGATGGAGATTTAGCACCACTAGATAAGATTATCCAATTGACCAAACATTATGGCGCTTATATAGTGGTGGATGATGCGCACGGCACAGGTGTGATTGGAGAAACTGGAAGGGGGGTGATTGAATTACACAACCTATATAAAGAGGTAGATATAATCACCGGAACGTTCAGTAAGACATTTGCCCATGTTGGCGGCTACCTTGTAGCCAGTCCAGAACTCGTTGGTTTTCTGAAGTTTCAGGCAAGGCAGCACATCTTTTCAGCAACACTTTCTCCAGCTTCGGCATGTATCTCAAAAGCCATTGATTTGGTCGATGAAGAACCTATCTGGATGCACCGCCTTTGGGACAATATCGAATATCTAAAAACGGGATATCACAGTCTGCCATCATACCAGTAAAAATCGGCGACATTAGTTTGAATGCAAAAATTTGTGGAATGTTACTCGAAGCAGGTATTTACGTCAACCAGATTAATTATCCAGCAGTATCCAGAAAAGATGCAAGAGTAAGAATGAGCGTAATGGCAACACATACCCATACCCAACTGGATAAAGTACTAAATGCATGGGAATGGGTGATCAAAAAAACACATCTGGAGAAATAAAGGTTTGACAAAAAGACGCTTAAATAGGATCAGGGATGCAGATGCAACAAAAAGAAAATTCTTGGATGCAATAGGCACGATTTTGACCGAACAGGGCTTTAGTGCAATAAGAACGAACAATATTGCGAGGTTACTTGGAAAAGATAAGAACCTGATCCGTTATCATTTTGGAAGTTTAAACGGGCTCTTAAAAACCTATATACAGGACAAGGACTACTGGAAGCCATTTTTTGAACGTTTTCGATTTTCTGAAAACCCAGATATCAAAGAAATTGAAGCACTATTTGTCGGATTGATGCAGGAAAATTTCAAAGTATTTTCAGCCAGCGAAGAAATGCAGAAAATTATCCATTGGCAGATTTCAGAAGCAAGCCCATTGATGAGGAGTATTTCTGATGAACGCGAGGCCGAGGGCGAAAAACTGTTGAAAATGGCAAGCCCTTACTTCAGGGATAGCGGAGTAAATTTCAAGGCAATAATAGCCCTGATCTTGGGAGGAAGTTATTATATGGTTCTACAGCACAAGTCAATCAATGGCTTAGTCTGTGGTATTGATCTTAACAGCGAAAAAGACAAGAGTGATGTGATGGTGGCGATAGAAAAAATAGTGGAATGGTCATGGCAATATGCCCAGGAAAATCATAATGATAAATTACAATCTACCGAAAAGATGAATTACGAATTTGAACAACTCGAAGAATTATCAAAAATCCTGCTTAAAGATGAAGGAGATACTACAGCATTGAATAAATTGGAAAAGGAACTCAAACGCTTGGAAAGGATATTATTAAAGCAATTATTGGAGCTGTCAAATGAAACGCAGATCAGTAATTTTCTGCAGATCAACCTTTATCGAATGGGTGAAATATGCGATAAGCATTTTGATCTGAATAGAGAAGAAAATATTGTGGCACAGTCAATCTTAAACTTAATGGATCACTTGACTTCGCAGGTTGAACCATTATTACCTGACCCCTTGAGCCTACCGAAACTGTTCTGCAAACAGCAGTCGGCCATATATAACGAAAAATGGCAGTTTCTAAAAAACTGGCTTCAGAAAATTGGGATAGATGACCGGCTTTTATTGGTGATGGGAATACCATTCGATCAATTTACCCATGATGGAAAGATGCGATGGCACAACTACAAGTACCTTAAGAAGTATGAAAAGGTGTTTAAAGAAACAATTGATGAACTTCCGAGGGACAATTATGAACTGATGCATTTGCTGATCGGTCTTGGTTTTAACCATGTCAGGTTTGAGAATTATTGCACAAAGCTCTTTTCTGCCAAGGTGGATGGTCTTGGTGGGGCAGAAGCAAAATCACTATTGGAAATTGAAAGATCCAAGGTTTTTCAGGTCAATCTACATACAAAAATGGTATTTGACCTGGATAGAAAACCAGTAGATGAGGCTTTGGCCAAATGGATAGATGCTACGATAAAGGGGCTGAGCGAAAGGCCTAACGATAAACACTTAAATCCAATGAAACTGAAGACAAAATTAACAGCCATGCAATTGGCACTGTTTGAAAAGACACTGTATGCGCATGGATTTTACGACGAGCCCAATCTTGATGTTTTTTCTGAAAAGATTGCCTGTAATTTTTCTACGAAGGGACAGGACATACTTTCGGCACCAAGCGTAAAATCGAAGATGTACACCAAGGATGTTTTCGCAATAAGGCCATTGGAGCCAATGTTGGCTGCAGTGCTGAAAGATTTACGAAGTTTTATGGGCTAAAGATTTTAGTTTAGTAATAGTTAGGGTCGGGCAGATTTATCTGTCCGGCCCTTTTTATGGGTCGATTAAATGTCCCATTTGGTTGGTTTCCATAAACTCCACGTATTCGTAAATAAGTTGTTGATTAAATTCTGGAAGACTCGACAATTTAACCGTTTTGTGTATTAGCAGATCTGAAAAGTTATGGAAACCGAGTGTTTCCGTTACAGTTTTAAACTCCAGGCTTAAAGGGCTTCGCTCAATAGGCAGGTTGAGGATATCCACATATTCTGAATGCTTCATAAAATTGGTTTAGGCCTGCTATCCCGAAATGCAGAATTCCTTAAAACGATATAGCGCGGGACACAAACCCAGAACTGTCATAGGGGTTCCGCGAAGAACCTTGTGTACAGAAAAAAGCTGCGCCCGCGCTTTAGCGCAGACGACAAACTTATTTTCCCTTGTACACTTTTAAAATTTCGCGGATTTCTATGACAAGATCAAATAGCAGTCGCTATATAATATTTTGACTGAGGCAAATATAAGCATAAGATTGGAAAATCAGGATACATGTTCCATACATCTACTTTTTTCCTAGGTAGCTAATTGTGTCTTTTGGGTTAAATCCTGCCTCATGGGGTAGTGAAGAACCAGTTAACAGATTGTGGCAGGTTCAAAATGAAAGACTGCTTTTTTTTAAGACATCTGATTAATTGCTGTCCAAATCGTTAACCTGAAAATATACTTGTTGTGAGCCTAGAAAAACTATCAGAAAATTTTTATACCAGAGTTTCGCACGAAACTGGGGAAATCCCATTAGGCCCTTTATACAGATCTGGACCTTTCTGCCGGGTTTTCTTAAACATTTCTCACCCTTATGCTTCCGATAACATAATATGCTTATGAAGATAATTCTACTTTTTTATTACCCCGGTGTGCAATTGTGGCCAGTTAACGGGCAGGGGTAATTTTTACTTAATCTACTCTATTATTATGCGTAAGAATACGTTTAAAGTGTTGTTTCGTGACCTGCGAGGCAGGTTGAAGGTGATTTCTGGAAGGGGCATTTCCCTGACGGAGAAGTTCAGTGAGATTTTGTCTGAGATTTCGGCTTTTATGCGTCAGGTAAAGGCGCAGGTGGTGTTGGTGCCTTTTGCTGACAAGATCGAAGAGGTCTATTTTTTTAAGTTTGAGAAGCCGGAGTTTTATGCTTCGCAGATTTATCATGTGGCTTTGTTTGGTTTGCTTAATGGGCGGCCAGTTGGGTTGCCGGATTTGCTTAGGGAATATTATTTGGAGGAACTGCGTTTCATTTCCCGCTTTTTTAAGCAGTATGCTTTTTTGTATGAGTATTACCGATCTGGTTTTACGGAGATGGATGAGCTGCTTTTTGTGCGGGGTGTGGAGGTGGGTTTTCCGCTGTTGCAGGAGCTTCCGGTTCTGGATGCTGAGTTTGGTACTGCTGGTGATTATTTTTTTGCCAAGTTCATGGCGTATGAGGATTTGCGCGATTTTATTCTGGAGCAGTTACGTAAGCTGGATGGTCAGCAGGCGCCAGTATTGATGCCATCCGGCACAGCCCGTTTTGAATGGTCGGGTGAGATCATTAATCTGGTGGAGCTGGGTTACGGGATTTGGCTTTCTGGTCAGATTGATGGCGGTAAGGCGGGTTTGGGTGAGATCTTTAACTGGCTGGAGCAGAGTTTTGGGGTGGAGATCGGTATTCCTGCCAACCGTTTCCGGGAGATCAAACGCAGAAAGCGGTTGAGCCGTACCCGCTTTATGGATTTCTGTAAAGAGAGCCTGATTACTTATATGGATGAGGACGATGCTTATCGTCCAGAGGGTGTTTCCAGAAAAAATACTTTTAACTGATTTCAAGGGAGTTAGGCGGATCGATAGCCTCGATTTATCTCTAGTAGAGTATTGCGGATTTGCATCCTTTGAACCTTTGCTTATTGTCCCGGTGCAATGGAGCACCGGGATTAAAAGCAAAGTATTATGATGATAAAATCATTTTTAATGGAGTTTCTGCCGATTGCAGTCCTTTTTCTTGGGCTTGCGCTGGTGTTGATGATCTGGGCTTTCCGGTTTGTCCGGGAGACAACGGGCGCCTCCGTCCCACTGGAGCATCGCTGGCAGAAAGGTGTGGATGAACTGGGTGTTGATGCTGCTGATCTGATGGGTAAGCCTGCGCTGGAGGAAGGAGTTACTGTGGTATCGGCCGAAGAGTTCAGTTTTGTGCAGCGCCCACACATTGATCCGGTGGCGGGGATAGCGGCTGTAGACCAGAGCGAGCAGTTGGGCCTTCTGGCTGACGTGCAGCAGGAAATCAAATCGGTCTGCGCATTACTGGCGCAGAAAGACGGTTCTAAGGAGGACTTCTTTTTGATGTTTGAGTTCGTCAGGACGAAGTACCCTAAGATGGCAGGGCATCCGGCTTTGTTGGAACTCAGGCCTTTTATCCGTGAGCGTGTGCCCTTTCATTTGTCCGATGAAGAACTGGACGGGCTTTGGAGCTAGTCTGCAATAGCGCTGGAGAATCAATTGATCTGTTAACCCCTTTTTAATTTATTGAATGAGTAAAAAAATGATGGACGGTCCTCAAAAAAGGATCTGGAAAAAAGCGTTCAGGAAGTTCCTGCTGTGTGCTTTGGTGGTATGCTGTTTTAACCTGTTATTCTGTGCAATTGCGAAAAGTCAAGACGGCATTCAGGGCATTAATGAAGCCTCGAACAAGGTTCGGAGCTACTTTGATGCCGGTGCGAATTTGATGTATGCGATTGGTGCGGTGATCGGGATCATTGGCGCCACAAAAGTGTACCAGAAATGGAATGCCGGGGAACCCGATACGGGTAAGGTAGCAGCCGCGTGGTTTGGCTCCTGCGTGTTCCTGGTGGTGGTGACTTCGGTGCTAAAGTCCTTTTTCGGGATTTAGTAAGGTATTTACCGGTTTTGGTGGGCGTGCGCAGTGCCTGTAGATGCATGGCAATTCTGCCATGTCTGCCATTACCTAAAAGAATTATCAAATATGAGTTTAGTATATAGTATTAATAAAGGTATCAATAAGCCAATTATTTTTAGAGGTTTCCAGGGGCAGTATATTGCCTGGCTTGCTGGGGGACTGGTAGTGCTGCTGTTGGGTTTTACGGTGCTTTATGTAGCGGGAGTTTCGCTGATTTTGCTCTTGCCATTGGTATTTATTTGTGGCGGGGGGCTGTTTGTGGGGGTAAGCCATTTGTCTAAGCGTTTCGGTCAGCACGGGCTTGGTAAGTTCCTGGCAAAACGGGGAATGCCTGATTATTTACGCTTTAGCTCCCGCAGGGTGTTTACGGGCTTGCGTGTGGCGGCTTCTAATGCAGAAAGGCAGGCGCGGTTATGCTAGAGATCGAAAAAATACTGCCTATCTGGAAGGTTGAAAACAGCTGTATGGTTTCTATGTCGGGTGATGTGACGGTGGCTTTTCGGGTGGTTTTGCCGGAAACTGGAACCTTATCCGCTTCAAATTTTGATGCGGCGCAGCAGGCTTTTGTGAAAGCGATCCGGGTGTTGCCCGCAGGAGTGGTTTTTCATAAGGCGGATTACTTTTTTAAAAGCAAGGTAACGGCAGATTTTGAGCGTGCGTCCTCTTCGGTCTTGGCTTTTGCTTCGGAAGGGCATTTTAATGAGCGCCCCTATTTAGACCATGAATGTTATGTGTTTTTAACGCTCTTGCCGCGAGGCAGGAAGCTGAGTTCCTCTGCTTACAGCAATATCCTGCGCAAGTCTATTGCTCCTGTAGAGCGTAAAGATGAGCTGCTGCTGAAGAACTTTTTATCTGCGGTGGGTTCCTTTGAGCGGATTTTATCAGATAGCGGTTTGTTTTCGTTGGAGCGCTTATCTGATGAGGATTTGGCAGGTAATTCGGGCCGGCCGGGGATCATTGAGCGGTATTTGTTTTTACTCGGTAAGGGTGAATCGTCTGTACTGCGGGATGTGCATTTAAAAGATGAGATCCGTGTTGGCGATAAACATGTGCAGATGTATACGCTGGCCGATGCGGAGGATTTGCCGGGAATCTGCGGCAGCAGGATTGATTTCGATGCCTATTCTACGGATCGAACAAAGTACAGTATCGGCTTTGCTTCTCCTTTGGGTTTGTTTTTGGACTGTAACCACATTTATAACCAGCTGATCTTTACGGGCGATCCGCAGAAAACGATTAAGGAACTGGAAGCCAAAAAACTGCGTTTGCAGTCGCTTTCGGCCTATTCCCGTGAAAACGCGGTGTCTAGGGACTTTTGTAATGACTTTTTAAATGAGGCAGTGGTGACGCAGAAGCTTCCGGTTAAAGCTCATTTTAATGTGCTGTGCTGGACGGATGAGGCTTCGGGGCTGGCCGAACTCAAAAATAAGGTGGGCTCTGCAATGGCGAAAATGGATGCGGTATGCAGGCAGGAAACTGATGGTGCTCCGCAGATCTGGTTTGCCTGCATGCCGGGTAACCAGGGCGATTTTCCAATGAATGACACCTTTGACACGTTTGCCGAGCAGGCCTGTTGTTTTCTGAATATGGAGACGGCTTACTGTTCTTCGCTGTCGCCTTTCGGGATCAGGCTCGGTGACCGCCTGTCCGGTGTTCCCTTGCATGTGGACATATCCGATGAGCCGATGAAACGGGGCTGGACAACCAACAGAAACAAGTTTATCATAGGTGGCTCAGGTTCAGGGAAGAGCATGTTTTGTAACCACATGCTCCGCAATTATTACGAACAGGGCACCCATGTGGTCATTATAGACATCGGGCATAGTTATCAGGGGTTATGCGAAATGGTGGGCGGCTATTATTTCACCTATCATGAGAAAGATCCTATCAGCTTTAATCCTTTTTTTATCGGTGAGGATGATGTATTGGATACCGAAAAAAAGGAAAGCATCAAAACGCTGTTGCTTGCGCTCTGGAAAAAGGATGATGAAACCTATACGCGAAGTGAGTATGTAGCCATTTCAAATGCCCTGACATTATACTATGTGTACTTGGATGAACACCCCGAAATATTTCCCTGCTTCAACACATTTTATGATTTCCTGATGGAGCAGTACCTGCAGGTGCTGGAAGATGGCAAAGTCAATCCTAAAAATTTTGACGTGCAGAATTTTCTTTATGTGCTGAACCCTTATTATAAAGGTGGGGAATTTGATTACCTGCTCAATGCGCAAAAGAATCTTGACCTGTTAACTGAGCGTTTCATTGTCTTTGAAATCGACAATATAAAAGCGCACCCGATTTTATTCCCGGTGGTGACCCTGATCATTATGGAAATGTTTATCTCCAAGATGCGCAAGCTCAAAGGGGTGCGAAAGTTAATCTGCGTGGAGGAGTGCTGGAAGGCCATTGCAACCGCCGGTATGGCAGATTATTTGAAATTTCTCTATAAAACAGTCAGGAAATTCTTTGGGGAAGCCGTAGTCATTACCCAGGAGATCGAGGACATCATTTCGTCTCCTATCATCAAACAGGCGATTATCAATAACGCGGACTGTAAGATCCTGCTGGACCAGAGTAAATACCAGAACAAGTTTGACCAGATACAAGAGTTATTGGGGCTAACCGATAAAGAGCGGGCACAAGTACTTTCTATGAACAAGGCCAATGATCCGAATTTGAACTATAAAGAAGTGTTTATTTCTCTTGGCGGACAGCACAGTAAAGTTTACCGGACAGAACTGAGTTTGATCGAATACCTGACCTACACAACTGAGGAAAGAGAGAAGCAAAAAGTACAGGAATACGCCGCTAGGTACGGCTCAGTTGCCCGTGGCATCGCCGTACTTGCGGCGGAGTTCCGTGAGGGAAAAAAGATTTTTTAACCATTTAAAAATTAATGTTATGAACAACTTAAGAAAAAACAAAGAGCACGCTGGAGCAGATCCAGTGAATGCCCAGATGCTGTCCTGGCTATCCCGGATGCTGATCATGGGCGTGTGCTTATCGCTCATGCTGATCATTGGATTTCAGTCCTGCAATAGTAGTGGGTCTTTTGAAGGCACTTATGTAAACACGGCAGGAAGTGTGTTTAGCATTGCCCGTGATACCCTTGTGGTAGAACATGAGGAGAATAACCGTTACCTGATCCACCGCAGTACAGGTTTCCAGCTTTTGGATGATGCGGGAAAACCCGGCCCGCTGCAATATGAAAAGGAAGAATGGACAGCGGTTTACAATCCGGAAACAGAGTTGATGTCTGAAAGCCGTAAGGGCAAGCAGATCAGCTTTAGTGCAGATAAGGGCACGATGTGGGTGGGTAAACGCAAATACAAACGCATTAAATAACAGATTATGAACTTATTAAAGATAATGATGAGGATTTTTAAGACCTATATGGTTGTGCTGCCATTGAGCGCTACCGTTCTGCTGACTGCTTTGCCCTCCGGGGCAAGTGCGCAGCTGGCGATAGCCGAAGTGATCAAGGCAGGCGTAAAAAAGGTGATCAAAGCGGTTGACCTGAAAGTTCAGCGGCTGCAAAACGAAACGATCTGGCTACAGAATGCGCAGAAAGTGATCGAGAACACCCTGAATAAATTAAAACTTGGCGAAATCTCTGAATGGACGGAACGCCAGCGCTCACTGTATGCTGAATACTATGAAAGCCTGGTGAAAGTGAAATCGGTGATCTCTGCTTATAAGCGGATCAAGGATCTGGCCACCACGCAGGCTGCTATTGTGCAGGAATACCGCTGGGCTTCGGGGTTGTTTCGTAAGGACAAGCATTTTTCAGTAGATGAGCTGCTGCACATGGAAGAGGTGTATGAGGGCATTTTAAAGGCTTCGGTAAAAAACTTAGACCAGGTGTTTGTGGTGATTAACTCCTTTAAAACCCAGATGAGTGATGCGGGGCGTATGGAACTGATCGATGAGGCTGCCCTGAAAATGGATGAGAATTTTGCCGATCTGCGCCAGTTCAATGACCAGAACATTACCCTTTCTATTCAGCGGAGTAAGTCGGTACTGGAAACCAAAAACTTAAAAGAACTGTATGATGTCAACTAGAGGAATGGTTATAAGTAATAGGCGATGCGGTTCAGGATGGACCGCATGGCTGATCGGGGCGCTACTTTTGATTACTGCTACAGCTCCCCGGTGTCAGGCGCAGACCTGGGATGAAATCTTTAAGCAGAAAAAAACGCAGATCAAGTATTTAGGCCAGCAGATCGCAGCGTTACAGGTGTACATCAGTTATGCCAAAAAGGGTTATGAACTGGTAGGATCAGGATTGCAGATGGTCAGGGACATTACCAGAGGTGAGTTTAACCTGCACAATGCCTTTGTTTCAGGGCTAAAGCAGGTCAATCCGGTGATTAGAAACGATGTCCGTGTAGCGGAGATCATTGCATTGCAGGTGGCAATCCTGAAATCCTTTGGCTCGGTTAAGGCTCAGGGACTGCTTTCGGCCGACCAGCTGATCTACATTGCGGAAGTGTCTGATGGTGTTATTTCGGATTGTTACCATGATCTGGAGGAACTGCTTTTAATCATTACTTCCGGCAAGCTGGAAATGAAGGATGATGAGCGGCTGACCAGGCTAAACGGCATTTATGAGCGTATGCTGGATAAGTCTGCTTTTACACAAGGCTTTTGCGGGGAAGCGAACTTACTCATCCGGCAGAAACAAATGGAAGGTTTAACCCTGGAAAAATTAAGGAGGTTTTATGAGATCGAGTAAGTATTGCTTAAGGCTGGTACTGCCCCTGATTTTTGTGTTTGGTATTCGGGGTTCTGTTTCGGCTCAGACGCAGGAAGCGCAGCAGCTGATTTTGAACGTGGAAAAGTTATCGCAGCTTAAGAACATCCTATCGGATATGAAGCGTGGCTACGAGGTGATTTCCAAGGGCTACAATGCAGTTAAGGCTATCGCGCAGGGTAATTTCTCTTTGCATCAGGTGTTTTTAGATGGCTTATGGCTGGTCAGCCCCGAAGTGCGGAACTACTATAAGATCACAGAGATCATTTCCTACCAAAAGGATATTGTTACCGAGTATAAATCGGCCTTTACGCGCTTTTCATCGGGTGGGAATTTCTCCCCATCAGAACTGGATTACCTGTTAAAGGTATATGGTAAACTGATGGAGGAAAGCCTGGATAATTTAGACGCGCTGGCAACGGTAATTACGGCCAATAAAATGCGGATGAGTGATGATGAGCGGCTGGCAGCGATTGACAATATCTTTTCTGATACAGAAAACAAGCTGATTTTTCTGCGCGCTTTTAACAGGCAGAACAGTGTACTGAACTTGCAGCGCCAGCAGGAAAAGGCCGAGATCAAAGGTTTGGGTAATTACTTTAATCCGGAGGGCTTATGAGAAAGTATAATGATTTAAGGCCGTTTTTTATGGTTTTTAGTGTGCTTTTGGTGCTGCCCGGATTTTCATTTGCGCAGAGCGGTGGCGGCCTTGCAGGTTCAATTGCTGGCTTACAACCTGTACTGGACAATGTGTATAATGAAATGATGCCGCTTTGCGCTCAGCTCATTGGTGTGGCGCGTGGCCTGGCGGGGTTCGGTGCATTGTGGTATATCGCCAGCCGTGTATGGCGCAGCCTGGCCAATGCCGAAGCCGTTGATTTCTATCCCCTGATGCGCCCCTTTGCCCTCGGCCTTGCCATCGTGCTATTTCCACTGGTGATTGGGGCGCTAAACGGGATACTTCAGCCCGTGGTTCGGGCAACCGGGGGTATGGTAAAAAACAGTAATAAGGCAATTGAGGCGCTGCTAAAGCAAAAAGAAGCTGCTGTAAAGCAGAGTAAACACTGGCAGATGTATGTCGGGGAAACGGGAAATGGTGACGACAGCAAATGGTACCGCTACACGCATCCCAAAGACCCTGACAGGGAATCCGAAGGAATGTTTGAGGGGTTTGGAAATGATATAAAATTTCAGATGGACCGCCTGTCGTACAATTTTCGCAACAACATCAAGCAATGGATGAGCGAAGTTTTACAGGTCTTATTTGCCGCTGCCGCGCTTTGCATCAATACGGTACGCTTTATTTAATCGTGATGGCCATACTTGGCCCGTTGGTATTTGGCTTCGCAGTATTTGACGGCTTCCAGCATACCCTAACGGTCTGGCTTGCCCGGTACATCAACATTTTTATGTGGCTGCCCATTGCCAATATCTTCGGCACTATACTGGGCAAAATACAGGAGAATATGCTCCGCATTGATATTTCCCAGATCGGTCAGGCGGGCGATACCTTCTTTAGCCCTTCTGACGCCTGTTACCTCATTTTTATGGTCATTGGAATTGTCGGTTATTTCCATGTTCCCGGTATCGCCAACTACATTATCCATGCAGGCGGAGGTAATGCAATGCTGCAAAAAGTCAATTCGCTGGTTGTGGGTGGCAGTATGGGTGCAGCTGGACTGGCGGTAGCAGGCAATAAAATGGAGCATGATGCAATGGGCAATTCTTACCGGAGAATGTCGGGCGCTTTTGCATCGTCCGAGGGCAGCGATTATTTCAAGGATAAAGTAGCCGGAGAGAAAAGTTAGGCCAGCACCCTGTTGGTGTCAACTAGCCATAGTAAGTTAACTTATTATGGCCAGTTGACACCACGCACAATTATTAACGGTAAAATCTTAATGACCATGTTTACACAACTTAAAAATATAGACCGTGCCTTTCAGCACATTAAAAAGTTCAGCATTGCTTTTCTCATTGCCTGCGTACTACTTTCAGGAGCTATCATTTACCTGTGCTTTGACCAGATGAACAAAGCGTCAGACCGGGTACTGATCCTGTATAATGGAAAGGTGCTGGAAGCTTTTGCCTCTGAGCGAAAACAGAACCTGAATGTGGAGCTGAAAGACCACATTAAAACCTTTCACAGGTATTTTTTTACCCTTGATCCTGACGAAAAAGCGATAGCGTCCGGCGTTGGAAAAGCCCTGTACCTGGCAGATAACTCTGCTAAAGCCGCTTACGATAATTTGCGAGAGTCCGGTTATTTCAATAACCTGATTGCCGCCAATATTTCGCAGGAAATCGATGTGGACAGTATCGCTTTGGACATTAACCGAGAGCCTTACGGCTTTGTCTGTTATGCAAGGCAAAAGCTGATCCGTTCCAGCAGCACCGTTTACCGAAGGCTGGTCACCCGTGGAGAGATCAGGGTACTGGAATCCCAGACCGATAACAATCCGCATGGGTTTTTAATCCAGCATTGGGAAACGCTTTTGAACCAGGATGAATCTGCTAAAACTGCCACGCCATGAGGATACTGGGAAAAAGAGAAAAGGCATTACCTGAAGCGCAGGTGCGTTTTGCGGAAAGAATCGCTGGCAAGATCCTTCAGACGCAGCGAAAAGCTGCCGATTATCTGAATGTCCGTACGGCTGGGGTTTCGGCTAAGACCTGGCGTGTATCGCTGGTGGCATTTTGCCTGCTCTTTGGCGGGTACAGCCTGTACCTGCTGATCGCAGCTATTTATTAATCAATTCATTTTAAACGATATTATTTATGACAGAAAAACAAAATCAAAACCTCGTTCTTGACGAACAGGAATCGCAACAGGCTAAACCAAAGCTGAG
>Ga0308169_10003930_pt1 | contig 14176 bp, 18 predicted proteins | sample PhyBR1_2_FD_202139 | JGI IMG/M metagenome (GOLD analysis project Ga0308169, IMG submission 202139) | Phyllosphere microbial communities from UC Gill Tract Community Farm, Albany, California, United States - DLSLSB.R1 | ecosystem: Host-associated > Plants > Phyllosphere > Unclassified | place...
ATGACTTTCCTCGCGGTTGAGGGAACGTAAGCAGCGGAGGCGCTGTGAGTTTGACTGATGAGGCTGGGAGTCACTCATGATACCGGTGACGAGCCTGAACGAAAGGACGCTAGATATGACCTTTACATGATTGTACATACATAGGATCCACGCATCGGGCCATGTGACGCAGACTGTACCTCTCATGCATTCACATACCACGTACACGTCGCCGGACTTGGGCAGCCAGACCTTGGCGGATCCGCACCTCGTGAGCTGTACGATGCGGGCGGGATGGTGCTGCACAGTATACTCGTACATCAACCACGATCATATGTACCCGTCTACAAGTGTTATACAATGGTGTAGGATATGTCGGTGTCAACTGATCGTGTCACGCGTATACACGCTACATATGCGAGTGAGGCCCATCCCTCTGGCCGCCTACTGCACCGGCCCGCCGGTCCTCGGTCCCCGGTCCCCGTGCCCCTCGCGAACTCGCCTGTTCGTTTGGTCGTGGGATCGTACGCTCCAACAAGGTACGCCGCCACCTCCCGCTCCCTCGCCGTCCACACGACCTAGACCTCCTCCGGCTCGACCTTGACGTCCCCATCCCCGTCTCCCTGCCCATCTCCGCCCCCCTGGCCCACGTCCTTGCCCTTGGCCGCCCGCACTGACGTCGATACACTCGGCAGAGACTTCGGGTCGCTCAGAATCCGTGTCGGATCGACAAACGCCGCCGCAGCATCGTTCCGTCCCGCGACGAGGCGCAATCCCGCGACCGTCTGGCTGAACGCTTGGGAGAGGGACGAGTTGCTCTTGAGTCCGCGGCGCGCTGCCGTCAGCTCCTGCTTATCTCTCCTCCTTGTTTCTCGCGCGGGGAGGCGAGTATCGCGAGACGTCCACTCACCGCGTATATGCCGCACGACCCCCTGCGCGACCTCGACACGGTACGCCTCGCCCGCAACGCCCGTGGTGGGCCATCGCTCGATGTCCAGCCCGATGAGGCCGACCGCCTCCGCCAGCCTCTTCTGGGACCCCTCGGGCCAGTTCGTACTTGATTCACGCAGTTGCCGCGCGCGGCTGATGCTCCTCTGGTCCAGCTCATCCGCTTCTGCTATGGCCCGCTCGGCATCCTCCCTTCGTGGATCGGATTGTAGCTGTCTCGAGCGGGACTGCTGGGCCCTGTGCAGGAGGAAGACAAAGTCGAGAATGGTAATTCCATGGCGTGCGGCGCCGACCGCGTCATCCACCAACTCAACGTCCTCGTCTCGTAGCGTGGCGATAAGGTCCAGCGGGAGCGGCAGCGCGTTCGAATGGACGATCCGCTGATCGACCCATAACAAGCACGCCTCGATCGTTTCAAAGTCGTCGAGCTTGGCATTCTCGTCGAGCTCGCTCGGATCCTTCCTCTTCCGCTCGAACGCCCCTGCACCGTTGATCCATTTCCGGGCTCTCATCGAGTTCCGCAAGAGCGACAAGGCGCCGGAACCGTTCTGGCGAAGATGGTCGAGCACGAACGCCGCGTTGGTGATTTCGACGGGATCTTCCAGCCGCGAGTACCGCGGAAGGACCACCGATTGTTCCTCCACCGCTTTCCCGGTGGGCGTGACGAAGGACGGGACCTTGATGGCTTCTTGCGTGGGGGTGTCGGACTTGCTCTCGGTCAGAGCTGCACGCCACGTCTTGTCCCGCAGGTTCCGCGCGTAGTTGTCGATATCGAACTTGAACGGTCCCGTAAAGTTGACGACTATCGACTCGCCCGGCGTCCGCAGACCTATAGCCGGGTGCAGTCCCTCGCCGAGGTTCTTGAATCGCTCGCCTGTGAATCAGACATCACTCCAAAAAAATTGATTGTCAACCGACTCACCGACAAATCTGCCATTCTTGGTGAAGAAGGCCGTCTTTTTTGTATAATCGATCCCACACCCGACAACATCGCCCGTGCTCCACAATTCGCTGAACGGCACCCCCGTCCCGCAACCCTCAAAGCTCATCCCATCATCGCCGTGCCACCCGTAACTCCCCTCGTCCCACCCCACCAGCCTCTCCAGGTCGGTCTTCATCCCCACCCAGCCGACGGACATGTACCCGCACTTGCCCGCATCGAGGACCTCCGCCTCGTAGTAATGTACCCCACATGCGACCGGGATGGGTATCTCAGTCCGCAGGGCTTGAGCGTACGAGTCTCCGCGATGACCGTCGGGGATGGGCGAGTATGTGAAGGTGATACAGGGCCGAGGGGGGCATGTGGGGGACGAGTGAGTCGTCAGGGACAAGCGGGGGAACTTTATCGGAGGCGGGAGGAAAGTCATCGGAAGAGGGACCGAATCGTGGAGGTTCGTGTACGACAGGTAAGTCGGCCGCGTTGGCGGCGGGTCGTACTTGAGTTCCTCCTCTTCTGCCGTATCGACATAGTGCACGCATTTCCGCTTCTTACGGCTCGATGCGCCATCTGCTGCCTCGCCCTCCTTCTCCCTCGTCTTGACCACGACCGGCTCGTTCCGAGCGCCCATGTTGGTCGGCCGCATTCCCGCCGGGCGATTCAGGCTTGCCCGCTCGAATGTACGCAGAACGTCCTGCTCCATCACCGAGGCGTCCTCCTCTTCCCGCAACAGCCCCTCGATCTCCCGAAGCGACCTGCCCGCACTGGCCCGCGCTGCAAGTTGCCGCGAGAGTCGATGTCGGTTGTTCCCGCCTCGTCTGAGCGTTCCGCCGCTGCCGCCCACCGTCGGCAGATCCTCGGTTGACCTATTGCTGAAGGCGAACATGGCGCTGACGCCGTCGTCGCCTGTGGCGGCGTTATCACTCGTCCATTCCCACATGAACTCGTCCGCTCCATCCTCGTCCACATCCATATCCTCGTCATTATCCTCGTCGTCATCGTCGTCCGATTGGCCAGAAAGGAACAACTCCATATCGTGCCCATTGACACTGTCGTCCAGCTGCCTCGTGAGGGCGTTGGAACGTCTCATAGAGCGCATAAGGTCCTGTCGTTCACGCAGGGCGTCCTCACGTCCGGCTTGCCTTCGTGCAGCTTGTTCTCGCATGACGTGCGCACGCCGTTCCGCATCAGCCGATACGGACGCGCCGGACCGGGGGCCAGTGACTGACGGGAAGGTTGAGCGGAACCCGCCGGTAGGAATTGGCCGAGGGATGTCGAGGTTGCGCTGGGACAATGAATGCTGCGGCTGACGGGCTAAGGCGTTCTGAGCGATGTCTTCGCCCGGGAACAATCCTCGGCCTGTCCAGGGAAGGTACTGCCTCCATGGTTCGCTGCCGAACCGGGAGGCACCAGACGCAGAAGCACGGGATGGCGCAATCGTAACCGACGTACGGGCTGTCGACGATCCCGCTGTGCTAGCAGATGAAGCAGCACGGTCGGTCGAATTTGTACCGGTGTCGGTATTGCGGATCCGAGAAGGGTTGGTCAATTGTCTATGCAGCGCCACGACGTCGGCAGGGACGGACTGTGAGCGATGCGGAGCGGCGGAAGACGAAGAAGCGGCGGCTGGCGCGACGGGGTTGAGATCGTCTAAAACGCCGGAAGCATCAACGTCTTCCGCCGACAAAAGGTTCTGACCGGGCGGGTCATCGTCGTTTCGGTTCGCGGCGTGACGTGCTTCGTACGCCAGACGTCGGGCTCGCCAGGTCTCCGGCGGAGGGTTGTCCTCTGCTCGCCCGTCGACATATACTGTGCTCACGGTGAGCGCGGGACCCGTCGAGTTGGACGAGGAGCCGGCCTCGCCAGATGAGGTTTGATCCAGGGCGGGTCGTGCGGAATGCGATGACGAGCTCGCACGACGAGCTATTGAGGCGTATGTCGGGTTGAGGTCGATAGGGGGAAAGGGCTCGGTCGTGGCTGACGGGTTCGCTGCGGGTGGTGAGGAGGATATTTGACCGGGAGGTGTCCGTCTAGGTGGCATAATTGGGGTATGGACGAGGTAGACGAAGATGAGGTGTCGGCTTTTGAGTGATCAGGCGGCGAAGCAGTGGCGGCGGCGAGGATTGGCTCGCGGCCGAAATGGTTTCTAATCAGATTACAAACTCGTCCTAATCCAAAGTCACGCGATGCCCCTCGTAACGGCGATCTCCGCCGATCACCCTTCGCTTCCGCTCGCCCATCTTCTCACCCTTCGACAACACAATCTCGAACACACCTGAATCCAGTGTCAGCAGCGTGCATGTTTTACAAGGGGAAGGCCGGTCTCAGTAGCTTTAGCTTAATCTGCACAGCAGGACTCGCTGAAGGGGCGTTGCGTGACTTTGGGACCTTCTTCTGCCCGTTCTCGACACCCTCGAGGGGTACCGTGTCGGCCCATCATCCCAACCGGGCTCGTTCCTGTCTCTCGCCCGGCTAGATGACGCATTGAACAGCCGAAACGCGCGCGCCTTGAATCGACAAAAACAAGCTTTGAAACAATCAATTCATATCTTTCTTCGACTTCTCGCTGACACGACGACACCCGTCTCAATCCCCTCGCCTCCCTACCGCATGCATCCATGCATCATCATACACGTCCTCAACAGCATGGGCTCACCGATCGATGGCCAGGAAGGGGGCCAAAACAGCATGCAAAGAGCCACAAGGGCGCAAATCCCGGCAATCTCCGATTGGCCAACGCGTCGCCCGTATTTGCACACCCTCTCACTCGCTCTGGCTTCTCGTACTGACCTCGCTCACTCACTCAAGCACACACACCTTTGATTGCTCTCGCTCGTACTCTGCACGCTTCACATGCCCTTCGCAGCGCTTGCCGCCCTTGACGCGAGGGTGTAATGTCACATCCCGGCTATCCCCCGCCGCACCAGAACTACTACGCTCAGCAACCACCAGCACCAGCACCACCTCCACCTCAGCAACCGTACCCGCGGCACCCAGCCGCCCAAGCATACCCCTACTCCCCGGAACAGGCGTACCCTTACGCGTCTGCACCGCCGTCTGCTGGGTATCCCCCTGATCCGGCTTCCAATCCGTACCCGTACGACCCCTCGGCGCAATATTGCCAGCCGATTTACGCGACCTCGACACCTTTCGACCCGTCGTTTCCGACTCCGTACGGCTATCCCGCGACCGTCGACGGCAACCTCAACGCTCCCCCAGATCTGTCGAACGACTTCACTGGCGGCTACGGCGCGTCCTTGTCACCGACGGTCGCCTACCGCCGATACCCTCAACAACAGGCATACCTGCCACATCCCCCGATCTCCCCGTCGCTCTCGCAGACTGCTCAGTCGTCCTCGACATCCCTGGATCCTTCTATACCGCCTGTATCCTCAGCGCCACCTCCTGTGAACCAGCCCAAACCGGAAGCTGCCGATCCAACGCCCAAAGCGATCAAGATCAAGTTCAAGAACCCTTCCCAGGCCACATCCCCTCCTAAAGCTGATATGCCGACACGCCGCGACTCGCACAACTCGTATTCTGCCGAGCAATACTCTGCCACGTCAGGCCGTCATATGCGGAGCACTCGTGCGGCGGCAACGTCGTACAAGGAGCCCGCGTCCGATGAGTCCGAAGAAGAAGTCAAACCCCGCGCGGGCCGAAGCAAGTCCGGGCGGAATATCAAACCCCCGTCGCGGTATGCCGAGCCAGACGAGGATGACTTTGAAAACTCGATGTTGACGTCTCCGGCGGTACCGGCCGCTACGGCACGCTCGTCGCGCTCGAAAAGGCGTATCGTCGACCCAGACGAGGACGAGGAGGAAGAGGCGGATGACGCGGCGGTAGAAGATGATGAGGGGTTTACTGGAAGTCCTGTGGCTCCGCGTCTGTCGTTCCCGAGCCGGCCTACGCGCAGCTCGCTAGCGCAGGCACAGCTCGTACCTGTCCAAACGGAACCTGACCCAGAAAGCCACGAGGAGGCCGAGACGGGCCGGCGGGCAACTCGATCGAATGGTCGTCGAGCGAGATCCAGGCACTCGTCGGCGGACGGCGAGTCATATCATGGCTCGGAGACCGAGTCGGTGACCGGAGACGACGATGATGAGGATGATTTGGACGACTTTCGTGGCTCGCGGCGCACGGGTACGGGTCGCAGAGGGCGATCATCACGGAGAGATTCGTTCGTGGTGGAGGACGACGACGACTACGGCTCGCCGCCACCTCGCGCAAAAAAGCAAAACCGACGAGCACCCGCCCGAAATACGGGTCGCGTGACGCGGAACTCGACGCGGCAGCATGACTCGGAGGACGAACAGCCCAGAAAGCGCAATCTGCGAGAACGGGCCAACGTGGTCAACTACGCGCTGCCTCCGGCGGACATCACGGCGGAAATGGCCGCGGCGGGAGCGGCAGATCTGCGCGCAGTAACAGAGTCAGGACCGAAAAAGGGCGGTGGGGGAGGAAGAATAGGCGGAAGTCTTACCCTGCGAGGAGTCGGCATGGGCTTCAAAATGCCTGGAGCGCCGGGAAGGGATGTTCCCCAAGCGATGGGCGACCCAGACTCGTCCGACTCAGTGAGTCGAATCCGCGAATGTCGTAGCCGGTGCTGACGGACAGGAATTGGACGTCGCGGGCCCGATGAAGCCCGGAGCGGGAGGCGGAGGGATGGTCTCCGCTGGTGGCGCACCCACGGCCGCGAAGATACAGGGACCGACTGACGTGCCGAACTTTGGACGCGTCAACCCGAAGTCCAGTGAGTCGTATATTGCGTCATGCTGTGATAAAGCTCACGGCAGGTACCGCCGATGCTGACCCGCTTGGCGTCGATATGAATGTGACATTCGACAATGTCGGCGGTCTCGACGGGCGTGAGTTCTCAGCACCTACTTGTCAACTTGTTCTCACGTGTCAGACATCAACCAGCTCAAGGAGATGGTAGCGCTTCCGCTTCTCTACCCGGATCTGTTCCAGCAATTCGGCGTAACTCCGCCTCGTGGTGTCCTGTTCCACGGGCCGCCTGGTACCGGTGAGCATCTTGTATCTCCTGAACCTCGAGCTCACGCGTCAGGTAAAACATTGCTTGCACGTGCGCTTGCTGCGTCGTGCAGTAATGGCAACACTAAGATCTGTAAGCTTGGAAGCTTTCATTATATTTGGTTAGCTCACGTGCAGCTTTTTTCATGCGAAAGGGTGCCGACGTTTTGTCAAAATGGGTAGGAGAAGCCGAACGACAGCTGCGGATGCTGTTCGAGGAGGCGCGAGCCGCTCAGCCAAGTATCATCTTCTTCGACGAGATTGATGGTGAGCTAGTCCCGATATTCGGGGTATTTCGCTGACGCCAGGTCTCGCGCCGGTACGAAGCGCCAAGCAAGACCAGATCCACGCAAGTCTCGTCTCGACCCTGCTTGCCTTGATGGACGGAATGGACGGCCGGGGCCAAGTCATAGTGATCGGCGCGACGAACAGGCCCGACTCCGTCGACCCGGCTCTGCGTCGACCGGGACGATTCGACCGAGAGTTCTACTTCCCCTTGCCGAACAGGGAGGCTCGGAAGAAGATCATCGGCATCAATACACGCAAGTGGACGCCGGGTTTGTCGGATGAGAGGCTGGATCACCTCGCGGGATTGACGAAGGGGTATGGAGGTGCCGATCTACGGGTGAGCTCCTTCGTGCTGTGCTCTTCGAGGGCTGACAGCTGACGTGCAGGCGTTGTGTACTGAAGCTGCTCTCAATGCGATCCAGCGGCGGTATCCACAGATATACAGCTCGACCGATAGGTTACTGCTGAACCCGGAGAGCATCACCGTAGGGGCTAAGGATTTCATGATGTCGGTGAAGAGTGCGTTGAAAACGTTTGCGTACGAGTTAGCCTGAGCTCATCGTCAGAGATCATCCCTTCTTCGGCTCGGTCCACCGCTTCTGCGGCCTCCCAGCTTCCTCCACATCTTGTGCCCATCCTGGCTGCCCCGCTGGAGAAGGTCAAAGCGGCAGTCGACAAAGCGCTTCCGAGACATAAGCAGAAGTCTGCCCTAGAGGAAGCAGAGTTCGAGGACGAGATTGGGGACGATTTGCAGAAACACATGATGGTACAATGTGAGCTCACCGTAATGGCCTATAGTCCTCAAACTGACATAAAGCCCTCGACACCATGCGGACATATCGACCTCGTGTCTTGGTTCACGGCCCGAATGGCATGGGCCAGGGATATATCGGTCCCGCGATATTGCACCACCTCGAGGGCTTCCATGTACAGACTCTTGACCTTGGGACAATCGTCGGTGACTCGACAAGGGTGAGGCGGGAGATTTGAACAGGTGTCATGAGCTAATTCTAGACGCCCGAGGCGACTCTTGTGCAGCTATTCGTCGAGGCAAAACGGCACCAGCCCTCGGTACTGTACATACCTTCTCTGACGGCATTCGTCGCTGGTATCCCCGACACGGCACGAACGACATTCAAGTCGCTCCTCGACTCCATCCCGTCCGCGGACCAGGTCCTACTACTCGCCATCCTAGATGGGCCACTGGCAGAAGTCGCCAAGGACGTCCGGAGATGGTTCGGTGTTAGCAAGGAGGGCAGAGTCGAACTTGTCGGGCCCAATTTGGTGGGCTGCTTGACATTTCGCGTCGATGCAAGCTGACAAGCAGGACGAACGCGAAGCATACTTTGCCGACCTGGTCGAGTCGTTCAAGAAGCCCCCGACGGCCTTTCCCGATGCCCTGCCGCGCCGTAAAAGAGTACTCGAGGTGCTGCCGCTCGCACCGCCGCTCCCGCCACGCCAGCCGACCGAAGCGGAGATTGAACGCGAGTTGCAGAGGGACAAGAGCGCGCAGAATATGATGCAACATAGCTTCGTCACGCAGATCCCAGACCTGATGCGGAAATACGCCAAGGCGTCCAAGGAGGTCAAGGTGGGTGCCGCGCCGTCGATGGAGTTCAAGTGACTGATCTGAAGGAGACCGCTTTTGCGGAATATCACCGCTTGGTCGCTGCTGCGGAGGCGGAAGCGAATCAGGAGGCAGTCACCAGCGACATCCTGCCCGGTATTGAGCTGCTTCCTCCTGTCATCGGCGCGGACGGACACGTGCTGCCGCAGCGCCTGGAAGCCGATCCACGGCCAAACGGCGTAGCCTCCGGCCCCATCGTGCAGGTCAACGGCCTCGACGCACACCCCTCCGCCCAGAACTCGCTTGACCCAACGACAGTAGGCCTCATCTCCGCTCCCGCCTCACAGCCTCTCCCCGTGGTCGACGACTCAGCCTCCCTCAACGGCTCGCGCCTACCGTCAATCGAACCCACACAGCTCGCCACGCAGCCAGCCTCGGCCTCCGCGGCTGACCAAGCTGTCTCCAAAACGATCGAGTTGATATGGAAGCCGAACGATATCGACATGGAGGCCGTGTACCGCAAGTTTTTCAACTACAAGTACCACACGCCCCAGATGCTCATGGACGACATACAGCTCATCAAGGACAATGCTGATCGCGTCGGTACGCCCGCGCAGGTCTCGCTCCTTTCTGCGATGGTATCGAGTCTGAACTTGTGGATCGATGATTTCGATAAACGCTGGGATCCCGAGTTTGTCCGACTCAAGGAACGGATGGAGCGGTTCGAGCGGGAGAGAAAAGAGCGGAAGGAGGAGAGGAGGAGGGTGAGGGCTGCAGCTGAAGCTGAAGCTGGTTCGACGGCAGCCCCAGCGGACGGTGGAGCGGCCAATGCGGCTGCTAGTGGCGAGGCAGGGACAAACTCCTCGGCCAGCGGCAGAGGTCTTGGAGAGAAGCGGCCCAGGGAAGACCTCGACCCGGACGCACCTGGAGCGAAGCGACACCGACCGGACGCGATGGACCTGGACCCCGCTCCCGAGCCCTCAGCACCGGCTCCAGCGGTCTCGCAAGGCAACGCGCAACAGGCGCAGGAGACGCTCGCAGAGTCCACACCGTCCGTACCGCCCCCTCAAACCGCCTCGCCTCCGGTCTACCCGCCATTCATATGCCCGCCGGATGCACTCGCACAGCTAGCCGGCGAGCTCCGCCACGTCACGGGGAACTTCAATGTCGATCAGCTCGAACAGCTCCGCGCGGGGGTGTATGACTTGCTGTGGAGGAGAAGGTCCGAGTGGGATCGCAGTGTGGTCATCCAGCAGGCGAGGGAGTGGGTGGGGGAGTTTGTGCAGGAAGTGAGCGAGTTTATGGAGGATAGCGAGTAGGATTGCGAGGTCTTGTGAAGCCCTGCGGATGTGAAGTTGTGGAGGTGGTGGGTGGTGCCTCAGGAGATTGGAGGACTTGCATGGTCTTGGGGAGGCTTGTATTGGTCTCGATGCATCATTGTAAATGAACGCCGCTTGCTGTTCGGAGCTACCACACATTCTGTGCGTACACGATGCTCGGACCACCGCTGCACACAGGACGCACACAGACCTCGGCCATGCCTGCGCCGATGGCTTCACGTAGTTAGCTGTTCGCCACGCCGGCCGGATCCACGCGATCAAGCCCCGCGGGTGTTCCCCTTCCTGCCGTGAACTTCGGTGTCCCCAGGTACCTGAGGTTCAATCGCAGGTATCTCAACTACAACCGCAGCAAGTTGCGTGATCCCTCCTGTCAGGCATGTCCGCGGCCCTGCCGCCACTGACGAAAGTCCCGTCGGGGCCCTATCAACATGGGCGAAGCTGGCCGGTCGGAGGGGTTGGACGGACAAAGGACCCCGAGCCCCGAACACTGCGCGGGGCGTCTCACCCCCGACGGTCTCTGCTCATCACGCCTTGGGACCCGATCATCACGGACAAAGTACTTCGAGTTCGTCTGGATCCAGAAAGTGTCCGGGGCTCCTCGCAATTCCCTGCACCTCTCACACGCGAGCGAGTTGTGCAATCGAACATGGACGTCATCACCCTGTTGATGTTGTTCTGAGTCGTGATTGTGTGATGCATCCTGTTTCGTACTCTGACCTTTCTCCCTTACGCCAGTATTTGCAGTCCTTCTCGGCCGAGCTCGAATAGACAATGGGGCAGTCGGCGATATGCCCATCCCTGGACTGGCTGACACGCCTTCGTCAGGTCACGTCACGCACCCGCGTCGCGTGCTCACAAAGGGTGTCAATTACCCAGGTTGTCTTTGCCTTCTCTGGTGGCGAGGATGCCTGATATTGAGGTCAGAATCCACCTTGCATCAGTAACCATCATGTCATCCATCACAGCCGACCACACCGTCAACCCAGACTGTCATCTCTGGGCTTCGTGGCGGGAAGCTCCATCTGACCACACCTACAAGCTCAACGTGCTCACGGGGACACGAGACGCCAATAATGGCTCAGTTGGCCCTTTTGATGACATTCATGCTCTCAGCCTGCTTCACAGCTGTGGCCTAGCTATCTCTCGACATGGCTTACCAAAGAACACGGATGAGCTGACCATCCTGAATGATGCTTTACATCGTGTCCGTGAAGATTGGTTCGAGCGGTACACCCTGACGGAGCAGTACACACACCGCAAGAGACTACCAACTCTCGATCCTGGCGATCCCCGAGCTGACCGGCCTTCAGAACGGGGAGTAATACCGAACTCAGAGGACTATCTGCGTATTCACATACGCACCGGCCAGACCTCTCACGTTTTCTTTGGGGCGATCAAGAAGGGTGCTGACAGCAATGGGCGCGGCGAACAACTGCTTGTGAGTACCGGTCCTGGAATCTCCTACGGTGATTTTCCGATCCACAACAACGAAAAACAGAACGAAGTCTCCCTCTGTGTGATCTCATCTGTCCGAATGTGCGGCGCCCATGCCCCATGTCGCCGCAAGCCACGTCCCGCCTTACAAGGACGACTGGACGAGGCGTACAGAAAAGTCGTCGAGGACCATTTCCCTCAGCCACGCACGATTGAACGGGAGCTTCGCTCGCGATCTTACCGGGTAGCCGAGCCCAGCACCCATCGCCACTCGAAAACTAGCGACACTGGAAAACTTCAGTCTTTTGCTCAGACCATTGAGGCTCGAACGCTGTCGAGACGACCTCGTCTCGGCTGGTGCTTGTGTCATGGACGACACTGCGAGGGAGTTCATGACTGATGGCTTGAGGGCCGATCGGGAGCACTTGGCTTGTTGTGACAACCGCGTTGCTCTTTCGGAGGCAGATGACCAAGAACATCTCTTGAAGAGCCTGCGGTACAATGACGAACTACTGGATGACTGAGTGTACTCAAGTGAGACTCCGAGCGAGTTTGTTCTCAGCTTGACTCTGTTACTTTGGGGATGCATATGATGTGGAGGGCTGGCGTAAGCCTTTCGGGTTGCATTGAGCAGGTCGCGAAGTCATTCCTCCATTCACGCACGAAAATATGTCTTCTTCCCAAGTTGCCACGGAAGGCGTCGCAAGGTCTGCGCAAAAGGACCAGTTCTGCGGTCTCGACTGCCCGTCTCCGTTTGACCGTCGCGATTCAACTTCCAGCTTGAGTGAAATGCCGCGTCCGATATGAACGGACCGAAGCACGGTAGTGGGTCCAATACCGCACAGGGAATGCGTCCCAGCTTATCAAGCAAACAGCTGGCCGAAGGCCTTGAGCAAAGGCGACATGGAGAAAGGTGGTGCCTCAGTTGCAAAGTGGGCATTGGCATCCCGCTCTGCATAAAGCGTTTCCCATCTGTCCAGCCATCGACCACAACCGGTCCAACAGATCCGCCTCATGAGCCATGCAACGTGGCGCGCTCGAGGCGTGGTATGCTACTACGACCTCGGAAACAATGATCAACACATGTTGTTATGCGAGACGACCATGTACGTGTCGCGAGGCGTACATCAGACCGTGCAGTCGCCTCCCGAGGAGCAAGTCGGCTCTTGTGAGTGGATTACTACAGTCGAGACACTGCCTCAAGAAGCTGCGGCTTCCCTGGTTGCCACCATGGTGAACAAGCTATTTGCATCGAGAGCCCGGGGACGCGCGCCAGATACAATCAACTTGGAGCTTTACTACGAGCGGGAGCAGTAGTTCCGGCGCCATCAGCCTGTCTCCATGGGCCCGTCGAGCTCAAATCAGGACACGATGATCACAGGCAGTCCTTCCAACGCTCAAGTGAACATGGAGGGTTTTCCACATGAATGGCGAGGCGCGACTCTGCAATTGGAAACGGGCACGGGCGGCCACTATCTCAAGTCTCTCGTCCATCTTTCGGAGCCGTGCAGCCAAGCCACCGCTCACCAACTGGAGTCCCGTCACACATGCTCCCTCAAGGTACGATACCCCCAGATGCCAAGCGTGCGGCGAGCCGGAGACGAGGAACGGCCCCTGTTGTCCCTCACACTGCAGCGCAGAGGAGTGACCTGCACTCGGATGAGGCACCTTGCGCTTGCAAACCAGCTTCCGGACAACCAGACGGCACAGAGAATCATGCGCATCCGTCTGCCGACTCAGGACAGCGAATTGAATCAGCGCCTCAAGGATCACCAGTTTTCAGTTTTGAGCGAGCAACTCCGTCCATGCCTGACCAGAGGCATCATGGCTTCCCTGGACAAAAGCGTGCGGAAACGGCCCGAGTTCAAGGACCTTTGCGAGAATGCCTACCCTGAGCAGCAAGCCGCGGGCAAGTACGCTCAATTCGAACATGTGATGAACGAACTCACATCAGCGTTGTCAAGAGCCCCAAAGCTCGACGACTCTGCATGGGACAAAGCGTTGACAATGACCAGGGACATCTGCAAGGAACAGCTTCTTCTTCAACCTCAGTTCGGCAAGGACCGTGAGTCAGAGATCAGGACGGAATTGGTGCACGTCGACGAAAGCGTCCCCGGATGGGGCACTGAGCCGTTTCGAAGCTCGCTCTTTTTGAGCAGACGCTAAACTGCAACTGAGGGGCAAGCCCCCAATGCCGTGCTGATCACCGTCCTGACGGACTTGAGAAAGGATCGCACAGACACCACTTCAGACTTGACAGTTTGGCCTGGGAGTCAGTTCTTCGTCCCAGTATCGCAGAGCTGACCTTCATCCGCCGCCATGGGCCAGGCAATGCGTCCACTCGAGCAGACGGAGGCGTGATGGACACCGCGGATTTTGGCCGATGAGTCAGTGTACGGTTTTCCGTACGCTTACAATGCATGCATACAACGATGAGGAGTACAGCACATATTCTACGGGGCATCCGATGTCTGTTCAGACTTGTCGCTGCGATCGCAGGAGCGACAGGCAGATTATCGAGGCCGACAATCTTTGCGAATGGCGGCAATCCCAGTTATCTGCGCTGCTGCGAGATAAGCGAGGGCCCAGCGTGGCCGGGGGCGGGTAGATCTACCCGCAGAAGTCTGGATGACACGCCAAAGACGTCTC